>Ga0116223_10000259_pt1 | contig 69253 bp, 71 predicted proteins | sample Sb_taG_3_FD_90092 | JGI IMG/M metagenome (GOLD analysis project Ga0116223, IMG submission 90092) | Peat soil microbial communities from Weissenstadt, Germany - Sb_50d_a_PC metaG | ecosystem: Environmental > Terrestrial > Soil > Wetlands > Peat | place: Germany: Weissenstadt | collected 2010-09-21 | reverse complement strand
TCCGCACGTATCTGAACCTGCATAACGCCCAACCCAAGCCCTTCGTCTGGACCAAGAGCGCCGACGACATCCTCAACTCTATCGCCAGATTATGTAGACGAACTAATGACTCAGGACACTAGCCCAAACAGTTGGAATCTCATAACCTGACCCCGCTATGGACAGCCAGCACCGTTGTGGAACACAGTGATGTTGTATGCCAGCGAACTGATCCCCGAGTGTGGATTAAAGACTTGGAAGGTCCCTGTGCCCGCCCTTGAGAAAACCACGCCCTACGGCGTTCTTGCCAGGGGAAGTCTGCTTGATCTTTGCCATTGGCTACCGATTTTACTCCAGCCCGCAGCGGGCGTCACCGGGCAGCCGCCAGGAACAGTACAGTCCAGTTCCGAAACCCGGCCGCGCCGTTGCGAGGATCTGCGAAAGGTCCGCTACAAAGGTCAGCGCGCCATCGGCTCCCGATCGGAAACAATCACAATCTGCATGTCCTTGGCGAGGCGAATCACGCGCTGCGCGGGGTCGCGGGACAGCGCGGGTAGCCACACCTTCCCCTGCGGCCGCGTCAGGAAGATCTGCGTGACTTGATTGCGGCGCGCGAACTCCACCAGCGTGGCGGCGGCGTCGTCGCCTTCCAGAATTCGCGTCTCGATGTGCAGATTGCGCGCGAAGTTCAGATGCCGCTCCAGCGCCTCCCGGTCCGTTTCCGGCAGGCCGCTCAGATCGCCGCTAGGCTGCACGGCCACGGCGAAACATTCGGCGCCCAGGAAATCGCTCACCCGCTTGGCCCGCCGCAGGACCATCGCCGTCTTGGGGCTGGCCGTAACCAAAACCAGAATCTTGTGGTGCTGGTGCGCTCCGGCGGCGTCTCCGGCGGCAGGCGCGGCTTTCGTTTCCCCATCCTCCAGCCGTTGCTCGACTTCGTGCGCCGCCTGGCGCAGAGCCAGCTCCCGCAACGCGACCAGCGTGTGTTCGCGAAAGAAGTTTTCGAGCGCCTTCTCCGCTTTGGCGCGATCGTACACCACGCCCCGCTGGATCCGATTGAGCAGCGCCCGCGGTGTCAGGTCCACCAGCACCACTTCATGCGCCTGCTGCACCACCCAGTCCGGGATCGTTTCGCGCACGCGCACGCCGCTGATTTGCCAGACCTGGTCATTCAAGCTTTCCAGATGCTGAATGTTCATGGTGGTGAGCACGTCGATGCCCGCCGTAAGCAGCGCTTCCACATCCTCCCAACGCTTGGACCGCTGGGACCCGGGAACATTGGTGTGGGGAAATTCGTCGACCGCGCAAACCTGAGGCCGCCGTTCCAGAATCGCTTCGGTATCCATTTCCTCAAAGACCGACTCACGATAGGTCACCCGGCGCCGCGGGACGATCTCCAAGCCCTCGGTTCTGGCGATGGTATCCTTGCGGCCATGCGGCTCAAAGTATCCGACCACCACATCCAGGCCGGCCGCCTTCAAGTCCTGGGCTTCCTCCAGCATCTTGTAGGTCTTCCCGACCCCCGCTGCGTAGCCCATGAAGATTTTTAGTTTCCCGCGCTGCTGTTCAGCGTGTCGTTCAGGCATTCGATTGGGGGAACACGCACACGTCCATTCCGTGGCCTTCCCATATCAACCTATCAAGCGGGCTCCCCTTCAGGCGCGCCAGTCCCGTGCGCTGGCTGTGTCCCACGTATAATTGCGTGACGCCTTTGGACCGGGCGAACTGCAGCAGGACCTCCGCCGGATCGCCGCCTTCCAGGACTTCGACGTGCGCTCCGGCCGCGTTCGCTATCGCCAGCTTCAGGTCCAACGCGGATTGGTCGGCTGCCGAAATCTGCGCCTGTCTCACGTAGGCGACGATCAGATCTCCGTGAAACCTCCGGGCCACCGTCTGCGCGGTCGACATCATCTCCTGCATGTTCGCGCGCGGCGTGATGCACACCAGAATTCGTTCATGCGCGCCGAATTGCTGCGGAATCCCGTGGCGTTCCAGATATTCCGTAAGCTGGCAATCGACCACGTCCGCCGTCACCACCAGCGCCAGTTCCCTTAGCTTCGAGAGCCGCTCTTCGTATTTCCGCGCCTGCAGTTGCTCGTCCGGAGAGCGCTCCATGGGTTCGATGGGAGGCGCGTCCACGATTTCGATCTCATCCGCGCCCTGAATAAAGGACAAGGGAACGGTTTGATTCACGTGCTTCCCGGTGATCGCCGACACCTGGTCAGTCAACTCGGAAATGTATTGGATATTGATGGACGCGATTACGTGGATGCCGGCGCTCAGAAGGTCGCGCACGTCTTCCCAGCGCGTCCGATTGCGCTGGCCCGGCGGGTTGTCGTACGCCAGACCGTCAATCACGCACACGGCCGGGTGCCGCGCGATCAAAGTGTCCACGTCAATCGCCGTAGCATCCCCGGCTGTCGCGCTCCCCACTACTTTGAGCGGCACCACCTCCAGCTTGCCCAAGATCGGCGCCACTTCCTGCGGAACCTGCGGTTGAATCGCGCCCACCACCACGTCCTGGCCGCGTTCGCGACGCCGCCGGGCCTCGTCCAACATGCGGAAGGATTTCCCCACGCCGGAGGCATAGCCCAAGAAGATCTTCAGGCGACCCTTGTGGGAGGACTCCTCCTCCTCAGCTTGGCATTCGCGAAGAAAGTCTTCCGGGGTTTTGCGGCGCTGTTCAGTGGGCATGTTCAGTACGCATGTTCAGTAGCAGGCTCTCACGCCCGCGCCGCTTCTGGCGCGGGCTGCTAGGCATGTTCCCCGCTCCGCATGCGGGACCACCAGCGCCGCACGGCGACCAGCGACCAGACGGCTTCCACCACCCCGAACGGCCAAGCGCCTTGCAGGAATCCATACGCCGATCCTAACGCGCAAGCACCGGCAAAAGCGAGTGCGAACCAAGGGCTGCGCCGCTCCAGAGCGTAGCACACCAACATGGCGGTGACGGAGAACAGACCAAACAGGGAGAGCGGACTCATTTACGAGCGAACGCCCGGTCCAAGGCCAGATTCAGCTTCAGCACGTTCACGCGAGGTTCGCCCAGAAGGCCCAAGTCCGGCCCTTCGGTGAACTGCGCGATCAACTGATTCACCTGATCCACACTGACGCCGCGAGCCTTCGCCACGCGCGCCGCCTGGGCTTTCGCCGAGTCGGGAGAAAGATGCGGATCCAAGCCGCTGGCCGAAGCGGTCACCAGATCCGCCGGAAGGGGACCCGAGTAATCGGGATTCTCCTTCCGAAACTTTTCGATCGCCGCCTTGGTGCGATCGATGAGCTTTTGATTGGTGGGGCCAAAGTTCGATCCACCCGAATTGGTGGCGTCGAAACCATCGTTGCCCGCCGCCGACGGCCGGGGCTGAAAGTATTCCGGCTTAGTGAAATTCTGCGCGATCAACTCGGAGCCGATCACCTTGCCGTCCGCGGTAATCAGGCTCCCGTTGGCCTGGTGCGGAAACAAGATCTGGCTGATCCCCGTCATCCCCAACGGGTAGAGCACGCCCAGCACCAATGTCAGGAACAGCTTGAGCCGAAGCCCCGGAAGAATTTGTTGCCACATATTGATACCCTCTTACGCCAAATGAAACGCGACCAATAGTTGATCGATCAGCCAGATCCCCGGGAACGGAGCGATAATGCCGCCCACGCCGTAGATCAATAGATTCCGCCGCAGCAGGCTGGCGGCATCGAGCGGCCGGTACTTGACGCCGCGCAGCGCCAGCGGCACCAGCGCGATGATGATCAGCGCGTTAAAGATCACCGCCGATAGCACCGCGCTCTGCTGCGTGTGCAGCCCCATGATGTTCAGTTTTTCGAGCACCGGATACGTGGTCAGGAACATCGCCGGAATAATCGCGAAATATTTCGCGACGTCATTGGCGATGGAGAACGTGGTCAGTGCGCCGCGCGTGATCAACAACTGCTTGCCGATAGCCACGACTTCAATGAGCTTGGTCGGGTTGCTGTCCAGGTCCACCATGTTGCCGGCTTCCTTGGCCGCCATCGTTCCGGTGTTCATCGCCAGCCCCACGTCGGCTTGCGCCAGCGCCGGAGCGTCGTTGGTGCCATCGCCGGTCATCGCCACCAGCCGGCCCGCCATTTGTTCCTTCTTGATGTACTCCAGTTTGTCTTTCGGAGTCGCTTGGGCCAGGAAATCGTCGACGCCGGCTTCGGCGGCGATCGCGGCCGCGGTCAGCGGATTGTCGCCGGTGATCATTACGCTGCGAATGCCCATCTTCCGCAGTTGATCGATGCGCTCCTTCATTCCGCCTTTGACGACGTCCTTCAGGTGAATGATGCCCAACAGCCGCCCGCCATCGCACACCGCCAAGGGCGTTCCGCCATTGCGCGAAATGCGGTCGCTCATCTCCTTGAAATAGCCTGGAGCGTCGCCTCCATTTTCGAGAACGAACTTGATGATGGCATCGGTAGCGCCTTTGCGCAGCTTCCGCCCTTCGAAATCCACGCCGCTCATCCGGCTATACGCCGAAAATGGGATAAAGGTCGCTTCTCCCTCCGGAATGTGCCGGCCGCGCAGGCCGTACTTCTCCTTGGCCAGCACCACAACAGAACGGCCCTCCGGTGTTTCATCCGCCAGGCTGGACAATTGAGCCGCGTCCGCCAGCTCCTCCGCCGTCACTCCGTTAATGGTTAAGAACTCGACTGCCTGCCGGTTTCCCAGGGTGATCGTTCCGGTCTTGTCCAACAAAAGCGAATTCACGTCGCCGGCGGCCTCGACGGCTTTACCGCTCATCGCCAGCACGTTGTGTTGCATCACACGATCCATGCCCGCGATGCCGATCGCCGAGAGCAACCCGCCAATCGTGGTCGGGATCAGGCACACCAGCAAGGACACCAGGACCGCCACCGACGGCACCGCTCCGGCGCCGGCTTGAGCCACGCTGAAGACCGAGAACGGCTGCAGCGTGATCACGGCGAGCAAGAAGATCAGCGTGAGCCCGGCGATCAAGATGTTGAGCGCGATCTCATTGGGCGTCTTCTGCCGCTCGGCGCCTTCTACCAGCGCAATCATGCGATCCAGGAACGTTTCGCCGGGATTCGAGGTGATCTTGATCTTGATCTGATCCGACAGCACTCGCGTACCGCCGGTCACGGCGCTGCGGTCGCCGCCCGACTCGCGAATCACGGGAGCGCTTTCGCCGGTGATCACCGATTCGTCCACCGTCGCGATGCCCTCGATCACGTCGCCGTCGCCGGGGATCAGGTCGCTCGCGTCGCAAATGACAACGTCACCCGCGCGCAGAGCGGAGGCTGAAATCTGGTCGATCTTGCCCGCCGAGTTAATGCGCTTGGCCACCGCATCCGTTTTAGTCTTGCGCAGACTGTCCGCTTGCGCTTTGCCGCGCGCTTCCGCCATGGCTTCGGCGAAATTGGCGAACAACACGGTGAACCACAACCATACGGCGATCTGCACCCCGAACTTGATCGCCTCGGCTCCAGTGACGATATCGCGAATCACATAGATGGTCGTGAGCGCAGCGCCAACTTCGACGACAAACATCACCGGATTCTTCATCAAAGTAAGCGGATTCAATTTGCCAAACGACGCCGCTGTCGCGTTTCTGACGATTTCCGGGTCAAACAGCGGGCGCGCCCGCGCCAGCTTCTTGGGCAGCAGCGAGGTTGGATCGTCCTGCGGAGGCTGTGCCGTCGGGGTGTCGATAGTAGTGCTAGTCATGGCTTAACTCCAAAGGTGCGTCAACGGAAGCATGGAGAACAGCTTCCCGCTCTGCATCAAAAGATGCTCCACGATCGGACCGAGAGAGAGCGCCGGGAAGAACGTAAGCGCTCCGACGATCAGCACCGTGCCCACCAACAGTCCGACGAACAAGGGACCGTGAGTGGGGAACGTCCCGGCTGTGACCGGGACTTTCTTTTTGGCCGCCAGACTGCCGGCAACCGCCAGCAAGGGGATCAGAAACAGGAAGCGCCCAATCACCTGAGCCAACCCGGTCGTGAGATTGTACCAAGGAGTATTCACATTCAACCCGGCGAAGGCGCTTCCATTATTGGCCGTGCTGCTGACATACGCGTACAGCACCTCGCTAAAGCCATGCGGTCCATTATTGTTGGTGTTGGCGATCGCCGCGCCCGGCGGGTTCCAATAACCCTTGGCTTGGAAATTGACGACCGTAGAGATCGCGCTGAACACCAGAATGCTGAAGGCCGTCGCGATGATCGCCAGCATGGCCATCTTGACTTCTTTCTGCTCGATCTTCTTGCCGAGATATTCAGGCGTGCGGCCGACCATCAATCCCGCGATGAACACCGCCACAATGCAGTACAGCAAAACCCCGTATAGTCCGGCGCCCACACCGCCGAAAATCACTTCACCGGTCATCATGTTGAACAGCGGGACCAGCCCGCCCAGCGCGGTGAAGCTGTCGTGCCAGCTATTGATCGCGCCGCAACTGGCGTCCGTGGTGACGGTAGCGAACAGAGCCGAGTTCACGATCCCGAACCGGACTTCCTTGCCTTCCATGTTGCCGCCCGGCTGGCCCGCGGTCGCGGCGTTCTGGATCCCCAGGTTGGTCATCATCGGATTGCCCACCTGCTCGTAGTGGTAGGCGACAAACGCGCCGATCAAAAACATCACCGAGAACGCGGCAAAGATGGCCCAGCCTTGGCGCGTATCCCCGATCATCTTTCCGAAGGTGTACGTCAGTGCGCCGGGGATCAGGAAAATGAGAACCATCGCCAGCAGATTGCTCAGCGGAGTCGGATTTTCGAAAGGATGCGCGGAATTGGCGTTGAAGAAACCGCCGCCATTGGTCCCCAGTTGCTTGATCGCCTCTTGCGACGCGACCGGCCCTTGAGCGATGATCTGTTTCCCGCCCTCCACCGTGGTCACCGTCGTGTACGGTTTCAGATTCTGAATCACACCCTGGGAGCAGTACAATAAGCCGGCGATGATCGACAGCGGCAACAGCACGTACAACGTCGCGCGGGTCACGTCGACCCAGAAATTACCGACGGTTTTCTTCTCCTGACGCGCAAACCCGCGCACCAGGGCGATGGCGACTGCGATTCCCGCGGCAGCCGACGCGAAGTTTTGAACCGCCAAGGCCGCCATTTGCACGAAGTAGCTCATGGTCGCTTCTCCGGTGTAGGCCTGCCAGTTCGTATTCGTGACAAAGCTCGCGGCGGTGTTGAAAGCCAAGTCGGGGCTGACCTGCGCCGTCCCGAATCCCTGCGGATTCAGCGGCAGCACGCCTTGCAACCGTTGCAGCGCGTAGGTCAGCAGGAATCCGAAGATGCTGAAGCTCAGCAAGGCCGCGGTGTATTGCGTCCAGCGTTGCTCGACTTCTTCGCGAACGCCGATGACCTTGTAGGTCAAAACCTCCAGCCACCGCAGGACGGGATGCATGAAGGTGCGCTCACCTTCGAACACTCTCGCCATGTAGGCGCCCAGCGGCTTGGCGCACGCCAGGATGATGCCCAAAAAGAACGCGATTTGTAACACGCCATTACTAGTCATGGAAACCTCAGAATTTCTCGGGACGAAGCAGCGCGTAAATCAAGTACGCGAATAATCCCAGCGATGTGATACCCGCTATGATGTAATCCATATTCCTTCCTAGAGTTTGTCGCAGGCCTTGGTGAAGGCCCAGCACAACAACAGAGCCACGCAGCCCACGGCGAGATAGAACAGATCCAGCATTGGTGCTTACTCCATTTCTTTGAACACAACTTCGTGCCCTGCTTTTTGCAGTTTGCGTGCCAAAGCGGATTCCCGCGTTGGCCACCATCTTCGGCGTCCACCCAGAACCACCACCGAAGCGGGTTTCAAGACTTTCGCCAGAGTTTCCCCGCTATCGCGGCAGAGATAGATGCGCACGGTGGTCTCCACCGGACTCTGGCTGGCGATTTCCCGGAGCCGGTTCTCGCTGAACTCGATCAAGACCGGTGGACTCTCCAGAGGGAGCGGAAAAGGCACCACCTGGGCCACCACCAGTTCGAGCCTGGCGCTCAAATTCTCCGCCAGCTTTCCCGCCTCTTTAATCGCTGCAAGCGTCGCCTCCGGCGAGGTAAACACTACTGCGATATTTAGCTTCCGCTCGGTTTCGGTTGTTCTTGACTGCGCCGCGGAGTGCGCAGCCGGGGCCAGGATCTTTTCGAGGGCCATGGTATCTCGTGCTCCCACAATCGAAGCTTACGCGAAAGAGCCTAAATAAGTCATCGAGAAGCTATAAAGAGTTCATGAATACCCTAGTCGCCCGACATCGAGGCACGCCGATGGCCACTCCGCCCGCTCAGCCGCGCTGGGCTGAAGACTGCGGAGGAGTTGTCGGTGGCCATTGCGCTGCAGCAAGATTGGGTCATTTCACTCAGGTTGCGGGTGCAAACGGGTGAAGGAGATTCCTCGAGAAAGACTAACTTTGTCGCGCGACCAAGATCAGAAGTCCGAAAATGACAGCTGGAATCGCTAGCAGCATCCCGTAAAACCAGGGCCTGCGCGCCCAAGGCACGGGTTGCCCCGGCAACTCCTGGCGCTCCACCACCCGGACCCGGTCTGGATGCCGCAGATCGTTCGCCAGTTCGCGAGCGTCGGCGTAACGGTTGCGCGGCTCTCGTTCGAGCGCGCGGCAGACGATCTCCTGCAGTTCTGGGGTGATGCTCGAATCGATCGCTCGCGGCGGGACGGGCTGGTTCGCCAGCCGGCTGTTCATGCGAAGCAGAGCAGTAGTTCCAGGAAACGGTATCTCCCCGGTCAACATTTCGTACAACATGACTCCGAGCGCATAAATGTCGGCGCGCTGGTCGCCGCGTTTTCCCTTCACCTGTTCGGGAGAGATGTAATCGGGCGTGCCCATAATGTTGGAGAGCTTGCCGAACGTCAGCCGGCGCGCCCCCGCCTGGGCGGCGATGCCAAAGTCGACCAGCTTCACCCGATCACCGGCATCCACCAGAAGGTTTTCCGGCTTCAGATCGCGATGCACGATGCCTTGCTCGTGAATATAGTCCAGCGCCTCGCAAATCGCTATGACGATCCTCACGGCCCGATCCGGCGGCAGTTTTCCCTGCTCGTGCAGGATCTCGCGAAGCAGCCGTCCCGGCGCCAATTCCATTGCGATGTAGATTTGGCTGCGCTTCGGGTCTGCGAACCCCTTCACCACGGCCGGATGGTCCAGCGTTTCGCAGATTTGCTGCTCGCGGAGAAAACGGTTGTAGAACAACAGGTCGCCCTCCACCTCCGGGTGCGGCACCTTGAGAGCGACGGGGCGGCCCGAACGAACATCCGCGCCGCGATAGATCGAAGCTGTGTCGGTGCGCGCAATGAGTTCTCCAATAATGTAGTGGTCGAGCTGCTTGCCGGTCTGGACCGAAGACATCGTGGTTTCCGCCCCTTCCAAACTTAGACCGGAAGGAGTGAAGAAGTCATCGAAAAGACGTGAAGAAGCTATGAAGATTCCGCTACTACGTTGAAACGGTAGCCCACCCAAGGTTCCGTTGTAATGTATTGAGGCCGCTCCGGATTCGGCTCGATTTTCTTGCGCAGGTTCCGGATGAACGCCCGCAAGTAGTCCACCTGGTCGCCGTAGTCGGGGCCCCACACGGCCTGCAGCAGCGCTCGGTGCGACAACGCCTGATTGGGGTGCTGCGTCAAGTAACGAAGCAAGTCCAGTTCCTTCGGAGTCAGGTGCGCTTCGGTTCCCTTCATGGACACAGTTCGCGCGGCGAAGTCGATGCTGAGTTCGCCGAATTCCAAACGGTTCGGCGCCGACTGAGTCACCGGCAACCGGCGCAGCGCGGCCCGGATGCGCGCCAACAGTTCGGGCGTGCTGAACGGCTTGGTGACAAAGTCGTCCGCGCCGGCGTCCAGAGCTTCGACTTTGGCCGCTTCCGTGTCGTTGACGGTGAGCATGATGACCGCGACGCTGGAGTCGGTCCGGATGGCCCGGCAGGCTTCTAATCCACCCATGCCGGGCATGTTGATGTCCAGCAAAACCAAATCGGGGCGAAACTCCCGCAGCTTGCCCAGCGCCTCCTCGCCGGTCTTGGAATCCTCCACCTCGTAGCCGGCGCTGGTTAGCGTCACCCGCATAATCCGGCGGATTTGAGGTTCGTCATCCACCACCAGGATTCGACCTTTGCTCACTGCTTGGCTCCTTGTTCGGGCAACGTCAAGCGGAAGGTTGTCTCGCCCGGATGGCTGGTCACGCTCAAGTCGCCCTGGTGCGCCTGCACGATGTCCCGGGCAATGCTCAAGCCCAGGCCGGAACCCGGGATTCGATGCTGCACCGTGGGGCTCCGGTACAGGCGCTCGAAGATCCGTTTCTGTTCCTGCGCGGGGATTCCTTTGCCATGATCCGTCACCGCGATCGTGATGGCTCCGTTGCCGTCCCGTACTTCGATCTTCACCGGCTGATCCGGCGGAGAATACTTCAGGGCATTGTCAACCAGTTGCTTGATGGCCAGCCGCATCAGCCTCCGGTCGATGGCGATGGTGTACGGGCGCTCGCCGCAGACGAAATCGATAGGCCGGCTGTCGATCTCGCGCCGCATTCCGGCCATCACATCGCGCACTACCTCGCAGACATCGGATGGTTCGGGCTTCACCTGAATGTTCGAGGTATCCAGGCGTGCCATCTCCAGCGATTCCTCGATCAGGCTTTTCAAGTGCCGGGCCTCTTCATCGGCAATCCGGATCAGTTCCATCCTGCTTTCGGCGCTTTGCTGGGAGTCCGGTTGTTGAGAGTCCCCCAGAAGCGCGGTCGTCGCCGCCATGATGGAGGTCAAGGGCGTCTTGAGTTCGTGAGCCATGGCATCGATGATCGTGGTTCGCAGCGCTTCGCTTTGCCGCACGGCTTCCATCTGGGCCGTCAAGTCCTGCGCGTGCGCCCGTTCGAGACCGATCGCTACCAGGTTGGCGATCCCTTGCACCATTGCGTCCGGCATGCGCGCGCCTTGTAAGGCCAGCGCCGCGATGGGTTCCGCGCCCAGCCGCACCGCGGTAATGGTGCGGCCGTGTTGTGCATCGGCGAACGACGTGCCGAGCAACGCGGCTTCCCGGAGCTGATCGTCCAGACCCTCAAAGTCATTCGGACCCGCGCGATAGAATTCGTCGCTGCGGCGTTCGTACAACACCACCGCGCTCAGCAAAAAGATGTCAGCCGTTTTCTGGGCGAGTTGCTTGGGAAACGGCTCCGCTGGATCGATCAGCAGAATCGCGCGGCTGAAGGAATACAACCGCTCCAAGTCCTGTTGCCGCGCCAGGGCGTCCAGCGCCCGCTGTTTGCCTTTCGTCGACAAGCTGCTGGCGATGAGGGACGTCACCAGGAAACTGAACAGGGCCACCCAATTGCGCGGGTCCGCAATGGTGAAGGTGAGGATCGGTTCCAGGAAGAAGTAATTGAACGCCAGCACCGCGGCCACCGACGCCACACAGGCCTCCGTGAACCCGATGTAGCTCGCCAGGATCAATATCAGCAGGAGATATGCAAAACCTTGTGCGGTGGCGTTAAAAGGGACCAGACGAAACCCGATGAAGGTAATCAACGTCACGCTCCCGACCGACACAAGAAGTCGCACGACGCGGCGGATCACTCTGCCATTCTACCTGCTCATCCCGCGGGGCGATCCCCGCGAAGCCGCGATCAATCCACTACCCTGGACTGGAGGGAGGTCAGTTTGGACCGATATTTAGTCGTGATGCTAGGCGGAGCCACCGGATCCTTGGCCCGTTATCTGATCGGAACCGCCATCATGAGCCGCGTGGGCGGGCCCTTCCCCTTGGGAACGTTCTTCATCAACGTCACCGGATCGTTCCTGATCGGCTTCACCATGACGCTGCTGACCCAACGCCTGAACCCGCACCCCAACTGGCAACTCGGCTTGGTGGTCGGAGTGCTCGGTGGCTACACTACGTTTTCGAGTTTTGAGTGGGAGACCTTCGGTCTGGTGCGCGGCGGCGCATTGTGGCTCGGCCTTCTGAACGTGCTGGGCAGCGTGCTGCTGGGCTATTTCGCGGTGTGGCTGGGAGTGCTTGTGGCTGGCCGACGCTGACGGCAAAATAAGAGCGACTCAAATGTTAAAGGGCACGGCAAAAAAAGTCACGATTTACGTCAACGAAGACACTCAGGAGCATTTCACTTCTCTCTACGAACGCATCCTGGCGTTCCTGATGCACAAAGGCGTCTCCGGCGCCACCGCTACCCGCGCCATGGCCGGATTCGGCGCCCATCGCGTGATGCACACGCCCAAGGTCGAGGCCATGGCCGAACACCTGCCCGTCCGCATCGAGTTCATCGAAACCGCCGAAAGACTGGAAGAACTCCTGCCGGCGCTCTACGATATGGTCACCGACGGCCTGATCGAAGTTCAGGACACCACGGTGGTCAAGATTGCCCGGAAGGAAAAGCATAAACCGGCGTCCGAGCCCAAGCCGCCGCACCAGCGCAAGGCCGGCAAAGCCCAGATGATGCGCATCTACCTCGGCGAAGCCGACCGCTGGAACGGCGAACCGCTCTACGACGCGATCGTCAAGCATCTGCGCATGATGGACATCTCCGGAGCCACGGTGTATCGCGGCATCCTGGGCTACGGCGCCAAAGGCCACACGCATAAGGAGCACCTGCTGCACAACAGCCGCGACCTCCCCATCATGATCGCCGTCGTCGACACGGCCGAGAAACTCACTCCGGCCGCCGAAGCGATCGAAGATATGTTGTCGGACGGTCTGATCGTTCTCTCCGAAGTCGACATCGTTCGTCTGGTCCACTCCCCGTCCCCGCCGGAGGCTCCCGATGCAACACTACCAGCCAGCTAAACTCCTCCGCCTGCACCTCACCGAGCGCGACCGCCATCAAGGCAAGCCGCTGTACGAGGCCATTGTGGAAACCTGCCGGAAGTTGGACATCGCCGGCGCGACGGTCTTCCGCGGCCTGGAAGGCTACGGCGGATCCGCGGAGATTCACAAGCCGCACCTGTTGGCGCACGACCTGCCCATCGTGATCCAAATCGTCGACTCCGCCGAAAACATCGCCCGCTTGTTGCCCGTGCTCGAAGAGATGATGGACAAGGGCCTGATCGCGGTGTCCGACGTGACCACCTTGCGAATCCAGAAGGCCGCAGACGCTAGGAATGCTTGACCGCGCTCACCGCCTGGCCCTCTGGATCGCGCTCGTCTGCAGCGCAGCCGCCGCTGCCGCGAGCCCGCCCACCTTCTATCGCGACGTGCTCCCCATCCTCGAAACCCGCTGCCAGGAATGTCACCGGCCCGGGCAAATCGCGCCCATGGCGTTCACCACGTTTAAGGAAACGCGCCCCTGGGCCGCCGCCATCCGCAAGGATGTGCTCAGCCGCCGCATGCCTCCCTGGTTCGCCGACCCGTGCTGCGGCAAGTTCTCCAATGATCGATCGCTAACCGCAGCCGAGCGCGACACCTTAGCGGAATGGGCCGCCACCGGCGCAGGCGCAGGCGACCCGCGCGAAGCTCCGCCGCCGCGCGCATGGACCGAAGGCTGGAACATCCCTGCTCCCGATCTGGTCCTGGGGCCGGCCCGGGCTTTCGAAGTCCCCGCCAAGGGTTCGCTCGACTACCAATACTTCGTCGTCCCTACCGGCTTCGCGCAGGACCGCTGGGTGCAAGCATCCGAGGTCCGCCCCAGCGCGCGCGCCGCGGTCCATCACGCCGTCGTCTACATCCGCGAACCTGGCGACACGTCGTTTCCCAATCCCACGCACACCCCCACCAAGGCCGACATCCTGAACGTCTACGCCCCCGGCTCCGCGCCCGATGTGCAGCCGCCAGGCATGGCGAAGCTGATCAAGGCCGGCTCCGATCTGGTTTTCGAAATCCACTACACGCCCACCGGCAAGCGCCTCGCCGACCGCACCCAGATCGGCATCCAGTTCGCCGCCGCTCCGCCCGCCAAGCGCGTTCTCACGCTGCAAATGGACAACACGCGTTTCCTCATCCCGCCCGGCGCGCGCGATTACCGCGTCACTGTGTGGGGCACCCTGCCCAACGACGCGCTGCTCGTCGGCTTCTTCCCGCACATGCACCTGCGCGGCAAGGAATTCGAGTACACGCTGGTCCGCGCCGACGGCCAGCCCGAAACGCTGCTGCGCGTGCGGCCCTACGATTTCTACTGGCAGCTGACGTATCGCCTGGCGCAGCCGCGGCTGCTCAAAGCCGGCACACGCCTGGAATGGATCGCGACCTACGACAATTCCGCGAACAACCCGCGCAATCCCGATCCGTCTGCCGAGGTTTGGTACGGATTTCAGAGCTGGGAAGAGATGATGGTCGGATTTTTCGATGTGGCGGTGGACGCGGGGGTGGATAAAAAAACGTTCTTCGTGAGGTGAGCACTCATGTTCATCGGTCACTGGGCAGTCGGACTGGCATCGAAACGTGTAGCACCGCGCGCATCTCTGGGCGTGTTGATGGCCGCGCCGAATCTTCTCGACCTGCTGTGGCCCATCTTCCTGCTGTTGGGTTGGGAGCAAGTACGCATCGATTCCGGCAACACCGCCTTTACACCCCTCGACTTCGTTAGCTACCCGATCTCGCACAGTCTCCTTACGTCCTGCGGCTGGGGCGCACTGTTCGCAATTGTCTACTGGATCTTTACGCGGTACACACGCGGCGCCGTGGTGATCGCGCTCAGCGTGGTGAGCCACTGGGTTCTCGACTTCATCACGCATCGCCCGGACATGCCGCTCTATCCAGGGGGTCCTCGCGTCGGCTTGGGCTTGTGGAACTCCGTGCCGGCCACAATCGCCGTGGAGGTGGCCATGTACGCCGCGGGCGCTTGGCTGTACCTCTCCATGACTCGCTCCCGTGACCGCACGGGCCAGTATGCCTTGTGGGCGTTCCTGGCATTCGGCGCGGTGACGTATGTTGCGAACATCGTTGGCCCACCGCCGCCGGACGTTCGCACGATCGCTGTCGCCGCGCTGGCGCTGTGGCTATTGCCTCTGTGGGCCTGGTGGATCGACCGGCACCGCGAAGTTACCGGGAATACTTGATTCTGATCTTCAGTTCAAGAATTCCTGAGCTGGATCTGGAGGGTCCTGTGATTCAGACCCCGGCTTCCTCGACCACCTTCACCGGCACGATGCGGGCGACGCGAGCCATGACCTTCTTGTCCTGCTCTGCCTTCTTCAGATCGTAGGTTGCCTGCAACCGAATCCATACTTCCGGAGAGCCGCCAAACAGGCGCGATATCCTCAAGCACATGACGGCGGAAAGAGGCTTGCGCTCAGCTAGAATGTCATGAAGCATCTGGCGGGAGACGCCCAGAGCCTTCGCGGCGGCCGCGACGGACAGACCTACCGACGGCAGGATGTCCTCCTTGAGAATCTCGCCGGGATGGACCGGCGGCAATCCGTTTGCTCTCTTCATGACTTTGTTCCCCATCGTAGTTGGTCTTTAATGATAATCCTCAAAATCGATGTCGGAGGCGTTTTCGCCCGACCAGCCAAAGGTGATCCGGTAATTGCCGGTCACGCGCACCGACCAGCGTCTGGGGTTGCCTTGCAGCAGGTGAAAGCGGAGCCCGGCGATGTTCATCTGTTCGGGCCGATCGGCAACCTCCAGTAACTGCAGGATCCGCACGCACTTCCCGATATGATCTGCGCCGATCCGGCGTGTGTGGCCGGTGAGGTAGATCTCCTCAAGCCCTTTGTGCCGGAAACCGCCGACCATGCTTCAAGTGTCAATCTTTTAGTTTACACTGTCAACAGCAGGCCTTGCTCGCAATCGTCCATTTCCGAGTCGCGACCGTTAGTATAGTAGGACGCGGTCTATCCCACTCCAACGCGTTTGACCGCGCGCGCACCTCTGCGCTATCCTAAAACTTCCATGGCAAATACTGTAACAGCGCAAAAACGTGTGCGTATCGCCGAGCGCCGGACCGCGGTCAACCGCGTCCGAAAGCACCGGCTGCGGCACCAAGTCCGCGCCATGCGCCGCTTGCTGGAGGCTAAGGACGCCTCCGCCGCAGCGGCCCTGGCTCCCAAGACGTTCTCTTTGATCGACCGCTCCGCCAAGTGGGGCATCATTAAAAAGAACACGGCGGCCCGCTACAAGAGCCGCATCGCCCTGCGCCTGCGCAGCCTCGCGACGGCTTAATTCACGCGGCCTCACTTCGCGGTCAGCGCGAGCACCATCTCTTCCATCACGATGCGGTCGTCGGGACGCGCGTCACGCAGCCCGCGATCTGTTTCGAACAATTTCACCACCGCGCGTTCCAGCCGCTCCCGCGAAAACGCCGCGGCCGTCTGCTCCACTTGCCGTGCCCGCTCCGGCCACATCCGCGCTCCCAGTTTTGTGAAGTGCGCTTGAATCTGGCCGGCTCCGCGCAGCCCGGCTTCGCGAGCCGCCAACGCCATTCGGAACTGCGTCGCAAGAAACGTCAGCGCCAGCGGCATGTATTCGCCCTCGCGCGATAGCATCTCTAAGATTTCCAGCGCCCGCATCCGGTCGTTCCGCCCTAGCGCGGCCACCAAAGCGAAGATCGTCGATGCCTGCGCATCCGACGTCAGCGCGGCGATGTCCTCGGCCGTCACCTTGCGGTCGGTACCCGCGAACACGCGCAGCTTTTCGATCTCCACCGCGATGCGCGAAGCTTCGCCGCCGGTGGCCTCCAGCAGCAGCGCCAATTCCGCGTATCCCAACTGCAACCCGCAGTCCTTCGCCAGCTTCTGCGCCAGCGCGCGAGCCGCTTCCGGCGTCAGCGAGCGAAACTCGACCTTCGCCGCGACCGCGGAGTAGAATTTCTCGACGCGCTCCAGCCGGGCTTTGTCTTCGCCGTCAAAATCGAAACGCGAACAATCGATCACCAGCACCGTGCCTGGAGAAGGCTGCTTCAAATACGCCGCCAGTGCGCCGGCGCCCGAATCGCCGCGCTCCTCTGGATCTCCATCGGACTCCGCCTCCGCCGCCCGTCCACGAGGCAGCGCCGCTTCAGCGCGCCCCAGCCAGACAATTCGTTGCGGCGCGAACAACGACATCGACCGCGCATCGTCCACCGCCGCCGCCAGCGGCACCTGGTCCAGATCGTGCCGCGACCACCCGCTCTCGCGCTGATCCCCGGGCAGCACGGCCTCAACCAGAGCTTTGCGGCAGACCTCGCGCTGGTACGGTTCCGGCCCGACAAAAAGGTAGGCGGGCTCCGCACCGTTCTTAGCGAGCCGCGCCAGAAACTGATCGGCGTTCATCCGTGTTCATCCGTGGCTAGAAATTTTCGAGAATGCCCGTGACCACCTGCCGCGCCACAATCTTGCTCACGCGGTCCAGCGCATCGTCGCTCTCTTCGAAATAGTCCGCGGCCACGGTGCTGATCTGGTAGCGTTCGCGAACCTCGAAACTCGGGCGCGAGAACAGCTCCTTGCCGGTGGCTCGCTCCTGCAACACTACGCGCAGAATCAGGTGTACCTCGACCGCGCTGGCCCGCCCCGTCGCTGGATCCACCAGCGTGGGGAACGCAGTATAATTGATCACCGTGCCGCGCAGCACCGCGTCGGCGGCGTCGGGATTCGTCACCACGCGGTACCGCGTGCGCGTCAAAAACTCCTTGGCGACCGAGTCCGCCAATCGGTCGGTCAACTTGTAGCGAGTGGTGGCGTTGGCGAACGCGGGTACGGCGACGGTCTTGAGAGTAGCCGGCAGCAATTCGCCGCGCCCGCCCGTGTGATACCCGCAGGAACCCAGCGACATCGCGGCGAGCGCCAAGGCGCATCCCGCCAACGCAAAACGTGCCTTCACTGGGTACCAGTATACTGGACCGTCCAACCAACGAACGCCTCGCCCCAAGACGAGAGGAGTGGGCGCGAGTTGATAGACTCGATCTGTGCGTTCTCCCTTCAAGAAGCTCTTGTCCCAGCCGTCGAAGATCGCCGCGGATGCAGCCGGCGCTCGCGATGTGAACGCTGAGACAGACGTGTTGCGGAAGCGGCGGAGCGAGGATTTCAGCGCGGAACTCTTCAAGGCCGGCTGGTACCACAGCCTGGAGCTGCCGGGTGGCCGCGTCATCGACGGCTTCTTGAGCCTGGCGGAGTTGAAAGAGCGTTTCGCGGAGTTTCCACTGCCGCCGAACTTGAGCGGTAAGCGAGTCCTCGACATCGGCACCTGGGATGGATGGTTCGCGTTCGAGGCGGAACGCCGGGGCGCGAATGTGGTCGCCGTGGACAACATTGAGCAAGAGAATTTTCACTATGCGCGGCGTGAGCTGGCGTCGAAAGTCGTCTATGAGATCGCGGAGGTGTATGAGCTCCGCGATCGTGGATTTGCGCCGTTCGATTACACCTTCTTCTTGGGCGTGTTGTATCATCTCCGCCATCCCCTTCTGGCGCTTGAAATCGTTTGCGAATTAACCACGGATATCGCGATTGTCGATTCTTTCATCGTCGACGACGATTACCGGGGCGGAACTGGGTCCCCGATTCCGTGGATGGAGTTCTATGAAACCACCGAGCTGTCGAATCAGGTCGACAACTGGGTGGGCCCCACGCTGGAGTGTTTGCTGGCGCTGTGCCGTTCCGCCGGTTTCGCGCGCGCGGAACTCCTCAATGTGAAGCATCGCCATGCTCGTGTGGCTTGCTACCGGCGCTGGGAACTTCCGCCCGAACCGGCGCCCGCGGACCCGCCCGTGTTGCGCGCGGCCGTTAACGGACGATGGGGCGACAACGGAATCAATTTCAACACTCGTAAAGAAGAATTCTTGACGTGCTGGTTCATTAGCTCCGAAACAGATCTGCACCGCGAGGATTTACGGCCCGAAGTCTCCGGGTACGGAGTGCTTCCGGTGGTCTTGCTTCGCGATGGGGAACAGGAATGGCATGCGAACTTTCGCCTACCGCCGGGCCTGCGGCCGGGCTGGCATGAGGTGCGGCTACGGACGGTGCGCTCGGGCTTCAGCAACACCTGCCGGATCGCGGTCGACCTGCCGGTGAAGACTAGCGGTATCGCGATCGTAGACGCCCAGGACGGCAAGACCTGGCAGCCGGGAGAAGTGCAGTTTCGTTCGGACGAGAAGTGGGGCCACCTGGCGCTATGGATCAGCGGTCTCGCAGAGAACTGCGATCGGAACAATGTGCGGGTGTATTCCGAATCCCAGCGGCTCCCGGTGGATTTCGTGTCGGCGAGCGAAAGCTCCGGCGTCAGGCAAGTCAACGCGCGCATCCCGGCGGCATCGGGAGAAGAAACCACCATCTTCGTGGACCACGGGGGAACTCGCTCGGAACCGATTCGCGTGAGGCTAAGAGCCGCTGCTACGTGAGGGCCGCCGACCGCGCTTACAACATCTCCTGCGCGACAGCCACGGCGTTCTCCGCGGTCAGCTTCAAATTATCGACGGCCAGCCAAAACCAGAACGCCCGTGAATTGTTCCGGTCCTCGGCGATCGCGCCCACGCCGATGCCGCTTTCCCCCGCGATGCGGGCATTCGACGGAGGATCGTCCGGCCGCACGTCGAACCCGCCGCGCTCGAGCGTCTCGGTCAGGTTCTTCACACCCGGGTTGGTCTGAAATTCCACCCACACCGAAAAACTGTGGCCGTGAAACACCGGCACCTGGATCATGCGTAGCGAGGGCATCGGCACGCCCGGCCAGCCCGCCAGCAGCGACGCCAGATGCCGCTCGGCTCGCTGTTCCACGCCTTCGAGCGGCTCCCGGGCTTCCTCGCCGTAACGGGCCAACACGTTGAACGCCAGCTGCGAGTCGAACACTTCAGTGGGTAGCTTCTGGAACCGCAGCAGCGACACGGTCTGCTGCTGCAATTCTTCGATGCCCGGCTTGCCGCGTTCGCTGGCGGGCTCGAAGATGTGCGCCAGCGACATCCGCACCACCGAGCACCGCGACACCGTGGTCAAAAACTTCGCCAGCACCATCGCCGCCGGATGCGCGATCACCTGAATCGCAGCCGCGGCCGGCGCTCCGGTGATGGCCTCCGCGATCGGCCCCCGCAGCCGGGCCTGGGGCTGCTCCTCCAGCGCCCCCGTCAGATCGATGAGCTTGGCGCCGCGATTCAGATTCAGTTTGAGGGCCCGCCGGCTGGAGGCCGGAGACCCGGCGAGGATCACGACGCGCGCGCCTTCCAGACTCTCCAGCGACAGCGGCAGCATGGGCGTCTCTTCTTCGCCTTCGCCCCTCTCCTCCGCGTCCTTTTCGTCCGTATGGACGGCCGTGCCCGCAATCAACTTCACGCGCGGCGCGGGTTTGGCCGCTTCGAGCACGCTCCGCACTTCCCGTGCCAGCAGCGTATCGCCACCCACAACCGCGATCAGCGGACGCTCGATGCCTTTGTCGACAGTGCTCATGCCGGAGTGCTCATGCCGCGCGCCGGAAGACCCGCCGCGCAATGCCGCCCAGGCGAATCGCAATCCCGCTCATCACGTAGGTTCCCGCCATGACCAGCAGCGCTTCCTGGGAATAATACCAGATCAGGTAAATCAGGATTCCCATCAGCACAACGGTTACGGGCGAGCGCGGCCGCGTCAGGCTCAGATCCTTGAAACTCGGGTAGCGCCAGGTGCTGACCATCAGGAACGAAAGCAACGCCAGCAGCGCCAGCCACGCCACCGACCATCCCCACCACCGCAGCGGCTCGCTTCCCTGGAAGTACACCACAGCGGCCACCGCGGCCGCCCCGGACGGAATCGGAAGCCCCGCGAAATATTTGCGGTCCGGCCGCCCCGGGTTCTTGAGCACCGGATTTTTTTGGATATTGAAGCGCGCCAGGCGCATCGCTCCGCACAGCAGGAACACGAACGACGCGAAGTACCCCACGCTACGCACCTGCTCCAGAGTGACCCAGCGCGCGGGCGCTTCGACGAACTCCACGCCCCAGGCAAACGCCAGCACCGCGGGAGCGATGCCGAAGGTGATCACGTCGGCGAGGGAATCCATCTCACGTCCGAAATCGCTTACCGTGTTGGTCATGCGCGCGATGCGGCCGTCCAGGCCGTCCAGGAACACGGCCACTCCGATGGCCACCGCGCCGGTTTGAAAATGCAGATGCCCCGTGGCCAGATTCGACGCCGTTTGCATCGCGCCTTGAAAGAATTCGATGAGCGCGTAGAATCCCAGGAATACGCTGCCCGCGGTGAACAGCGTCGGCAGGGCATAGGCGGCGCGCCGCGGACGCCGGTCCGGAGACCGCGGATCGATCAGCCGCTCGCTCAGCCGCAGGACTTTCATGTCGCTCCCGTAATTCGCGCGATTACGCTCGACCCCGCTACAACGCGCTCGCCAACGCGCACCGCGACGGTCCACTCCGGACCTAGAAATACATCGACACGCGAGCCGAACTTGATCAGGCCCACGCGTTCGCCGGCGCTCAAAACATCTCCCGCCTTTTTGTAGCAGATGATCCGGCGGGCGATCAGCCCCGCGATCTGGCTAAACTTGACCTTGGTCGGGCAGCCCCCGACCACGCCTTCCACCGTCATCACGTTCTGTTCATTCGCGGCACTGGCTTGTTCCCTGCTGGCCACCAGGAATGCGCCTTTCTTGTACGTGACGCAGGTGACCTTGCCGGCAATCGGCGTGCGATTCACGTGGACATCGAACACGTTCAAGAAGATGCTGACGCGATGGCCGCCCGCATCATCCTGGCGGATGGAGACCACTTTGCCGTCGGCGGGCGAAACCGCCACGGGTCCGGTGGGCACGGCGCGCTCCGGGTCGCGGAAGAAGTTCAAACAAAACGCGGCCAAAATGTAGAACGGCACGGCATACGGCCACCCGGCCAGCCAGGTCACGACACCCGCGCCGGCGAGCAGGCCTGCGGCGTAATAGTAGCCGTAAATCAACATCACTAGTCATTGTCGCACCGGCAGTTGGCCGCGGGGAATGACGATTCGGTTACGGCGTGGCGCGCAGGTGCAGCAACTGCGATCAAGTGGTCCTTCATATCTCCAGACTGGCGGTATCGCCGCTGTCAGCGCGACGGAAACCTGACGGCCGCTCGAAAGGGCCGCCTGAGCTTACGGCGCCCAGCCCCGTGCCCGTCCTAATCCTAACACTGTGTCCCAAGAAACTGGGTAACAAATCCCTCGACTCATCCGAGGTGAAGGCGGTTCAGGGGCGTGGGGTTGGTTGCGTAGTTGTGGGCCGGGCTGGGCGGACCAGCGGCGGGTTGATAAGCTCCACAGGCGGTGCGCCTGGCTTCCTTGGGTTCGTTTTGCTGTCTGCGGAACCGAAGAAGAATCAAATGGTTACATTGGGGATTGAGAGGCGCGGAGGGTGGCGTGCGGCCCCCGGGAATGTAGCTATGTGGAAAGTGTGTACCACAAATGCGCATGATGTGGAATGTTCGCCTTGGATTCGCTCTGTCGTGGCCTACAAGGGAGTGCCCGCGGATGCTTTGGGACGGGGTTGGTTGCGCGGTGACTGGCGGTCGAGCTAAGCAGTTCCGAGCCCGCGAGGGAGCTGGCGCTTCCTCAGAAAAGGATTCACTTCTGATACCATTTGGATGTGACGGCGAGCGAGTTGAAGCGACGCCTGGAGAATGAAGGGTGCCGGATTGAACAGGGGACGAAACATTGAGTCGTTTACTTCGAAGGCCGCCGCACTACGATTCCCCGCCATCCTCACAAAAGAGATTAAAACCGGAACGTATTACAGCATCCTCAAAGAATTGGGGATGAAACGAAGGTGAAGACCCCTATGGAATATCCCGCTCGCTTCGAGGCCGTCGAAGACGGCGGATTTGTGATCACCATCCCCGACTTCGGCTGGGGCGTTTCTCAGGGTGATACCGAGGAAGAGGCTCGCGAGATGGCCGTCGCTCTGCTCCAAACTTTGGTTCAGGAGCACATGCGTCATGGCGAGGATTTGCCGTGGCCGAGCAAGCCTCGCGGGCGGAAATTCCGCATGGTTCGACTGCCGGCGCTGCAAGCGGCGAAGGCGGAGCTGTACCGGGAGTTCCTAGCATCGGGCATTCGGAAGGCTGAATTGGGGCGGCGGCTGGCGCTCCCCAAGACCAGCGTGGACCGGCTGTTTAACTTGAGCCACCATTCCGGGTTCGATCAGATCGAGGCTGCGTTCCATGCGCTGGGCAAGGAGATCAGCATATCGGTGCGGGATGCGGCTTAGTCAGTGCGTCATCGCGTAGATGACGTAGTTAATCCCGTACCGATAAGCCAGCGTGGTCATGGCTTCTGGATACAGCGGTGAGTCGGCGTACTCCCAGGCGTCGCCCACGTCGGTGTTGAAGTTGATGGCCACCACCATGTGCTGCTTGTCGTCGTAGATGGCACGCCAGGCGGGGGAGTTGCCTTGCTGCTGCACCACCATTTGGCCGCCGGGGCCGCGGCGCAGATGGCGCGTGCCGGGGATGTAGGTGAGATCCTTTTCCTCGATGTTGTAGAGCACGTGCATCACGGAGTCGCCCAGCGCGATGTCGGTAATGGCGTGGTTGGGCAGCACGCGCTGCATGGTTTCCTGGAACACTTCCCATTCATACGGACCCCAGAAATCGTCGGTGACCAGGAAGCCCCCGCGCTCCAGGAACTCGTGCATGCGGGAGATTTCTTTTTCGGTCAGGCTCCAGTAAGCGGTCTGCGTCATGTAGACCCAGGGGTTGTCGAAGATCTTCTCGTCGCTAAAGCCGAGGTGGCGAGGATCGCCGGCGTCGATGCGGGTGAGGCGCAGCACGCCTTGGGTGAAGTGCTCGTCGGCATCGGGCCAGTCCTGCGCCCACCAGCCGTTGGCGCGCCCGCGGCGGGAGACGTTGCCGAAGCCGCGGCGGTAGTTGGGCGAGTCGGTGTATTCGCCGCGGATGAAGTGGAACTCGGTGTCGGTTTTGAAATTCGGGCTGGGGCCGTCGTCTTCGCTAGGGCCGAACCCGAAGCCGCCGAAACCGCCTCCGCCGCGAAATCCGCGCTGCGCGAGCAACGCCACAGCGGCTGCTAGCAGCACGGCGACCACGCGGACGGGATGTTGGATTAAACGGATCACCGCGCCATCCATTGTAGCTGGGTGGCTACGGCAAAATCGATGGACGAATCCGACCATGAAGCCGGTAGACCGAGAAATCCTCGCGATCGACCGTGAAGATCCGGCGGATGCCTTCCCGCTCGGCCACGCAGATCAAGGCGGCGTCGGCGAGGTCCATGGGGCGGTTGGAATACTGCTCCATCAGCTCGCGCATTCTGGGTATGTCGCCGGGGCCGAGCGGGAGAAGTCGGACAGTGCCCCTTGCTAGGATGTCCCAGACTGAGTTTTGAGCTCTTGGCAGGTCCGCTAGCAGGTACATGACTTCGCTTAGCGCGGGCCACACCGTGCCCATTGGCTCCCGAATCGTTTCAAGAGCGGCCACGCAAGCTGCATGATGCTGGTCATGCGTGTCGGCGATTGCAGCTAAGGGACCGGCGTCCACCAGGATCACGATTGATTCCGGCGGGCTTTAAGTAATTGCGTGAATTTCTTGCCCATGTCCGTCGAGCGGTGCGGGTCGCCTCCGTGAACACTCCCGATCAGGTCCTTAATCTGCTCGTAGGCCGATAGCGCGCTTTCCTCGCGGTCGACCCACGTGGTGATCGCTTCGCGCAACACCTTGGACGTGGTCGTACCCTTGCGGCGGGCGATCTGGGCGACCTTCCGGCGGATTTCCGGGTCCAGACGTAATGTTATGGGTGACCCACGAATCCAGCCTGGCGTATTACGGAGCCGTATTACAAGTCTTAACGCCGTGCCCAGGGCTACCGCGCCGCGAGCAGCGCGCGCAGATGCCGGGCGCGCTCGGGGGACCGCAACTGGCGCAGGGCCTTGGCTTCGATCTGGCGGATGCGTTCGCGCGTGACGTCGAACTCCTGGCCGATTTCCTCGAGCGTGTGCTCGCGCTCGCAGCCAATGCCGAAGCGCAGGCGGATCACCTTCTCTTCTTTCGGCGAGAGAGTTTTCAGGATATTTGCAGTTTCGTCGCGGACGTTGGTATCGATCACCGCGTCGACGGGCGAGCCACCCAGCGGTCCTCGATCAAATCGCCGAGCGCGGATTCGCCGTCGCGGCGCTACGGCTCCTCTTGCTCCACAATCTGACTCTCCAGTACCTCGATGGCGGACGACCCGCGCCCCTTGCTGAATGCGAGATCCTCCTGGCTCATGAGCTCGTTTGCCCTCCGGATGGCTTGTGCCCGACTCTTCGCTGAAACATGCCGAGCCACAAAACACTCGGTAATGGGATCTGTCGAGCGGCCAAGATGCTGGTTCAGGGACGCATTCCGGTAGGGGATGTTGACGATGAATTGGCGAGTGTCGAAAGACTGCCCGGTACTCTTCTCGACCGCGGCCTTGTCCTCCAGCAGCAAGAACGGCAGAACGAAGCAAGCGGCAAGCGAGAAGGCAAACTGAATTGCCTGTATGACCTTCCAACGGCGCTTCTTCTCCGCACTCTCGGCGAGCGCAGTAACGAGGGAACCAGAGGTCGCCCAGATGAACGCCACCAGAAGAAGGAACATAGCGTGATCCTTGTTGTACACCTTTGTGGAATTGATCACGATATATTGGCTCACCGATTGGCCCGCGACAAACGCCCAGATTGCGAAGCTTACAAGGCCAAGACTGAAAGTGGTCGATAGACGCAGCCATCCATGAAGGTCAACAAGCTCGTGCGGGCGGAGGATTACAGTGAGACCGACCGTTAATATGGGCAGTGTGAGCGGAAGATAAGCGACGAGAAAGTCGAATGTCTGAACTGGTGAGCTTCGCCAGAGGAACAGCAGGCTCAATACCAGACCAGCCGAAAGAACGACCATCAGCGAGATCACTCCAAAAAGCAAATCGGTTGTCGAGGATACCTGCAATTCCCGATCGCCACCAACTAGATTTCGACTTCTCCGCCGCCTCGTCAACGCAGCTGCCGAAGAGTCAATGATCTGCACAAAGGCTCCTCTTAATCTACTGTCTTTTGGACTACAAACAAGCATTATGTAAGACGAATTGCGCGACAAGAGGATTCAGAAGTTGCAAAGCAATGCGCACCCAGGCGAAAGTTACGAAAACTTCGCCAGGATTTCCGCGGGAACCCGCGTCCGCAGTGCGGGATGCGCTTCAATGAGGCGCTCGATGTCGAGCAAGTCCTTGCGCCGCTTGCTGGCCCGGCGCTCGGGGTCTTGTGCCGCCCAGATCTTGCCGATCAGCACGTCCTCGAGCGCAGCGACAGGCACTCGAAGACCAAGCACTTCTCGCACCGAGGCGCGCTCGGGAAATGGGAAATAGCGCGGATCGGTTTGAATCTGAACCCGAAGTTGCGAATCCTCGGTCGAAACGTTCAGGCTGTGCGGAAAATGCTCGATGCGGAACCGGTCGCTCAGCAGCCGCTCGACAACAGGCAGTTGATCGACAGCTACCGCCAGGTCAAGGTCGAGGCTGACTAGCGGATCGGCGTAAGCGTTTACGCCCTGTCCGCCGATCACGCAATACCGGATGTGATTCTCGTCCAGCAGACCGATCAGGCCCTCGAGAAAATTGGCCTGATCCATGGTTACTTCCTTCCAGAAAGCAAGGGCCTGCATAGAGGCGCCAGCTTACCGCGCGGCGAGCAGCGCGCGCAGATGCCGGGCGCGCTCGGGGGACCGCAACTGGCGCAGAGCCTTGGCTTCGATCTGGCGGATGCGTTCGCGGGTGACGTCGAACTCCTGGCCGATTTCCTCGAGCGTGTGCTCGCGCTCGCAGCCGATGCCGAAGCGCAGGCGGATCACCTTCTCTTCTTTCGGCGAGAGAGTTTTCAGGATATTGGCGGTCTCGTCGCGGACGTTGGTGTCGATCACCGCGTCGACCGGCGAGCCCACCCAGCGGTCCTCGATCAAATCGCCCAGCGCGGATTCGCCGTCGCGGCCCACTGGCGTTTCGAGCGACACCGGATCGCGCGAGATGGTCTTGAGCTTCTGCACCTTCTCGACCGGAATGTCCATGCGGCGCGAGATTTCGTCGTTGGTGGGCGCGCGGCCGAGTTCCTTTTCCAGCTCGCGCGTGGCCCGCAGGAACTTGTTCATGCTTTCGTTCATGTGAACGGGGATGCGGATGGTTCGGGACTGGTCGGCGATGGCGCGCGTGATGGCTTGGCGAATCCACCAGGTGGCGTAAGTGGAGAACTTGTAGCCGCGGCGGTATTCGAACTTGTCGGCGGCGCGCATCAGGCCGATGTTGCCTTCCTGGATCAGGTCCAGCAAATGCAGGCCGCGGTTGACGTATTTCTTGGCGACCGAAACCACGAGGCGGAGGTTGGCCTCGACCAGATCTTTCTTGGCGCGCTCGGCTTCGATTTCGCCGTGGCGGATGACGGCGATGGTGTGGCGCAGGTCGGTCACGCTGGCGCCGGCGGCGTGCTCGCGCTTGCGGATCTCGCGGCGCAGCTCCTTGGCTTTGGCCTGCGCGGTCTGGCCGTTGCGGCTCTCCAGCTTGCGCAGGTCCTGCTCCAGCAAGGTGAGCTCGTCCACCACGCGCTCGATTTCCTTGGCAAACTGCTTCCACTGCGAGTTGTAGAACGGGATCTTGCGGATGGCCTGGGAGACTTCCACGCGATGGCGGCTCATCCGGCCCGCCCATCTGCGGCGAAGCTTCTTATTGCTGAGCGCGACGGTCGAGAACTTCTCGGTGGACTGGCCGAGCTTCTTGTGGGCGCCGACGATTCCGGCGAAGTCCTGTTCGACTTCGCCGCGGCGCTTGTTGTAAGCGGCGCTTTCGGCTTCCAGATCGCCCAGATCGGCGAAGGCGTCCAGCTCTTCCATCCCCCGGCGGATCTGTTCGGCAATTTCTACAGCCTGCAACTGCACTAGCGCGCTGCGGCTGATGGCCTTCTGCATGCGAAGTTTTCCGCGCTCCATGCGGCGGGCGAGATTGACTTCGCCTTCGCGCGTGAGCAGCGGAACGGCGCCCATCTCGCGCAGATACACGCGTACCGGATCATCGGTGTAGATGGACTCTTCAACCGGGTGGGCGTGCGCGAATTCTTCTCCATCGTGAACTTCCTCAGGATGGAAAAAAGCGCCTTCCTCGTCAAAAGGAAGCCCAAGAGGCTCGTGACCCTCGCCTAAGAACTGGTCCTCGAAATGATCCACGTAGATTCACCTCCCAGCCGGGAACCGGGCATCAGGTCTTCACCTGATACACTCCTTCGCCCGATCTTCCCTCCGGGTTCTGTCGGCTTTTCATTCAGACGTGTTATTACAATACTTTAGACAGAACCTACCGCCGACACACAGCCTCCACCGTGCTGTGCCCAGTATAACAGGGTTCTTTCAATTAGTTAAGTCTCTATTTCAGCGGATGTTCTGGGCGTACCAAGCCGCCGTTTGGCATACTCGGTCAGCTCCTCCGCTGGAGCACATCCCGGAGCTCGACCAAGAACGCCTCAACGTCCTGGAAATCCCGGTAGACCGACGCAAACCGCACATAAGCGATCTTGTCGAGTGTCCGCAGGCGCTCCATCAGCAGCTCGCCTATCCGAGTGGTCGGCAATTCGCGGTCTGGGCTCTCGGCCAAGACGGCCTCGATCTCGTCCACGACCTCGGCCAGCTTGGCCATGGGGATGGGTCGCTTGGAGCAGGCCTTGAGCAGTCCCTCGAGCACTTTCTGGCGGTCGAACTTCTCGCGGCGGCCGTCGCGTTTGACCACCATGTAAGGGATCTCATCGCTCCGCTCGTAGGTGGTGAAGCGGCGCTGGCAACCCAGACACTCGCGGCGGCGGCGGATGAGGTCGCCTTCCTTGCTCTCGCGGGAGTCGATCACCCGGTCGTGGCGGTGGCCGCAGAAGGGGCACGTCATAAACTAAAACCTGACGATGATTCGCTTAATTGCTTCAAATTACGCCATTTAATACCTTCATGAAGCGCCAGGCCGAAGCCTACGGGAATTATGATGACGAAATTGTTGATCCACAAGGTTAACGCAATGCTGGTGGCTGCGCCAAGATTTACACCGTAGAACTCGGTAAGGACGACGATGGCGGCCAGTTGCATTCCGCCTCCCACGCCCGGGATTTGCACGATGCTTCCCAGGGCGATGAAGCCGAGGGTGATCACCGCGTCGGTCAGGCCCAAGGCGGCGGTGGCGGGGAAGGCGTGGAAACTGGCGTAAAACGACCCGGCGATTACGGCCCACTCCAGCGCCGAGTACAGAATCAGCATCCAGGTGAAGCTGGTGTCGCGGGTACTGGCCATGCCCTGCTCGAAAGCTGCCAGGAATTTCTCGATTCTGATGTGTAAAGGACCGGGTAGAAACGCCAAAGCTTGCATCAGGCGGGCCCGGACGCGTCCCCGGAACTGGCGCAAGGCGATCAGCAGCGTGAGGCACACGGTGCCGGTGACTCCGCCGGCGTAGCCCGCGGCTTTAAGCAGCGCTTGAACCCGCGGACCGTGCTCGATGGCGCTGTTCCCTACTTGGGTTAGCGCAATCCCGAAGATGACCAGGACCATGAGCAAGTCGAGCATGCGCTCCACTACCCACGCGGCTACCTGGCTGGAGAAGGAGACGCCTTCTTTTTTGGCAATCAGAAACGGACGGACCAGTTCGCCCGCCCGTCCGAACAGGACCACGGCCGCGAAACCGATGCAGGTGGCCACCAGCACCCGCCATACGCTGGTGTTGCTGGTGAGCGGACGGAGCATAATTTCCCACCGCAGAGCCCGGCCAAGGTACGTCACCAGGACGGAAGCCAGCGCCAGGCTCATCCAGTGCCAGTTGACGTTCTCGACCGAGGTGACGAAATCCTGCCAGACGAAGCCGGAGGTGCTCCAGCGGTAATACACAAAGTACCCCGCAACCAACGTGGCTGCGACCCCCGCAATTGCACCCAGATGACGCTTTTTCAAGCGGTTACGGCCGCCCCCTTCGCGGCCTTTTCAAAACGTGGGCCGGTGCCGCTAAGGCCCGGGACCCGGCCATCCCCAAACCGCCCCAAGCCGATGTCCTGTTGCGGTATCCCAATGAATAGTAGAATATAGATCGAACTTTTCACGTCCGCTCTTCGTTCCCATTGTTGATGCAGCTGGTAGTGAAGCTGGAACGGAGAGGATATGGCGGCAACAGCCACAGTCCGACAGATTAACACGGTAGGCAGTCTTGCGGTGAACCACGGTCAAGCCATGCGGCGAACCGGGACCGGAACGGGGATTGTGTCGAAGGCCCTCGATTGGGCGCTGCCGGTATGGGGTGCGAAGGCGCGGAGGCCTTTCTTGGACGGCGACTTTTTGGACTCCAACGTCGAACTAGTCGAACGATGTTTGAGCGGGGATGAGGCCGCCTGGGAGGATCTGGTCAAGGTCCATACGCGACGTGTGTATGGGATCTGCTATCGGTTTACGGGGTCCGACCACTACGCGCAGGATCTCACCCAGGAAGTGTTCCTGCGGGTATTTCGATCGCTCAAGAGTTTTCGCGCCGGAGAGGGTTCGTTCACGGTATGGCTGGGGCGGCTGACGCGGAATTTATTGATCGATCACTACCGGCGGACCAAGCAGGAGCGGGCGACGTCGTCGCTCGAAGAGCAGCTTCCCATGATTGAGCAGCGCACGGCCGAATCGCGCACCGAGGGGATGCTGGCGGGGCGGGAAGCCGGGGAGGCGCTGCAAGCCGCTCTGGCCAAGCTGTCGCCGGAGCTGCGGGAAACAGTGATTTTGCGGGATCTGGAAGAACTGGAGTATCGGGAAGTGGCGCAGATTTTGAACGTGCCCGAGGGCACGGTGAAGTCGAGATTGAACCGGGGACGCGCCGAACTGGCGCGCATCCTCCGGCGGAACAAAGTTGCGGTATAAGGATTAGAGATTCAAAGCGTGATGAACTGCGGCGAGATCGAGATTCTGCTGGCCGATTACGTGGATGGATTGCTCCACGGCGAGCAGAAGTCGGCTGTCGAAGCTCATCTGGCCGAGTGCGCGGGGTGCGCGGAACTGGCGCGGGATTCGGCCGCCGCGGTCGGCTTCATGGAACGGGCTGCGGTGGTGGAGGCTCCTCCGGAGCTCGTCACGCGGCTGCTGTTCGAGGTGACGGCAGGACCCAGCCGGGCGGTGGTGAAACCGTCGTGGGCGCGCCGGGTGTTCGGCAAATGGTTGGAGCCGATACTCGAACCGCGGTATGCCATGAGCATGGCCATGACGGTGTTGAGTTTTGCCATGTTGTTCAAGGTGGCCGGGATTAGTCCGCGGCAATTGACCGCAGCGGATTTGGATCCGGTGAAAGTTTGGACGCTGGCCGAGGATCGTGCTACACGGGTGTGGGAACGAGGCATGAAGTATTACGAGAGTTTGCGAGTAGTGTTTGAAATCCAGTCGCGCCTGAAGGAATGGACCGAGGACCAGCCGGGCGCGGATGCGGCGGCGGACGCGGCGGCTTTGCCGCAGGCGGGGCCGGCCCAGTCAATGCCGGAAGGAGCGAATTCGAAATGAATCCGCAGCAGCCGGGACAAAGCCCCGAGCAGGGCCGGGAGCAAGGTCCGGAGCGAAGTCCGGAGCGAAGTCCGGAGCAAAGTCCGGGCTCGAGCTCGGCGCCAGGCGTGACCGTCGGCTATTGCCGCGCGTGCGGCAAAGCCCTGGACGCCGCGAGCGTTCGCGCGGCACATGGAACCATTTTTTGCGCCGAGCATGCGCCGCCTCCCATGGGAGCGTCTGGGGGAGCGGCCGGGGGCGCGGCCGGAGCGGGCACGGCCGGTGCTGGTGCGACGGGAAGCGGGTTCACCGCAACCGGTGCGGGGTTTGCCGATTCGCCATATGCCTCGCCCTATACGAGCACCGCGCCGCCGCCCTTGCCGAATCGCGACGTGTCGCCCGGGTTGGCGTTCCTGCTGGGGCTGATTCCGGGTGTGGGCGCGGTCTACAACGGGCAGTACGGCAAGGGCCTGGTGCATGTGGTGATCGTGGGCTTGCTGATCTCGGTTCTGAGCAACAACGCGGCCGAGGGCCTGGAGCCTCTGCTGAGCCTGATGCTGGCCGCGTTTTGGGCCTACATGGCCTTCGAAGCGTTTCACACCGCCAAACGGCGGAGGCTGGGGCAGCCGGTGGATGAATTCTCCAGCGTGTTGCCGGTCCACGGCGGCACCAATATTCCCGCCGCTCCCGTGATCCTGATCGCGTTGGGCGTGGTGTTTCTGCTAAGCAATCTGGGCTTCCTTGAAATCCGGCGGATCTTGCGGTATTGGCCGGTGCTGCTGATCGCGCTGGGCGTTTACATGCTGTATGTGCGGCTGGCGTGGGCGACGCGCGAGAACCGCCGGCAGGACACACCGCCGGGAAGCGGAGGGCCGGCATGACCAGCAGCGGCTCCTTCATTTCCGCCATCCGGGGACCGGTGATGATGATCACACTGGGCGTGCTGGTGACCATCGATCATTTCGGCTCGGTGAGTTTCTGGCGTACGTGGCCGGTGCTGCTGATCGTAATCGGGCTGTTGAAGCTCGCGGAGAGATTTGGAGCAAAAAGCGTATGAGAGGCGGATCCATTGGGTTCCCGGTGGTCTTGATCTTGTTCGGGACGTTTTGGCTGGCGCGGAACTTGTTTCCGGACCTGTACTGGCTGCGTGAGTTGCACCTGTTTTGGCCGGTGCTGCTGATCGTGTGGGGCGTACTGCTGCTGGGCCGGCGCACCGGAGGATGGCGGCAATTATGAGACGCGCATCGCTCGCGGCGCCACTGTTGCTGATCGGCATCGGCGGGGTGTTTCTGGCGCGGAACGTGTTTCCGGACGTGCCGCTGCTGGACTATCTGGCCAAGTACTGGCCGCTGCTGCTGATTCTGTGGGGCGTACTGCGGCTGGCCGAGATTGTGTTCTGGGCTTCTACCTCTCGGCCCCTGCCTAATGCCGGCGTTTCGGCCGGCGAATGGGTGCTGGTGGTGTTCCTGTGCATTTTCGGATTCAGCCTGAACGCGGCGCGCGGGTTCTCGAACTGGCTGCCGCGGGGGCGGCTGGAGATGGGCGGGCTGGACGTGTTCGGCGAAAGTTTCGAGTATCCGCTGTCCGGAGAAAAGCCCGCCGCTGCCGCGCCGCGCGTGGTGCTGGAGAGTTTCCGGGGCAACGCACACATCACCGGCGGCGATGTCACCAGCGTCAAGGTGACCGGGCGCAAGACGGTTCGCAGCATGGACCAGAACGCGGCCGACGCGAGCGACCGGGAATCTCCGTTCGAGCTAGTGGGGGACGCCAACCGCGTGGTGATCCGCACCAATCAGGACCATCCTTCCAGGGCCGCGCGGATTACGGCCGAAATGGACATCACCGTTCCCAGAGGGGCGTCAATAGAAGCGCATGGACGCAGCGGCGATTTCGATATCAGCGGAATTAATGGCGAAGTGGACATCACCTCCGATAACGCCGGCGTGCGGATGGAAAACGTGGGCGGGCAGGCGCGCCTGGACCTGCGCCGCAGCGAGATTGTGCGGGCGGTGAATCTGAAGGGCGGGCTGGTCCTTAGGGGCAGTGGGAGCGACATCGATCTGGAGAATGTCGACGGCCCGGTAATCATCAACGGCGGCTATCGCGGCATGGTGCGCTTTCATAATATGACCCGGACGGTGCACTTCACCGGCCCGCAGAGCGAGTTTAGCGCCGAGAAGATTCCCGGCGAGGTGCGCATGCCGCTGGGAGAATTCACGGGCGAGAATCTGGTGGGCCCGGTGATCCTTCACTCCAACGCGCGCGACGTGCAGATCTCTGGCGTTACGAATTCCCTCGAAGTGAACGTCGTCCGCGGCGACATCGACCTGCGGCCCGGTTCCCTGCCCCTGGCCAGAATGCAGGTCCACACGCGCGCCGGGAACATCGAGCTGGCGCTCCCGGCGGCTGCCAAGTTCGACTTGAATGCGACCAGCGTGCGCGGCGAAGTGAGCAATGAATTCGGGCCTCCGCTGCGCGAGGAATCGAACAAGCGCGGGTCGGCGCTGCGCGGGTCCAACGGTGGACCGTCGGTGGATCTGTCGACCGAGCGCGGGCGCATCGAGGTGCAAAAAGCGGGGGCGGAGGACGTGGCGCCCGCGGCTCCGAAAGCACCGGTCGCTCCCGCCATTCCGGGCGTGCCCGCGATTCCGGGCGTGCCCAGGCCGCCCGCGCCGCCCAAAGCGCTCAACCCGATCCAGCAATAGTGCGATTAAAGCGAACTTGCGCAATAACAGACATTGACAATCTTCGCTATCCGGACTTACTCTGAAGACGGCCCGGAGTCGCCCAAATGAACGTCTCTCTAACGCCGGAACTGGAAAAACTCGTCAGCGCTAAGGTGCAATCGGGTCGTTATAACTCGGCGAGCGAGGTCGTTCGGGAAGCGTTGCGATTGCTGGAGGAGCACGACTCCGCGCGCGCGGCGCAACTGGCGGAATTCAACCAGGAGCTCGGCCGCCGCCTCGCCGCCCTCGATCGCGGCGAAACCGTCGACCCGGCTGCCGCCCGCGCCCGATTACAGCGCAAGTCTGCCGAACGCCGCAAGACTCGCGCGTGAGCGGGTACGTCCTTAGTGGCGATGCAGATCGCGACCTCGACGGGATTTGGGAATACATCGCCGCAGACGACGTCGAGGCCGCCGATCGCTGGATCGGAACGCTGTACGACGCGTTTGAGGCCCTCGGGCAGACTCCGGGGATGGGCCGCAAGCGCGAAGACTTCACGCCTCATCCGGTCCGTTCTGGCCGGTCGGGGCGTATTTGATCATCTATCGTGCGTCTCGTCAGTCCATTGAGATCGTGGCCGTGACCCAGGGCTCACGCGACATCCCGGCGTTTCTGAGCCAGCGGGCTCAGCAATGACAGTGCAACCGTCCCGCCGCCATTCTCCCGTTGACACTGAAGTGATTTGAATGTACCATCTTAGCCGGAGTTGTCGGACCGGCGCGCCGGTGGTGTATTTTCACGAAAAGGACGCACAAACGAGTCCGTTGTGCGCGAGGGAACAATGACGCGAACTGAGCTTCGAAACTGGAGTATGGTGACAGCGGCCGCGGCGGCGGGCCTGCTGCTCGCGGTGATGCCGGCCCACAGTCAGGCGCCGGCTTATAAGGCTCCAAAAACCGCGGATGGCCACGCCAATCTGAACGGGATCTGGCAGGCCATGAACACCGCCAATTGGGACATTCAAGGGCACGCGGCGGGTCCGGGGTTCATGTGGCAACTGGGCGCCGAGGAAGCGCAGCCGCCCGGGCTGGGCATCGTGGACGGCGAAGAAATTCCCTATCTGCCCGCGGCGCTGGCTAAGAAAAAAGCGAATTTTGCCGCCCGCTCGAAAGACGATCCGGAGCTGAAGTGCTACCTGCCCGGCGTGCCGCGCGCCAACTACATGCCGTATCCGTTCCAGATCGTGCAATCGAGCAAGGTGGTTCTGATTTCGTACGAGTACGCGGGCGCGGTGCGCACCATCAACATCGACAGCAAGAAGGAAGCGCCGGTGGATAGCTGGATGGGCTGGTCCAACGGCCACTGGGAAGGCGACACGCTGGTGGTGGACGTCACCGGCTTGAACGACATGACGTGGTTCGACCGCTCCGGCAACTACCATAGCGACGCTCTGCACGTGGTGGAGCGCTGGACGCCGCGCAGCGCCGATACCTTGAACTACGAGGCCACGATCGAAGACAAGAATGTGTTCTCGAAGCCGTGGAAGATCAGCTTCCCGCTGTACCGGCACGTGGAGAAGAACGCCCAGTTGCTGGAGTTCAAATGCGTGGAGTTCGCCGAGGAGCTGCTGTACGGAAACCTCCGCAAAAAGGGAACCGATCCCTACACAAAATAAGTAAGCAGACAAATCAAAATCATTTCCAGGAGACGCGCTCACGATGATTCGCAAATTCACATTCGCTCTTGTTGCTATCGTGATGCTGGCCGCAGCGCTGGCTTTTTCACAGGTGGCGTCGAAGCCCGCTGCCGCCCCCGCGTCCAAAGGGACGGTCGCGCTGCGCACGACGGACGGGCAGCCGGATTTGCAGGGCGTGTGGTCGACGGCGACGACGGTGCCGCTGGAGCGGCCGGCGAACCTCGGCGCTAAGGAGTTTTACACACCCGAGGAACTCGCCGCCAATGCCGCGCGGGCCGGGCAGCGCAAGGGAAAGGCCGCGCCGCGCGAAGATGGTGCGTTGGCGGTGCACTACGACCTGAGCCAGTTCGCATTGAACCGGCGCGAGATTGCACCTAGCTTGCGTACTTCGCTGATCGTGGGTCCGGAGGGACGGATTCCGCCGACTACCGACGCGGCCAAGCAACGGGCGGCGGCCGCGGCCGCGATACGGCGCGACCACGGCTTCGACGGGCCGGAAAATCGCGGGCTGGCGGAGCGCTGCATTTTGTGGGGCAGCGAGGGTCCGCCGATGATGGCGGCGGGTTACAACGACAACCTTCAGATCGTGCAAGGGCCGGGCTACGTGGCCATTCTGCAGGAGATGATCCACGACACGCGCATGATTCCCACGGACGGGAGCGCGCATCCGGACAAGAATGTGAAGCTGTGGTTCGGCGATTCGCGCGGGCACTGGGAAGGCAACACGCTGGTGGTGGATACGGCGAACTTCAACGGCCGGGCGGCGTGGCGCGGGTCCAGCGAAAACCTGCATGTGACCGAGCGCTTCACGCGCAAAGACGCCGAGACGCTCACCTATCAGTTCACCGTGGAAGATCCCGCCACCTGGACCCAGCCGTGGTCGGCGGAGGTGTCGTGGGTCAAGAGCGCCAATGATCGCATCTTCGAGTACGCCTGCCAGGAAGGCAACTACGGGATGGCCAACATTCTGAGCGGCGTGCGGGCGACTGAGGCCAAGCAAGCCGCCGGTGCCAAGTGACACCAGTAGCAAGAAGTCAGGAGTCAGAATGCGCACTCGTATATTTTTGATTTGCGCGGCGGCGGCTGCGCTCACGGTCGCGCTGCCGGTTCACGCGCATCACGCCTTCGCTGCGGAGTTCGACGAGAACCGGCCGTTGAAGTTGCAAGGCACCGTCGTGAAGTGGGAGCTGGTCAATCCACATTCCTGGATCCGGCTGAACGTGAAGGGCCCGGACGGTAAGGTCACCGAGTGGATGGTGGAAGGTGGAAGCCCCAATGCCCTGCTCCGGCTGGGTTTCACCAAGAACGCGCTGCCTCCGGGCACCGACATCATCGTCGAAGGCTATCAGGCCAAGGACGGAGCAAACCGGGCCGTGGGAGCCAATCTCACGTTCGCCAAGGATGGCAAGCGGCTGTTCATGGGCGGCTCGGCGCCGGGAGCTGAGCCGGGCGCAGACACCAGCAAGTAATGACACGCCGGCTGCTGGTTTCTTGCGGACTCGCCATGGCGACATTTGCAGTTGTCGCCTCCGGCCAGACCGCAGTCGCCAAGCCAGCGAATTCCTCCGCTAAGCCTGCCACCGCGGTTTCCAAGAAATGGACCGTGCCGCGCACCGCGGATGGCCAGCCCGATTTGCAGGGCGTCTGGACCAACTCGACGCTCACGCCGCTGCAGCGCCCGGCCGACCTCGCGAACAAGAGCCACTTCGCCTCGCAGCAGGAGGCCGACACCTGGGCCAAGAACCAGTTCGCCAATATCACCGGAGACCGCCGCGATGGCGGACCGCAGGCGGACGTAGGGCGCTCGTATAACGAATTCTGGCGCGACCGCGGGAATTCGGTGATCGCCAGCCTGCGCACCTCGCTGATCACCGATCCGGCGGATGGAAAAATCCCTGCGCTGACCGCCGAGGCCGAAAAGAAGCAGGCCGCGCAACGCGCGTATCAGCGCGCGCATCCCGCCGACGGCCCCGAAGACCGCAACCTGTGGGAACGCTGTCTGACCCGCGGCCTGCCGATCGTGCCGGGGCCTTATAACAACGACTTCCAGATCGTGCAAGCGCCGGGCTACGTGGCGATCCTGCATGAGATGATTCACGACGCGCGCATCATTCCCTTGGTTCGGCCCTCGGACCCGCGTCCGCACGTGCCGGGAAGCATCCGGCAGTGGATGGGCGATCCGCGCGGACATTGGGAAGGCGACACCTTGGTCATCGAGTCCACCAATTTTGCCGAGAAGAGCAATTTTAATGGCTCGAGCGACGGCATGCATTTGATCGAGCGGCTCACTCGCGTGGATGCGGATACCATCAGCTACCAGTTCACCGTCGACGACCCGAGTACCTTCGCGCGGCCGTTTTCCGGCGAAGTCCCGATGAACAAGACGCCCGATCAGGTTTACGAGTACGCGTGCACCGAAGGTAACTACGCGCTGCGCGGAATTCTGGGCGCCGCGCGCGAAGACGAAGCCAGGGCCGCGGGCAAGAAGTAAGGCCGGTTCGCAGGGCATGGCCCTGCGCCACGTGTGTAATAAAATGAAACCTATGATTCACCTGGGGTCCGCCGGGTTGGCGGCAGCGTTCCTCGGAATAGCCTGGGCGCAAGGCCCGGCGAAATCCTACACTCCTCCCCGCACCGCCGATGGGCATCCGGACTTGTCGGGCGTTTGGTCGAGCGCCACCATTACGCCCCTGGAGCGGCCCGCAAATCTGGCGAACAAGGAAAGATTCAGCAATGAGGAAGCCGCGCAATTCGAGAAGGAAACTCTAGAGCGCAACAACGCCGACCGCCGCGATGGAGGCGCCGAAGCCGATGTCGGGCGCGCTTACAACGACGCGTGGTATGACCGTGGGACCAAGGTGGTGGGAACCAAGCGGACCTCGCTGATCGTGGACCCTAAGGACGGACGCATTCCGGCGTTGACGCCCACGGCGCAAAAACGGCAGCAGGAACAGCGCGCGTATGCGCGCCTGCATCCCGCCGATGGCCCCGAGGACCGCGCGCTGACGGAACGGTGTATTCTGTGGCCCACCGCGGGTCCACCCATGTTGCCGAGCTTTTACAACAACAACTACCGCATCGTTCAAACACCCGGAGCCGTCACCATTCTGGTGGAGATGGTTCATGACGTGCGAACGATCCCCACCGACGGCCGTCCGCATGTTCCCTCCAGCGTCCGGCAGTGGATGGGAGATTCGCGGGGCCACTGGGAAGGCGACACCCTGGTGGTCGAGACCACCAACTTCAGCGACAAGACGCGCTTCCGGGGCGCCACGGAGAACATGAAGCTGACCGAGCGTTTCAAACGCGTGGCTCGGGATATGTTGTCTTACGAATTCACGGTGGAAGATCCGGCGGCGTTCACCAAACCGTGGACCGCGTCGATCACCTGGAACAAGTCGGATGGCGATCTGTACGAGTACGCGTGCAGTGAAGGCAATTACGCGATGACGGGTATGCTGGGCGGTGCGCGGGAAGCCGAGAAGAAAGCTGCCGGCCAGTAACAGGAGGACCTCGATGAAGCACCGATTCGCCGCTTGGTCTGCATCTTCGTTGGCCGGAGCGGCGCTGGCCCTGGCTCAAGCATCGGCTCAAGTGTCGGCTCAAGCGCCGGTAGCCAAACCCGCGGTCAAGCCAGCTGCGATTGCGAAGAAGTATACGGCGCCGCGCACGCCGGAGGGGCAACCCGATCTGCAAGGAATCTGGTCCAACGCCACCATCACACCGCTGGAGCGGCCCGCCGATCTGGCGGGCAAAGCCTCGCTCTCCGCCCAGGAAGCCGCCGATTATGAAGCCGCCGTTCGCAAGCGGAACAACATGGATAGCCGCGCCGGCGCGGGAACCGATGCGGACGTCAGCCGCGCCTACAACGATTTCTGGTGGGACCGTGGAACCAAGGTCGTCGGCACGCGGCGCACCTCGCTGATTGTGGATCCTTCCGATGGCAAGTTGCCGGCTCTGACGCCGGAAGCGCAGAAGCAGGTAGCGGCGCGCGCGGAGTCGCGGCGTCTGCACCCGTCCGATGGTCCGGAGGACCGGGCTCTGTCGGAACGCTGCATCAACTGGGCCACCGCCGGTCCGCCGATGATGCCTAGCGCATACAACAACAACTATCAGATCGTGCAGACGCGCGATTTTGTGGCGATCTCGAACGAACAGATCCACGATATGCGGATGATTCCGCTGGACAACCGCCCGCATGTGGACAAAGGTATTCGCCAATGGCTGGGCGATTCGCGCGGCCATTGGGAAGGCGACACCTTAGTGGTCGAAACCACCAACTTCTCGAGTGAAACCGCATTCCGCGGCGTCGAATTCGGCCGTTTCAACCACAGTGAGAACATGCACCTGACCGAGCGCTTCACGCGCGTGGCCCCGGACACACTGCTGTACTCTTTCACGGTGGACGATCCGGCGGCCTTCACCCACCCCTGGACGGCGGAGATTCCCAGTGAGAAAATAGATGGGCCGATCTTTGAGTACGCGTGCCACGAAGGCAACTACGGGATGACGGGCATCTTGTCCGGCGCCCGCGGGGCCGAAGAGAAGGCCGCTGCCGGAAGGTAGTAGAGAATTTTGAGCAAGGGAGGGTCAGCGATGAAGCATCGGTTCGCTACTTGGTCCGGGTTCGCCACTTGGTCCGTATGTTCGATAGCGGGCGCGGCGCTTGCGCTGGCTCAGACTCCGGCCGCGAAACCCGCCTCCGCGAAAGCCGCCGCGATCGCGAAGAAGTACACGGCCCCACGCACCGCCGACGGCCAGCCAGATCTGCAAGGAATCTGGTCCAACGCGACGATTACGCCGCTCGAGCGGCCCGACGATCTAGCGGGCAAGCCCACGCTGACTGCGAAAGAGGCGGCCGAGTATGAGGCCGCCGTCAACGCGCGCGAAAACCGCGACCGCCGGGATGGCGGAAACGCCGCCGACGTCGGCCGCGCCTATAACGAAGCCTGGTACGATCGCGGAACGAAAGTGATCGAAACGCGGCGCACGTCCCTGATTATCGATCCTCCCGACGGCAAGATTCCGGCGCTCTCGGGGGCGGCGAAGCAGCGTATAGCTGCAGCAGCCGACCGGCGCACGCGTGTGGCGGAGGGGCCTGAAGACCGGACCCTGTCAGAGCGTTGCCTCAACTGGGCCACCGCCGGTCCGCCGATGCTGCCAAGCGCCTACAACAACAACTATCAGATCGTGCAGACGCGCGACTTCGTGGCCATCTCGAACGAACAGATTCACGATGTGCGCATGATTCCGCTGGATGGGCGTCCGCACCCGCCCAAGGAAGTTCGCCAGTGGCTGGGCGATTCGCGCGGCCACTGGGAAGGCGACACCCTGGTGGTGGACACCACCAATTTCACCGATAAGACCGTGTTCCGCGGCTCCAGCGCGAACCTGCATTTGACCGAGCGCTTCACGCGCACGGCGGCCGACACGTTAACCTATACGTTCAGCGTGGATGACCCGTCCTCGTTTGCCCACCCCTGGACGGCGCAGATTCCCAGTGAGAAAATAGATGGGCCGATCTTTGAGTACGCGTGCCACGAAGGCAACTATGGTATGGTAGGAATTTTATCGGGCGCGCGGGATGCCGAGAAGAAAGCGGGTAAGTAGCCTGCGGGAAAAGTGGCTTGCGGGAAGAGTAGCCTTGCGGGGCATGGGAGGGAAATTATTATTATGCGAACCAAACTGATGCTAGTAGCGGGTTTCGGAGCTTTGCTGGCGGTCGTGCCGGCCTGGGCGCACCACGCCTTCGCCGCCGAGTTCGACGCGCAGAAGCCGGTGAAACTCACGGGCACCGTGACCAAGGTGGAGTGGATCAATCCGCACGCCTGGATTCACATCGATGTGAAAGACGCCGACGGCAAGGTCACCAACTGGATGATCGAGGGTGGCAGCCCCAACACACTGCTGCGCCGGGGCATGACGAAGAATTCGCTGGAAACCGGCACCGTGGTGGTGGTGGACGGCTATCAGGCCAAGGATGGAACCAGTCGCGCCAATGGGCGCGATATCACGTTCCAGGACGGCCGGAAGCTGTTCGTGGGCTCCTCGGATGCCGCGTCGGCTCCTCCAGCAGACGCCAAATAAGGCGGCAGCCAACGGAGTGAGCGCACGGGCGCGGCGGTCCTGCATTCCTACGCAGCGGGGCCGAAGCCGAAGCTGGGCCTAAATAGCCCCGCGCAGATCTGGAGGTCTGCCCCGCTGGGCCCGGTTGGCCGACTGCGCTGGCGAGCAGATCCGGAAAGGACATTATTTATGAAGCTGCGTTCGATACGACTGCTGGCGGCGGTCTCGATCATGACGGTCATTTGGCTGGGCGGCGTCGCGCTCCCTCAGGCGCACTCACAAACCCGGCCAAACGCGGACCAGGTCTTTAAGAACATTCAGGCGCTCAAGGACATGAGCGTGGACGATTTCATCGGCTCCATGGGCGTGATGTCGGCGGCGCTGGGCTTTTGCTGCAATGAGTGTCATACCAATGCCGGTACCGACAAGGTGGATTGGGCGGCCGACACTCCCCGCAAAGTAACCGCGAGGAAGATGGTGAACATGGTGACCACCATCAATCGCACCAACTTCGCGGGAGCGCAGGTCGTCACCTGCTGGACCTGCCATCGCGGCCGCGATCATCCAGCGACTACGCCGGCCCTGGAAGACATCTATGGTCCTGGCCCGACCGCGCAAGACGATGTTCTGCCCGCGATACCGGGGCAGCCTTCGGCCGCGCAGATTTTCGACAAGTACATTCAGGCCGTGGGCGGGGCTCAGCGCCTGGCTGCCGTGACCAGCTATGTTGCCAAAGGAAGCAGCGTAGGCTTCGGAGGCTTCGGGGGCGGAGGACAAGTTCAAATCTTCGCGAAATTCCCGGATCAACATACCACGCTGATCGAGTTTAAGGATGCTCCGGATCGGGGAGACAGCATCCGGACCTACAACGGCCAGGCCGGGTGGATCAAGACTCCCCTTACCGTGCTGGGCGAGTACGAAATAACCGGAACTGAGCTGGACGGAGCCAGGCTGGATGCGCAACTGGCCTTCCCCGGTCAGATCAAGCAGATCTTCACCAATTTGCGGGTCAGCTTGCCGACCACCATCAGCGATCTTCCCGGACCATCCAGCCAAACAGCGTCGGAGGCGAACGTCGTGCCGATGCAGGATCGACGAGTCCAAGTGGTCCAGGGAAGCGGCCCTCGAGGGCTTCTGGCGACCTTATTCTTCGACCAGGAGTCGGGCCTGCTTTTGCGGGAGGTCCGTTACAGCAGGACGCCGATCGGGCGGGTTCCCACGCAGATGGATTTCGCCGATTATCGGGACGTCGGGGGCATCAAGATGCCGTTTCGTTTGACCTTCGCGTGGCTGGACGGGCGGGATGCCATTCAGCTCAGCGATGTGCAGACCAACGTCGCGATTGACGCGAAACGGTTCGGCAGACCGGCCACGATTAAATGAGGACAAGCTCCTAACGAAACCCAATTTTCACGGCTTCGAAGCGCCGAGGAACTTGTCTACGATCTTCAGGTACTCGTCCGGGCTCTCCAGGTGCGGATAATGCCCCAGCCCGGGCATGGCGACGATCTTAACGGCCGGCAGCGTCTGCTGCAACTCCAGTTGCGTTTCCGGCGGCACGATGTTGCTGGCCCCGCCGAGAACATAAATCGTGGGGCACTTGATCTGCCTGACGAACCGCCATAGCTCCGTGGGCACGAAGCCTTTCACCAGATTTGGATCGCGCTTCCAAACAATGCGTCCGTCGTCGCGTTTTTTGCTGCCGAAGTGCGCATAATTGCGCTGTAACGCCTCGGAAATTCGTCCCCCGCCCCGCATCAGCGACGCGACCAATTCGTCTTCCGACGCCCAGCCCTTATCTTCCTGCTCGACCCGGCGGGCGAATCCGGACGCGATTTCGTTGGTGCGCTCGGGTCCCACGTCTTCGACCACCAGGCGGGCAACGCGCTCCGGGTGCAGGCTCGCGTAAACCTGCACCACACGCCCTCCGGTGGAATTGCCCAGCAGCGTAAGCCCGCGCAAGTTGAGTTGCTCCACCAGGCCTTCGACATCCTTGACGTAGTCCTCGACCAGATACGCGCCTTCGGGAGACCAACCCGAGTCCCCGTGCCCGCGCATGTCCATGGCGATGACGTGGTAGCGCCCGGCGAAGCGCGGCGCGATGTGGTCGAAAGAATGCGCCACGCGGCCGATGCCGTGCAGCATCAGGAACGGAGGTTTGCCGTCGCCGCCCCAGTCCAGGTAGTGGATGCGCAGGCCGTTCACGGTGACGAAGCGATCCTGATAAGCGGGCGTTTGAGCGCCAGCCAGCGCCGCCCACAGCAACAACCATACCGTCGCTCCATAGAAGCGTTTCATGTTCAGCCTCCCCACATCTCGCGCGCCACCGAAACAACCAGTTCCAACTTACGCCATTGCTCGTCGAGCGTTAACAGATTCCCCGCCGCCACCGAAGCAAATCCGCACTGCGGGCTGATAGCAAGGTGCTCCAAAGGAATGTACCGGGAGGCCTCGTCAATCCGTCGCCGCAGTTGTTCGTGCGATTCGAGCTCCGGGGTCTTCGTGGTGATCAAACCCAGGACCACCGTCTTCCCCCGCGGAACCTGGGCCAGCGGCTCAAACCCTCCAGACCGCTCGGTGTCGTACTCCAGCAGGAACCGGTCCACCTTCACCGTTCCGAAGAGCCTCTCGGCCACCGCCTCGTAACCGCCCTCGGCGTACCAGCGGCTGCGGCTATTACCGCGGCAGATGTGCATGGCCGAAGTGATCCCTTCGCGGGGCAGAGGACTGAGAGCCAGGTTATCGCAAGCGATCGCTTGCTCCAACTCACGGTCCGGATCGCGGCCTTGAGCGCGATACTGCTCGCGATGCTGGGGGTCCAGATAATGCGAATAATAAGGCGCGTCCAACTGAAGATACACCACGCCCTGATCGGCCAGCCAGGCGACTTCGTCTTTGACGATTTTGCCCAATTCCGCGCTCAATTCGGCGCGCGATGAGTACACTTTGTCGGTCAGGCCGGGCTTATAGCTCGAAACCATGAAGTTCGAAGGCGCCGGCAGCGTAATTTTGAAGGGCCCCGCGGCGTGTTGCATCAGATACGGGAGTTCCCTCGAGGTGAGATTCCGGGCCTTATGCAAACGCGATCCGGCGACCTGCGCGGTGCTGCCCTCGACGCCGCCGCCCGGTCCCTTCCACTCCAGCGCCACGCGATCCGGAACGAATCCCTCGACCGCGTCGGCCATGTCGGTAAGCCAGGATCCCCGCCGCATTTCCCCGTCCGCGAGAATGTCCAGACCGATATCCCGCTGCCGAGCAAGCGCATCCGCAATGGCCGTGTCTTCCGCCGCCAGGAGCTCGCCGCGCTCAATCCGCCCCGCGGCGTAAGCCGTGCGCATTTCCAGAAGTTCAGGCGGCCGCAACAAACTGCCAACTTGGTCGGCTCGATACCGTGGAGGCATGTCCTGTACAGCTTATAGCTAAACCGGCTAGAAAGGGAGTGTATTATTTACCGCTCGCTTTAGCCAATTCCGCTGGGTCTGAAGTTTTGGTCATGGTTCCTAAAACCACTGGAGTGACGCCGCCGATCTGGATGAGCGGTTGGGGCCGCCCCGGCCGGCTGTCGCGATCGAGAAACAGATTGATAAAGGAGCTGGTGCCTTGCAGAGACCGGTTGCGCGCCGGAATGAACAGCTTCAGATCCTCCACGCGCCCGGCCGCGCTGGCGTGATTGTACACCGCTACCCAGATGCAGGGCTTGTCCGGATACACCTCACACTGGCCGTTGGACGTGCCGCCGCACGGGCCGTTGCGCAAGCTCTTGGGACACGTCATCGGACAAACGTATTCCATCTCGCCGAGCACGCAATTACCGCACGCCTTGCACCCGAAGGTCCTGTTCTTCATCAACAGCTCGACGCGCTCCAGGCCGTGCGCCAGCGCCGGACGCCGGTCGATCCAACCAAACACCTTGGCCAGCAAGCCGTGCAGCCGGCCTTGCTTCTTTACCGGGAACAATCGCCCCATGAAATCGAGGAATCGAGGAAGCAGTTCCGGTTTGGGAGGCGCGGGCTTGGGCGAATCGTAAAAATAGAACCCGCCCTTGGGCGCGTAAGCGAGTTCGTCGGCCAGCTCCTCCCACTTCGGCGCGAGTTCTTCGGACCGCTTGATGATCCAGCGGACCCGGTCGGCCTGATGGTCGCCGCCGAGGTAAGCTCCGGCGTAGCCAATCCCGCGCAGAACCGCCACCGTGCGCGCGGCCCGTTCCAGGCGCGCAGCCAATCCCTTATCGGTCGATGCCTTAGTCTCTGCCTGAATCTTTTCGAGCAGCTCCTTCGATACCCAGCATCCGGGAGGCTCGCCCTTGGACATCCTCTCGGCGGGCTTGGCCGCCAGCACGTAGACGTTACCCATCACCGGCGTCTTCAAGCCGCGCTCGTCCAAGTAACGCTTCAGCTCGCGGAACTTGCGGACATCGTAACCGAGCTGGGTGATCGCGAAGTCCGCGCCCGCGGCGATCTTTTTCTCCAGCTTCAAGTATTGATAGGCGCAATCCGGCTCCGTGTATTTGAATGGCGAAACCGCCACCGAGATGTGGAACGGCATACCCGCGGCGCGCAGCTCGCTGATCATCTCCACCAGCTGCACCGAATCCATCGAGAAGTCGGCAGGCGCGGAAGAATTCGTTGCCTTGGGATAATCTCCGGTGATCGCGAAAACGTTCTCGATACCCAGCGCATACAGATCCTCGAGCGCCCGCAAAAGATCCAGACGGTCGCGGTTCACGCAGGTGAGATGGATGTTAGGCACCAGTCCGCGCGCCCGTGCCGCCGTGCCGACGCGAATGGGATCGTGCCCCAACCCGCCCCCGGCGTAGCTGGTGATGCCGCCCGCCACTACACCCGGAATCTGCGCCAGTTGCGAGGCGACCTGCAGCAGCGTAGCTTCACGAGTCAGGCGGCTGGCGACCAGCTCCACCATGTAGCAGAACTGCTTGCGAGCAAAAGCGTCCCGAATTGGATTAGGCGCCGCCATGATGGATCTCTCTGTAGTGCAAGCAACCCTGCCTGTTGTGGGGCAGGCAATCGTGCCTGCAGCCGGCATTCAGCCGGCCCTACTTTCCCAAAGCCCTACTTCCCAAGCTCCTTTCGCACAATCCGCGTGCCCTCCACCAACGCTTGTAGTTTAGCGAATGCCACGTCCCGCGGCAGATGGAAACAGCCGCAATCGGGCAGCGTAAAGATGCGCTCCGGTGGCAGCACCTTCAAAGCGCGCCGGATGTGCTCAGCCACCATCTCCGGCGTCTCCACCTCATGCGTCTTGACGTCAACCACACCCACGCCAAGGATAAACTTGGTGTCAAACTCTTTAAACAGATCCAAATCCTCGCCGCCGCGGCGCGCGAACTCGAGCGTCAGACCCTTCACCTTGGCTTCCAGAATCGCCGGGAACAGATACCGGTAGCTGCCCTCCCACGAAGGCTTGCCGTAGCGGTTGCCGTAACAGATGTGAACCACAATGTCGGCGTCCACCCCGTCCACCAGGATGTTCAAAACCCGGACAGCCCAGTGGATGTCTTCCGGAAATCCGGAATAATACGGCTCGTCGATCTGAATGTAGCGCGCGCCCGCTTTGGCCAGCGCCTTCAACTCCATATTCATCACCCGGGCGATGTCGGTGGCCAAAGCCTCTTCACTCGGATAGTGCTGGTTGCGAATGCGCTTCGTCAAGCAATGCGGACCCGTGATGCAGATCTTGCATTCGCGCTCAGTGAACCTCCGCAGAAAATGGAAGTCCTGCACCAGACCCAAGGAAGCCATGGGGATCTTGCCCTGCACCGAGCTGTCGTAGAAATCGTAGTAGAACTTCTTGGACGAGCGGTCGATCTGCACGCCGGGCAACCGTTCAATAAAGTAGTCCACCGTATTGTCGCGGCGCACTTCACCGTCGGTAATGATGTCCAAACCTGCGGTTTCTTCGTCCTTGATTGCCGCCTTCACCGCGGAATCGTAAATCTCCTCCAGATCGTGACGGCTGATGCGCCGCGCGAAATAGTCGGTCTTGAGCCGTTCCAGCCAGCCCGGCATAGCGTAGCTGCCGACGATGGTGGTGGGAAGAATGGGTAGAGTCATCTGCTTTCTGATTGCCTCCGGGTTACTCGCGGCGGGTCGTATATAGGACGGATGTCTTGGAGCCCTTAAGATAGTGGAACGGCGCAAAGTGCACGTCGTATCCGGCGCGTTCCGCCACCTCTTTTAGTAAAGCACCATTGACCCAGTTCAACAGGGACCCCTCCAGTTTGCCCGGTCCGTAGAACCCCAGCCGGTATTGCGACAGGTCGGTGACGAAAATATCCTGCACCTGCAGATATCCGCGCGGATGCAGCAGCGGCATGGTGTTCATGAAGCTCTCAAGCGCGCCCGAGCTCAGGTGGAAGCGGATGTCCGCGGGCGCGTGCTGCAGGATGTCTTCGAGTTTAGCCGCGTCCAGCCCTTCCGGGAACGGAAAATCCGGAAGATCCTCGAGCAGCACTAACTGCTCCTCCAACCGGACCGCTTTCCACACTTCCTGCCAAAATGCGACGCCTTGCTTGAGCGATCCGAGATCCTCGAACCCGCCTTCCAGAATGCGATGAATCGTGGAGCGCAACTTTTCCACCGGAACCCCGAACACCACGCCGATCCGCTCGGCCTCCGCGCGCGGAATGTAGGAACGCACCTGGACGAAATACAAACGCCCATCCCGGCGCACGACTTCTTCATCCGGCAGGTTGTCGTACACGTTGGTGGCGTGGACCTGCAGAATCTTGTGCCGCAGGAAAGAAAGCGTCTTCAGCGGATTCAGAGCGTCCAGCACCATGAAGCTGCACAGTTCCGCATGCTCGCGCACGGCCGGCTTGGACATATCCAGCGTGGCCAGCGAGTAATCGCCCAGCAGGATGCGAAGCTTGGGGTAGTAACTGGTTCCGCGCAGCCGGTCCAGCGCCTGGAACTTGTCCAGGAAGATCCCGCACCGCGTGCCCGTGCCCACGCCGAGCTCCAGAATAAAGAATTCCGCCGGCAACTGGTTCTTGGATTCGAGATCGCGCAGCAGTGTCCAGAAGTCGGCCACGCTGTCCGCGATCGCCTGGGGATGATGCCCGGCGGACTGGCCCCCGGGCAACGCCTGCTCATAGCCCTTGCCAGTAGCTTCCTCCCAATGGTTCAACCGGCTCCAGTAGAGCTTGTTGAATTCCCATACGATGCTGTGGCGCAGCGAGCAGAACTCCTCCAGCACCAGGCGATCCGGGTCCGTCGCTCTCACCGGCACCGCGGCGCTGGCCAGAGCTTTCAGCATGTCCGCGCGCAGCGTCGCGGGCTCCACCTGCCGCGTGTCGACCAGCACATCCAGAACCGGCAGATGTTCGCCGCGCGGCGTGTACCCTTGCGAGGCGATCACCACCTCGCGAAAGTTCTGCTTGTACTGGATCCAATCCAGCTCGATCTGCAGCCGCGCGAACTGTTCCTGCCCCAGCCGGCCTTCTCCCAAAAGCGTGTAGATCGTGTCCACGACCACTTGGGCGCTGGCCCCGGCCGACTTGCCATGCAGGTGATTCAGTTTGACGATCATGGTTTCAGAGGAAGGTTCACGGAAAGCAAACACACTATAATAGCGTGGCGGAAGGCGCGCGAGTCAAATCAAATCGGCTGACGAAGGGAATCACAAAATGAAACGTTGCTGGAAGCTGTGGACGATCGGGCTGGCCGTGATCCTGGCGAGTTTCGCGGCATGGCAGCGGGCGAGCGCGCAAGAGGAAGAGCTGGACCCGGTGAAAATCGCGCCGGACGTCCAGAAGGTGGTGTTCGAGAACGCGCTGGTCCGCGTGACCGAGGAGCGAATGCCGCCCGGCCGCGTCGTCCGCAAGCACCGCCACATGCACGGCCTGACGATTGCGCTGGCCGACTACCAGATGGAGCAGAAGCTGTACCCCAGCGGCCAGATCATCCATTCCAACCGCCATTTCGGCGAGATCAACTGGAACGAAACGTTCATCCACGAAGCCCGCAACGCCGGCACGACCAACCAGTACGTAGTGCGAGTCGAGCTAAAGTAGCGCCGACCTCCAGGTCGGCGACGGCCTAAGGCAGCAGCACCGTCCGGTTGATCCAAAGAATGTTATCCCAGCTCAGCAGCTTCTCGGTGTCGTCGAAGAGTTTGGAGTAGCTCCCGCCGCCGGCCTTGAACGAAAACTCCTTCACCCGGTCGGGCGGATTGGTGGTGGCATTCCTTAGAATATCCAGCACCTGTTCCTGACGCGAAATCTGAAAAAATCCGGGATTCTTCGCGGAATAAAACTTAGTATCAGCGACATTGCCCTTGTTGGCCACGCCCTTCTCGTACTTGAGGTGCAACTCCAGATGTTCGCCGCCCGCCGCCGCGAGCGTCCAATCCTGGGTGTCCACCAGCGCCCCCGACCCGTTGTCTGTAGTCGAACGTGACATCTTATGCGTCGTCGCCAACAGGTACACCCCGAAAGGCCCCGGCGCATCCGCTGGTTCTTCGGTGATCCCGCCAATCACCAATTGCGCATTAGCCCCGCCCGGGTCCTTCACCGGAGCCACCAGATACACCAGCCGGTTCGATCCCTTCCCCACCGGCTTGCCGTCCGGACCATTGATCGTCACGCGGTCGATGAACACAACGCGCAGGTTCGCGTCTTTAGCAGCGCCCTGCGCAGCGACATTGGGCGTGAACCCCTCCGGCAGATACGCCTTCAGCGCCGCGTCCGAAACATGCACGTCCAATTGAAACCGCGCCTCGGAGCTGTGCTCGACAGGCGTCTCAGCCGGCGCGCAGGCCGCCGACCACAAAACCGCGACTCCAACAGCGAAACCACGCTTCATCCGAACCTCCCTCTGTGTTTGTCTGTGCTCGGTGTGGAGCGGGCTTTAGCCTGCAACTGAGGCTTCAGCTCCGTCTCGACCCGGGTGCTAAAGCACCCGTTGCAGGCTAAAGCCCACTCCACATCAATTCGCCAACCGGTACGCGACGTACTCCGCCGGATACCCCTGCCCGCCGATCGCCACCACAATGTACTGCCGCCCGTTCACCGAATACGTCATCGGAGTGCCAGTCTGTCCCGCCGACATGTACACCGCGCCCGCGTCTTTCCCAGTAGCCTTGTCGTAAGCCCGCAGATACGCGCCCCGCCCCTGCGTAGTTGTGACGAACCCGCTCTCCCCCGCGACCACCAGCGTCTTGGTCACCAGCGCCCCAATGACACCCGGCCGTCCCGTGCGCGGAATATTCAAACCCTTCAGCGCCGCATTGTTTTTGACGTTATCGGGCGTCTCACCATGCGCGATTTGCCACTGAATTTCACCTTTATCCAGATTAATAGCCGTGATTTGTCCGTAAGGCGGCTTCATCAGGGGCAAGCCCTGCACGGAAAGTCCCCCGCCTCCGCCCTCGGCAGCGGCCGGAGCCGGAGCGGCCACAGCAGTGTCAGCCCCCGCATCCGCCCCCGCCCCGCCCGATCTCCGCGCTCCTTCCCGCGCCGTCCCCTGCACGTACGCGAAGTCGGTCTTGCTGGGATCGGTCGCCACCAGCCCCAACTGGCTGAGCGATTTCTGCGACGGTACATAAGCGATGTGCGTCTCGGGATCGAACGCGCCGCCCGCCCAATTGGTCCCGCCGCCCGCTGTCGCCATGGCCAGCGTCGCCAGCGGACCATCGATCTTGCTCAGCACCGGCGGCGTGAAGACCGGACCAATTTTGTACTTCGACACCAGCTCCACCGCCGCCGCCCGCAGCGCCGGCGTGAAATCGATCAAGTCTTCGATCAACAAACCCTGCCGGTCGTAAGCCGGAGGCTTGCTGGGAAATGGCTGCGTCGGCGAATACGCTTCACCCGGAACCTCGCCCTTCTCCACCGGCTTCTCCTCGATGGGCCAGATAGGCTGCCCCGTCTCGCGGTTGAATACATAAAGGAAGGCCTGCTTAGTAGGCTGAGCCACCGCCTTCACCGCGCGCCCATTGACCGTGATGTCGCACAGAATCGGCGCGTCCGGAATATCCATATCCCAGATCCCGTGATGCACTAACTGGAAATGCCACTTGCGCACGCCAGTCTTCAAATCCACAGCCACCAGCGATTCACCGAACAACCCGTTGCCCGGCCGATGCCCGCCGTAGTAATCGCCAGTGGGCAGTTCCACCGGCAGATACGCCATGCCCAATTGCTCATCGACGCTGATCTGCCCCCAAACGCCCGTGTTGCCGGTGTAAGAAGCCGAATCCTTCAGCCAAGTGTCATAGCCGAACTCATTCGAACGCGGAATGGTATGGAAGATCCACAACCGCTTCCCTGTCCGCACATCGAACCCGCGCACAAATCCCTTGACGTTGCTCTTGCTCCGCGGCACTCCGCCCGAGCGGTGCGCCGCACCCACGATCACGGTATCTCCGGCCACCACCGGCGCCGAGTGCAACCCCACCTCGCCCGTCACCGGATCGATCTCCTGATCGTCGTCCATCTTCAAATCCACAACGCCGCCCGTGCCGAACCCAGGCACCGGCGCGCCCGTCTTCGCATCCAGAGCAATCAGGCGATACCCCGGCGTGACATATAACACGCGCTCCGCCCGCCCGTCGGTCCAGTAAGCGAGCCCGCGCCCCGACAGCTGCCGCGGAGCATTAGTCCCCCGCGCGCCTTCGCGTTCGCCGTGGACCCACAGCAATTCGCCAGTAGCCGCGTCGAGCGCCACCACGTCGCGGCGCGTTCCGGCGGTCGCATACACGACGCCGTTGGCCATCAGCGGAGTCCCCTCCAAGTTGTACTCCGGCCGCGGCCCCAGGCTCTCGGTGCGAAACCGCCAGGCCACTTGGAGCCGGTTAAAATTCCCCGCGTTGATCTGATCGAGCGGCGAGTAGTGAGTATTCCCAGTGTCGGCGCCATAGCTCCGCCACTCCCCGTTCTTGGCCCCCGTCTGCGCCGGCAGCGGCAAAGTCGATGTCAGACCCAGCCCCGCTGCAATTGTGAAAATGATGGTCGAACGCACGGTTTCCTCCCAATCGTCGAAGATCGTACCACACTGGCCGGCACTCGGCCAGTCCCGCAAAAGTCCCCCCGTAAAAATTCCTCTACTCAAAGTTCGCGTTTTAGTCTAGAATGCTGAGACCGGGAGCTAGGGTGATGCTCCCGAAGAAGTCTTCCGCCATGTAGACGGGGGTGGAAAAAGTGTGGGTGAAAGTTGGACTCAAGTCAGTCCTGGCGTTACTGGGCAAGGGTGAAAAGAAGGTTGCAGCGGTCTTCGGGATCTCGCCGGGGCCTTGTCATGAGGCGGTAGTTCACCTCAAGGCAGGGGCACCGGAGGTCCCGGTGTGGCTCTTCTCGACCGCGCCGCCGCTTCCGGAAACCGCGGCACTCTGCGAACGCGTGTATGTGAACCGCGGCTCGTTGTCTCTGTTCTTGCAGGCGCAGATCCGCCTATGGCCCTATTGGGTCGCCATCGCAGTTGGCACTTGGACCGCCGAGCACGGCCGCTGGCTGCTGAAGCTGGCGCCTTTCTTCATACAGCCGTTCCGCGTACTGCTCCTCAATAGTTGGGGCGGGTTCTTTCCGGGCAAGCCGGCGCTGGTCTTGCTGCATTCGCACCGCTTCTTGCTCGGCGCGGCGCTCTCCGGTTGGATCCGGATTAAAGAGCTCAGCATTGGCTGTTGTCACTCGAATCCGGTCCGGCGCACGCAGGACTTGGCGGCCGCCTACTGGCTGCTGGTGTCGTATCATATCTGGCGTTCCGGCCCGGTCCGGCGCACCCAGGAGGTCGGTTACGGCGTCTGGCGGCTGGTGTCCTACCACGTCTGGCGTTCGAGTCCCGTCCGGCGCGTGTGGGACGTCGCATCCGGCGTTTCCGTCTTCACGCTCGCGACCTTCCTGAGATGGCTCTCCTATCCGCATCGCGCCTGGTTCAATCGGTTGCACGGGAATGAATCTCTCGATGCGCTCGTGCGCGCCTCAGGCTGCCGCGTGGAACGCTTCGTACAGAAGGGGCATGTCTGGGACGCGCGCGGCTTCGCCGGCTTCGTGCAATCGAGCCAGGCCCGCTGGATCTGTTGGCAGCAGGACGCCGAGGCCAGCGACCAGCCTGCAATCGACGCGGTGTCGCCGCTATTCGCCGATCCGCGCACCTTCGCCGTGGCCAGGCAATCGGAGGCCCGAGGTTGGAAACCGGCATTGTTCCCCATGGCGCCCTTCCGCCACCTGCAGCCCGGCACCGCGAGCCAGGTGCTGGCGCCGCTGTCCCAAACCATTTGGGTGGACCGGTCCAAGCTCGCCGCGCTAGGCGTCCCGCAAACCAAGCTGACGTATACCGCATGGATGCTGATCTTCTGGAAAGCCGCCGCGGCGGGATGGCGCTGCTACAGCGAGCCGGGGCCGGAGCAGCCCGGCTGGCAACCGGATTTCCCGGAACAGGAAACCGAGTTTTTCTTGCACTTTCTCGCGGATCGCAAGTTGCGCCAGCTCGCCCCCCGCGAGCCGGATTTGTCCCGCGGCACGATCTCGTTCGCGCCGTCACTGCAATTGCCCCTGCGGCCGGGCCGCCTGAAGGTGGTGGTGGTCTCGCCGTTTCTGCCGTATCCGCTGGCGCACGGCGGCGCTGTGCGCATTTTCAATCTCTGTCGGGAGCTGGCCGACCGGGTTGACTTCATATTGATCGCCGTCCGCGAAGCCCACGACCAGGTGCACTACGAAAAGCTGCACCAGGTCTTCCGCCATGTGTACACAGTGGACCTCGACGAGCGTGAATCGAGCGACGAGTGGCTTCCCCGGCAAGTGCGCGCAGCCCAATCGGCAAGCCTGCGAGCGCTGATCGCGGACGTGTGCCGGCGTCTGCAACCGGACCTGCTGCAAATCGAATTCACGCATATGGCCGGCTATCGCGAGTGCGCGCCGCACGTGCCCGCGCTGCTGGTCGAGCACGACCTCACCTTCAAACTGTATGGCCAACTGGCGCAAACGAATCCGTCCGATGCGGCGTGGGACGAGTACCACCGCTGGCTGGACTTTGAGCGCCACTGGCTGGCGTCCTTTGACGCGGTGTGGACCATGTCCGCGGAGGACCGTACCGGCGCGATTCAAGGAGGCAGCCATCCGCAGCGGACGTTCGTAGTTCCGAACGGCGTGGACGTGCGGCGGTTCGTGCCCGCTCCGGAAGCGTTCCCGGAAGCGCCCCCCGAAGTGTTCTACGTAGGCTCCTTCCGTCACCTGCCGAACATTCTGGGATTTCAGAAGCTGTGCCGGGAGGTGATGCCGCGCGTCTGGCCGCGGATCCCGAACGCGCGCCTGCGCGTAGTGGCCGGCCCGCGTCACGAATATTTCTGGAACACGTTGGCCAAGCAAGGCGAGCGCATGGACTCCGATCCGAGGATCGAGATCCAAGGCTACGTGGAAGATCTGCGCCCTCTGTACGCGCGCGCGACCGTGGTAGTAGTGCCGCTGGAAGTGTCCGCGGGCACCAACATCAAGGTGCTCGAAGCGATGGCCTGCGGCAAAACGGTAGTGAGCACGCCGGTCGGGTGCGCCGGCCTCGCTCTCAACGACGGCGAAGACGCTTTCATCCGCCCCGTCGTCCGCGAAAACTGGGACGGTTTCGCGGCGGCGGTGTGTGAAACTCTCCTGAACGCGCCCCTCCGGTCCAGCATAGGCGCGCGAGCCCGGCGAACGGCGGAAGCCCGGTTCTCGTGGGCGTCGATCGCAAGGAGCGCCTACTCAAGCTACCAGGCGCTGGCTGGCATTCAGGAGAACTCGCGCGCGGACCAGCACGACCATCGCCAGATAGGAGAGCAGGTCTCTCGCGGGTAGAATCGCACGTAAGCTAATCGAACGGGAGATCGCAACTATGCTAGAGCCCAGTGAAGCCGTAGTTCTGATTCTGTGACGGAGCGAATTCGATCCCAATCGCTACTTTGTCGCTGTCCGAGGCGCGGGCGTCACCCCGTTCGATCGAGTCCACAACATCCAAATCGGCCCGTTTCAGCTTCCCGCGCAGGAACTGGAGAACACCCTGGACGGCTCCGGTACAGTCAAGCGGGCCACCCAAGCTTTCAAGGAGTTCCTGACGTAGACAACACCGCGCAGCTACGACATTAGAACCAGGCCGTCCACCATCGAGTAGTCCCTCTGATTGTTCGTGATCAGGGGAACCCCATAGTACAGCGCACTGGCCGCAATCCAGGCGTCGGCGGTCTGAATCGGGCGTCCCTTCTTCTTCGCGGCAAAACAAACCTCAGCCCAACTGGAGCACAGTTCCCGGCTCGCGGCCAGAACGGTGTAATGCGTCAAGTGTTGAGCGAGTTCTTGTTTTCTCCCCGGGCCCCACATCCGTTCGAGCGCCCATCGCTCCAGTTCCGCCAGGGTCATAAAGGAGATTCCCAGCAACCGCCCACTCATGTGAGGCTGGTATGCGAGTGCCCGCGAGCCCCCTTTTTAGAGCATCGACACCACATCGGTGTCGACAATGGCGGCATTCACCGAGGCAGGTCCGGACGGATTCCTTCGAGACGCCACTCGCGCAGCAACTCCAGGAATTCATCGGCGGACTCGTCGCCAAGGTATGGTCTGCCGAGCAAGGACTTGAAGTCCTCGACGGGCGTCACGGCTTGTTGAGCCGCCAGTTGCTCGAACGACCGACGCCCCTCGAATTCGGAGTCCGCTGCCGGAATTTCCGTCTTGTTATTTTCCACGACCTCAGAATAACAATTTCGGCGGGCGGCGACCATCCTGAAACGCGAGCGACGCAGCCCCCATCAACGTTGAACGAACAGAAACACGTTAGCCTGCGAAGAGCCGCCCCCGATCTCAACAGTCACTGGGTTGTCGCCGTTCGGGACATTCGGAACGATCACATTGAACTGGTACAGTCCCGGTCCGGTGATCCCGGCAAACTGCGTGCTCGCCGCGACGCCCCCGACATTCACCGTCACCGGATTCGCCAGGGGTGCTGGATTCACCAACTGGCCAATCGTGTTTGCGGGTGTAGTGGGACCGAACCCGGTCCCGAACAAAAGGATCGTGTCGCCAGGCTGGGCGGGCACCGTAGTCACGCCGGGGATGAGATTGGGCGATCCAATATAGACGCCATCCGCACGAACCGCAGCAACATATCTGCCCCCGTCTTGACCGAAGGTGAACAGCCCCGGATCGAGCGCGGATTCGACCGCGTTTACGACGTTGGTTTTTCCCTGCGGCGTCGTCACCTGAACTGCGATTGAATCACCAGGCGCCGTGTCGTCCGGTGCCAGAGCGTTCAACTGCGTTGGGCTAACGTAAGAAACGTAGGCCGATTTGCCATTGACTGCGACGCCGACGCCATCCAACTGGGTCGGCAAATTGTTACCCGAAAAATCCGAATCGGCCCAGCTTCGCGTGGTGGCGGACAGGTTCGTCCCCATGATCGTGATCCAAGTCCCCGGTGCGATCCCTGGTAGGAAGCTTGCGCCGTTTACCACACCAGCGGAAGAAATGGCGGGTCCAGTTGCCGCCACAAACACCCATGCCGCCCCAGCTTGGTTGTTATCGCCCTGACCGCCGGCGATGACAGTACTGCCGTCCGCAGATAACGCCACGGACCGTCCCTGAAGGGAGCGCCCGGCAGAACCCGATCCAACCAGTTTGGCGTCCTGCTGATTCCAGACCCCTCCGGAACGTTGGTGCACCCAAACAGCTCCGACGTTGCCGTTGTCCCAATCCCCGCCGACGACGGCGGTATTCCCGTCCACGGATAGCGTCACACAGATACCTTGATTGGCCCCCCCGACCGCGCCTGTGCCGGTTATTTTGGGGCCTTGTTGGCTCCAGACGCCGCCCAACCGCGTGAACACCCAAGCCGCGCCGGCAAAGGCGTTGTCGGAAGCTCCGCCCACAATGGCCGTATTGCCGTCGCCCGACAGCGCCACAGACCCGCCCTGAGATGCCAGCCCTACCGCTCCCATGCCGGCCAGTTTGCCGCCTTGCTGGCTCCATGCTCCGTTCGAGCGCGTGTACACCCACGCCGCGCCGCCAAAGCCGCCCTCCGCGCCGGAGCCGCCCACGATCGCCGTATTCCCGTCCGCCGAAAGACCCACAGCGTCGCCTTGAAATGTCACGCTTCCGGAAACACCCGTTCCGACCAATTTGGCGCCTTGCTGACTCCACACGCCGCCAGATCGAGTGAAGATCCACGCCGCACCTATAAACGTGTTGTCCGTAAGCCCGCCGACGATGGCCGTATTCCCATCCGCGGACAGCGCCACGGACATTCCTTGTTCCGCGGGCCCGGCCGCCAGTGTGCCGACCAGTTTGTCACCCTGCTGCTTCCATACGCTGCCCGAGCGCGTGTACACCCACGCCGCTCCGGCTTCGCCGCCATCCGCATACCCGCCGACCATCGCCGTATTCCCATCTGCGGACAACGCGACGGAACTGCCTTGCCAGGACTCCCCGGTAGCACCCGTGCCAACCAGTTTGCCGCCTTGCTGGGTCCACACTCCGCCCGAGCGCGTGTACACCCACGCCGCTCCGATGAATCCATTGTCAATCGGGCCTCCCACGATGGCCGTGCTTCCATCCGCTGATACCGCCACAGCGAAGCCTTGCAAGGAGTTTCCGACGGTGCCTGTGCCAACCAGTTTGCCGCCTTGCTGGACAAACTGGCCTCGCGCCGTGGAAAGCAGACTGGCGCTCGCCGCCAGAACAGCGACGGCGCAAAGAACCGAACGGCCGGATTTTCCCATGATAGACACGTCAAAACGAGTATCCCAGAAACAAACTCTACGCGTACTCCGGAACCCACTGGCAAGCCCGCACCCGCTCCCGCAACTCATCCTCCCCCATCACCGGAGCCTCCCCCGCCCGCTGAGCCTCCGTCCCCACCGCGAGGGCAATGTCCCGCGCGATCGCCCGGATATCCTGCAACGCCGGCAGCAACGGAGCCCGCGGATCTTTGAGCGCCGGCGAATTCCGTCCCAGCGCCCGAGCCGCCGCCAGCATCATCGAATCGGTCACCCGCCGCGCCCGCGCCGCCACCACTCCCAACCCCACCGCCGGAAAGATGTACACGTTGTTGCACTGCCCGATGGGGATGCTGCGCCCGTCGCACTCCACCGGCCCGAACGGCGAACCCGTGGCGATCAGCGCCTGTCCCGCGGTCCAGCGAACCAAGTCCCCCGCGGTAGCCTCCGACCGCGCCGTGGGGTTGGACAACGGAAAAATGATCGGCCGCGCGACCTTCCGCGCCATCTCCCGCACGATCGGTTCGGTGAACGCCCCGCCGGCGGTCGAGAGCCCGATCAAAACCGTGGCCTCGATGGACTGGATGACGTCGGCCAGACCCGGCCCGTCATCTTCCACACTTGATTTCCCGGCAGGCAAACTTGATTTCCCGGCGGGCGACCGCGCCCAGCCCGCGATCCTCTCCACCGGCTGGGCGTACACCGATTGTTCCGCATTCAGCCCGCCCCGCCCGGTATGCAGCAGCCCGCCGCTGTTCACGATCCAAAATCGCGACCGCGCCTCGGCCTCGCTCAAGCCCTCCGCCACCATCGCCGATCTCAAGTAATCCGCCACGCCAATCGCCGCCGACCCCGCGCCCAAGAACACGATCTGCTGTTCCCGCAACGGCGTCCCGGTCACCTGAGCCGCGCCCACCAGCGCTCCAATGACCACCGCCGCCGTCCCCTGAATATCATCATTAAAGGTGAGCAACTGATCCCGGTAACGATCCAGAATCGGGCGCGCATGCGGCGACGAGAAATCCTCCCACTGCAAGCACGTAGCCGGCAATTCCTGCCTCACCGCTTGAACAAACAGATCGATAAAGTCCAGGTATTCCTGCCCGCAGATCCGCTCATGCCGCCAGCCCAAATAATGCGGATCGCGCAGCCGTTCCGGATTGTTGGTCCCCACATCCAGCACAATGGGCAGCGTGCGAGCCGGGTGAATCCCTCCGATCAGCGTGTACAGAGCCAGCTTCCCAATCGGAATCCCCAGCCCGCCGACCCCTTGGTCGCCGATCCCCAGAATCCGCTCCCCGTCGGTGACCACGATCACGTCCACCTCGGCGTGCGGCCGGTTCCGCAACAACTCCGGAATGCGGTCCCGCAGCGGGTACGAGATGAACAACCCCCGAGGCCGCCGGTAAATGTGGCTGAACTGCTGGCACGCCTGCGCGACCACCGGAGTATAGACGATGGGCGTCATCTCCTCAATGTGGTCCAGCAGCAGGCGATAGAAAAGGACGTCGTTTGTGTCCTGTAGCTGCCGCAAGTAAATGTGCCGCTCGAGGTCGTCGTCCTTGTGCTGGTAAGCTTCGTAAGCCCGGTCGACCTGCTCGTCCAGCGTCTCGACATGCGGGGGCAGCAACCCGTTCAATCCCAGGCGGTCCCGTTCCTCCAGCGTGAACGCCGTCCCCTTGTTATCCCCCGGCGAAGAAAGCAGCGCCATGCCGCGAAGTTGGGTCATGCATCCTCCGACCTATATGATCATATCGGCGCGAAATGAGGCCGGGGTGAAAACTAGCAAACCATCCGCGACTAGCGGTCGGCCTTAAGCTCCGCAAACGCGCGCTCGAAGTGAACCTTGCCCCGCAGTTCGCGCAGCCGCGCGCAGGCCTGCGACGCCGGACCGAGCTTCAGGGCGGCACGAGCGGACTGGAAGTCGGCGCCTGCGCCGATGGCTCGTTGCGCCTTCTCGATAAAATCCGCAGCGCCTCCAGCCTGACCTTGCGCGCTGTGTTCATGCCGCCTCAGGTTACCATGCCCGATACCGGCATCGAATATGGCCCGAATGGATGGATGCACATCCCTTACTCAACCGGAATCGTGGCTTCGGCGTGGCGAAGTATACTTCAATGAACAGACGGGTTTGGCGCCAATTCTCCCGCAACCTCCGCGCAAACCATTGGGGCGGCCAGGATTGCGAAGCCCGTCTGAGGAGACAGAATGCTGATCCTTGCCAAAGGCTACCCCAACCAGTTCAGGAACGCGAAAGACGAACTCGCAGCTTCCGACGCCAAGCAATGGTTTCCGTCGATCGACGATTTTCGGGCGACGGCCGCGATGTCCGGAGGGTCCTCCGGCGAAGCGCTGACCCTCGCGCAGGTGGTCGAGATCATCGGGAAAGAGAAGCCGGGGTCGATCGCCGCGCTGGGCTTGATCGGCCACGCCAACCGCTCCGTCTTCGCGCTCGCAGGAAGGATCGTGGGTGATAATATCCACTTCGCCCAGGATAGTCTGATCTTCGAGGACACCATCAAGGCCAACTTAAGCAAGATCAAGGCCGTGAAAGACCGGTTCACCGAAGACGGGAGCATTACTCTTTACGCCTGCGACGCGGGCAGCGGCCAGAATCTACTGGACGCAATCAGCGATGCCTTCGAAGTCAAGGTGTTCGGTTTTCAAACCGAGATCTACTGGTGCTTCACAGTGAGCGCCAAAGGCAAGGTGACCAGAGGAAGAACCTATTTTGACTCCCAAGGCTTCGAAGTCCACCCGGACTGCGACTCCAACAGTTTTTCGTCCGACATTCGAGCCTGGGGACCGAACATGAGTTCAAAGAGCGGCGTTCACAGTAAACCCTGAGTTCCACATCAGCCGGAAGCCGGCGTCTCGAACTTCCGCGTCTGCTCCTCAAAGACCGTCACTGTGCCCGGACCGATGTGATAGACCCACCCATGCAGCGCCAGATCGCCTGCTTCCAGCCGCGCCGCGACTGCGGGGTGCGAGCGCAGGTTCTCCAGTTGTGCGACCACATTCCGTTCCGTCAGCGCCAGCAGCGCTTCGGCGCTCGGCGCGGACTCGCGGTGTTCCACGTTGGCATAGCGCAGCCAAGCCGCCACGTTGGCGAACGCCGCCAGCGGCTCGGGATTCAGCGCGCCGCGCATGACGCCGCAATCGGTGTGGCCGCAAACGATCACCTCCGGCACCCGCAGCACGCCCACCGCGTATTCGATGGTGGCCGACACGCCGCCGATCGCGTCGGGGTACGGTGGCACGATGTTGCCGATCACGCGGCAGATGAACAGCTCGCCGGGTTTGGTTTGCGTCAGCAGGCAAGGGTCGATGCGGGAATCCGCGCAGGTGATGAACAACGCTTCGGGCCGCTGGCCTAGCGCCAGTTTCTCAAACAGGTCCTGATGCTGGGGATAAATGTGCTTTTGGAATCGGGAGACGCCTCCCAGGAGTTTGTCGACCGGCACAGTTTCTAAAGTACCGTTTTCACTGGAGCGGGTGCGGGGGCGAGTGACGCGCCTTGGTCGAGCGATAGCGCCGTGCGGCGGTAGATCGACAGCCAGCCGCGGCCGTCGGGTTTCTGCAAGGGCGGAGTTTGCTGGATGCGCGCTGTGAGCTCAGCCGCAGGGACTTCCAAATCGATCCGGCGTAGAGCCAAGTCGATCGACACGATGTCGCCGTCGCGGATGACGGCGAGCGGGCCGGGCACGCCAGCCTCCGGTTCGATTTCGGCGACGACTAGCCCTTTGTTGGCGAGCCCGGACATCTGGCCGTCGGTAACCACCGCCACCTTGAGCGCGAGACCGACGCCGTCGAGCGCGAACACGGCCATGTTGGCCGCGCCGCCCATGCCGGGCCCGCTTTTGACTCCGTCGCCGCGCAGCACCAGGACGTCGCCGGCTTGAATGCGGCCCGTGCGGATGGCTTCGAGGGCGGGCCCGCGGTCCTCGAACACTTTCGCGGGACCGCGGAATTGGGTAGGACGGCCTTCGCCGCGCAATCCGATCTTCACGACGCCGCATCCGGGCGCGAGCGAGCCGCGCAGCAGCACGATGGCCGGTTCGCGCGAATACGGATTGTCGAGCGGGCGGATGACTTCGGGATCGGCGACCGTCACGCCGGCCAGATTCTCCGCCAGCGTGCGGCCGGTTACGGTCAGCGCCCAGGTCGGGAGAAGCGGTTCGAGGCGCTTCATCACGGCGCGTGCGCCGCCGGCGTCTTCGAACGCTTCGATAGGATGGTCGCCGTTGGGGCGGATGGCGCACAGCACCGGGATCTGGCGGCCGATCTCGTCGAAGAGCTTGTAGATGTCCACGTCCACCTGGCCTTCGATGGCGATGGCTTGAAGGTGCTTGATGGCGTTGATGGATCCGCTGATCGCCAGCACCATCGACACGGCGTTGGCGAACGCGGCCGGCGTCAGGATGGCGCGCGGGCGCAGGTCTTCGTTGACCATTTCAACGATGCGCGCGCCGGAGCGGCGGGCGTAGTCGAACATCTTCTCGCTGTTCGCGCGCACAGGAGCCGCGCCGGGCAGACACATGCCCAGCGCTTCGCACACCGAATGCATGGTGTTCGCCGTGCCCAGACCCGAACAGACGCCGGGACTGCGGATCGCGTTGGCGCTCATTTCGCGGAGTTCGTCTTGCGAAATGCGTCCCATGGCGGCGGCGGCCGAGGCCACGAACACGTCCTCGATATCGCAATGCGCGCCGCGCACTTCCCCGCTCTGCTGATACCCGCAGATTACGATGATGGTGGGAATGTTCAAGCGCGCCGCGGCCATCACCTGCCCGGGCAGCGTTTTGTCGCAGGAGGCCAGGCAGATCATGCCGTCGAGCTGCGCGCCTTCCACCGTGACTTCGATGTCGTTGGTGAGCAGGTCGCGGCTGGGCAGAATGTAGTTGCCGCCGCGTCCGGAATTGATGATGAAGTCGCTGGGCGCGGTGGTGCGGATCTCGAAAGGTAGGCCGCCGGCCTCGCGCACGGCTTGCTTGACCACGGCGGCTATGCCATCGAGGTGGCTGAAGCAGATCGCCAGTTCGGACGAGGAGTTGACGACGGCGATCTTGGGCTTCTGCATGTCCTCGTCGGAGAGGCCGAGCGCCAGCCATTGCGCCCGCCGCATGGGATTGTTGACTCGGTTGCTACGAAGCAAGTCTGGCTTCCTCTAGTTCCACCAGCGCCTCTCGCCCCAGCATGCGGCTATGAATCCGCCCCACCGCAAAGATGCACGTCGCGAAGATGGCGGGGCAGATCGCCAAAACCGCGAACACGTAGCGCACGGGCAAGTGCGTGGAGAGCACGTAGCCGCCGACCAGCGGTCCAGCGACCGAGCCGATCTTGGACATGCTGCTGGCCCATCCGGTCCCGTTGCCTCGAAACGCGCTGGGGTAAAAGACGCCGCACACGCTGAGCACTCCGAAGTGTCCTCCGATGAGGAAGAAGCCGATGCACGCGTTCAGCACTTGAAAACTCTTGTGAGGGAGGCCGGCGAAGGTCGCGGTGAACAACAGCGCCATCGTGATCACCGGCATGATGGTGATGGCGTTGGCGCCATGGCGGTCGGTGAAGCGCATGAGGGTGAGTCCTCCGAACGCGCCCATGATGGACGTGAGCGATGCGGCGGTGGCGGCCTCGGAGCGGGTGAATTGCAGGGCTTCGAAGACCAGTGGGGTCCAATTCACCAGGAAGTAGACGGCGAAGGAGCTGGCGATGTAGGCCAGCCAGATCAGCGGCGTGATCTTGAGCAGCTCGCCTTGGAACAGCATGGAGGGTTTGAAGTCCTTGCGGATGGTCGGTTCGTCGCCGGCGATGTACTGCGCGCCGGCGCTGAACTGTTCACCCGGCGCGATCTTCGCGAGCACGCTGGCGATGCGTTGGGGCGAGCGCTGCTTGCTCGCCAGGAAGCGAATCGATTCGGGCAGCAGGAAGAACAGAATCCCCGCGCAGGCCAGCGCCACCGCGCCGCCTAGCACGAACACCGCCTGCCATCCCAGCTTCGGAATCAGCCACACCGCGATGGGCCCGGCGAACCCGGTGCCGAGCGAGAAGCCCATCATGATGATGGTCACGATGGTGGTGCGGTAGCGCTTGGGAACGTACTCCATGTTGAGCGACCACGCCAGCGGCAACATGCCTCCGAGCGGAATGCCGGCGATCAGGCGCAGCAAGAAGAAGGGCCAGTAGCCGTTGGCGAAGGCGAAGCACATGGTCAGCACGCCGAACGCGGCCGTGGCCAGGATCACGGCGGGGCGGCGGCCGATGCGGTCGCCGATGTAGCCGAACACGAATCCGCCGATGAGCGTGCCCATTAGACCCATCGCGAAAATGTGGCCGAGCTCGATGCGGCTCAGGTGATACGCGGTCGCGAGGTACGGCGAGGCGAAGCTGATCAGGTTGGTGTCGAAGCCGTCGAAGAAGGTGATGAGCCAGGAGACCAGCACCAGGCCGATCAAGAACCCGCTGAGCTTCTGACGCTCGATGATTTCCGAGACGTCGACGGTTTGTTGAGGCATGGGGAATCCTCTACCGGCCGTGCAGTTGGCAGTCGACTAGCGTCGTGCAGACGCAGAAGCGCTCGCAGTGCGCGGGGGGCTCGACTGCGGGCTTGCTCATCTTCTTGCGAAATTCGGGGTACATGGTTTCGGCGCCGCCTCTGGTGGCTTCGCGGGGGAGGCCGTACCAGTCGGCTACTTCCGTGAGAAATGGATTCGTGCCGGGTAGGTGGTGCGGAACGGTGCCTACCGGCGCGGGGACTTCGGGTTGGTATTCGCACTGGAACGAGGAGAGCTTCTGGCCGGGGTCGAGGTACCAGTTCTCGCTGCGGACCCATGGCTCGGTCAGCATCACTGGATCGTTTTCGACCACGATCACCGTTAGGAAGTCGCCGTGGCGGGTCCAGTGTTCGGTTACTGTGCGCTTGTCGCTGCTCGCTACGCCGTTGCGGCGGTAGTAATTGGCCTTGAGATGTGTAGTGGTGATGGTCAGCATGTTGCCTTCCCACACGCCGGTCGAGAAACCTTGGAAGGTGTGCTCGGCGTAGTCGGGCGGGTGGGGGCGGTTGTCCATCCAGATGGTGCGCTCGCTGCCCCAGGCGGGCATGTAGGTGTGGAACGCTACGACTTCCTGATTCTTGGGATTGATTTCGCGCCACACGCGCAGGTTGCCTAGGCCGCGCATGCCGTAATCGGAGGAGTGCGGGCGGCATTGGTATTCGTTGACCACTGAGATGCGGTCGGCGTCGTAGCTGTCGGCGCGGAGGCGGGCGGCGGCGTTTAGGGGGATGCCCATGTAGTCGCCTAGCTCGGGGCCGGGGAGGCGTTCGGGGGCGTCTTCGTGATAGGCGGGGGCCCATTCGCCGGTTAGGTCGATTTGGGCGAAGGCGGGTAGGGCGAGAAACGCGGCGGCTATGGAGGCTGCCAGGGAACCGTGACGCCGCAGCGAGGATGTGGGGCAGGATGACGTGGGGCAGGATGACGTGGGGCAGGATGACGTGGGGCAGGATGACGTGGGGCAGGATGACGTCCTGCGCGCCGGTTGATCACCGGCGCTGGGCGGCGTTTTACCGGCTTCGGCAGGCGGGTTGCCAACCCGCCGCAGGTTTACAACCTGCCCCACAAGGGATTGTGCGGGCTTCAAGAGTAGTGGATCGCGTGGGGTCATCGGGTTGTTCATCGGGCTGTGCAGGGTGTCGGGTCCCATTTCGAGCCGTCTCGCTCCTTCTTGAAATCTGTGCTGGTGATGTAGGGGCCGGTTAGATACACGGGGTCTTTGACGATGGTGGTTACGGTGAACCACTCGTCGCCGTTGGATTCTTTGTGATAGTCGAAGTATTCGTTGAGTATGGTTTGGGCGCTGTAGGGGACTCCGTTTTTGCGGAGGTAGCCGGGGCGCAGATGGGTGGTCACTACTTCTAGCGAGCGGCCTCGCGTGCCGGTGCGGGTGGAGAAGACGGGGAAGTTGTCGGGAACCTCGACGCCGTTGGGTGGGCGCTCCCAGTTGGCGGTCGAGAAGCCCTGCCAACTGGGGATCGCTTGGATCTCTTTGGACGCGCCGTTGAAATCCAATAGGCGGGTCTGCTGGCCGGAGTCGGTTTCGAGCTTCAGGGTGCTGTCGTCCTGCCAGGTGATGTGGACGCGGCCGGGGACTCGCATGATGGCGGGTGCGCCGTAGGATTTGCACTGCTCGCCGGCGGCTTCGTCTTGGGCTGGGTTCCAGGACTCGCCTACCTTGCGGGCGGCGGCGTTTACTGGGACGCCGGCGAAATCGCCTTTTAGCGGGGTTACCATGCGCCAGCGCCAGTCTTCGCTGACTACCGAGACCCAGTAGCCGGTTAGATCGACGGGGGCGGCGGCTCGGGGGGAGCGCGGGGGTTGGGGGGGACCTGGGGGCTGGGCGAACGCGGGCGCTTGCAGGAGCATCACTAGGCAAATCTGGAGACACATCCGGACGGAGGCTGAAGCCTCCGTTGCAGGCTGAAGCCTGCTCCACGGGGTTGTGCGCATGGCTACTTGTCTCCTAGGCTTTTGTAGACGGTCTCGATGAAGGCGTCGCCTGGGCCGTATTGATTGTCGTAGTCTAGCGTGGGTTTGGACGCCTTGACTTGCTGGAGGGTCATGCCTTTCTTGAGGCTCGCTTGGATGCGGTCGCGGACTATCGTCACCATGTCGCGGTATTCGACTACGTCGGCTTCGTTGCATAGGCGGCCGTGGCCGGGGATTACTCTTGTGCCTCCGTCTTGCAGGCGCTCGGGGACCGTGAGGTGCAGCAGGTGATTCAGTGCGTCTAGCAAACCTTTTACGCTGCCTCCGTGGGCTAGGTCGATCTCGGGGTAGCGGTCGGGCGTGAAGATGTCGCCGGCGGCGATTACGTCCGAGCGGCGGAATAGCACTATGCTGTCGCCGTCGGTGTGCGCGGCGGGTTCGTGGATCACTACTACGGGCTCTCCGTTGAAGTACAGGTCCTTGGTGGGCGTGAAATATTCGTCGTTGGGCAGGCCGCGCTGCGGGGGCGGGGTCTGAGCGCTCTTGACCGGCGTGGTCATGCGGTTCAGGACGTTTTCGTGGGCGATGATGGTGGGGCCTCCGCCGGCTACTTGCGTTGCTCCGGTGGCGCCGAAGGGGATTAGCGCGTCGTTGCCGCTTACGTGGTCCGGGGTCAGGCTGGTGTCGACTACGTAGCGGATGGGTTGGTCGGTTAGCTTGCGGAGCTCGGCCACGATGTTGGGGACGCGCGCGGGGGGCATGGTGTCGACCAGCAGGACTCCGTCCTTGCCGATTTGCGCGGCGATGTTCAGGCCGGCTCCGGTGATCATGTACACGTTGCCTTGCACGGGGAGCGTGTGGAGCTGCACCGTGTCGGGATTTTGGGCGCAGAGGGCGCGCGCGAGTGCTGCCGCGAACAGGGATGTCCTGAGGATGACGTTCACGCCTTAACTCTTCGCCCTCGTCGGATCAGTTTACTACAGTCTGTTGCCGGGATCGGGCTCGGCTGGGGTTGGGTTTTGGACTGGAATTGTGCCATTGGGGTTTTCTTTCGGGCTCTGGGGGCTCGGTGGGACCGGATTTGGGAGTGGCTGAGGGTCCGGCGGTGCGGTTGGCGCTGTGGGCTCGGGTTCGTTTTGTATTTCTGCCGATTCACCGGCGGAAGCCTGCGCCACCGGCTTCTGGAGTTGCTGTAACTGCTTGAAGGCGCGCTCGTAGGTGCGGTTTAGCTGGCCTTCGTAGCGGATCTGCATCGCCAGGGATTTGCTGTGGTTGGCCATGCGGTCGAAGACCCAGGCTAGCTTTTCCCCCTCGGTCATTTCTTTGAGTTCCTTCGCCATTTCGGAGGCGCGGAGGACCATTTCTTTTTCGAACAGATTGGCCTCGATTTCCTGGAGGCGGTTCAGACGCCAGCGGGCGGCGGCCATGGTTTCTACCAGGTCGTGCTGGGGTTGGTCGGCGGGTTGGAAGGACTCCATATAAGACTCGCGGAGTTGTTCGAATTGGGCGCGGTCTTCGTGGGGTAGCACCACTACTGCCGAGGACAGTCCGTGACGGAGGGCGTTGCGGGAGGAACGGGCGCGGCCGTCGACGGAGACCGGGCCCTTGGATTTTGCGCCGTTGATGCGGCTGGCGGCGTTTTGCTTTTCGGACGGTTGTTTGACTGACATGCGGTTCACCTCGTTTGGAGGTTCGCATGGGGATTGCGGGATGACTGGGTCGCGCGGAGGGTGGGTTGTTGATTTTAAGGGAGTACCGGGGGATTTGGCGGGATGTGACTCGCACATGGGTGTATGGCGGGATGGCTGTTCGGGCGGGTGGGATCTCGGGGATGGCGTTGGGCGGCCGGGTGGACTCGCTGGCGTGCAGACGATACTTTGTCGTCTAGTAAAAACAGGAGAGTCGGGCCCTAGTCACGCGACAGAACGTCCTTATGTTGCGCTGTCCTCTGCCCCCCGTTTCCCCGCCGAACGATTCCGCCGCCGGAGTCAAGGCCGCCAAAAAGCGAGGGTGTGAAATTAGGAAGGAAGCCGAAATTGACGGCGCAGCAAATTGCCCCCGCCCGTAAACTGATCGATGAAGGAGAGCGCCGCGAGAACGGCGGCGCTTCTGAATGTCAACCGGGCCACCCTTTACCGGGCGCTTGCCGGTTGACTCGGCTTGGTTTACAGGTGACGACTAGCCAAGTGATGGCATCCATCCCGCGCGCATTCTAGACCATTTTCTGAGATAATATAGACCAGCTCTGGCGATCCGGCTGCAAGCAAGAGATGGCGAAGGCCTATTCTGACGATCTACGACGGAAGTTGTTGGAGGCGCATCCGCAGGGGGAAG
>Ga0116223_10000254_pt1 | contig 69816 bp, 61 predicted proteins | sample Sb_taG_3_FD_90092 | JGI IMG/M metagenome (GOLD analysis project Ga0116223, IMG submission 90092) | Peat soil microbial communities from Weissenstadt, Germany - Sb_50d_a_PC metaG | ecosystem: Environmental > Terrestrial > Soil > Wetlands > Peat | place: Germany: Weissenstadt | collected 2010-09-21 | reverse complement strand
GTCAAAGAACGATCTTGTTGTACTCCTTCTAAATTTCCCGTCAACGGAAAATCACACGTTGTAACTAGCTGAGTTTTCAATCGAGTGCACGCCGTCCACAAGCCCATGACCGGATTTGGTGCAGTTCTTGGGACACGTTCCCGCAGAACCCGTGCTGGACGCGGATTTCCGCGTCATTCATAGGCGAGAATCAATGTTGAGGATTGAATCGGGGCTTGTGGCTCGATTGTGAATATCCCGCACTTCCCGTGTCTGGCAAGGTTAAACATTGTGAGGGAAAGGCGAGTTTGCTCAGAAAGAAGCTCAACCTGCCCAGGAACGGAGCCTCTCGTGAGGAAGCAAATTTTGCGCTTTACAATAAGCACTATCTTATATAAGTTATTACTTACTTAACGACTCCAATGTCTGAGCTCAACGCCTCCTTCGCTGCTCTAGCCGATCCAACGCGTCGGGCAATCCTCGCACGTCTCGCACTGGGCGAAGCGACAGTGATGGAACTGGCCAAGCCGTTCGAGATGACGCAACCCGCTATCTCGCAACATCTGAAAGTACTCGAAGAGGCGGGACTCATCGTCCAGCGAGTGGACGGCACGAAGCGCCCTCGGCGGCTCGCGAAGGCCGGCATTGAAGCCATGGACCAATGGCTTGCCATGCTGCGTAAAGCTTTGCAGAAAAACTACGAGCGGCTGGATGAGGTTCTGGCCGCTATGGAGCCAAACACAAAGGGGAAAAACCGATGAACACTATGACTAAGATGACGCTGAAAACCGAAGGCGATACACATATCGTGGTGACCAGGCATTTCGCAGCGCCGCCCGAGGCCGTGTACCGCGCGCATACCGATCCCAAACTGATTCAGAAATGGCTGCTCGGTCCGGAAGGCTGGACGATGCCGGTTTGCATCAACGAGGCGCGGCCTGGGGGTAAGCTCCGCTATGAATGGACTCATCCAAAACAGGGTAGCTTCCATGTGACCGGTGAGTACGTCGAATTGAAGCCTTACAGCAAGATCGTGCACGTCGAGCGCATGCACCTGCCTGACCCGACGCCCGACAACCACGTTGAAACCAGGTTCGATCCAGATGGCACCGGCACGTTGATGACACTGCGCATGACCCTGCCCGATCCTGATACGCGGGCGGCCATGCTGGCCACCGGCATGGAACGAGGAATGGAAGCGAGCTACGTTCGCCTGGAAAGCATGATCTAGATCCGGGTTTCGGGAGACGGGTCTCGGGAAACATCTCACCGGAGCGCGGCGCGCCCTTCGTTCCTGGGTACGCTACCCTCCGGTGGCTTTCTTTTTCCCCGCTCCGGACCTGACCTTCGTGCCAGCGGCCTTCCTACCCTTGCCGCCGGCGACCAAATCCGCGATCGTCGTGTGCTCCAGAATCTTTGCCGCCGCGTCCCGCACCGCCAGAAACACCTCATACAGCGCCCGGTGGTCCGCATCCTTGTCAATCAAGCCCCGCAACTGCTCCGCATCTCCCATCGGCGCCAGCGGACCATCAATCAACCGGATGATATCGCTCAGCGGAATCTTTGCCGGATCCCGGCGCAACCGGTAGCCGCCGCGCGCGCCCCGCACGCTGTCCACAATCCGCGCATTCTTCAGCTCCAGCAGGATCAGTTCCAGAAACTTCTCCGGCAGATCGCTGTCCGCCGCGATATCCCGGATCTTGATCGCACCCTGGTCGTGCCTCCGGGCCAGCGTCATCATCGCTTCCAGCGCGTACAGCCCTTTTTGCGAGATCTTCAATGTAGCCAGCCCTCCCGAAATCCCCTAGATTGTGCCCCATTTCCCGCCTCCTGCATAGAACCACCTGAGATGCCGAGGCCCGTGATGGTCATCAGGAGCCCGCCGACGGCAAGGAACAAAGTGGCTAGTGGTCAGTGGCCGGTCTTGACAGGAACAACGCTCCAAGACTGGCCACTGGTCACTGACCACTTTTCGCCCGAAAGAAGAAATCCTCAGGAATAACTTCAAATGCTGGTGCCACAGAAGAGACTTACTTCAATCTTTGGTGCCATCGAAGGGACTCGAACCCCCACACCGTTGCCGGTACATGGACCTGAACCATGCGCGTCTGCCAATTCCGCCACGATGGCAAATGGACTTCAGTCGCCGCGGCAGCCTCTCGCTGCCGGGTCAGAGAAGACCTGCGTCTTTATTTTACAGACACTCAGCCGCGTGTCAAACCGCGTGCCTGTCCACCGAAACCCATGTGGGGACAGCCGCCCTCGGCTGTCCGTCGAGCGGAACTCGACAGCCGTGCCCGCCAGCACGGTCAAATTAAGACTCCAGCTTCGCGTTCATCGTAATCTTCGCGTTCAGCACCTTCGACACCGGACATCCCTTTTCCGCTGCTTCGGCATATTTCTGGAAGGTCGCCGCATCCGCGCCCGGCACTTTCCCCACCACGTCAATGTGGCTCGCCGTAATCGTCCAGCCCGAATCCAGTTTCTCCATCGTCAGCGTGACATTCGTCGAAATGCTCTCCGGAGTCAGGTTCGCCCCGCCCAGCTGCGCCGACAGCGCCATCGAAAAGCATCCCGCATGCGCCGCCGCAATCAGTTCCTCGGGATTCGTCCCCGGTGCATTCTCAAACCGCGTCGCAAACGAATACTGCGTATTGTTCAGCGCTCCGCCCGGCGCCGAAAGTGATCCCTTCCCGTCCTTCAACCCGCCCTTCCAAACCGCGCTAGCCTTGCGTTGCATGATCGTCTCCTGGTTATGATTTCAAGAAATCTCGCCCCTCATTGTAGACGCAACCGCCCAGCCCTGTCAGGCGAGGCACTCGCCTGGAAGGCGTCATCATCCCGAACGAAGCCGTTCTTCAGTCGTAGTGAGGAGCCTGCCCTGAGCGCAGCCGAAGGGATCTCGCGTGTACCACCAGAGGGAGTGAACGACAACCGACTTTACTGACGGCTGATGGCTGAAAGCTGACGGCTGGTCCTAGTAGAAATCCGAGCAGCTCAAGTAAAACCCGCACTGTGGACACTTCAACTTGCACCGGCTTTCGCGCTGTTTCGCCGAGCAGTTCGGACAGTATTGCCCCGGGTCATACTGAATTGGATCGGCCGCCTTCGCTCCCGCCCCATGTCCGCGCTCACCCGTCGCCGGCGCCGCTTGCGCTTCTCTCATGATGGCACGACCCTGTTCCGCACGCTCATGCCCCGCAAGTGCGAACCTCGGTTCCCTGAATTTTCTCCGCGTCACGCCGCGCGATCGGCCGTCGCTCGTGCGCCCCCGCTCCAGCAATCCGCCATGATCAGCCAAGCTCCCAGCCGCCGCCACACCCTCACATATTTCCCTCGCTCCGGTACCAGTGCCCCATTCGCGCCCGGCGCGACAACCGTGAATCGGCCTAGTTCCATCGCCATGTCGCCGGAGTGTTCCACCCGCGTCGTTTCCAGCCGCAGGTCACTGTATCCGGTTTCTCCCAACTCTCGCAGAAGGCGTTCCACCGCTTTCTGCCCGTAGGCTGCCTCCAAGCCCGGCGCCATCAGCACGCCGTCGCCGGCGAACAGCGCAGCCGCCTGATCATAGTTTCCGGTGTTGAAGGAAGTTGCGAAATCCTGGGCGAGACCGCGGATTTGAGACTCCACATCTCGCAGCGGACGAGCGTCCACCTTGAAACTTGGGTAAGACCGGTACATCTACTACCTCCTGGGGGAAGGCAACCGGCGCAACCCGCGCCCAGCCGGGCGCAAGTCCGCCGAAAACTTTGTCATTCTAGCGCAGAATCTCTTGTGGAAAGCAAAAACTTTGCCCGAGGTTGATGCGAAATTCAGTTTACTCTTATCGCTCAAACGGAGCCGGGCGCTCGGCCACTCGCAACAAGTCGGCCTTGGCGGCGATCACCGTCACCGGGGGCTTCGGTGACTCCACTTTCACGCCCGGATTCTCACGCACGGCAATCTGCTTCTTCACCCGTTCCAGCAATATCAATACTTTGCGCGATTCGTGGTCTCTCTCCGCCTGCTCGCACATCTTCTTGAAGTCCTGCGGAGCGTAGCTTACGCGGTTCGTCATTGGGGGACCGTCCTCGGAAGAGTAGAAAAAGACAACACAGTGTACCCCATCCCGGTCCCGATGCCCAGACCCTGTTGCGGTCTGGCCCTCCGGACGACATTTCCGGATTCATCCTCTTGGACTGAGCTTGAATCAGTGGTCTGAAAATAGGACTTACGAGTAGATGCTTCGACCGTGGTGAGTTTGGATCCTCGCATTCGATTGGAGGCAATCAAAGCCCCGCGCTTTCACCAGCGGGGCGAGGGATCTCCCCTGGTATCTCTCTGGACGCAACTCGACGAGCCCGAGATCCCTTCCCTTCGGACAGGCCCTCGCGGTCAGAGCAGGCTCACTTGTTGACCGGAAGCCCGCCGCTCGCGGTAGGGCTGCGGCAGTTTGCGGGTAGCGCGAGCCTCCCCGCTCGGGCGGGTACTTTGCTTTCCGTTCTCCGCATCCCCCTCCACGACCCCCTCCCCGAACATGGCGACGTAAATGTCTTCGAAAATCTGCCGGGGCGCGATGCTGATCACGCCCTCAAACGATTCCACCAGATAGTCGCCTTTGCGTCCGGAGTGCTGCCGGCCCAAATTGTCTACGAAGCTGAGGCTGGAACTGAGTTGTCTGGCTTTCACCAGAAAGCGTGTGCGGTAAGTCGTCCATTCCCCTGATTTCATGTGGCGCTGACACCGGGTGCGTCACTATATTGCGCGAATTGGGTCCCTCGATGGCCTCGAAGCTCACGCCACCGGAACAAAGTCGCAGCCAGTTCTTCTTGTGAACGCGAAGCAGACTGTACGGGCCAAAGCGGCGCGGGTCAATCCTATATTTTTGGTGCAACTGAGGAAAAACTCGGCAACGATTTTCGCTGGCTCATGCTCTTCATCCTGTGCCTGAGGGTCGCGCTCCCGCTCCGCTACACGACGGCTGTTTTCCCGCCAGCATGACAACGCCCTCACCATCTCCTTCGCGAGCCAGCCGGATTCTCCACAACTCGTGCACAGGAAATGCAGAAATGACCTTGAGCTGGCCCCGCGCTTTTGGGTGGCGCAGCGCTTTCAGCGCTGCGATAAAACCTTTCGCCTCTTTTCTGTGGGGCTTTAGCCCCTGAGGCGTCTGAAGCGATTTTCAGGAAACTGTGCCGCCGTTCGGATGGTTCCCTGCGGTTCCCCGCAGAAAGACGCAGCCTAACCCCAGAGAGCCGCAAACCCTGTGCTCTCAGTGCCCTCTGTGGTTAGGCCGTTCGATTCTTTGCTTGCCGTTACCGGTGCGCCAGCGCCGGCTCATGCGCGGTCTTGCCTGCCTTGCCCGCTTTGAATGACTCGTAGCGCCGGTTGATCTCTTCCCAGTTGACCACATTCCACCAGGCCGCCAGATACTCGGGCCGCCGGTTGTTGTATTTCAGATAGTAGGCGTGCTCCCACACGTCATTGCCAAAAATGGGATACATCCCCTGCGACAGCGGGCTGTCCTGGTTCGGCGTGGACATGACGTGCACTTCCCCGTTGGACTTGCCCGCCAGCCAGACCCATCCTGAACCAAACTGCTTGGTGCCCGCGTCGTTGAACTTGGCCTGAAAATCCTTGAAATTGCCGAAGGTCTTCTGGATCGCGTCCGCAATCGCGCCGCTCGGATCGCCTCCACCCTTGGGCTTCATGATCTTCCAGAACATGCTGTGGTTGACGTGGCCTCCACCATTGTTGCGGACGGCCGTGCGGATGTCTTCGGGCACGGCGTTGAGGTCGCGGATCAGGTCCTCCGCCGGCTTTCCCGCCAGTTCAGGATGCTTTTCCAGCGCAGCATTCAGGTTCTTCACATAAGCGCCATGGTGCATGTCGTGATGCAGCGTCATGGTCTGCTTGTCAATAATGGGTTCGAGAGCGTCGTAAGCGTAGGGCAAAACCGGTACTTCGTGAGCCATGATTTCCTCCAGAGCTTTAGAGATGACGAGAAGTGGTGATTCGATGCAGCGGTAAGCAATTATACCGCCGCCTCAACCACGAGAATGTGGGGACAGCCGACTCTCTGTCCCGAGCGAAGCGGAAGGAATTATGTGGGGACTGCTGCACTCGCTGTCCGGTCGAGCGAAGCTCGACGGGCTGCTTACAGCTTATTCACTTCCGCCCCAGCAGCCGGATCCGCGAGGTGAAAGCCCGTCCCTGGCAGGCGCTGAACGCCGGAGCCGGATGACTCGAATCAATCACGCTGTTCACCACATAGGGATTGCACCGCCCCGTGATGTTGTCGAAGCCGCCGCGCAGGGCCCAGTAGTATCCCAACGCGTGAAAGCGCTTTTCCAGTTGCAGATTGAGAGAAAAGTATTCCGGAAAACGCTCCGCGCCCACCTTGCTGTAAAGCTGCTGTTGATCCGTGAATTCGGTGTAAGGAAATCCCGTCCGCGCCTCCATCGAATACGCCAGTTCCGTCGCGTGCAACAGGGGAAGCTTGAAGAAAGGCAGATATCCCCACGACAAAAAGCGGTTCGGCGTGTCCCACGGATACGGTCCCGGCTGCTGCCCGCTCAAAATCGGATTGTCCACATTGAAGTCGAGCGCCTGATTCGATCGCGCCCGCGATCGCGTGTAGGCCCCCAGGATCGTAAAGTTCTCCCGGAAATGGTGCCGCAGCGTGATCTGCAACGCGTCATAGCGGTCGTCCCGCGTGTTCTGCAAAACGAAATCGCCGGGGCTCGTCGCATGGAGCGCATCGTAAACGAATCCCCGGCTCCCGCGTCTTTCCATGAACTCAGCCTTAAGATAAATCGCTGCCGGCAACTTCCTCTCAACCCCGAGGCTCCAGTTCAGGAATCGCGGCGCCTCCAGCGCACCCCGATCAGCATGAAAACTTGTGAGCACCGTGCTCGTGAGTTGTCCGGCCGGGCTAAAGAAATAATCGGTTCTTTCTCCCCCCACTGGACGCGCAATCAGAACAATCGGCGTCTGGTCGTAGACAATTCCGATCCCCGCTGAAATCTCGGTGCTCCCGCTACTGTCCAGTACATACGTCCCCGCCAGTCGTGGAGAGACCAACGGATGGCGCACAATCTCGTCCCAGTCAAAGCGCACTCCCGGCTCGATCAGCAGGCGGTTGGTGACGCTCCAGCGATCTTCCGCGTATCCCGATATCTCAGCATTGAACGTCGAAGAGGGGGTCCCCCGCGAGAACGTCGAATACCGCGAACACGGAAACGGAACCACCGGTGCGCCGTTGGCTTGAAGCGGGCACGGCCCATCCGTTGTTCCCGTCGTCGGAACCGTCGCATAGTACGAAATCGGTCGCCGCTCAAATTGCGCGTCGTAGACGATCCGGTCCAGATCCACTCCAACTTTGAAATCGTGCCGCCCGTGCCATAACCGCGGCGGCAGATACAAGTTGGCCAGCCCTTGCCATCGTCGTGCATGCGTCTCGTTCGGAAGGTAGTAGCTCCCGTTCGCCATGATCGGATTGACCACGTACGGCAGATCTCCGTACGACGTCCACCGCAAGTTGTACTGAGCAAATGCAAATCCCGTCTCCAGCAACTGCCCCCCGGTAAAATAATGCTGGTCCTTCACGCTCGCCACATACGCCGACTCCAGATCTTTCGGATTCGTGGTCTGCGGATTCTGCTGCGAAAGAAAGGCAAACTGATTGTGCAGATCGTTCACCAGAAAGCTGGTGGTCAGGATATTGCGGCTCGTCACATTCGTCTGCACCTTGAACAGATTCCCCAGCCGCAACACGTGGTCGTTATCCTGGCCTGCCATCAGCCCGGTATTCACCACGTTGTCGTACTCCCCATCGAACGCGTTGTAGAACCACATCTTCCCTTTCCGCAGCGGCCCGGAGAAAGTCAGCCGCGGCAGGAACTGGTCGAATCTCCATCCACGCTTCTGCTGCACCGACGGAATAAAATCGGTCCCGGCGAAGCGGAAGTGATCGTCGCCAATGCCCGTATTCAGGCTCAGCAATCCTCCCGACCCCTTGCCCGCCTCGGCCGGCTCCCGCGACGGTTCAACCTGAATGGACCGAAACGCATCCGTGCTCACCCGCACCAGCAACTGTCCATTCGCCGGCTGCGTCACATTGAAACCGTCGAGCAGCGTCACGGTCTGATAAGTCTCCGCTCCGGCAACGTGGGGCTGCCCACTCTGATCCTGCACCACCCCGGGAATGAAATTCAGTGCGTTGCGATAATCGTTCGTCGCCGGATACACAATATTCAGCACGTCCAGCCCGCTGATCGTCTCCTGCGCAGAAATCTGCGCCGGATCAATGGCCGGTGGCGATTCCCGAACGTCCACCACCTCCCGCACTTCCTGCTGGTGCGATAGAGTCACTTCAATCGTTGCACCCGCGCTCATTCGCACCCCCTGCTCCGCCAGCGCGTAGAAGCCTTCTTTTTCCACTCGCAACTGGTACGTCCCGGCCGGCAGCGCAGCGAACTGGCAGCGTCCCGTGAAATCGGTCTGGCAGCGCACTGCTGGCAGCGGCGGAGATTCCAGCAACACGCGCGCCCCTGGGACCGCAACGCCGTTCTCATCCGTCACGGCAATCGTCGGCCCCGACTGCGCCACCGCTGCCGCAGCCAGCACGAGAGTGAACAGCAAAGCACGCATAAGTCAGAATTATGGATGAGTCGGAATTATTGTAGTTAGGATGCCAGAAAGGAGACAGGCAGATGTTGGGTTTCGCCCCAGCACTACTCACACTCGGAAGTTCCCCGGCAAGCCTACGCTTGGGTCGCCAGGTATTCGCACACCCGCCGCACCGTATCGCGCTGGCTGTCGTTCAAGGTAAGAAATTCAAATCCGTACCGCAGCCCCTGGCAGTAGCGCACGATGGCCCGCACCTTCATGGGATACGGCGTCAGCGGCAGGGGAATCTCCAGCGTCACGATCTCGCCCTTCGCCAGAGTGCCAGTGAGAGTAGCCCCGATGCCATCCTGCCCCATCTCCACCGAGCGGCCCCAGCAGGAGCGGGACTCTCCGTCCTGAAACATCTTCACCTGCAGGCGCACGTCAAGAGCAAAGCGCGGATAGCGCCGGTTGACAACGAACTTGCCTCCCGACACCTTGCCTGCCGCGGTCGAAGCCGCGCCCGCAGCAGCGGCCTCTGCTTCTGGTTTCTTTCCCATGCCACACCGAACTGGCCAATTCAGCCCGCCCGCTCGCTAGTTGCCGTGCAGCAGATATCCCGGCTCCAGCGGCAACTTTCCCGCCACCTTGACCACCGTCACGCTGCTGTTGATCGAGTACACGTCCACCACCCCGATCGCCCCCGGAATGGACGCCACCTTGTTCACCAGTTCCTCATCGGAATCCACCACCATGATGGCGGGATGATTCGTGCGCCCGTGGTTCGCGTTGACGATCAGGTCCTTCACCTGCCCCTCGGAGAGTTCGTAAACCTTTTCCAGAAGCAGCTTCATCTCCGGCTGACCGGGAGCTCGCATGATAAATAGGATGGGCTTGCCGTCGGGCCAGCGGTTGGCCTGCGCCTTGCATACCTTCACCAACTCGGGCGGAGTCATGGCGCTGACGGTGTTGGTTTTGTTTGTGACCACCGCAAGGTCGCGCCCCGCCGCCAGCGAAATAGCGCCCAAAAGAAACACACCGGCCATCAGTACTCGACGTGGAAACACACTGTCCCCCTCGGACGGACTCGCTCTCCCCTGATTCTCATGCAATCGTTGCGCTCTCTCAATGGCCACGAAGGCCATGTACCTCTGGAGCCAACAGCAAGTTTGTGTGAAGCGGGCACTCTTGCCCGCTGCTTTGACTCTCTCGCGGCTCCTCCAAACCCATGGGCGTCATCCTGAGCGTAGCCGTTTTTCAGGCGGAGCGAAAGATCTCCCGCGCAACCGCACCCCCCGCTTCCCACAGTCATGCACAGGAATCTCCACTTTGGCACAGCCGATCAACAGGCGACTGCTCGTTTCCCGTTGCCCTAGTCCCTACTCCTCCCCCAAACTCGTATCGCTTTCCCGTCGGTACTTAATTTGGAAGTAGAGCAGCCAAACTCCATGGGGGCGTCATCCTGAGCGGAGCCGTTTTTTCAGGCGGAGCGAAGGATCTCGCACGGGCTAAAGACGCAAACTGAGCCAGTACCCAGTTTTTCCCTTTTTTCGCATCGTCCTTCCGCCCCGGTGTGGAAAACGCGGCTTGCACCCCGCATCTAGCCCGTCATTGCTGGAGATACAACATATGGTGTTTCTCTCTTGACAGGCACAACCAGCGGGAGTATTTTTGCAATCCCAAGGCACGAATTTCGCCTCACGGGAATGGGGCGGAGTTCCGAAGAGAGCAGTCAGCAACCGCCGCGGTCCGGCGCCAGGCAGAGGTGACCTGGCACTTCCGCTGGCATAGACGGGGCGCCGGGGCTTTGGGTCCGGAAGGACCTGAGAGCCCGGCCCCCAAAGCTTTGGTAGTGGATGAACGGGCCCTTAGGTTTTCCGGAAGCCGACCGCCGGAAGCCGGGTAAGGTGCGGTGGCCGTTCCCGATCCTCCCCCGGGGACGACAACAACCGAGAGCGCAAGACCAGTAGAACCTGTCCACCAGGTGGCAAGGGAACTTCCTTTCCCCATGGCGCGGCAGCAGTCGTAGCAGGAGCCCTTGCATGGAAGGCTTAACTCGCCTCGTTTCCGAATCGTTGGCCCGCCACGGCTTCGATCGTCCCCTCGACTATCGCCGTCTTCACTGGTCACGCTGGTTCCGCTGCGAGTCCGTCCGCAGCCTCCTGTTCGTCCCCAGCCAACCCGGCGTCTTCGCCCTCGCCGAAGAAATCATGGAGATGGACAGCGCCACGGCCCATGTGGCGACGGGCGCTTCGCCCGTCCCGCGAAGCGAAGCGAGCGGCCCGCCAGTGCCGAACCCTGCAGAGCCCATGTGGGGACAGCCGCCCTCGGCTGTCCGGCCGAGCGAAGCTCGGCTGGATCTCGCTGTCAGCAGCACTGCCCCAACTCCCCGCCGCATGCTCGCCGTCACCCAGTTCTTCGAAGACGACGACATGGCCTTCGTTCTCGACCGCATGCTATCGAGCCAGAATCCCATGCGCGCCCGCCTCGTCTCGGGCCGCTATTTCGTCCGCTTCGTCGTAATTGAAGACGCGTCGCAGCGCCGTTCCATCTGCGCTGCCCTCAACCAATGGATCGCCAACTCCGGCGAAAAGGCCTCCGGCATCGGAGCCCATTTCGCCACTTCCCTGGAACTGACCGATCCCGATGTGGGGAACGGAAATGCGGGGCGGACACTCCCTTCGACAGACTCAGAGCCTGCCCTGAGCCTGTCGAAGGGGCAGGCTCTGTCCGCCACCGCCGACACCGCGGCACTGCCGTCCGAACCAGGACAACGTAACCTCGGAGTGGCATCCGTGCACGCCGCTCCCGCAACGGCCTCGCAGCCAGACTCCGGAGCCGCCACTAGCCTTCACTGTCCCGCCCCATTCCCCTCCGGTTTCTAATCGGGGGACTTTGGGCGGCGCGATTTTGGGTGGCGCAGCGCTTCAGCGCTGCGATTAGCGCGTGGAAGAGCGGGGCAAGATGTGGAAGAGCGGTGCTTCAGCGCCGCGTCAAGCGGCAGAAATGCAACTGGGCTTTAGCCCCGGCGCCACGAAGCCGCTGAGGTTAGCCGCGAAGCGGCGCAAGAATACAGCCCACGGCGCAAGCCGTGGATAAGAGACCAAGAGAACAACCAGCCCCGAAGGGGCGCAAGAAACGATCTTTGCCAGACCCGATTCCCCGTCCTCTGCCGGACCCCCGAATCGGCCGCAACACGCATAGAATCTAATATATGGAGAGCCCGATGCCGGAAACGAAAACCGAAACCCCCACCTCCGCCGTGAACTCTGCCGCCCAGAGCTCTGCTGTCCCAAAGAAGACCCCCGGCCTCTCCATCCGCCGCCTCTTCACCAAGCCCGGTGTCTCGCCCTACAACGAGGTCGAATGGGATCTCCGCCTCGCTCAGATCACCGACGCCCAGGGCAACGTGATCTTCGAGCAGAAAGACGTCGAAGTCCCCAAAGACTGGTCCATGACCGCGACCAACATCGTGGCCTCGAAATACTTGCACGGCAAGATCGGCACTCCCGAGCGCGAAACCGGAGTCCGCCAGCTCGTCGCCCGCGTCGCCGAAACCATCCGCGACTGGGGCATGGCTCAGGGCTACTTCCGCACTCCCGAAGACGGCGCCATCTTCCACGACGAACTCGTGCACATCCTCGTTCGCCAGTACGCCGCCTTCAACTCGCCCGTCTGGTTCAACGTGGGCTGCGACCGCATCGAGCCCAATTCCGACGGCCGCAACTGGCACTGGAATCCCCAGACTCAGCAAGTCGAGTTCGGCGTCACCGGATACTCCAAGCCCCAGTGCTCCGCCTGCTTCATCAACTCGGTCAAGGACTCGCTCGATTCCATCCTTACTCTTGCTAAGACCGAAGGCATGCTCTTCAAGTGGGGCAGCGGCACGGGCACGAATCTGTCTCCCCTGCGCGGCTCGACTGAGACCTTGTCCGGCGGCGGCACGGCCAGCGGCCCGCTCAGCTTCATGAAAGGATTCGACGCCTTCGCCGGCGTCATCAAGTCCGGCGGCAAGACTCGCCGCGCCGCCAAGATGGTCATCCTCAACGTGGACCATCCCGACATCATCGAGTTCATCGAGTGCAAACAGAAAGAGGAAGCCAAGGCCCACGCCCTCGTGGCCATGGGATACGACGGTTCCCATCCCGACTCCGACGCCTACTCCTCCATCTTCTTCCAGAACGCCAACAACAGCGTTCGCGTCACCGACGACTTCATGTATGCCGTGGTCCGCGACACCGACTTCTCCACCCGCTCCGTGCAGGACAGTTCGGTGGTAAAGACCTACAAAGCCAAGGAACTTCTCCGCAAGATTTCCGAAGCCACCTGGCACTGCGGTGATCCCGGCATGCAATACGACACCACGGTCAACCGCTGGCACACGTCCAAGAACACGGCCCGCATCAACGCCAGCAATCCCTGCAGCGAATACATGTTCCTCGACGACTCGGCCTGCAACCTGGCCAGCCTGAACCTGCTCAAGTTCGCTCCCAACGGCGCCTTCGACGTGGAAGCCTATCGCCACGCGGTAGATATCCTGATCACCGCCCAGGAAATCATCGTGGACAACGCCGGATATCCCACCGAGCAAATCATGCGCAACTCGCATGACTACCGTCCGCTCGGCCTCGGCTATGCCAATCTAGGAGCACTGTTGATGGCCGCAGGCCTTCCGTATGACAGCGACGCCGGCCGCGACTACGCCGCCTGCGTCACCGCCATCATGTGCGGCGAAGCCTACCTGCAGTCCTCCAGAATCGCCGAACAGTGCCCGCCGCTCACCCCGGCCACCGAAGCAACAAAGAAAAATCTGTCCGAAACGAATCTAGGAGCAGGCATCACCACAGCCTACGTAGGACAAGATCACGTAGGACAAGATGCCCATGTGGGACAAGATGCTCATGTGGGGACAGCCGCCTCGGCTGTCCAGCGCAGCGCAGCGAGCACCCCCGCCACGAAACCCACCATGCCCGGCGGAGCCTGCCCCGGCTGGTACATCAACCGCGAGCCGTTCCTCGACGTAATCCGCATGCACCGCGCCTCAGTGAACGGCATCAACAAATCAAACGTTCCCAGCTCCATCTACGACGCCAGCAAGCAGTGCTGGGACGAAGCCCTCGCTCACGGCGAAAAGCACGGCTACAGAAATTCCCAGGTAACAGTCCTCGCCCCCACCGGCACCATAGGCTTCATGATGGACTGCGATACAACAGGAATCGAGCCGGATTTGGCGCTTATTAAGTACAAGAAGCTGGTTGGTGGCGGCATGATCAAAATCGTCAACAACACCGTGCCCACCGCGCTGTTCAAGCTGGGATACACGCACGAGCAGGCCGACGCCATCGTCAGCTACATTGACGCCACCGGCACCATCGAAGGCGCGCCCCACGTCAAGGACGATCACCTCGCCGTCTTCGATTGCTCGTTCAAGCCGGCCAAGGGCACGCGCTCCATCGCCTACATGGGACATCTCCGCATGATGGCTGCCGCCCAGCCCTTCATCTCCGGAGCCATCTCGAAGACCGTCAACCTTCCCGAGAATGCCACCATTGAAGACATCAGCGAAGCCTACCTCCAGGCCTGGAAGCTCGGCCTGAAAGCAGTCGCGATTTATCGCGACGGCTGCAAGAAGTCGCAGCCGCTCTCGGCCGCAGGGACGAAAACGGCACAAAGTGGCGCCGGCGTCTCGCCGGCTGGCGCGCAGGCGTCCGCGCCTGCGGAAGAAGAAGACATGAACGCACCTCCCCGCCCCGTGCGCCACAAGCTGGCTGAGGAGCGCATGTCCGTCACTCATAAATTCAAGGTTGGGGACCACGAGGGCTATCTCACCGTCGGACTTTATCCCGACGGGAGCCCCGGCGAGATATTCATCACCATGGCGAAAGAAGGATCGACCGTCAGCGGCTTAATGGACAGCTTCTCCTGCGCAGTCTCCATCGGCTTGCAGCATGGCGTGCCACTGAAACTACTGTGCGAGAAGTTCGCGCACACCCGCTTCGAACCCAACGGCTGGAGCGGCAATCCCGACATCGGCTACGCCAAGTCCATCATGGATTACATATTCCGCTGGCTGCAGTTGCGTTTCCTGACTGGCCAGCAGCAGTTGCTGTTTGATAACTTGCGGCCGAAGTCTTGGTCCGCGCCTGGCGAATATGACCCGAGTCAGGGGCCGCTTCCTGAGGGCTCCGCCTCTGCCGATGCCAGCACGCAACAAATGATTCCGCCGGGGCACGGCAAGATCCACGCCGCCGACGCGTTGTCCAGCATCGTGGACCTAGGCGACGCCCCCACGTGCAGCTTCTGCGGCAGCATCATGACTCGAAACGGCAGCTGCTACCGATGCATGTCCTGCGGGAGTACGAGCGGGTGTTCGTAGGCTTAAGGAAGTCAAAATCCCCACCCTGTCTCGCCAAAGAACGGCGAGACAAGGATGGGGCACCCCAGTTGGGTAGCGGTGCTGTCGCATGCACTTCAAGATTGTCGGGCGCATCGAGAGGTGGAGTCGATTGCGTCTGGCACCGCGATTCGAGAGCGGATGCGGCTGTCGAAGGTGTACGGCAAAGGACGCTGGCGGAAACTGAAGGGCATCGCTCGAGTGGAATTTTCCGATGGTACGATATGCCATGCGGAGATCCACTGGTACGAAGCCCACGGCATTGGGGCGAAAGAACACAAGATCAAACGGATTGTCGAGTGATATGAAGCGCGAAGCACAATACGTCATCTGCGTCGGGAACAAGGGTTACGCTGCTTCCCTGGAGCTGCGCAAGATTTATCAGGTCCTTCCCGACAAAGTGGCTTCGAAGCTGCACCAGATTCGCGTCATTGACGAGTCCGGCGAAGACTACTTGTACCCCGAAGATTATTTCGTACCAGTGCAATTGCCGCAGGCGGTCGAGCGAGCAGTGCGCCGCGCCACGGCTTAGGCCCGCGGACAAGTCCGTCTTTCTGACAACCTTTTGTTTCCGTTGCGAAGGCCGGCACACCAGCAGAGATCGGGGCCGTTACATCCCTGCAGGGATAGAGGATACGGTGATGGTGTCGCCGGCACGAGCGCCCACGATTCGGACGCGGCGTCCTGCCGCTTGTTTCAATGTTGCCGGATCTCCTTCGAGATTGAAGGTCTGATCCCCGGCGACGAGAGCGAACCTGGCTCCGTCGTGGATGCAGACCCGGGCGCAGTCGGCGGCAGTGGCTCCGATTTTGGCCGAGTGCTTGGCGAGACAGCGGGAGCAGGTCACTATGCCAACGTAGGTTTGCTGGCGAGCCGCGGGCGGCGTTGCCGACAGCTGTGATTCAACGGTTTGTCCTGAAGCCACAACGGCAGCGCCTACGATCGCGAGTGCGAGCGCCAGGCCAAAGGCTACTCCGGCGCACAGTGTGACGATCTCGATCCAGAAGCGAGTTGCTTTCATGGCGAGCCTCCTGACAGCGTACTGGCGGGCCCTGGAATGGTTGCTTGAACGAAGTGCGTCGCCGGTTCTGTCGCAATCGGCATGCCAGCCCGGGTGGCTGCTGCTAAGCTCCTGACAGGGCTCGCTTTTCAAAAATAGGCGAACGGGCCTGTGGGGCTTCGCCGGGCCGCAGCAGGGAAAAAGTTCCCCGGTCGCGGCCCCCAGATTGTTCGAGCCTGAAGAATCTACCCACCGCTTGGCAAGAATTCCCACGAACACACTGCACTGGCAGTTCTCACATGTTTCTGAAAATCCAGCGGTTATCTTTTGGCAAGACAACTGCATGGGTAGAGAGGTCACAGATGCGCCAAAGGAGGAGCACCCATGCCTCGCGCCCTGGTTAGGAATGTCAAGAATGCTGAGAATGACCGGAGAAAGCTGGCGAAAGCCGCTCGCAAGGAGCGCAATCCGATCAAGTTTGTCTACCTTCTTAAGCAGTTGTACGACGTGGTGAATGAAAGCAAGGAAAGCAAGCAACAGCCCCGCGTCAGTGGCAAGGCCAAGCATAGCCGGCCCGGGCGGGCCCGTGTCCAACACGAACTCGCGGCTGCGTAGATGCACTCAGGCCACAGGGCGCGGGTCGCCCAGGCGCTGACTCTAGGTGGCGGAAGCGAGTGGGGGTCGAACCCACCAATGACAGGATTGCCTGCCACCCTCCGGTTTTGAAGACCGGGACGATCACCGGACCGCATGCGCTTCCGCAACACAAAAACTCGCCACGGATTTACGCGGATTCTCACGGATCAAGACCGAGCGTAACATCGCGAAAACGATCCGCGTTTATCGTTTGTCGTTTATCTTTTATCCGTGCAATCCGTGGCCGGTTTTGTTACGCGCAGGATCTAATTCCCAGTTACTTCGGCTGCTTGGTGACTCGCAGATACGGCTTGATGGTCTTGAAGCCGGGGAACTTCTGCTGTGCTTCTTCGTTTGAGACTGCGCCCGTGATGATTACGTCGTCGCCCGGCTTCCAGTTCACCGGCGTGGCGACTTTGTGCTTGGCCGTAAGCTGCATGGAGTCGAGCACGCGCAGGATTTCGTCGAAGTTGCGGCCGGTGGTCATGGGATAGCTGATCTGCAGCTTGATCTTTTTGTCGGGGCCGACGATGAAGACGGTGCGGACGGTGGCGTTATCGGCTGGGGTGCGGCCTTCCGAAGTCTCGCCGGCCTCGGCGGGCAGCATGCCGTAAAGTTTGGCGACTTTGAGCTGCGGGTCGCCGATCATGGGATAGTTGACCTTGGCGCCCTGGGTTTCTTCGATGTCACCCTCCCACTTCCGATGGCTCGACACGGGGTCCACACTCAGGCCGATGATTTTGCAGTTGCGCTTGGCGAATTCCGGCTGCAGCTTCGCCATGTAGCCGAGTTCGGTGGTGCAGACAGGGGTAAAGTCTTTGGGATGTGAAAATAAGATGGCCCAGCCGTCGCCGACCCATTCATGGAAGTGAATGGTGCCCTGCGTGGTGTCGGCGGTGAAATCGGGGGCGGTCTCGTTGATGCGGGGAACGCTGGTGGCGGCGGTCGCGGTGGTCATGATTTCTCCTTCTGCAAGTGGATTTTAGAATAGAGAGGCGGATGGGCACTGTCAAACGAGGCTGGACGCGGTCGGACATCTTTAGTTGCATCGCAGGGCCCGTGGCAGACATCATCCGTCTGGCAGCGAAAATCAACTTGTGGGGATGGGGCATGAGCGAACAGGGGCGGCGGCTGGCAATGACGCAGTGGGATGTTTTTTCTTCGAGAGCGCTCGAAGGCAATTCTCTGGCGGTGTTTTCTGACGCGCGCGGGCTGAGCGACGCGGAGATGCAGGCGGTGGCGCGGGAGATGAACCTGTCGGAGACCACGTTCATTCTGCCGCGCGACAAAGCGGTGGAGCAGGAACGCGGCGTGCGAGTGAGAATCTTCACCGTGCAGGAGGAGCTGCCGTTTGCGGGGCATCCCACGCTGGGCACGGCGTTCGCGTTGCGTGGAGCGAGCGGCGCGGAGAAGGTCACGCTGGATTTGAATGTGGGCAAGGTGCCGGTGCAGTTTGAAGAGGCTGACGGGCAGCCGGCGTTTGGCGAGATGAAGCAGGTGGATCCCGTCTTTGGAATGCAACATGATCGCGACTCCGTGGCGCGCGCCACGGGACTGCGGGTGGAAGATTTCGACCCGGCCTTGCCGATTGAGACGGTTTCGACGGGACTGCCGTTCACGGTGACGCCGCTGAGATCCCTGGCGGTCATGCGGGATTTGCGGGTGGACATGCACCGCGCGAGCGAGTATCTGGAAAAGACCAAGGGGAAGTTTTTCTACTTTGTGGCCCGCGAAACCGTGGATCCGGCGGCCCGTTTGCACGCGCGGATGTTTTTCTACAACGGCGAAGACCCGGCCACGGGGTCGGCGGCGGGTTGCACGGCGGCGTGGATGGTGGCGCATGGCGTAGCGGAAAGCGATCAGCGGGTTCTGATCGAGCAGGGCGTGGAGATGGGGCGGCTGAGCCGGATTTTTGTGCGGGCTGCGCGCGACGGTAACCGCGTAGTTAACGTTCGCGTCGGCGGCAACGCGGTGGAAGTGATGCGCGGCGAAGTTTTCCTCTAGCTCAGGCCACCCAAGAGGCGTAAAACACTGAGGCGCACCCGCCCGCGAAAAAATCAATGGGCAGAAAGTCCCATTGGCATCGGCGACACTTTACAGCGACGCCTGCTTCCCGTTAGCATGCAGTTCGCTCTTCGATTCTTCATATAGAGAAATGTTTCTGTTGGTTCGCGATTCGCCGCGCCGATCGCTCCCAGACAGATTGCGGGACAAGGATGAAACCCAAACGCACCATTCTGTGTGTGGATGACAACGAACAATCGCTATCTCATCGCAAGATCATGCTGGAGACGCGGGGCTACCGCGTGGCCAGCTTTGCCCGGGGAGAGGAAGCGCTGGAGCGTTTCAAGCAGGGCGCCATTGATCTGGTGATCGCGGACATGGCGATGCCCGGGCTCGACGGACCGCAACTGATCGCGAAGATCAAGGAATTGTCGCCGCAGACCCCGGCGATTCTGATCTCGAGCAAAGTGCGCATCTACGACCACGATTCGCAGGCGGACGTCTTCCTCACCAAGGGGATGTACGCTCCCGCCGATCTGCTGGAGCGCGTCCGGCTGTTGCTGGTGCGTAAGCGTGGTCCCAAGCGCATGCAGGCGCGGCCGCGGCCCGAGACACCGAAATCATTGCAAGTTCCGCGCCAGATCGGCGCCGCCTGAGATTGACTCTCCAGTTTCGTTAAGAGCAGACAGTTTCCTAAGTGCCACAGTGCGCATCCGCGCGCTGCCCTTCGTGTAAGATTCTTAGCAGGCATGGCCGCGGCATTTATCGAAGCAAAGAACCTGCGCAAGACCTACCACGTGGGCAAGATTGAGGTTGAGGCCCTGCGCGGCATCTCCTTCAGCGTGCAGAAGGGCGAATTTGTCAGCGTGGTGGGACCGTCAGGCAGTGGAAAGTCCACGCTCTTCTATCTTTTGGGCGGACTGACCCGCGCCGATGGCGGCAGCGTAGTTCTGGACGGGGACGACCTGGCCTCGCTCTCCGACGCGGAACGCACGCGCATGCGCAAACGCAAGATCGGCTTCGTGTTTCAGAAGTTCAACCTGCTGCCCACGCTCGACGCTCGATCGAACATCCTGATCGCGCAGGAAATCTCGGGCAACGGCGGGGGCGATCCGGCGCACTTCAACCGCATCACCGATCTGCTCGGCCTGACCAAGCGCCTGGGGCACCGTCCGTCGGAACTCTCCGGCGGAGAGCAGCAGCGTGTTGCGCTGGCGCGCGCGCTCATCAACAAGCCTGCCGTGGTGCTGGCCGACGAACCCACGGGCAACCTCGACTCCAAGAACTCCGACGTCGTGCTCGGCATGCTGCGGCTTTCGAACCAGGAACTGGGGCAAACCGTGCTGATGATCACGCACAATCCGGAGGCAGCGAAGTACGGCGACCGCATCATCCACATGCGCGACGGCCAGATTGTGAAGCCGGAAGATGATCCGCAGTGGGCGCTGCAATGAAGTGCTGGCCCTGCTCTGGCGCCACGATGTTATGCTTATGAATTCGATCCCGCGATGAGGCTGTAACCTTTTCATGTCGAACCCATCCACGTCTAATCAATCCCCTAATCAGGAAACTCCAGAAAACCAACCGGCCGCCGAAAGCACCGAGTCGTTCGGCGACATTCTCTCGCAGTATCAGAAGAGCCACACGCGCAAGGCGGAGGGCAGCCGGCAGATCAACGCCACAGTCATTTCCGTCACAGACGAGGCGGTGTTTTTCGACATCGGATACAAGTCGGAAGGCATCCTGCCGCTCGCGGCGCTGCAGGGTCAGACCTTGAAGCCCGGCGACAAGGCGCTGGTCACCGTCAAAGGGCGCGATCCGGACGGCTACTACGAACTCACTCGCTTCAAAATCGAGCGGCCCATGGATTGGACGGCACTGGAGAAGGCCTTCGCCGACAAGTCTTCAGTGCTCGGCACGGTGACGGCCGTAGTGAAAGGCGGGTTCAGCGTGGATGTGGGCGTGCGGGCGTTCATGCCCGCTTCGCGCAGCGGCGTGCGCGATACGGCCGACATGGAGAAGCTGGTGGGGCAGGAAATCCGCTGCCGCATCATCAAGCTCGATGTGACGGATGAAGATGTGGTGGTGGATCGCCGCGCCGTGGCGGAGGAGGAAGAACGTTCCGCCAAGGATCACTTGTACTCGCAGATTACGGAAGGCGCGACGGTGAGCGGCACGGTTCGCAGCCTGACCGACTACGGCGCGTTCGTTGACCTCGGCGGAGTGGACGCTCTGCTGCACGTGAGCGACATCGCGTGGGGCCGCGTGAACAAACCAGCGGACGTGCTCGCGGTGGGCCAGCAGGTGGAAGTGAAAGTGCTCAAGCTGGCCACCGAAGGGGACAAGCGGCGGATTTCCGTTGGCCTGAAGCAGCTTCAGGCGCATCCCTGGGATGCGGTCGCGGGAAAGTACAAGGCGGGCGACCGCGTCCACGGCACGGTCACGCGCCTGATGGAATTCGGGGCGTTCGTGGAACTGGAACCCGGCATCGAGGGTTTGATTCACATCTCGGAGATGTCATGGTCGAAGGGCAAAATTAGAAAGGCCAGCGACGTGGTCAAGCCGGGTGAGACGGTTGAGGTCGTGATCCTGGGAGTGAGCCCCGCGGAGCGCCGCATCTCGCTCGGTCTGAAGCAGGCGCTGGGCGATCCCTGGGCGGACGCGCCGCAGCGGTTCCCGGTGGGGTCGGCGATCGAAGGGCCGGTCACCAGCCTGACCAAGTTCGGCGCTTTTGTGCAGATGGCCGAGGGCGTCGAAGGCATGGTTCACGTCAGCGAGATCAGCGCCGAAAAGCGCATCAACCAGCCGGCCGACGTGCTGCGCGTCGGGTTGGTGGTGCAGGCGCAGGTGATCGCCATTGATCCCGAAAAGCGCCAGATGCGCCTCAGCATGAAACAACTGGTGCCGACAGGCATCGACGAGTATCTGGCCGAGCACAACGAAGGTGATGTGGTCACGGGCCGCCTGATGGACGACGCAGGCGACAAGGCGCGCGTGGAGCTGGGAGAAGGCATCCACGCCACATGCCGGCCTACGACGGCGGCGGCATCGAAGAGCGAGCCGAAGGCAGAAGAGAAAGCGGACCTGTCTTCGCTGAGCTCGATGCTGCAGGCGCGCTGGAAAAGCGGTTCCGGGCCTGCCAAGGCAGAACCCGCCCGCGCCGGACAGGTGCGCAGTTTTCGCATCGTGAAGCTGGACCGGGCCGCGAAGAAAATCGAACTGGAGTTGGCCTAAGCCTTCAATTGACAGTCAGAGTTACCTGCGTGAAATTCGACAAACCGTTCACGTCTGTGCCGGTGATCGTGATGGTGTAGTTTCCCGGAGGAGTGGCCCCCGTCCCGGTGGTCACGCTTAGCGGTGAGCTTTGGGGCCCCATCCCCGCCTGGTCGCTGGCTGCAACCGTGAAGCTATAGGTCGTCGAGGGAGACAAGCTGGTAACGTTGAAGCTCGTAATGCCGTTCGTGCCTATCTGAGTGCCATTCTGATAAATCGTGTAGCCGCTCAGGTTGCAGTGCACACCCACGGTCGCCGGCTGAGTCCAGTTCAGCGTCGTGCTCGTACTGGTCGTCGCGGAAGCCGCCAGCCCGGTGGGAGCGCTGGGGGGAGCCGAACAGACGCTGGGCCCCCCGCCGCCTCCGCAAGACAGCAGGAAGGCGAAGAGGGCAGTCATTCCGCTCAGCAGCAGGACGCCGATGAGTTTCTTCCGACGCGCGTCCGCTGAGACAACGCAGATGCCAACCAGCGAGAATCCCACTACGAACCACATTGCGGGGAGAAGCCTCCCGCGGCTGACCATCGCTTTCTTTGCAGGCGCCGTCGTGGTGATGGTCAGGATCGTTTGAGCGCCGGGGGCACCAGTCGGCGTAACCGGGTTGATCGAGAAACTCTGGGCGCTGCAGGCTGGGAGTGGCGAGCCAACTCCGGTCACGCCGCAATTCAGATTAACCGGAAGGTTGTATCCATTGAGAGCCGTCAGAGTGACGGTTGAAGTGCTCGAACTGCCGGCATTCACCGCGGCAGGAGGGGTGGCTGAGATCAGGAATCCGTTCACGGTCAGGGTCACGGTTGTAGAGTGCACGTCCCCGGCGTACGTCCCGGTCACGGAAACCTTGTAGATGCCTCCCGGTGTCAAAGACGGGGTAGCAACCGTGAGAGTCGCCGGAGTTCCAGGAGTCACGGACGTCAGGTTGAAGCTGCACGCCGGCGAGTTGGCCGGCATTGGCGAGACAAAGCAAGTCAGGGCGACCGGGTTGCTGAATCCGTTGAGCGCTCCTAGCGTGATCGTAGAAGTTGACGAACCCCCAGGATTCACTGAACCAGGGTTCAACGGTGAGGCTGCGATACTGAAGTCCTGAACACTCAGACCCGTGATCGCGGTGTGCATGAATCCGCCCGAGGTGCCCGTGACAGTGACGGTGTAAGTCGCGGGGGTGGTGGACGCCGTAGTGGTGACGGTAAGGTTTGACGGAGTCCCGGGAGTCACCGATGAGGGGCTGAAGCCGCACGTCGGCGGATTGGCCGTTGTTGGCGAGACCGAACAGGTCAGCGCCACCGAACTGCTGAAGCCATTCACTGCGCCGACGGTGATCGTGGACGTCGCAGAAGTTCCGGGATTGACGAAATTTGGGCTCAGGGCCGACGCCGCAATGGTGAAGGTCGGCTCGGCGTACCTCACGATGAAGGCGTCAGCGAAACCCGGGCCGCCATTGTTGGGCTGAAACGCCCGAAGAGTGGTGGGAAAGTCGGGCGAGTACGTGCTGCCTGTGACGTAGATGTTGGCGCCCAGCTTATCTACGGCAATCGCTCCAATCGCGATCGTGTCCCCGTTTAAGATCGAGGTCGCGGCATTCTCGTTGAGTGAACCGCCAAGGTAGGTGGAGAACAGAAACTGCGATCCGGCGGAGTTGACCTCGGTTACAAATGCGTCGTTGTCGCCGCCGAGATTATGTTGGGTCTGGTTCGCGATGGGAAAGTCTGAGGAGCCTGTTTGCCCGGTAACGTAAACGTTGTTGATTCCATCTATTGCGATGCCAGTCCCGGTTTCGTTCGAGCTGCCGCCGAGATAAGTCGAATACAGCAGCGCGCTTCCGGCGGGGTTCAGCGCGGAAACGAAAGCGTCCTGATTGCCGCCGTAGGTTTGGATGGGCGACTTTAACGGGAAATCGGCAGAGAGGGTCGCTCCGGTCACATAGGCGTCGCCGGCGGCGTCCACGGCAATGCCGTAACCCTGGTCGGCACCATCGCCTCCCAGGAATGTCGAATAGACGAACCCGCTGCCATCCGCCTTGAAGACCGTTACGAATGCGTCGGGCAGGCCGCCGTTGCAGGTTCCGTCGCTGCCGCATGTGGTTTGGAATGCACCTGGCGTTATCCGGAAACTGGGGTTCTGGGTGGCGCCGGTTACATAAACATTGTTGGCAGAGTCGAGCGCGACGGCGGCCGCGAAGTCATTCGCGCTTCCACCGAGGTACGTGGAAAAGACCAGCGCGGCGCCGGAGGAGTTCAACTTGGTGACGAATCCGCTGGAGGTCCCGTCCCCCGCAACCTGAACCGCATTGCGCGTCGGGAAGTTAGTCGAGGTCGTAGAACCCACGACGTAAGTATTCCCGGAACCGTCCAATGCGAGGCCTGCAGCGACGTCATCCCCAGAGCCTCCGAGGTAGGTGCTGTAGGTGAGCCTTGTCCCCGCGGGGTTCAACTCGAATACGAAGGCGTCGAGGTTGCCTCCTCCGAACACGGTCTGAAACGCCCCATTCGTGAACGGGAAGTTCGCGCTAGACGTCGTTTCCCCGGCGACAAAGGCGTCGCCTGCGGCATCCACCGCAATGGCATTTCCGGCATCGTCACCACTGCCGCCGACATAAGTGGAGTAGAGGAGCGTGGATCCATCCGCCGAAATCTTCGTCACGAAGACATCGAAGCCTCCGGCATTCATGGTGGAGTAGCTCCCGAAGACCGTGGGGAAGTTCAGGGACGTGGTTTGGCCGGTTACATAGGCATTGCCGCTGCTGTCAATGGCGATGGCGTTTCCGACATCCTGAGCGAGACCGCCCAAGTATGTGGCATAGCTGACCGAAGGATCTATCACCAGTTCACGGCGGCGATCATAGTCTCCCAACTCGAAGCCCACACGGCTGCCGGCTTCCAAAACAAAACGGGCCTCCACTGGCTGGCGTGTTCCGTCTCTTTCCTGATAGGCGACCGGCTTGTGCAGCAGCACGTCTCCCGCCGGCGATGAGAGCAGTAGATTTCCCGCGTGGTCTACCGCAATCCGGCTGGCGCCCGACACGCCGAGTCGAATCGGGGAAGGATTTGCACCCGGAGCGACGATGAAATCGAACTCCAACTGCCGCTGCACGCCGTGGAAGGCCATGCTCACGCCCGGATACACATCGCGGTAGGTAACGCACGCATATTGCGCTACATCCGCGTGCCATTTGCCGGGATCATTGCCGATGAAGTAATTCGACCGGCCCGGGAGTCCGTGGCTGGCGGCGATCTGCGCCCGCGCGTTTCTTCCCACGAGTTGCACACGAATCGCGGCGGTGCGATCCGGCTGTGAATGTTGGGCGCCAGCCTGTGCCGCCGCCGCCGAGGGCGATGGAGCCTGCAGGGCAAAGACCGCATCATGGTCCGTCAGAAACAGTGTGTACCCGTTACCCCGGGCAATGTAGTTGACCTGCGGATCGCTTTGGCCCTGATTGGCCTCGAAGGCCAGGGGAAGAGCGCGCAGAGTTGCGCGAACCCGACCGGACCGCTCCGCATCCGGCATCGCAAGCGCTGAGGCAAGCGGCTTGGCAGCTGCGCTTCCCTGCGTGCGCAATCCGCCAACGCTTTCTACCGCGACCGTGGCCACGAGAGCCAAGGCTAAAATCCAAAGGGCAGGCTTGAACATTCTTGGGGCAGGTGGGGTAGCCATGACGACTCTCTCTCTATATGAGGCCCTTACACCATCTGTGTGATGCAGCCCTCGTCATTCGCGGTCAGACGCCGGATACAGCTATCTCAATTCTAGGCTGAACCCAGATGAAAGTGAGAGAGTATCTGGCCTCAATTTCCCCGACCGTTGGGGGACGGGGGATCGGAAACTGGCCCGGCCGTGACCTCGTGGCCGCGGCGGGAAATGGTACAATATGCAGTGCCGAGCGGGAGTAACTCAGTGGTAGAGTGCGACCTTGCCAAGGTCGAAGTCGCGGGTTCAAATCCCGTCTCCCGCTCCAGATTTTCCTCCTCCGACCGCTCACTTTTGTGGCATGGACTTTTCTGAGCTGGAACGCTAAGGTATTTGAGGCAGAGGCGCGGTACCCAAGTGGTAAGGGAGAGGTCTGCAAAACCTTTATGCGTCGGTTCGATTCCGACCCGCGCCTCCAACTTAAACCCCTCTGAAACCCTCATAAAATCAATACATTCCTGAACATTACCTAAGGCATCTAGGAATTTGTGCTAATTCTGTGCTTAGATGAGTTTGGCAAAGCACAGGAGACGGCATGATTCCTTCAATCGAAATCTTCGTCCGGCACGCGGCTGGTTGCCGCTACCGGGACGACGAGGACTGGAAAAGATGCGACTGCCGGAAGCATCTGCGCTGGACATTCGACGGCAAGCAGTACCGACGCTCCGCGAAAACGCGGTCGTGGGCGCAGGCTGAGGAGAAGAAGCGGGAGCTAGAAGAGAGCTTCAAAGCGGGCGGGAGACCAGAGGTCATCGAGGAGACCCGGAAGACGATTGCGGACGCCATCAAACTGTTCCTAGCGGAGCGGAAAACGGCGGGGCTGAATTCGTCTGTCGTCAAGAAATACGAACGTGAACTTGAACGGTTCCGACAGTTCTTTGAAGACCGCTCCAAGTTCTTCCCGAAGGACATCGACCTCGAAATGCTGGTCCTATACAGGGAGACGTGGGACGACCTGTATCCGTCCTCGTTGACCCGCCAGCAAGTCCAAACCCGATTACGCCGATTTCTCCGGTTTTGCCATAACGGGGGCTGGCTGGAGCGCGTGCCTACACTCTCCGCTATCACGGCGGACGAGCCGCCGACCATGCCGCTGTCCACGGCGGAATACACAAAGCTACTCGCAGAGATTCCGAAGAAGTTTGAGGCGCCAAAAGCCGCCCGCGTCCGGGCGCTGGTTCAACTCATGCGACACAGCGGTCTCGCCATCCGTGATGCAGTCACCCTGCAACGGTCGGAAATCAAGGAAGACGAGAAGAAGAAGCTGGTTCGGGTGGTCACGAAGAGGCAGAAGACAGGGACACACGTCTCTGTGCCTTTGCCGCCCGACGTGGCTTCAGAAATTCTCGCTGTGCAAGGCGGCACTGACTATCTGTTCTGGACAGGTGGGGGGCTGGAAACATCGGCGGTCACGAACTGGCAGCACGATTTGCGTACGTTGTTCCGTTCGGCATTTGGGAAGAACACGAGGTTCACTCCGCACTGCTTACGAGACACGGCTGCTTGTGGTTGGCTCACAGCGGGCATCCCGATGGAGGAAGTCAGCAAACTGCTCGGGCACACCAGCATTAAGACGACCGAGAAGCACTACTCCGCATGGGCACAAGCCCGACAAGACCGCCTCGACTCGCTGGTCGTAGCTAGTTGGAAGGGAGACGCAGCGCATGTCTGAACTGCTGACAGTCCGCGATGTCGCTGCCGTTCTGAAGTGCGGCGAAGACGCCGTCGTTCGCCGATTCGCGAAGATGCCGGGAGTAATCGACCTCGGAAAGCCCGAGACCCGAAGTCGTCGGCGCTACCGCGTCCTGCGAATCCCGAAGGGTGTTGTCGAGCAATACTTGACGAGGAAAAGCGGGCGCTCGATTCAAATCGAAGTGCCCCAGAGAGCCGAACGGCGGCGGAAGTCTGCGACGTGGGAGAATCGGGCGATTCTCAATCTCGCCAAAGCTGCCTTACAAAACGAATGTCAGGACCGTCAGGCGTACCGGCGCATCGCAGACCGGGCACGTCTCTTGACGGCGCATGTTCCCGAGGACCGTTGGTCGGAAATTGTTTGGTTCGATGACGAAGACTGAACAGCCCACTGCGTCGCGTTATAGGCCTTTTTGAGGTCGCGTGAAGAAAGGATGAAAGATTCTCTGCACCAAGGTGCCATTGGTTTGAGGGGAGTGAGGCGGTAGAATTTAGTCAGCATCAAGAGCAGCCCGTCCAGCGCGACGGTGCTCACCAACCGAGCGAAATGCCACGGTGGTTGCCTCTAGGCAGATGCGGCGGGAGACCGCAAAAGGAGAACCCCTTGCACTCACCAAGGAAGAAGTCAGTCACGCCCGACGTTCTCGTTAACAACGTCGGGACACTGTACACATTCTGTCCCTTGACTCTTCGGGCTAAGGAATGGATCGACGGGCATGTTCAGGACGATGCCCAGTGGTTCGGGCACGCACTTATCGTCGAACATCGTTATGCGTGGGGACTGGCCCAGGGGATGAAGGATGACGGGCTGGTGCTGTCATGAGCATCGTAGACGAGAAGCAATGGAAGGACCTTCAAGAATTGCGAAGAATGTACTCCCTTAAAGACACCCGTACCCCGTCGACGAGTTTCACGGTTCACGGGCTGCAATTGGAACGCGCCCTTGAGGGATATCGAAAAGATATTCAAGAACTGAATCGCCTGTTCGCCCTCGAAGACCCACGTCGGGAGAGCCGTGTCCTAAAGACACAACACGAACGCGACCAGGAGGGAGCCAATGATTCAGCGGATTACACACGCGACACGGCATCGTCACCGCCAGCAGCGGGAAAGTCAAGAATCGGTTCTGCGGAGACTGCGAGAACTCGGCGTGCTAAGAGACAGGCGAACGAGAAGCGATGAAATGTGTTTGTCCTATCGGGAATGCGGCGACGACCATGCAACCGGATCGCATTGATGTTGGCCTCGAACGACTGTCGCGGCTAGGGTTACTTTCGAGTGCGGCGCTATCGAAGATAACACCATCGACAAGACTGCCGTGGATGTTCTTGAAGGCACTTACCCAGCCTTTGACAATCGGCGCAGAAAATATCACAAGCCACTTCAGGTTCCCAGTGCCCAGTAAGAATCTAGACCCTCTTCATCGCCTGAAATTGTTACTATTCATCAATGGAAATGCATTATTTGCCGCAAATCCATCGTCGATGAGTTCGAAATCGATTACATGATTCCGCAGGAAATCAAGCAGGCTGGCCGCGAGAACGAACTTGCGAATCTTCTCACTCGGCTTGAGCGTACCGATTTCGACATCGATGGGCTCCGGAACCTCGGACCCGCTCATAGGTCCTGCAACAATCAGAAAGGCACTACCGTTTATCCCGACACCATCCTGCATGAGCGGCTGATTTTTATTGAGCACAAAGTGCCGGAAGTTGAGCGATTTGTTGCGGGCGGGCATAAATTCCGTACTTTTGAAGAGGCAACCGTAACTGGAGCATCTGTCTGCGATGGCTCGATGTACGCTGTGAGGCACGGAGGATAATCCGCATGCTCGATCTCAAAGGATTTTTTGACGAAACCGGGCATCCGCGTGATCCCAAGGCCAAGGTCTTCGGCATGTCAGGCTGTTTCGCGTCCGACAGGCTCTGGAATGCTGTTGAGCGCCAATGGATCAACCGCCTAGACAGGGTGGGGATTGAAGCTTTTCACGCTTCCGATTGTGAGACGGGCGGCGGAATATTCATCGGGTGGCCGAAGCCGAAGCGTCTGGCAGTCTACAAGAGCTTTGCCCAACTCGTCACAAGACACAAGCTCACTCACATCAGCTGTGTGATTGATCTGCTGGCATACCGCCGCTTGGCGGGAGGATTCGATGCGACGGCGGAGTCGCCCTACACGTTGGCCTTCACGGCGTGCATGATTGCGACAGCGCGCGAAGCGGACAAAGCGCTTTTCCCAAAAGATGAAAAGGTCACCTGCATCATTGAACTTCAAAAGGAGTACAGGGGGCCCGCGGAAGGCGCGTATTACGCTCTGGTTAATCTCACGCCGCTCGGCCAAAGGCTGATGCCCTTGCCAGTGTTTGCTCCGAAGGAAGCCTTCGTTCTTTTTCAGGCAGCCGATCTGGTCTCATACGAATTCGGCAAGTTTCACCTCAACCGCGTGCATGATCCGACTAGGCCGATTCGCAAATCCTTCGTTAAGATGATGGGGCAAACCCGTGCCGCCAGCCACTACTACGACGAAGTTCATCTTCGGAAAATGATTGAGTCACTTAAGAAATGGAACGCCCAGCAAGGCCCCGTCACGGCTCCATCAGCCTAGCTCGGATACGCGCATGAGGATTCCTCCGGCTGAATGTTAGGCACATCACACCCGAAACGATGAATGATAACGTCCTTTATCATTCACGATCCAAGCGAATGTTCCCTCCCAACTTCAGGAGGATTGTCCGACCTGAAACCAGGCAAACCATTCGCACACAACTCACTAAAGATGAGTAGAATCTGGGCGGCTCAGGGAAGAGGAACGACTGATCGGCCGTCAGTCGGTTGAGATGGCGAGTGCCCCGAATGGACCCTCGCGAAAGATGTTGCAATCAGGCCCGGCCCTCAGAGATCCGTTCCGGCCCCTTGTAAGCCTTCGATTGCCCAATCCACTGCGGAACGATCACCTCCGAGATTTGGGTTGAGATCGTGTTCAGGTTACCCAAGGCTGCGGGAAACATCGTTCCGCTAGGATCGAACAACCCTTGTGAAATCAGATAGGCGTTGCCCTGTGGCTCGGTGAACACGAGCGCCAGTCTTACGGGAGACCGCGGACTTTGAGGCCAAGGCCGGTGGCGGCTTCGCGGATAACCTTGTCTTCGCCCACGGCGACGATGGCGGAACGGTAAGCTGCGAAGTACTTGCGAGCAGCAGCGTTTACATCGTCCACGCTTGCGTTGCTCACTTCTTTTCCATAGGTGCCAATCTCCTCTGGGAAGAGCCCGTCTATCCAGAGGGTCGTCAACCGTCCGGCCAACGAGCCGCGATCCTGCAAACGAAGAGCCTCGCTGCCAATCAGGTAACGCTTGGCCGTGTAGAGTTCTTCGTCCGTGGGATTGGTGGTGGCCAAGCGGTTCAGTTCGTATTGAATTTCGTTCAATGTGGGTGCGGTGACTTCGTTGCGCACATCGGCATGCGTAATTATCTCTCCCGCCATTTGAAATGAGTCGAGATAAGAGTACGGGGAGTAAGTGTACCCTTTGTCTTCGCGGATGTTCGAGGTTAGACGCGAACTGAACTCGCCTCCGTACATGGCATTGGCCACCTGAGCAGCAGCATAGTCCGGATCGCCGCGCTTGGGTCCGAACGATCCCAATTCGAGGGTGGTTTGAACGGAGCCCGGACGGGGAACGACGAAGATGGAATGCTCGACGGTCCTGGAAGGAGCCGACGTCGCGGCCACAGGCATGCCGGACGGATTTTTCCAAGCTCCGAGAGCGCTCCTAATAGCGTCGAGCATTTTGTCGTTCTGAAAGTCGCCAACCGCAACCACGATTGTCTGATCCGGACGGAAGCGCTGCCCGAAGATTTCGCGCAGATCGGCGACACTCGATGCGGCGATGGAACCGCGCGTGGGAGCCATTAAACGGTAAGGATGGTTGACAAAAAGAACGTTGTCTCGGGCGCGTGCTGCGAGAAAAGACGGCTCAGCCTCGCGCTGCTCGAGCGAGTCGTTAAGGTTGCGTTTCGCGAGGTTGACCTCGGCTTCGGGGAAGGTTGCATTCTGCAAAACGTCGGCGAGCAGGCGCACGGCGACGCCGGCTTTAGAAGAAAGAACGATGGTGGAAAGCTCGATGTGGTCTTTGTTGGCGTTAACATTCAGATCCCCACCAGCAGCCTGCAAGTCCTGGGCAATCTGTTTAGCGCTACGAGTGCGCGTGCCCTGGTCGATAGTCTTCGAGAGAAGTTCGGAGATACCGGGGCGCTTGGCGGGGTCTGCGGCCAATCCGCCGCGAACGGCGATGGAGAATGCGACTTTGGGAAACCCGGCTTCAGAAACCAGCCAGACGGTGAGGCCGTTGTCGAGTTTTGCAGACTTCACAGAGGGCGTCTGCAGTGGCTTCTCAGGCCCGTAGGCAGGTAAGTCTTTAGGAAAAGGCGCTTGCTTTTGCCCCAATGACAGCGAAGCCCACAGCATCAGGCACAAAAAAACGGCCAGAATTTTCGCAATCGAAGTAATCATGGTTCTCCTCATTCTGGGGCTCCTGACTATTTGCTGTTGTAATCTTTTCTGTCGCTGGACGCGGGGACACGATTGATGATCGTGCGGTTAGCGGCCACAAGATATTTGCCGGCGAAAGACCGAATCTGCGCGGGCGTGACTTCTGCCAGGTCTTCGGGAATCTCGTAGACGGCTTCGAAGCTGCCGTCGAAAAGAACGGCGTGCGAGAGAACGGATGCACGGCCAATGGGATTTTCCAGATTCCCATACCAATCGGAACGCATTTTGGTCACGACCCGGTCGAGATCTTGCTGAGTGGGCCCCTTGTCCATGAGATCGCGGACGGTTGCATCGAATGCGGCGAGCAGTTGATCTTCGGTGACGTGCGGCGGATACACGATGAAAGAGGTCATCAGCGTGGGTCCGTTGTATTCGAACGGAGTTCCCAGAGGCCAGTTGATTCCGCCATCAACCGAGAGCGCGACCTGCTTTTCCTTGACCAGAGCCTGGTACAAAAGGGAGGCTTGGCCGTTGTGCAGCAACTCGCCGGTAACCGCTCCTGCTAGGACATCGGGAGAGTGGCGGGGCGGCATGCGATAGCCGATGGCGAGAGCTGGGACTTTAGCTAATTTGTCGGTTTCGGTAGCGCGGCGTTCGGCGGTTTGGGCGGGCTCGTCGACTTTGGGCCGAGGGGGGACTCTCCGTGCGGGGATGGGACCAAAATACTTTTCCACCTTGGCGTAGATGTCTTCTGGTTGAACGTCACCGACGATGGCCAGCACGGCGTTGTTTGGTGCGTAGTACTGCTCATAGAACTTCTGCACATCTTCGATTTTGGCCGCATCGAGATCGCGAAAGTCGCCGTAAAAGTTGTGCGCGTTGGGATATGTGTCGAAGGCCTTTCCGGGAAGGTCGATAGCGAAGAAAAGACCGTAAGGACGATTCATTACATTGACGCGAACTTCTTCTTCGACGACATTGCGCTGGTTCTCCAAGTTCTTCAGGGAAAAATCGAGGGTCTTCAGGCGATCAGCTTCGATCCAAAGCACTGGGTCGAGGGCTGAGATGGGCGCGGTCTCGATGTATTCGGTGTGGTCGTAGCGCGTATCTCCGTTGAGGTTGCCCCCGCCGCCCTCAATGACCCGCATCAGAACGCCCTTGGGAGCATTGGGCGTACCCTCGAACATCATGTGCTCGAACAGATGGGCGAACCCGGTGCGGCCCTCGGGTTCCAGGCGGAAACCAATACCGTAACTGATGCAGAGTCCAAACGTTGGCGCGGAGTGATCTTCCGAGACGACAACGGTTAGACCGTTGGGCAGCTTCTTCATGCTGGTGGGCGCCTTCCATTGCTGAGCGGCCACGGGTAAGGCGAGGAACAAGGCAAGCAGCAGGAGCAGCCAAGGAAGCAAGCGTGCGGCGGATTTCATGGAGTCGCCTCCGTGCATAGGCATTCTTTCGAAGGCCACAGTATACGCGCAGAGCGCGGCCTGGGATAGAACCGGCTAGCTACTTGAAAAGTCGATCTTCGGTGGCAGGGGCCATTAGCTGCATAATGTTAGCTCTAATCTCTTACGCAGCCGCAACTACCTCAACAGCGAGCAAAACCGCAACTATCACCAGACGCAGCTTCCGCATACCGCTATTGGACGTCTACCTACACGATACCTACGCGGGGGGATATACGAACTTCAACCGCTATTACTTCGCGCAGGTTGACAAGCTGGCAGCGATCATTGACGAGCGCTATAACGAAGGCGGCGACATCGCCGACTACGTCATTGATTATCTGCGGCGCCCGCTACTGAGTTACTGGAACATGCGAGAAGGCAAAGACATCACCACTCCGATCGAAGCCATCTTCGGTCCCAAGGTGATGATCATGAACGAAATGGCCGGCTCAGGCGGGGATGCCTTGCCTTGGACGTTTCGCAAGACGGGTGGTCGGAAAGCGCACCTGGGGCGGCCTGGTTGGCCACTACACCAATCCTGGAGACTTGCTGGACGGTGGCTTTACGGGTACGCCGAACTTGGCGTTCTACAACCCCAGCGGAACCTGGGACGTGGAGAATCACGGGGTCTCGCCGGATATGGAAGTGGAATATGATCCGCGGGCGGTGCGCTCGGGCTACGATCCGCAGTTGGAAAAGGCCGTCGCGGTGGTAATGGATCTCTTGAAAAAAAATCCGCCGCTGCCGGCGCCTCACCACCCGCCTTTTCCCGACTACCTGAAAGGCGCTGTGCACTAGCTCGCATTCCTAGGACTGGCTCGAAGTGCTCTAGTGCAGTTTATCGGCGCAATTCTACATTTCGGCGCGATTTAGCGCGTCCCTGAGAAGAACTTCTGCGGCGGAAACGATCATTGGTTCTGATCTGGAGCCGCGCTGGTCATCTTGTGGACCCGGCTCATCGCTTCGTTGTAGGTCCGGTTGACGAAGGACAGCGATAGAACGAGCCTCTTGGCTTGGGCAGTGACGGCTTCCCGGTCGCCCGGTTCGCGCACCACCATGAGATCGGAGACTGGGGAAAGAAGCGTCTTGTCGTCCGTCTTGGCGCTTAAAAGCCCTGCCGCTGGCCGCGGACTGCGGCACAGCGACAGGAATCTTACTTTCAGGGCGCTAGCTTCTTTCCGTCCGCATCGTAGACTTCCACAGGAGCGTACTTAGTAAGCGTGTTTTTTATTTCCTTCGCTGTCCCTACGCAAGCGAATTGCAGATGTTGCAAATCGAGATACTTCCTCGCCACACGTTTCACAGACTCCGAACCGACTTTGGCAATCTCAGCGGGATAACGGTCCCAGTAATCCGCAGGCAATTCGTTGTGTTTCGCCTGCATCCACAGGTTCAACAGCTGGCCCTGTTGTTCCAGGGAAAGTGCGAATGCAGCCACGATGCCACGGCGGGCATTGTCGAGCTCCGCCTCCGGTACCGGTTCCTCCTGGATCCGCTTGATCTCGCTGAGCAGTTCATGCACAGAACCATCCGTTACGGGAGTGCGCACTTCGGTGTTCAACACCACGGGTCTGGGATAGTTATCTGCTTCGAACGAACTGTAGGCGCCGTACGTATAGCCCTTGTCCTCGCGCAGATTCAAGAACAAGCGGGAGCTTGCTCCCTCGCCCAACACCCGGTTCATAACCCGCAAGGGAATGTAGTCGGGATGATTTTCCGGAATGGCCAATTCCCCGGCCAGAATGTTGGTCTGCACCGAATCCGGGCGATCGACAAGGGAAATCTTGTAACTGCTAGGTGCGGGGACCGCAGGAGCCTTCGACGAACTCGATGCCGATGCTTTCCACGCGCCAAAATATTTCTGCACAAGCACCGACATTTGCTTGGTTTCAAAGTCACCTGCTATGCCCAAAATGGCGTTGTTGGGAATGTAGTGCTGAGCATGGAACTTTTTCAGTTGCTCGGAATCGGCGGCGTTCACCGAGCCTGGAGTCGCCGAGACCACGGCAGCGGGAGTATCACCGTAGAGAGCCCGGGCCAATCGTTCCTGGCTTAAGAAGGAAGGATCGGCGCGCTGCTGCTCCAGATCGGCAAGCTGTCTCTGTTTGTACTTCTGCAATTCATCGGCAAGGAACGCCGGGTTTACCACCACGTCAGTCAGGAGGTCGAGCAACTTCTCCGCGCTTTCCGCAAAGCCAGAAGCGCTCACCTGCGTATAGCTTTGCCCGAACTCGACATTGGCGTTGAGTGTGCCTCCCAGGGCATCGATTTCCGAAGATATTTGCGCGCTGGTGCGGCGCGCTGTCCCCTCGCGCAGCATGTCGGCAGTAAACTTCGCTAGGCCGGGCAGATCTTTGGGATCATCCAGCGAGCCCGCACCAATCCACAAGGCGACGTTTACGGTCGGCACTCGGTGCCGCTCGAGGATCAGTACCGTCAGGCCGTTCGGCAGTCTCATCTCGGTCGGACGAGGGAGGTTAACCTGCAATACTTCGTGATTGACAGGGGCACGATTCAGCGGATGGATCGACTTGAGCGAAGTATCCTTGTCCCCCTGTGCCAAAGCATCAACTGCGAAAGCAGAAGCTAGAATTACGGCACTCCACAGTAATCTGGTCTTCACGGCTGGTCTCCTGGCTGAGCAGCGGGTGATGCCGGCTTTTTTCCGGGCAGCGTAATGACGACCGTTCTGCCGCTGGTGATGAGGTACTTGCGCGCCACACTCGTCACTTCGTCCGCGGTGACAGCGTCGTACCTCGCGGTGATGGTATTGATCAAGTCAGGATCATTAAAATAGACAGCGTATTCACCAATGCGGATGGCAGTGGTCAACGCCGATTCGCGGCCCTGGACCATCTGGCGGCGAAACAGCGTGCGCACTTTATCCATCTCCTGCTCGCTTACTCCATCGTTGGCGATGGCGTTGATCTCGTCGTAGATTCCAGTTTCGAGATCCTCCAGTTTCGCACCTGGGCGCGGGTAAGCCAGAATGTAGAAGGAGCTGATGCCTCGCCTGGAATCCACTTGCACCTCAACCTGGGTGGCAAGCTGGTTATCTTTGACGACGTGCTGATAGATGCGTGAGCTCTGACCGGTTCCAAGAATGTCGCCCAGAACGTGCGCGGCGTAGTTGTCGGGAGTGTTGCCCGGGCTGATCTGATAGGAAATAGACAGCGCTGGCAGGCGGGCCAGAGGATCCATTAAAGTTTCGCGCCGCTCTCCGTATCTCTCCTCCTCGCAGACCGGCGCTGGCGGGGGATTGGACTGCCGCGAAATGCCGCCAAAATACTTTTTGATCTTCTCCGTCGCCTCGGCTGAATTGAAATCGCCAACCAACGTGAGTACGGCGTTGTTGGGCGCATAGTACATACGAAAAAAGTCCTTTATGTCATCGAGGTTGGCTGCGTTCAAGTCTGCCATGGAGCCGATGGTGGGATGTTTGTAGCCAAAGCAGTCATAGGCTAGGTTGTCGATCTCAAGGTACGACTTGCCATAGGGCTGGTTGTCGATGCCCAAGCGCCGCTCTTCCTGCACGGCGTTGCGCTGATTGTCGAGTTTTTCCTGGGTCACCGCCAGCTTGCCCATGCGATCGGACTCGAGGAATAAAATCAGGTCCAGTTGGTTTTTGGGGACAATCTCAAAATAGGTGGTGCGATCTTCGTTGGTGGTGCCGTTGAAGTTGCCGCCGTTGTTCTCCAGCAGCATGAAGTGTTCGCCCTTAGCGACGTTCTCCGATCCCTCGAACATCATGTGCTCGAACAAGTGAGCGAAGCCGGTACGTCCGAGACTCTCATTGCGCGAGCCAACGTCGTACATCACGTTAATCGCCAGCACGGGCGCGCTGTGGTCGGGCACAAGAATTACGCGGAGGCCATTGTCTAGGCGGTTGTCCGTGAAATCCAGATGCGGCAGGCCCTTGGACGCAGTGTCCGCCAGTAAGGCACGAAGACCAAATAGCAACACAACGGGGAGGGAGAAGAAAATGCCTCTCTTCATGGAAGTCTCCTGGCGCGCGCTATTCAGGCAATGATCGGCTAAGCACACGCCTGCGCTACACAACGTTTGCTTCTGCACGTGTCATACTCCGAGAGAAGCGATCTAGAGAAAACCCAGAAATGTCGATCTGCGGCTGACGCCGGAGGATAGTGTCGGCGAGCAGTTCCCCGACCACTGGCCCGTGCATGAACCCATGGCCGCTGAAGCCGGTGGCTAGAAAGAATCCGGATAGCTGGGGAGCTTCGCCAAGAATCGGATTCGCGTCCGGTGTGACCTCGTAAAGCCCCGTCCAAGCTCGCCGAATGGAGGCCTTGGCTAGCGGGGGATATCGCCGAACCGCTACATCCGTGACTCGGTCAAAGAACTCCCAATCAACCGCATTACGGAACGAAGATGGCTCATCGGGATCGCTCATACCCATCAGCACGCCATCGCCTTCACGATGGAAGTAAAACGAAGTGTCGAAATCGATGACCATGAGCCGGTTCTGCGGAACCTCTGGAAACCCATGGGTCATGAATACGTGCCTTCGATATGGGTGCACAGGCACCGGAACACCGGCCATTTCACCGATGGCTGCCGACCATGGTCCAGCGGCATTGACGACGAGGGATGTTGCAATTTGCTCGGTAGCGGTACAAACGGCCGTGATCCGCGAACGTTCCTTCTTGATCTCGACTACTTCGGTTCGCAACGCAATTTCCGCGCCGAGCTGCCGTGCTTTGCGGGCATAGCCCAAGGTAACGCCGTGAGGATCAGCCACGCCATCTTCCCGGCAATAGGAACCCGCGAGCACATCCTCAAGATTGACGTGTGACACTAACTCAGCGAGCTTTGCGACCGGCAGGATTTCGGTGGACACGCCCAGCGCGTTTTGGACGGCAGCGCTCTCGCTGAAGTGCTGCAGAGACTCCGCCCTTGTGATGAGGAACAGATAACCGTCTTGATGCAGGTCAATCTCGCACTCCAGTTCGTCGGCAAAGGCCTTCAGCTTACGAATGCTGGCGATCGATAATTGCACGTTTGCTGGATTCGAGAACTGATGTCGGATCCCGCCACTGCAACGGCCGGTGGAGCCGCTCGCCAGCTGTGGCTCTCGTTCCAAGAGTATGACATGCACTTTCTGCTTGGCAAGATGGTAGGCAATGCTGCACCCCATCACACCGCCGCCGACTATCACAACATCTGCTGATCTCATTTCGCTCTCACTTAGCCACGACACCTGGCTGCACCCCTATGTGTTGTGAGCGCAGGCACATGTCATATAGAGTCTCCATCAGTAGCGCATCCAATAGGCCAAATCCAGCCGACTTGTATACGGTGATGTCGGCATCCGACTGCCGTGCAAGACCCGGGTTGCGAACGAGCCACGCCAAATCGCCCAAAATCTTGGTCCCTTCCGATAGCGCATCGATAACATCACCACTTTCCTTGGGTGTGTGCTCTTCGGAATCCACCACGATCCTTGCTCCCCGAAGAGCAACCTCGTCGAGCTCACGCATGTCGGGGCGGTAGGAGCCGATGGAAGAGACGTGTGTTCCGGGTTGCAGATCGTGCCCATCGAAGACGGGGGTCAACGAGTCGGTTGCCGCTAGCACGATATCGGCTTGACGAACCGCTTCGCCAGCGGAGTTCGCGACCGCAACCTCAATTTTCCAACGCCCGGCACCACACTTGGCTACCTCAACCGCTTTGTTGGTTGACCGGTCAACAACGAACGCCTTCTCCAAATGGAACAAGCTAGCTACCGCGTCGAGTTGGAACTGCCCTTGATAACCAGCCCCAATTAGGACTGCAATTCGTGACGAAGGACGCGCCATGAGCTTGGCGGCCAGTCCGGAAGCCGCCGCGGTGCGGAGAGCTGTCGCGTAGGTTCCATCACAAACCAGCAAGGGAGCCCCGGTAGCGCCATCCCATACCGTGCACACCGCTGTCGCGTGCCGTCCTCGGTGTGCCGCCTCCGTATGCACCAACACGGTCTTAGTGTAGAGCCTGCGATGTCGATGCGAGTACACAGGCATCAGCAGCACTGACTTGGATACCGCGGATAAGGAAATCATGGAGCGCAGGGGGATGTCCCAATCAGAAGCCTGGTAAGTGCGAAAGCCTTTTCGCATGACTTCCACCGCCTCGCGCATGGGAAGCATACGCTCAAGATCGGATTGTGAGACGAGGATCATGCATGCCTTGATTGGAGGGTTGGCGAAGAGCTGTGAGCGCCAATGGACTCATACTATGCCGTATTATAATAATTTACTCTACATCAAGCGAAAGACTGGTCGTAGACAGCTTCTTGCTGAACGCACTGGTGAGCCGCGTAGGTGTTTTGGAAACGCGCTTCATGGGTTCGAGATTCTGGTGGTGAGGGAGCGGCGATGAACAAGTTCAGTGTGTTGACAATCGCGGCGTTCGTGGCGTGTCCCGGAGCGTGGGGACAGAAGCCGCCACTCCTGCCGGAGAAGGATGTAGTGGCGTTGGCACAGGAAATCAGCGGGGAGACAGCGAAGAGGAACCTCGAGGGAATAGCGCGGTTTCACCGGGAGCGGGGATCAAAGGGATTTCATGATGCGGCGGATTTGGTAGCGGAGCGGCTCCGGACGTATGAACTGAGCGACGTGGCGATTCTGCAATTTCCGGCGGATGGGAAAATTCTCTATGGCACGCAGAAGTCACGGCCGCCGTGGGATGCTGAGGTGGGTGAGTTGTGGGAAGTGGCGAAAGAAGGCAGTCCCAGAAAAGTCGCGAGCTACGAAGCGGAGCCCGTGGCGTTGGCGGAGGACAGCGAAAGCGCGGACGTGACGGCGGACTTGGTGGATGTTGGGAAAGGGGCGGAGGAGGGCGATTACGCGGGGAAAGATGTGAAGGGAAAGATTGTGTTGGTGAGTGCGCAGCCCGGCACGGTGCAGGACTTGGCCGTTGGGAGGTTCGGCGCGATCGGGATTGTGAGTTATGCGCAGAACCAGAAGACGGCCTGGTGGGGCGAAAACGTGGATGCGATCCGGTGGGGACATCTGGACACGTTTTCGATGAATAAGACGTTTGGGTTCATGCTGTCGTTGAGGACAGCGAGGAATTTTCAGGAGAGATTGGCGAAGGGCGAGAATATCCGGCTGCATGCGATCGTGAAGGCAGGTCAGCATGTGGGGACCTATGACGTGGTGACGGCGACGATTCCGGGCACGGATGCAAAGCTAAAGGAGGAGGAGATCGCGCTCAGTTGCCATCTAGATCACCAGAGGCCAGGAGCGAATGACAACGCCAGCGGTTGCGCGACGATTCTGGAGGTGGCGCGCACGCTGCAGAAGCTGATTGGTGAAGGAAAGCTGGCGCGGCCCGCGCGGACGATCCGGTTCATTTTTCCACCAGAGATTGAAGGCACAATGGCCTTGCTGAATGCGAAGCCGGGGCTGCAAAAGCAGATCAAGGCTGTGGTGCACATGGACATGGTGGGTGGGAGTCCAGAAACGAAGGCGGTGTTTCATGTGACGCGCGGACCGATGAGCTTGCCGAGCTTTGTGCACGACGTGGCGTGGGCGTTCGCGGAGTGGGTGAACGAGGAGTCATACGAGTTTGCGGCGACGGGAAAGGCGGCGTATCCACTGGTGTCGCCCGAGGGCGGGAAAGAGCCGCTGCGCGCGGAGTATTCGGCGTACTCAATGGGTAGCGACCACGATGTGTATCAGGATTCGTCCTTCGGAATCCCCGCGATTTATATGAATGACTGGCCGGACCGGTACATCCATACGAACCTGGACACACCGGCGAATATTGACGCTACGAAATTGAAGCGGGCTGCATTCATTGGGGCGGCGAGCGGATATTGGTTGGCGGAGAAACACGATAGGGCAGAACTAGAAGTAATTAGTCGTTGGGTTAGGGCTGGTTACTCGCTTATTGAGCTTACCAAAGGCAGACAAGAAATAGAGCTTGAGGGAACCGAAGCGCACAACTTCAGCACTTATCGTTTCCTTTATCAAGAGCAGATCTGGCGATCCGCGCGCCGCTACGTCGGATGCGCAGAATCTGAGGGGGCCGACTGTCTGAGTCCACAGAATAAACCTATTGCGTTGATGCCAGTTCCAGGAAAGGGCAAATCGACCTACGAAAGCACGCTTGGAACAAGGTTCCGCAGGGCATTGGAACCCAAGGGGCCCCTGGCGGTGTTTGGGTATGATTTCTTTGAGGCGGAGTGGGCAAAACGGGGACATACGACGACGCCGGGACTGTTGGAGTACGAAGGATTGTGGGGAGGAGGGGAAGAGTACGCATTCGAAGTGCTGAATTTTGCCGACGGAAGAACTGCACAAGAAATCCGCAATGCGGTAGCAGCGGAATACGGGCCAGTTCCTGTAGAGCTGGTGGTGGAGTACCTGAGAGCGCTTGAAGAAATTGGAGTCGTGGAAGAAATGAAATAGGAGGCCACCCCTGGGATTGAGAACCCAAGAACGGGGGAGCCCTTCAGGAATTGTGTCGGTATACGGTGCCCCGACCAACTTGGGTGACCTTTCGCGATGCAACCGGCATCTTCACTCGCGGGAGTTCAGTTTCAAACACCAGCCGGAGGCTGTTCGCGACCGGGGTCAATAACCCCACAGCCTGTTCGCTTTTGCGGTAAGCATCGGTGGTTGCTTCCTCGACGAGGGCGTCCAACCGGGCTTTAGTCAGAGGATGCCTTTGACGGGGGACCCTCTTTGCTTGCCAAGCCTGGCAATTCTGTGCATTTAGGACACTATTGTGTCCGAATGGGTTGGATACAATGAGCGCTATGAATCGACAAACTTCTTGCCGTCTTTTTTTTCTTTCCCTCGTTCTGGCCTCCTCTGCAGCCACTGGCCAAGCGGCAAGCGCAGCCGCTGCGCCAGATCAGCACCCCTTCGGACTAGATGATTACGCTGCGCTACGTCGCGCACGCGCCCTGTCAGTCTCACCCGATGGAAAGAGCGTCTTGTACGAAGTCAGTTATGACGGCGATAAAGGCCCGACGAAGCACGAGTGGCACCTCATAGACACGTCAGGAGGGAACGGTCGCAAGCTGGAACTGCCGGAGTCGTTCGAACCTGTGGGATTCACGAAGGACGGCGGGGCTCTTTATGGTTCCTATGAGGTCGATAAGAAAAGCCAGTTGGGAATTGTTCCGCTTGCGGGAGATAGACCGACACAAATTATTGTGCTACCGAACGGCATCCGAGAAAACTGGATTTCGCCGGATGGAAAAGAATTCGCGTTCTTGGCCGACCCCCGGCCGGCCGATCCGCTCGCGGAAGTGCGTCACATTGCGGAAAACGACGTAAATAGCGTTTACGTTGCGGGAGTGGATGGCTCGGAGGGAGCATGGTGGTGTCCAGAGTTGAAGGACGTGACGGATGTGGCGTGGTCAGCGGATAGCGCGCAACTAGGGGTTGTCACGCAGTTTCAGAAGATCGGCCATCACGATGTACGTTCCTTCCTTTGGGTTTGCACTCATGCCGGAGCTCGCAAAGTTGCGGTGATTCCAAATTCTGTCTCTGGGATTGCCTGGGCCAACGGCGGAAAAGATCTGGCCTTTGCCAGCACGACCACCGATGTCTTAACTCCTGATCATCTGTGGACCGTGCCGGCTGCAGGAGGGACTCCGCAGGATCAGACCCCGAAGCTCGAGGGAACGATTCCAAACGTGCGCAATGATCCGCATGGCACAGTTTGGGTGGAGATGCAAAAAGGTACCGTCGCTGAAGTGTATTCCTACCGCGATGGGAAATTGGTGCCAGCCTATCGTTGGCCGGGAGGTGTCGTGTACGCACCGCCGGCGAGTTCACCGTTCCTTTCCGCACCCGACGCACAGGCGTTCACCGTTGGCGATCCGTGCCATGCTCTAAATGTGGCTGTTGCGCATGGAACGGAACTTCGGAAAATCACGCACGAAGGCGATGACACGCTCGGCAAGGTGGCCCTCGGGGAAGTGCGCGTTGTAGATTGGACCGGGAAGGACGGAACAAAATTGGAAGGAATTCTTACGCTCCCGGCAAATTACAAAGCAGGGAACCATTATCCCTTTCTCGTCTTGCCTCATGGGGGGCCGGAAGGAAATGACTCACTGGATTTCGACCTTTTTTCCCGCTTGATTTCCGGATTCGGCTATGTGGTTCTTCAACCGCAATATCGCGGCTCAATTGGGTACGGCACGGAATTCCTTCAGGCCATCTATCAGCATTTTGGCGACCGCGCCTATAGCGATGTGGACAGCGCCAGTGATTTCGCTGTGTCGCAGGGTTGGGCGGATCCGAATCGGCTAGCGATCTTCGGATGGAGCGCCGGTGGCTTTATGACTTCGTGGACGGTGACGCAGACGCATCGCTACAAGGCGGCAATCGAAGGGGCAGGAATCACCGATTGGTTGAGTTTCATCCCCACCAGCGACATTGCCCAGGTAGATTACGATCTGCGGTTGCAAGAAAAGGATCCCGCACCTTTCCTGCAATTCTCTGCGGTGACGCACGCTGACCAGGTGACCACGCCGCTGCTGATTCTTCACGGCGAAGAGGACCGGCGCGTGCCTGCGTTCCAGGGACGCGAATTTTTCGTTTTGCTCGCCGAGCGCGGAAAGACCGTGCGCATGGTGACTTATCCAGGGTCGCCGCATTTCCCACATTTGGCCGAGCAGCGTCGCAACATCTTCAGCGAAATAAAGAACTGGCTTGACAAATACAATCCTTAGACAATTCGGCGCAGAATCATGTTCGCTGGTCCCTCTGCGGGTGTGAGGCCTTGGCTACGTCAAGCTAGAACCACATTTATGATTACGGCACTCGTCACCCTAGGAACCGTGCACCAAGCCTCGCCTGCTGCCCTCGCGCACACCTTTCTGTGGGACAAACTCCTAGCGGCGATCAGGCGAAACTAGGTACTTCACCGCGTTTCATGCCAGCGCCAGAATCGCTCGATTGGCGCTCCCTATCGTTTTGGGCTCAGTCATAAAGTGCAGCTAGTGTCCTGCCTCAGTAACGAGCAGCATCAGTTTTCAGCAAGCAGATGGCATGCTTCCGGCGTTAGCCGGCGTTGGCGCAAGACTCGCTGAAGATCCCCTGCTTGCGCCTTGCGCTCCGCCTCCCGCCAGCGCCCATAGATCGCCTGGAGATACTCACACCGCCCCTTGTTTCCCAACCTGCACTCCTCAAGAAAAACATCCTTGGTTGGCTTACATCTTGAATGGTGCGACGTTACGCCGTTCCCGTCACATTCTGCGTAGCGCGGCATGAAGGGGTTGACAAACGGAGAAAATCGGTAATATAAATTTATATCAAAGTCTCATAAGCGGAGACACCCTAGGATAATAGGGACGCCAGAGGGGAGGAGTGCCATGAAGAACCAATCCCTGATGCTGGTGCTGGCCTTGCTAACCGGGGCAACAATCTCTCTTTTTTGGGTTCCGGCATGGGCACAGAGTACTTTCGGTGCCATTGAAGGTACCACCAGAGACGCAAGCCAAGCAGTTCTTCCCGGAGTCAAGGTCACGCTGAAAAATCAAGCGACCAACATCGAACAAGCCACTTTGTCCGACGAAGGTGGGAGGTACCGTTTCCTTGACCTCCCCACTGGTACTTATACCCTGAACGCAGTGATACAAGGCTTCAAGACACTCGTGAGGACAAATGTTGGTGTTCGGGCGGGAGAGAAGACTGTTGTTAACATGGACCTAGTTGTTGGTTCGGTCAACGTAACAGTTACGGTATCGGCCGCGCTCGCTCCCGTTATTGAGACCTCTACTTCTCATCTTAGCACGTCATTCTCGGAGAACGTAGTTATAGACCTCCCGGTGGTTGGGCGGGATTTCTCTGCCCTCCCACTGCTAGCCCCTGGAGTCGGAACCGAAGCTCAGGGTGGCGTAGGTCAATTTGCTTCGAATGGGCAGCGCAGTACGACGAACACCTTCACCGTGGACGGAACCGATATTAATAACCCTTACTGGAATGTTCTGCAAGGGGGGGCTATCGGCACTGGAACAGCCTTTGCCTCGCTCGATGGGATTGCCGAACTCCGCATTCAGACTAACAATGCCTCTGCTGCATACGGGCGTACGTCTGGCACGACAGTAACAGTCGTCACCAAGTCCGGAACGAACAGATTTCACGGTAATGTCTTCGAATTTTGGCGCAACGACATTCTGGACGCCAACGACTGGTTCGCCAACCAGGCGGGCCAACAAATCCCACCTTTGCGTTTTAACAATTTCGGGGGAACGCTCGGTGGACCGATCAAGCGAAACAAGATCTTTTTCTTCTTCCTCTACGAAGGTCAGCGCGAGAATTCTTCTGGCTTCTTCCAGGCAATTGTGCCCGACTCGTCGGTTTCAGCAAATGCTCTCCCGGTAATGGCCCCACTCCTGAAATATCTTCCGGCACCAAATGGGCCAGAGCTCCTGGATGCTTCGGGGAATCCGACAGGCACCGCTTATCTGAATATGGCGACCTATGACAACAAGACTGAAAACGACTACCAAGCCAAGGTTGACTTTCAACTGACCAGTAAGGACAGTCTTTTTTATCGGCAGACCGTGAGTCGCGGAACGGAACTTTCGAATGGATCAACACCCTACTTTGCGCCTGATTACGCGGGAACCTTATATGGCTATGGGCTGATGAGCGGGACGCTGGTCGAGACTCACATACTTTCCCCCAACGTCCTAAACGAACTTCGGTTTGGATGGAATCGCCAGTCTACACCAAACACAACGGTGAATGTGGGATCCCATGTCATTCAGTTCGATTCTCAGGGACGACCGGTGGACCCCTATTTCAGCATTGGCGATACCACGCTCACGTCTTACGGCGGCCTGGGTCCGATAGGCCAGGTCGTAAATGTCTTTCAGCCTACCGACACACTAAATATCACCCACGGTCGGCATACCTTGGGGATAGGGTTTGACATCCGCCGCACCCAAGTTAACCAATCGAATTATCAAAGTTATACTGGCGCATATTCTTTCGCGACCGTCACCTCCTTCGAGCAAGATCAACCATTATACTTTTATGCGATACGCGGAGAGTATACCCAATATCCGCGGATGACGAATTACTCCTTCTACGGGCAAGACGACTTCAAGTTTCGTCCAAATCTCACGGTAAACCTGGGGTTGCGGTATGAGCTGAATACCGTCATCTCGGAGGCCCATGGACATCTATCTAACCTGGTTCCTTTGAACGATATCGCCAATGCCACAGCCGTGGTCGGAGCGCGTTATAACGGAGACCACAACAACTTCGCTCCCCGAGTCGGTTTTGCCTGGGACATTCACGGGCATCAGAAGAATGTTCTGCGGGCTGCTTTCGGAGTCTATTACGACGTAGGTCCTGGCTTTTATGGCCCTATGGACTTGGTCACGAATCCCCCCCAGTTCTTCTTTCCTTTTCTCTTAGGGGCTCAAGGAGCTTATCCGGTTGATCAAAGTTTGCTAGTTCCGAGTTCTGGCCTGCCTGAAGCAATCACTGCCATTCCACCCAACAACCGAACGCCGTACTCGTTGCAGTACAACCTCAGCTATCAGCGAACTCTTCCCAAGAACTTTGCTCTGACCCTCTCCTATGTCGGCGAGCAAGGTAGGAAGATGTACCGTCTAAGTACGGCCGACCTGTTAAACCCGGCGACTGGACAGTTGATCAACCCGAACTTTAGCCAGATTACTCTTTCAGAGGACGAGGCTGCCTCCTCGTACAACAGCATGCAAATGACTGTGGATCATCCTTTTCAGGGAGGCTCGTATTTTCATGCTTCGTATACGTACAGCCACTCTATTGACGATTCTTGCGGCTTTGCTTTTTATCTCGGCTCACCCTGCGTAGCTAGCAATCCTTTTAACTTGGCAGCTGAAAGAGCTAGTTCCAGCACGGACATCCGGCAGAATTATGTGATGGGCTACGTCTATACGCTTCCAATACGGCGGCTCTTAGGAGGAAGAGGTGCAGCTCGGCTTGTAGATGGCTGGCAGCTTTCCGGGATTTTCAGCGCCCACACTGGCCTCCCGTACACTGTGCTTGTTGGCTTTGACAACTCAGGATACGGCGCGGACGCATTCGGTTCGCAACGGCCCAATATCGTCCCTGGTCAGCCGCAGATATTAGGTCCCCGCAAAGGACCGGATTACCGCCTTAACCAAGCCGCATTCTCGATTCCTCCTCCCTTAACATTCGGCGACCTCGGGCGCAACACGTTTCGGGGAGAAGGCTTCTGGAATCTGGATTCTGGATTGTTCAAGGAAACTCGAGTGCACGAGAGCTTAACGCTACAATTTCGCGCCGAGTTCTTCAACCTATTCAACCACCCGAATTTTGGCGTGCCCGGTGGCACGAACACTTTGTTGACGCCTGCTTCATCTTTCGGTGTTGCGAACGGTGTTACCGAACGCCCCCGCGAGATTCAACTTGGTCTGAAACTGAGATTCTAGCGGCTCAAAGGTACGAGGGCGTGTCTGGTGGGCTTCAAGGGACAGCTCGAGGGAATTCGTCAAGGGCAACGCGAGAGGGGAGGTGCAGTGCCTGTACTTGTTTCGCACCGCGGGTCGACAACTTGACACTCTTTTGGCAAGGAGGAGGAGAAGAACAGCATTCTTCTTCTGGCTGTTTTCTGGCTGCTATTGGAGTTATATTTCTGTGTCCAGACGACGCAGTAGCCAAATGCAGCTCTCAAGACCTGGCAGCTCGGTTTCTGATTCGACTGTCCCTCCCCTGCTTAATGAAATCTCAGAATAGAAAGCGCCTGTTCATGCCGGCATGATAGGGCGTTATGCTCATTACCGCAGGTTCAGTAGGGTTTCATCAAGCGGCCCGAATATATCTTTAGCGAAGGCAAGGCCGCCCAAGTGTGGTGGGTATATTTCGAGCGTGCACGTACTCTACAACGAGCAGGAGCCTTCGAAACTGCTCAAGTATTTGCGCGGCATAGAGAAATCACGATTCATTCGCATGATGCGCCACTCACAATAAATGAGGAGATTCCAACAATGGCCAACTTCTTAAGGGCGATTATCACGGATGCCACACTTCTACTCGTGTTAGGGGCTCCATGCCTAGCGCGGGCGAAGGGAAATCAAAATGCCCTCCTTTCACTGCCGTTGGAACAAGCATTGATCCGGGAGCTGTCCGGCATCTCGGCCAAAGAATACATCACCCAGATTACCGCTTACGACCGTACAACGGTGGCGGGCTACCAAGCAGCTATGAAGTTGATTGACACACATCTTCGCGAGATGGGGATCAAAGATGTGCAGATCGAAAGTTACAGGGGATTACCAGAGGAGATGCATTTCGCTCCTAAGCGCCTAGACTGGTGGCCGCCTTGGGGTTGGCAGGTTCACAAAGCCCAACTTTGGTTGGAACCAGGAGAAAAACTTGCTGATTACCAGATCCAACCAATCACTCTGGCGCGTTACAGTCGTTCCGCAAAACTGACTGCGGAGGCGGTGTTCGTCGGTCCAGGAACAAATGCCCAGGACTATGCCAATGTAAACGTGAAGGACAAAGTGGTCGTGGCTACGGGCGACGCAGGCACGGTTTGCGACCAAGCGGTAGTGAAACGAGAGGCTTTGGGAGTTGTCATTGCAAGAGTTGCCTTTGAGAACTCTGAGACGGACAGGGGACTTGGCTACCCAGCCATGATCGGGTGGCAAGTTCTGAATCCTGAGACAAAGGACATTAAACGACCGAACTTTGCGTTTTCGCTCTCCTCTGAGACGGGCAACCGGCTGATCGGTTTAATCCAAGCTGGAAAGAAGCCTCGCCTGCGGGTTGACATCGATGCTGATGTATTTCAGACAAGTCAAGACATTCTGACAGCTTTGCTCCCAGGTTCGGACCCGAGCCGGGAAGTTCTCTTCGTCGCCCATCTTGATCACCCACGGCCCAGTGCGAACGACAACGGGAGTGGCAGTGGATTATTGGTAGAGTTGGCCCGTTGCCTTTTGACTCTTGCTAACGAAGGAGTGTTCAAGCCGCGCTACTCTATCCGGTTTCTTTGGGTCACGGAAGGAGAAGGCACGTTGGGGTATATCCAGAGCCATCCAGATATCTCCCAACGTGTAGTTGCGGCCATTAATCTGGATATGGTCGGAGAGGACGTATTCAAGACTCATTCGATACTGCGGATAAATCGTACTCCAGATTCTCTCCCTAGCTTTTTGAATGATGTTGTTCTGAACATGGTCCGCCGGGTCGATGCACTCGATCTCCGTTCTCCGTTGGGCACTCGCGAGTTTCTTAATTTTCGTGTTATGCCGGCAAGTGCCGACAGCGATCACAACATGCTAAACGACGGTGGTGTACACGTACCAGCAGTCATGCTGAGCCACAATCCGGATGATTTCCATCATACGAACCTCGATACGCCTGATAAGGTCGATCCGAGCGAGCTGAAACGGGTCGGATTCATCAGCGCAGCCACAGCCATGTTCATTTCAACGGCCGGAGAAAAGGAATCGCAAGCGCTGGCAGCTACGATTTATAACCACGCCCAGGCTCGACTTGCCGAAGTTCAACGCCAGGCTGCAGCACTTTTACTGGTGGCCAGCCCTTCTGAGTTGAAGGACGTGCTTCGCTTGTGTGAGACAAAGCTGCATTACGTTGTCGCGCGAGAATTAGCCACTCTCGATTCCGCTCGTGCTCTGGGAATCAATGGTGGTTCTGAACGCTTTTACGTCGAACTCGCCCAGCAGCTCGGGGCAAGCGAATCTTCGGGCCGCTCAATGCTTGCGGCACTCTACTTGGCTCGAGCTGGACAGCCACCCTCCACCGAGGCTCCGACAACCTTGGAGAAGCAAATGGAGGCTATCGTTCCACGAGTCGCAATCCCTTTTCTGCATAACCTGTGGGAAGAGGCGATAGATAAGAGTCTTTTGACCACTGAGGAACAGCAATGGCTTGGAGATTTCACGAAGAGGCTAGATCTCTCCGAAATGCGCATTCCGGAACTCCTTAACTTTGTCGATGGGCGACGCAATCTCTGGGACATCGCTCAAAGCACGGCTACGGAGGCTTTGGACTGGGACTATAGTTTTCAGCCTATCGGAGCTGTGGATGAATTCAGTACAGAGTATGGACCGATCGACCCGAACGATGTACTCCGGTTATTCACTGATTTTCGCAAGGCGGGACTAATCAAATGGTAGGAAAGATGCATATGCGGTTTCTTACACCGGTTGCACTTTGGATGGTGTTCTCGGTTCAATTCCCCTGCTCGTGGGGGCAGACTTCCGGGCCGCGAATCAGCGTGGAGAATGCCTTCCTGCTTGTGCGACGCCTCGCGTCGCCAGAAATGGAAGGAAGGCGTTCTGGCACATCCGGTGGAGTGCGTGCAGCCGCATTCATCGCTCGGAAGTTCCGGGAGTACGGTCTAGAGCCCGGGGGCGATAACGGAACCTACTTTCAGACTTATACCTTCCCCATGTTTGACTTTACCGGGCCTTGTAGATTCGCGGTCATCCAAGGCGGTAAAGCGAGGTATTACACATACGGAACTGATTTCCAAATCGAAAACCTTTCTGACGGAGGGCGGGCTGAAGAGGAAGTCATTTTTGTCGGGTATGGAATGAGTGCGGATGGCTTTGACGAATATTCTTCGGTGGATGTCCGAGGCAAGATCGTAATGGCACTCGAGGGTACTCCGCAGAACGTCAATCGGCGATGGCCCGAGGGTTCTGGATGGGATAGTGCCAAGACCAAGGAAGCAGCTCGGCACGGCGCACGAGTTCTTTTGTTGGTGCCGGATCCGGACAAGGGTAAGCAATTAACCGCAAAGCGGATCTGGGGTGTTCGCAAGGAGGACTGGAATCCAAATCTGATCGTGGCTCGTGTCGACGTGAACGTCGCCTCAGATTTATTCGCCGATTCGGGAGCACAGTTGGATATCCTCAAGAGCCAAATTGATCGCTCACTGACTCCTCATTCCTTCGCTATCCCTGGCAAGAAAGTGCGTCTTGAAGCGGGTGTAACCTTGCATCCTGCACAAAAGACAACGAATGTCCTTGGTATTGTCCCGGGGGCCGACCCTATCTTGAAGAATGAAGTTATCGTCATTGGTGGGCACTACGACCACGGCGGCCGGGATCCGACCGGGGACATTTATCCGGGCGCAGAAGATGATGCGTCGGGTACCGCGCTCGTGATGGAGATCGCGCGGACTCTCGCAACCAATCACGTCAAACTCAAGCGAACTGTGCTTTTTGCTGCCTGGGCGGCGGAGGAGCAAGCCTACAGCGGGCACGAATACTACGTGAAGCATCCGAAGTTCCCGTTGGAGAAAACCGCTGCTAATTTTTGGCTGGACAATGCGGGAATTGGGGAGGGGAAGTTCAACGTTTGGGGTGCAGAGCAATTTCCGGAAATCTATGATTACGTGAACGAGCGGGTGGATCCCTCTCTGAGGCCAGAAGCGGGGTTTTATTCAGTTACTCCTTTTTCGGAATTCGGTGTGCCTTATCTTTTCACGGAGGCCTCGGCGCCTCAACCCTTCAACCACACGCCTTGGGATCGTGTATCACTGCTGAGTGCTCAGGCCATGGGCGCAATTGGGCAATACGTACTTGAAGGGACGATCGCTTTGGCAAATGCCCCTACAGGCATCATTGATCAAGACCGCCTCAGTCGCTTTGCAATTCGCTCGGCACCCGTCTTCGCCCTCACCCCCCTTCCGGTTGCGAAACTGCAAGAGTCGGAGAGCTTGCTTTTCGACAAAGTGATGCAGCGTTACGGACCAGTGATCTTTTGCATCGAGATCGACCTAGGAGCACCTTCACTGTTCGATGACCTGGTGCATGTCCACCGGCTGAAAGACCTTTCAGGCAAAGACGTTCATCTCGCCAACGGATCCAATCTCCCACACACTTGGGGTGGCACCAGCAACACAGCAATCGTACTGACTGTGGACGCAGTGTCTCTTGTAAGCCACTACAGCTGGTTGGACACGTTAGAACAAATGGGACTGGGAGCGCTGCTCGTTCACGGACGGGGAGGTAAGTTGCCCACTGAGATTCTCACCACGGACGGGAGCCTCAAACCAGAGGCGAATATCTCGCTCTCCAGCTTTCCTCTGCTGATCCAAGATCTTGATTTCCCAGAAATCGAAAAACTGCCACGCACAGGCAAACCTTTTGTACTAGTCGATGCGGTAGATCTAGGCCGAAGCTCGAGCCGCTATAGTCCGACCGAGTTACGGGCTCTGGCTGCTTCTGGGGCAATGCTGGCGGTGCGTTTCCCTTGCTCTGTGATAAATCGCAACCCCGGCGTGGCACAGGACGTAGCAACTGAGATCATTAATCTGAAACAAACCGTTGGCGCTGACCGGATCTTGCTTAACCCGAGAATCAGCCCCGATCCTAACGCAACCTCTTTGCAATCAGTTGTCGAAGTTTTGCTAGCGCGCGGATGGACCTTGGTTGACATTCGGAAAGCACTCGGGGAAAACTTGGCGCAGGTGTGGCAAGGGAGCACAACATTTTGATCTCCCAGCCTGCTGGGAATACGAGTTGCCTGCGTGGGAGGGAACACAAGAACACAGGAGCCGACGAGTTTTCGCTACCTAGCATGAAGACTGGAATTCACCATGCAAGATGGCGATTCTTGAGAACCCGGAGTGCCAACCGTAAGACTGGACCAAGAACGCGGCATCGGTCAGACCACTTGTACTGGAGCACGAAAAGGATGATCCTGCTTGAGATGTATGGGGCCGCGTATCGTATATTGGTTCGATCAACACTCGAAGGCGACCTGAAAGGAATCACTGTGAGGAAAGTCCCGCTTGGCGCAAACGTTCACTTATAATCACTTCGTCACGATCCAAAACACCAGCCAGGAGCTGCCAAGTTCGGAGTGGTCACATGAAACGCCACGCCTCTCAGAAAATACATAGGACACATGAGATTCTCAGATCGTACGAGCCGATTGTGGACTGCATCGCGGACCTTTTCGGGCCCAACTGTGAGGTCGTGCTGAACGATCCTTATGATCCGTCTCACTCGGTCGTCAAGATTCGGAACGGACATATCACTGGCCGGAGGGTGAACAGCCCGCTGACAGATTTGGGTATGGAGATTCTGCAGCGAAAGAATTTTAGGCAGATGACACTCGGCAATTACTTCACGCACTTGCCAGATGGAAGAACGCTCAAGTCGAATGCAGTCTTGATCTACAACGAGAATCGAAAGATTGTGGGAATGCTATGCATCAACTTTGACGTGACCCCGCTCATGGCTGTCGACCAGACTTTGCGCAACCTGTATACCGACGCGAAACACCAGAAGGTGACGAAACACTACACAGAACACTACCAAAAAGACATCCCCACATTGATTGGTCGGATGATCGACGAGGCTGTTAACGGACATGGTAAGAAGTCCCAAGCGATGAGTAAGAAAGAACGTCTGCGAGTCGTGAATGAGCTCTATCGCCGCGGTCTATTCAATGCTCGGGGGGCGGTTAGACTGGTCGCGCAGGCCCTGGGGGTTTCGAATATCTCGATTTACAAATACCTAGATGAAATCCGCTAACAACCGCTGAAAACTCAGGGGGAAAAAGTGGCCGGGTCATCTTGACGTATAGGAAAAACAAGAATCAATTTCACGGGAATCGCGGTCTTGGGCGAATCGGAATCGACGGTTCCAGGGTTGGACTGGTTGGACTCGAGGGTTCGACATATAGGAAACAAATCGATTTCAGAAACTCGGGTGCATTCCGTTTCGCTGAATGATGATTCTCATGAAGGCTTCATGGAGGCATCCGGTCAGAGAAGCACCTGGAAACCGTTTGCACGCCAGGTGTTGAACATCTGATGGGCAACGGGGGAGGAATGCCATTGATGCGATCGAACTATCGGTTGTTCGTGGTGACCGCTGTTCTGTTTTGCTTTGCGTTCACATTGTCGGCGGCAGACAAGAAATCGAAAGACACGAAGGGCGGCGAATCCAGTAAGCCATCGTATGACCAGCCGCAGCCTGCCGCGGAAAATCTCGATCTCACGATGTACCAGCGCATCCGTGAAGAAGGTCTCGAGCACTCGCACATCATGGAGTACGCTTCGGCGCTCATGGATGGCATCGGCCCGCGCCTGACCGGCTCTCCCAATCTCAAGAAGGCGAATGAATGGACGCGCGATCAGCTCACCGCCATGGGATGCAGCAACGCACATCTTGAGGACTGGGGCGAGTTCGGCATGGGATGGCGCCAGCTGAATACCTGGGTGCGCATGTCCGCGCCCGACACGGCCGTGTTCATCGCGCAAGCGCTGCCGTGGTCTCCGTCGAGCCACGGCGCGGTAAGCGGCCAGGCGATCTGGATCGATGCGAAAGAAGAGAAGGATCTGGAGAAGTACAAGGGGAAGCTGGCAGGAAAGATCATCTTCTTCGGCGAGATGCGCGACGTGAAGCCCGTCGACAAGCCGCTTTGGGAGCGTCGCGACGACGCGAATCTGAAGAGCACCGTCGAATACCCGGTGCACGTTGGGCCACATGAGGACTTCGTCGCGGACTTTATCAAGACGTTGGAGTTCGGCGAGAAGGCCGGAAAGTTCTTCGCCGACGAACACGCTGTTGGAATCGTGGTTCCGAGCCGCGACGGCCGCAACAACGGCGGATCGGGCGGCACGATTTTCGACGATGGCGGTTCCGGCATGGGTTGGTTCACCTACAAGCGTGAACACACCGAGCCGCTGCCGATCGTGGTGATGGCGATCGAGAACTACGGGCGTGTCTACAGGCTGCTCAAGGCAAAAGTCTCGGTGACCGTCGAGATGGATGTGGAGACGGAACTTACCGGCGATCATGAGCATGGCTTCGACACGATCGCCGAAATTCCCGGCACCGACCCAAAGCTGAAAGACGAAGTCGTCATGGTCGGCGGTCACCTTGATTCGTGGGCATCCGGAACTGGCGCGACCGATAACGGCGCGGGCACGGTGGTTGCGATGGAAGTGATGCGCATCCTCAATGCGCTGAAAGTGCAGCCGCGTCGTACTATCCGCGTCGCGCTCTGGACCGGCGAAGAACAAGGCGAATTCGGATCCTACGGATACATAAAGCAGCACTTCGGGTATGTGCCGCTGTCAGAGACTCCGGATCAGTTGAAGCTGCCGGAGTTTCTCCGCAAGCCTGCCGGACCGGTGGTGGTCAAGCCGGAGCAGTCGAAGATCTCCGGATACTTCAACGTCGACAACGGAACTGGCAAGATCCGCGGCGTGTACTTACAGCAGAGTGCGGCCATCGCTCCCATCTTCCAGCAGTGGATTGCGCCGCTGGCCGACCTGGGCGTCGCCACGATCACCATGCGCGATACCGGCGGCACCGATCACGAAGCGTTCGATTCGGTCGGCATCCCCGGATTCCAGTTCATCCAGGACATGCTCGATTACGGCTCGCGCACGCATCACTCGAACATGGACGTCTACGAGCGGCTGCAGGCGGATGATCTGGCGCAGGTGGCCACGGTGGAAGCGATCTTCGTCTACAACACCGCCATGCGGGATCAGATGTTGCCGCGCAAGCCGCTGCCGCATCCGGAGCTAGAGGACCAGAAGGATGCTCCATTGAAGAACGTCATGCCCGGAGCGGAGAAGCCGGCGGAAGAAGGTAAGAAGCCAGGAATCTAGCAGATGTAGACTGTGAATTCTTCGAATACGCCAACTGCAAGGGGAGGGGATCGCTGGCCACGCCATTCGCGCGACGCCATCGATGCCGGGCTGGGAATCCTGGCATGACAGAGTAGGAGTTGTCTTCCTGCGGAGGCAACACGATGTCGTTACAAGTAACAACACGGCATGACACCACCCGCAGACTGGTTCACACTGGCTACCCTCCAAGTCGTATACAAAAATACACTCCAACTACTCACTACTCACTGACAGATATATGTGCGCTGTGCTCTGTTACATAGCTAGTACCGTCCTGCCAATGTTTCCTGCCCCGTCTACTTCCCAGCTACCCTCTGCCATACCCATTGACCGTTGACCCGTCTGGATGCAAATCCCCCCGACTTCATGTCTCGTGACACCTGGCACTGAGCCGCGCGCGATTCCTTGTCCAGCCAGAGACGTCGGTAAACCTCAACTGCGGGGACTGAATCCGGAAATCGCTTAATCTTTGCCACACGCAGGGCGGTCATCCGTATCCGCTTGGCATCAGCTCCCTCGGTGACTATCAGTCCTTTACTCTGCCGGAGGTAAACAGGGTTGACACGCTTTTTACGAAATGTCGCGTCATTGGCGATATTTCTCAGTTTCTTCCTGCCCGCTGAGCTTGCAGCCCATGCAACCCCGTCTTCACAAAGCTCCCGGCACTGCTCGGTCACTGCTTCAAGAATGAGCTTCCTGCTGACTCTGTTCTCGAAGATGCGTGACGCGAGATTCCTGAGGAAGAGCGTCCTCTGCCCCTCGGGAACCAGGTCACCAGTCTTCAACCTGGCGAGAGCCCTCGCATCTTCTCGTTTCTTCGTACTTATCGCTGCGACCAGCACGCTGCTGTCCTTTCTCAGCCAGTCGGTCAACCAGTCAGGGATATCGCAGACGGGCAGACCGTTACCTTTTCTGATTTCGCCCGTGTCCTTACGAAGACATCCCTCAGCGACAACCTGACCGCCGCCCATACCTTTCAGGTCGTAATCGCCGGCGTTGACCTGCTTTTGGAACCTCGAAGCGAAGTACTCGGTCTGCCGGAAGTAGACATGTCGCTTGTGAGGCGCGCTCACCGGGCGACTCCGAACGACATACGTCGCGGGAAGGGTTTGTCCCGTCTCCCGCTCCATTCTTTCAGTGACACCCTCCTTGTCAATATCCCAGACGAAAATGCTGCCGGCGTGACCCTTGACAACAATACCGACATCACGATGGGAGAACTCCGCCGCCATGAGGTTCAATTCAGTTAGGGTCCTGGTGACGTTGTACTTGAGCCAACTGCGCCGGAGTGGGGCCTTCTCATCAACGGGCACAATCCAAGTAAACCCACGGGCACGGGCAGCGAGCGCGACCGAGAGAAAATCGGTCGGCTTCGACGTGATTGGAGCCGTGGCGGCATCCGGGACTGGTGATGCGGTGGGGCTGTTTGCGGTTGAATGTTTCGTTGCTGTGGATGCCATATGCTTGTCCGACAGCGGTGTTAGGGCAATCCTCGAAGCTCAACGTATACCAATGGGGGGAGCCTGGCGATCTTACGAAGGTAACCCCGGGCTTGCACTGCGGCCTAGCCTCCTGGCCCATCCGCTCAACGCCTGAACGGTTGGACAGGAACTCAGCAGGGCTCACGGACGATGAATGAGCAGTTCAAGGAGTTCTTGGCTCCGGGAGTCGGGCGGGAAGTGACCACCTGTCTACGTTGTATATTCCAGAAAAAAATATGTGGGCGATTCCCCTCGACCCCGGCCCGACTTTCCTGGAGTGCGCCTATTAGGAGCCGGGGAAAGAGTACCTACTATGGAACGCGGGACGGAGAGCCGGACGTATTGGCTGGGCCGCGTCTCTCCAGCGGACGACACTCCACGGGAACTCCCCGGCTCCGGCCATATTCCAAAAGTACTGACCCCCTTTTTTGGGCCCCTGTGCGCGCGCACTCCCTCTGAATCAGGAGTGACAGGGACACTACCAATATGATGTGGAAGTGAGAGAAGGGGGCTTGCCCCAAGGCACCCTCGCGACTGGGGAGTGTATTTGGTACACGAGTCGCGAGTTACAAACGTAAACAGAATTCCCCCCCCACCAAACCGCTGTCGCCTCCAACCACGGCCCTCACCCGGCGGTCTTAGCTGCGCATCCGCCCGACGCGCTGACGACCCAACTGTACCTATAACACCCCTTTCCGGTCCCATTCTTATCCTTTTTCCCCGGAAATGAGTCTCACAGGATGGAGTACCCTCTTGGAATCAACGAGTTAGGCCTGGAAAGAATTGCACCTAATGGAGCGATTCGGACGTCGGGGTGGCCAAGCGGACTTGGCAAAACAGGCTCCAGGGGACTCCCGGGGCGTGCCCCTGTCCAGGCTCAGTGACCCCCTATCCCGCTGCAAATATGTGACTTACAGTAGAGTGATCAGAGACTGACATGGACCCAAGGATCTGCGGGTCGCGTTACAAAGTACACGAATTCGCGACTTTCGCTTCTTTTTCGGGGCGAACGTATGACGTAGACAGGTCGACTCTTTTTAAACCATTGATAACAGGATAGATAAGTGAGAAGTTGTCACTTTGATATTTTGACAACCGGCAAGAAGGGCCGCTTACGGGGCGTTTTCGCTGACGTAATCGCTTCGCCGGCTCGAGGGGCCTCCTGCGTAGCCAAAACAGCGCCCCGCGCTCTGCGGACTACACCTGTCCCGCTGTACCAAATACACTCTTTTTCCTTTTGCTGGGGCTCAGTTGGTAGCCGGTCCCGAGCCCGCCCAGAGGGCAGAAGCATCAAGGCGCACCCACATGCCATCGTCAGGCGTTCTTGATTTCTGCTTTTCTCTGCTCCAGGTAGGCGTCGATTGCGCGCCTGACCAATTCGGCTACCGGGGCCCCTGTGACCTTGGACAGGGTCTGCAACTTGGCCATCTGGCCCGATCTCACGAATAGCGCTGTTCGAAGCATCCTGTCCTTCATACACAAGCGTAACCCGTAGGCATATACCTGTCAACTCAATAGACCATAGATTTACTATAGATGACTATCGTACCATAGATATGCCTATAGTTACACTGTACACTGAGCATGGCATGGAGGCATATGGAATACCTCAATCGCGACGAACTGGTCAGATTGTTCAAGGTCGCCCGGCAGCACAATCCGCTCCACCACGTCGCTTTGCTCGTCGGCCTTCTACATGGGCTCCGGGTGTCAGAGACACTAGCGATTCGTGGGCGCGACATCTGTGACGGCCGGCTCGCAGTGAGGCGGCTGAAGAAGAGCCGCGCTACGCTGCACTCTCTGCGAATTGACAGCGATCCCCTCTTCGACGAGTCTCCCCTCCTGGAACTCGCCAAGGCTAGCCCCGAAACCGAACTGTTTCCGTGGTCACGCCAGTACATGGATGTTCTGATCAAACGGTATGCTGCCCTCGCGGGCATTCATCCTGCAAAACGGCACTACCACGTCCTCAAGCACAGCATTTGCGTTCTGCTGTGGCAGGAAACGCACGACCTCAACGCGATCCAAGACCACGTCGGCCACCGCAGTTCCTCCAGCACGCTGATCTATCTGAGGGCAGACGCGGCTCTAAAGGCCCAGATGACTGTCGTCGGCATGTCATTCAACGAGGTGACCCTGGTCTAATCACAAACGTAGGAGACGACATGTGCCTAGAATATTATCCCGAGTGTGGTGACGGCGGAGACGGCTGCTGCGAACGGCAGTTGACAATCGCCCTTGCATACGCCAAACGACACACCAAGCGAAACGGGTCAACTGTCCCCAGAATTCACTGTCGGCGGGTCGACTTCCAGTTGTACGCCTGCTGGGCGGTCAAAGACGGCACCCGCGTTTCGGACTTTGTCGACGCGTGCTGTCCTGTGTGTGCCAAGGCCGATTTCATTGCCCACCGCTTTTTCGACAAAGCGTTGGACGAACTCAACCGGATGTATTCATTGGAAGACACCAGAGACGGCGACAAGCGTTGGTGGGCGGGTCCTTACTATAAAGGCACACCAGAAAAATGAGGGGACGAGTTTTCCGCGAGCACGCCCCCCAAGTGCCTCTGAGGGGCTCTTTCCCTCGGGATGACAGTTCCCCCGACCGAGGGCGTCGACGCGAAATAGGGGCCGGGAAACGCATTCCCGCATTGGTTCGGAGCTAGAAATTCGGGCTTGTCGACCGAGCAGGCCGTCGCCGTGGCAGGAGTTCTGTCACCGTGCTTATGAGGCGAGACGCAAGCGTGAAGCAGAGGCTGATGCTGAGTTCCTGAAAGAGCGTGGGATAAGACTCTGACGAAATTGAGCGAGGCTCGATCGATGGCACGGATTTACATTAAGCCGACTGACCGGGTGTTCGTGCTTACCGGGGCGGGAATGAGCGCTGAGAGTGGCATCCCGACGTTCCGGGATACGAACGGTTTATGGCGGAATTACCGGGTTGAAGAGGTCGCCTCTCCAGATGCATGGCGGCGAGATCCGCAGCTCGTGTGGGACTTCTATTCGATGCGCAGGACGGTCGCAGCGGCCGCCCAGCCAAACCCGGGGCATCGCGCACTGGCAGCCTTGGATCACACTCTCGGCTCTCGTCTCTTTCTCTGCACGCAGAACGTCGACAATTTGCACGAGCAGGCCGGCTCTCGTCCGCTCCACATGCACGGCGAGCTGTTCAAGAGCCGTTGTGAGCGCTGTCAGCTGCCATTCGACGACACGAATGTCTATCACGAAGTACCGCTTTGCGCGTGTGGCGGAAAGATCCGCCCACATATTTGCTGGTTCGGCGAAACACCGTTTGGTATGGATCGTGTCCTGCGCACCCTGGAAGTCTGCACGGTCTTCGTTGCAATCGGGACTTCAGGGCTGGTCGAGCCTGCAGCAAGTTTCGTCGGCCAGACCAAGGCCCGAACCTTCTACGTCGGCCCGGAAGAGCCGCTCAACCTCGCGTCTTTCGACGAGACCTTCACAGGCAAAGCCGGAGAGTTGCTGCCTACGCTGTTCGACGTAATTGTGGGGTAGCCGCCTGTCTAGTGAAACGGCCTGTGTGGCTTGGGTTTACGTGCCGCGAACCCGCGACCACTTGACACTTCATCCGCACGGTCTTCAAAAGTGGGCTGCGTTGTCAGGGGCATGTGTTTTCAATGACATAACCGGACCTTCCCGATTGTCAGGCGTGAGAGGAGGGCGGGGGCCTATCTATAATCCAGGCTGCCAGTTCACGGCGCCTAAGGAGATGAACGGCCTCCCGCCGAAATCCTATCCGATCCCCCAACTACCATGGGATCGCAGAGATCGGGCAGTTACACGCAAGATACAGGGTTGTGATTATCACCGGGCTTTCAACAAATTGCATTTGTGGATACGGAAACGGGGAGTTGCAAGAGCACAGACTGGAGCACCGCCAGGAGGCGGAGCCCTTCTGCCGCGACCGAAGGAACGGGGAGTAAACGCGTGGGTGGGATGGAGGCGAGTGGACTGGCTCGCTGGTTCGCCTGCTGGCTGAGTTGCAGTTTGAGTTATGGATTGGGATGCAGCAGAGATTCGGACCAAGCGCATTCGCCAGCAGAAGACCGATCGTCGGGATGCGCTCCTCAGCGAGCCGAGAGTCTATAGATCGTCACAGTATGATAATGCTCACCGGACTTCAATTCGGTGGTTGGGAAGTCGGGATGATTCGGAGAGTCAGGAAAGTGCTGCGTCTCTAGGCACAGGGCAGCGTGTAACGCCTCCGGTTTCCCGCCCTTGCCTTTGACTGAGCCGTTTAGAAAATTGCCGCTGTAGAACTGGATTCCCGGCTGATCAGTCAAGACTTTCAGTACGCGTCCGCTGCTGGGATCGTAGAGTTCGGCGGCTTCCACCAATTTCCCGCCGCCGCTGTCGAGCACCCAGTTGTGGTCGTATCCGCGACCCCGATGAAGCTGTTCGTCGTCCTCGCCAATCCGCGCCCCAACCGCCACCGCTTTACGAAAATCAAACGGAGTTGAGTCCACCGACCTCAACTCTCCGGTTGGAATTAAGCCTGCATCCACGGGGGTGAAGCGCGAGGCGTGCAGAGTGAGTTGATGATTCAGAATGTCGCCCTGTCCGGCGAGATTGAAATAAGAGTGATTGGTCAGATTGACCACTGTGCCTTTGTCGGTCGTGGCCCGATACTCAATGCGCAGGTCGCCTTTCACCAACGTGTACCGCACCACGGCCGACAAGTTGCCAGGATACCCAGCCTCGCCGTCTTTGCTCAGATAGCTGAGTTCCACTCCCGTAGCGATCGGTTTTGCCTTCCAGACGACGTTGTTGAAGCCGTGCGGCCCGCCGTGAAGGGAGTTTTCGCCGTTGTTCAGAGGCAGGGAGTACCGTTTGCCATCAAGCGTAAAGTTGCCGCGCGCAATGCGATTCGCATAACGGCCAATGATGGCCCCGAAAAAAGCGTTGGCAGGTCCGTTAAAGTTGAACACGTACCCGTCGACACTGTCGAAGCCAAGAACCACGTCGGCCACTTTTCCGTCGCGGTCTGGAACTGTCAGGGAAACTACAATTCCGCCGTAAGTGGCGATTCGAGCTTCGTACGCGCCGTCGCTCAACGTGAAAATCTCTACCGGAGTTCCATCCGGCATGTTTCCAAATGGCTGGCTTGTCACCTTCGTCTTAGCCTCCGCAGTCATGGAAAACAGCGCTGACCATAAACCGCTGATTACGATCGTTAGGACTCTCTCAAAGCTCATTGCTGCTCCTCGCTCTTGCCTTTACCGCATTGCCTTGCCGGCCGCAGACTCTGCCACCGTGATTAACGTCGGCAGGATGTCTCCCAGGCCGTCGTTACCACGCTGGCCCAAAGTGAAATATAGCTTGCTATACCAAAAATAGAGATCGTCGTAAGTAGCTTGCGCCGAATCATCCGGCATGAACGTCAGGTGAGAAGGGCAAATCCTATCCTGCGCTTCCTCGATGCTCTTGAAGGCGCCGGCAGCCAGAAAAGCAAAAATTGCAGATCCGAGACTAACCACGCTTTTGCTCGGAACCAGCACCGGACGTCCGAGCACGTTGCTATAAACCTGGTTCAGGACATCGTTCTTCTGAGGAATCCCCCGGCATTGATCACACGTTTGATGTGCACGCCATGTCCAGCCATTCGAGCCAGAATGACGCGGGTATGAAAGGCCGTTCCTTCGATTGCGGCAAACAATTCGTCCTGAGCGGTGCTCTGCAGATTCCATCCTAGCGTAACGCCGCGCAGGTTGGGGTTCACCAGCACGGTGCGATCGCCATTGTCCCAGGTCATGCGAAGCAGGCCGGTCTGCCCGGCGCGGTAGTTCTCAAGTCCCTGGCTCAACGTCTTTACGTCGGTGCCGGCGCGGGAAGCGATCGCGCTAAAGATGTCGCCCACCGCAGAAAGTCCAGCTTCGATGCCGGTGCGCAGAGGATGCACACTGCCATGAACCACGCCGCACACTCCAGGCACCAGATTCACCGAGGGAGTGATGCCGATGATGCAGGTGGACGTGCCGACGACGTTCACCATGTCATCGGTTCGGCAACCGGCCCCGATGGCGTCCCAGTGCGCGTCAAATGCTCCGACGGGGATCGGAATGCCGGCTTTGAGCCCGAGCTCGTCAGCCCAGAATGCCGAGAGGGTGCCAGCGATCTGATCCGAAGTTGCGTATTCGCCATTCAGCTGGTCGCGAACTCCCTTCAACAAAGGGTCCACCTTCACGAGAAAGGCTTCCGGGGGAAGGCCGCCCAGCTGCGCGTTCCACAGCCACTTGTGTCCCATGGCGCAGACGCTGCGCTTTACCTTCCTGGGATCGGTGATGCCACAGAGCGTGGCTGCCACCATGTCACAATGCTCGAAGGCAGAGACAAACTCCGATCGCTTCGCTGGGTTGTTCCGGAGCCAGTGCAAAAGCTTGGAAAACCCCCACTCCGACGAGTAGACCCCGCCGCACCACTTGATGGCTTCCAGTCCTTCCCTGTGAGCGGCTTCGGTGATCTCGGCAGCTTCACCTTTGGCGCGGTGATCGCACCACAGGTAGTATTCGCCCAGCGGCTGAAGGTCTTTGCCAACCGGAATCACGGAGGAACCGGTGGTATCGAGCGCGATGGCCTGGACTTGACCTCCCGTGATACCGGCTTTCTTCACGGCTTCGCGCGTCGCGGAGGCGAGGGCCCGCATGTGATCGTCGTGGGATTGGGTGGCGTATTCAGGGTCTTCGCGCTTGCGATGCAGCGGGTACTCGGCGACGGCGGACTCGATCAGGCCGCATTCGCTGTCGACAAGAGAAACGCGAACGCTGAGGGTTCCGAAGTCGACTCCCGCCACAATGGCCATCAGCAGGCTCCGTTCCCGCCGTGCCAATACATGTTCCAGCCCAGATAGTCGAGATCCCGCAAATGCAGAAACTGCTGCGTTACATTTGTGAGAACGGCTTCGAGCATCACGTGGCTGCCAATCTTTCGACCGTTGCGTCGTCCGTACATGAAGCCACCACCCGCTATGATATCCATGGGGTGGTTGGAAAAGAAACGGTCTATGAAAGCTGTGTATCTTACCACAGCGGTGCACTGGAGAAAACGTTTTCTTCCTCAAGAGAACTACGCTCCGGCGAAGTTTTCCCTTAGTTTGCCAACCGCCCGCAGGATCACTATGCTGAGGAATCAGGCTTCGCGGTAACATTTGCCGGCATGAAATCTTCGACGACGGCAAGATGACCTGCACTTTTGTCGGCCTAGTCAACCATGGAGATGAACTGTACAGAATTACGCCGCCAATTTAGTCAACGCTACCCTGGCTCCGCGCGCGTATTTCGCGCCCCCGGTCGCATTAACCTGATCGGGGAGCACACAGACTACAACGACGGCTTTGTCATGCCGGTCGCCATTGACTTCCATGTGTGGGCCGCGATTGCCGCCCGCAGCGACGGCACGGTTAGGGTTTGTTCTGCCAACTTCGCCGAGGAGGCAGAGTTCGACCTGCAAGCGCGGACAGCGTCAGCGAAGACGCACTGGAGCGACTTTGTTCAAGGGCCCGCGCGGATGCTGCAGGCCGCCGGATATCGTTTGCGGGGTGCCGATCTCCTGATCTGTGGCGACATTCCCATGGGCGCCGGCTTGAGTTCCTCGGCGGCTATCGAAGTTGCTGTGGGCGTTGCCTTGTTGATGAACTCGGACTTGCCGGTCGAGCGCGTGGAGCTAGCCCAACTTTGTCGGCGTGCCGAAAATGATTTTGTCGGTGCGCGGGTCGGCATCATGGACCAGTTTGTTTCCTGTTGCGGCCGTGCCGGCCACGCACTCGAATTGGACTGCCGCTCCCTGGAGTATCGCCTCCTACCCCTATCGGCTCTCATAAACCTAGTTATCTGTAACACTATGGTCAAGCATCAGCACGCAGGTGGGGAGTACAACAAACGGAGAACGGAGTGTGAAGAAGGGGTTCGGTTACTTTCCCGCATGCTGCCCGGGATTCGAGCCCTGCGTGACGTTACGCTGTCCGAGCTGGAAAATCATGCACGCGAACTGCCTGAGACAATCTACAGGCGGTGCCGGCACGTTGTCAGTGAAAACGCAAGAGTGTCCGATGCTTCCTCCGCATTACAACGCGGCGATCTTAGCGCGTTCGGACGTCTTATGGGCGAATCACACCGCAGTTTGCGTGATGACTACGCGGTGAGTTGCGCGGAACTGGATCTGATGGTTGAACTGGCGGAAGAGCAAGAAGGCGTGCGTGGTGCGCGGATGACGGGAGGAGGATTCGGTGGTTGTACCATCAATTTGTTAGATGCCGATGCGGTCGCACAATTTAAACGTTCGGTGGCCTCAGCTTACGAGAAAAAAACTGGGCGTGCGCCCCAGATCTTAGTGGTTTCCGCGAGCGACGGTGCGGGTGAGGTGGAGCTTTGATCTGCGCAACCGCACATTTTCTCCCGACAGAGAAAGATCCGCATGCCGAGCTTTGATCTAAAAGGACAGCCTCATCGGCGACTTAACCCGCTTACCCGGGAATGGATCGTGGTTTCACCGCACCGCACTCAGCGGCCCTGGCTCGGACAAGTTGAGAGCGGACACAGCGCAGACCAACCAGCTTACGACTCCGCCTGTTATATGTGCCCGGGAAACACCCGAGCGACGGGTGCGCGCAACCCCAATTACAAAGGGACATTTGTTTTTGACAACGACTATCCCGCACTACTTCCCGACACTCCCTGGTACATCGTGGAGAAGGGAGATCTGATCACCGCACAAGGTGAATCCGGTATTTGCCGGGTAGTTTGCTTTACGCCACACCACAATCTCACCGTCGCCCGCATGCAGCTTGGGGAGCTTCGTGGTGTAGTCGATGCGTGGGCCGAACAACACGAGGAACTGAGTGCTCATCCGGGGCTTCAATACGTGCAGATTTTTGAGAATCGCGGCGAGATGATGGGTGCAAGCAATCCCCATCCCCATTGCCAGATTTGGGCCAGCTCCAGCCTGCCCAACGAGCCCGCAAAAGAGCAGCTTGCCCAGCAGGAATACCAGGTCGCTCACAGGTCCTGTTTGCTCTGCGACTATACGAAGGAGGAGTTGCGGCGAAAGGAAAGGACAGTGCTGGAGAACGACCACTTCTCGGTGGTGGTTCCTTTCTGGGCAGTCTGGCCGTTTGAAACCATGGTGATTGCGCAACGCCATCTGGGTCGGTTTCCGGATCTGACGGGTTCCGAACGAGATGCCCTAGCCGCCATCTTGAATCGTCTGACCGGTTGCTACGACAAACTGTTTCAAACGTCCTTTCCGTATTCCATGGGCTTCCATCAGAGTCCAACGGATGGGAAAGCTCACAGTGCATGGCACTTCCACGCGCATTTCTATCCGCCTTTGCTGCGTTCTGCAACCGTGCGCAAATTCATGGTCGGCTACGAAATGCTCGCGACTCCGCAGCGCGATATTACCCCCGAAGAGGCTGCCGCTCGCTTGCAGGAAGCTGACAGGAGCTGAGCGCTCCCGCAGAAATCACGCCACGACCTCGATCAACCCGTTACACACGCCAACTGGACGCCATCTGTCAGTTTCCCCCCCCCGGCCTGCCGCTTGTTCCGCCACAGCAGCTAATTTTTGTTTGCCTGATGCGCGCCGTGGACTTCGCCCTGGCCGCTGACGGGTTTTCCCGTGAGCGTGCGGATAATCTTGACTTCTTGCTCTCGATAGGGAGTTCCGTCCGGGTGAAAGACTTCGTGAAACCAGACTGTAGGTTTTTCCAGCACGTATGGCCGTTGCCACGAATCCCAGGGCAAATTAGTCTGCGTTTTGCCAGCTACGAATCCCCAATTGACAGCGGCAACGTGATGCTGTTTCGCAATCGGCAAGACGGTGTCAAAGGTGCTTCCAGCCGAGCGGGCCATAAACTCCGTGCAAATTATCGGCCTGTGATAGCTCTCAAGCCACTCAACGCGTTTTTCAAAATCTTCAGGCCACGAATAATTGTGGAACGAAATCACGTCGGATTGCTCTAGTTGTATGCGCTGGATGGGGTTTAGTTTGTCAGGGGAAGACCAATCGCCGTCCCAAACCGCGCTCGTGAGCGGCTGGGACGGGTTCGCCGAGCGCGCCCATTCGAAAACCCGAGGCAGGAGTTTTCGCACAAGGTCAACCTTGTTGGGTGGTTCCATTGCAACATAAGACTCGTCGTTAATGCCGTCAGGCTCGTTCCACACGTCCCAGGCAAGAATGCGGGAATCCTTCCCAAAGGCGCCGACAACACCTTCTACATACTCCTGAAGCCGCGGATATTGCGCGGGATCTTGGAGTGCCACTGCCCCAGGACTCTGCACCCATCCCGAGTTATGCACGCCGGGAATTGGTGGATGCTGCGGGCCAAGCTTGGGAAAGGGGTCCCAACATGAATCAAACAACACCAGGATCGGACGGATGTGATGTCTGGCTGCGATCGACAGAAAAGCATCGAGCCGTTGCTTGAAACCAGCTGCATCCTGCTTCCAGAGCAGATCGTGCAGAAAGACCCGCATGGTATTCATGCCCAGACTTTCAGCCCAACCCAGCTCCTTGTCAATCTGCTGCGGATCGAACGTGTCGGCCTGCCACATCTCGAGTTCGTTGACCGCTGTCGCTGGAATGAAGTTGCTGCCTACGAGCCAGGGTTGCTGCTCGTACCAAGAATTTGCCTTCTGCTCTGACCAACGTTCGGGTTCCGCAAGCACTTGCTCCGAGAGCCCAAACACAAGCGACAGTAGAACAATGTGTTTCAAGCACCACATGAATGCCTCCTGCGCAGGATTTTGGCGGGCAGTCGCTAATTGCTCAACCCCGCCAGATTTGTTGCCTCAGCGCGACGAAAAGTCAGTCCGCGCCAGACTACTTCCTGGACAATCCCGCCCTGTACGAGGCAAACAGGAATGAGGATGGCTGCGCGACGACACCGCGAGTGGAATAAGGTCAGAAAACCAATGAAATCAATGCTTCTCCGACAATTTAGTCAGATTCCTCGTTCCGGTAAAAAGGATTCGATCCTGGGTTCTGGCGCGCGTATCATTGTATACTAAGTACAGCGTTGCCGGAGATTGGGCCGAAGTGAAGGAAATAGTGAGCGAGACATTTCGTCTGGAACGCATGGATGTACGGACCATAAAGGAGCAAGTTGCCGATCTCCTTCGTGACGCAATCCTGTCTGGAAAGATCGGCACAGGGGAGCGTCTGAATGAAAGTGTGCTGGCTCGGAATTTAGGGCTAAGCCGCATCCCCGTTCGGGAGGCGCTGCAACAATTGCAAATGCAAGGTCTTGTGGTGGACGCCCCTCGTCGCGGTAAGTTTGTCGTGAATCTGAGTGACGAAGAGATTCAGAAGATCAACAGTCTGCGTCTGATTTTGGAAGGCGAAACTCTCCGCCTCTGCCGGGGCAAGATATCCGCCGAAGGATTGAGCGATCTTGCGCGGGTGGTGGACAAGATGGATCACTCACTTGAGGCTTCCGAGATTGATGCGGCCGCCCTGGACATTGAGTTCCACCGCACTTTGTGGCGCCACAGCGGAAACGAATATCTCGCCAAGATGCTGGAAAGCATCACAATCCCCCTCTTTGCGCACCGTGTGCTCTGGAGAATTAACCGGGAGATGCTGGGGTGGGCTTCAAGCCTGCCCAATCGCCACCGACTCCTGATTGACTTCGTTGAAGGAAAGATCGACAAGCCCGCAGAAGAAGTGATGCTCGAGCATCTCAGCTATCGTTACGACCATCCCGAACGTTTTTCCAGCCTTGCTCTATCCCGAAATGAATCCGGTGCGACAGATCCTCATTCATAACACTCGACGTGATTGATGTAATCCCGTTCGCTAAGGGTCGAGGTGCATGCCAAGTTGCAAACCTCACTGCCGAAGGCTAGTTCCGAAGACCTCAGGGTTCGCGACATTCTGCGGCTGCCGATTTTCCAGTACGTCGGCCATGCCACGACTGACCATCGCAAAAGTGGCTTGAGCAGCTTTGGCGGTTAGTCCCATTACGTGAGGGGTGCACAACACGTTGGGACGTAGGAATATAGGATGAGACAGGTCGGGCGGTTCGTCTGGAAAAACATCCAGCCCCACCGCGGAAAGCTGACCCGATTCCAATGATTCGTTCAACACGTCGAGGCTTTCCAACAGACCACCGCGAGCGACATTCACCAATATGGCTCCGGGTTTGACCTGGCGCAGTCGTTGGGCGTTGATCATTCCAAGGGTTAGTCGGTTTAGGGGAGCGTGAAAAGAAATGAAGTCTGATTTTTTCAAGAGTACGTCAAGTTCCACTAGCTCCGCACCGGCCGCTTGAGCGGTATCGTTTGAAATCAACGGGTCGTAGCTTCTTATTTCCATACCAAAGGCTTTTGCCAGACGAGCAACCTCGCGTCCAATTCGGCCCAAGCCAACGATCCCAAGGGATGCACCCTCAAGGTCAATTATGGCGAAGGCATCGCGGACATTCCATTCCCCCCTCCGGGTCTTATAATCGAGGTCTTTCAAGCGCTTCGCCAGTGCCAGAATCATGCTCATGGTTCCCTCAGCTACTGCCCGTGTGCT
>Ga0116223_10000252_pt1 | contig 70072 bp, 57 predicted proteins | sample Sb_taG_3_FD_90092 | JGI IMG/M metagenome (GOLD analysis project Ga0116223, IMG submission 90092) | Peat soil microbial communities from Weissenstadt, Germany - Sb_50d_a_PC metaG | ecosystem: Environmental > Terrestrial > Soil > Wetlands > Peat | place: Germany: Weissenstadt | collected 2010-09-21 | reverse complement strand
GACTATTTTGTATTGCTCGACGGACCGCCTCTGTCGTCGTGGCGCAGCCGTGTAGAACTTGGCCCATAGTGCATCCCTCCATGCCGGAGAAAGGATCGCACCATCAAAACATGGGATCAAACAACTAGACCGAGGCTGCTCGCGAATCTGTGAAAAATCGATGGCATCGCGCGGGAAACTTTGGCACAGATTCTGGCAGATTCGGAAGATCCGGAGGCCTCCTCATCTTCCTGCCGCAAATTATCCACAGCACCGATAGCAACGGCTTCGTCTCGTCCGTGAAAGGGTGACCTGGCAGCTCGCTCTCCAGCTTCTGACGAGTTCAAGCGCCTTCGGCCGAGGTTACGCTGCCTCTTGCGGCAGTTCCGGCCGATTGTTAAGTATAGTCGCCAAACCGGAGGGCCGACCACAGATGGCGTCGCTCGAAGACCAAGATGCCGGCGGTTCCCGGACGCCGAGCCCCGAGTTCCTGTGCGCCTCGCCGCGGCTCTTCGAGAATCCCTTGCTCGACAAGCTGTCGCGGGTGCATTGGTCGATGCCGCTGGTCTTCTACATGCCCTTCGTGGCGTTGCTGGCGTGGCTGAGCTTCACCACGCTCCGGCCCGTAACCGTCGGTTGTATGGCCTTGCTCGGCTATATGATTTGGACGCTCATCGAATATTTCGGCCACCGCTACCTTTTCCACGCCGAATTTCCCGGCACATTGGGTGCGCGCATTCATTTGCTGATCCATGGCGTCCATCACGATCATCCAAACGATCCCCTGCGCCTCGTAATGCCGCCGCTCTTGAGCGCGCCGATCATGCTGGCGGCCCTTCTCGTCGGGCGCGTGCTCTTCGGGTTTCCCTTGGCCTATCCGGCGCTGATGGGATTCATGCTCGGCTATCTCGTCTACGACATGGTGCATTACTACGTGCATCATGCCGAGCCGCAGACACGTCTCGGCCGCAGCTTACGGCGACTTCACATGCTGCATCATTTCCGCGATCCTGAGCGCGGCTTCGGCGTCAGCGCGCCCTGGTGGGACAAAGTCTTCGGGACGGAACATCTCCCGGCGCGGCAAGACGGACGGCGGTGAACGCCGGCGGACTCGGGACGCCGGCCGCACCATTATCTTGTTGAAAAGCGGAATTCGAAGCCGAGCCGCCGTTCGGATCAGCTTTTCTCTGGCCTCGACCGTTCCCCATGCAGGGGGAGCGCGCCGTCCGGCAAGGCCTCGCGCGCGCCGACGAACACGTCGAAGCGGCCGTTCGCCCAAACGACGTCATAGGTCGTGAAAGCCCGCAGCCAGGCGGCGAGCGTCAGGACTTCGCGGCCGACGAAGGCGAGCGGCGACAGCGCCGAGATTTCCCAGCCTTTGAGCCGCGCTACGCCGGTCTCGCACGCAAACCAGCCGAGCAAAGTTAAAAAGAAGGCCACGGCGGGCGAGGCGGCGAGCAGCGGCGCGGCAAGCGCCGCGGCGCAAGCCGCAGGCAGCGCATTGGCGATCGGCTCGAGCGGAAAAGTCAAAGGCTCGTGCGCGCGCCGGATCACGCTCCAGCGGACCTGGCGGTCATAGACCTCGCGAAAGCTGCGGCGTCCGATGAGTTGCCGGATTGTATGGTGCGCGAAGACGGTCTTGAGCCCGATCGCCGCCAAACCTCTCGAGATCGCCGTGTCTTCGGCAATCGTATGAGCCATGGCGTCAAAGCCGCCGGCTTTGGCGAAATCGCTGCGCCTGAACAGCATCACCTTGCCGACCCCGAAGCCGAAGCCCAAAGCCGAAGCCGCGAGCAGCAGCCGCGCATGGCCGTTGATGATGAGGGCTTCGACATGGCCGGCGAGGCTCAGCGGCTGCTCGGCGACCGGCACGCCGACGACGAGCCCGACGCCGGGCGTGAAATTCTGCATGAAGATCGCCATCGTGTCGGGCTCGAGCACGATGTTCGAATCCTTCGCCAGAACGAAACCATAGGCTGCCGCGGAAAGCGGCGCCGCCAGAGTGTTGAGCTTGGGACTCACTGCGAAATCCGAATGCGACTGCAGGATGCGCGATGCAATCGCCGGATGATCGCGCTTGAGCCGCTCGACCATCTCGAGAGCCGGCGACGTCGATTCGGCTGCACTGAAGAGAACCTCATATTCGGGATAGGCCTGATCCAGGATCGAAGCCTGCGCGGTTTCAAATCCGCAATGCGTCAATTTGATTGGAAGGATCGCCGAGATGGGCGGCCGCTCACGGCAGGTCGCGCGCCGCGCCTGGATGCGCGGCTGAAGCAATGTGCAAAGGCTAGTGGCAAGCAGAAAGGCGACGGCGACGATCAACCAAGCCGCGCCGAGGGAGGAAACAAGAACTATAAGATCCATGACTCTGACACTCGGGCGAGGCGGCGCCGATCATGGCGCATGCAGGCATAGCAGCGGTCACGTGCCGCAAAGCAAATCACACGCCGATCGGTCTACGTCAATCGGCTCAGGGACGAACTCCACCGGAGCGCTCCGGCGACGCTGACGCTTGCGGCCGCAGCATCCTCCTGCTTGGGCTCAGCCCTCAAGCCCTTCCAATTCCTCGATCATTGTTTCGATCATCTTGAGGCCGATCTGCCAAAAGGCGGGATCTTTGGCATCGAGGCCGAATGGCGCCAGAAGCTCTGAATAATGCTTGCTGCCGCCAGCCGACAACATCGCCAGATAGCGCTCGGCGAAGCCTTCGCGCGCGCCTTGATAGACGCCATAGAGCGAATTCACCAGGCAATCGCCGAAAGCATAGGCATAGACGTAAAAGGGCGAATGGACGAAATGCGGGATATAGGCCCAAAAAGTCTCGTATCCCGGCCCTAGCCGGATCGATGGGCCGAGGCTCTCGGCCTGCACGCTCATCCAAAGCTCGCAGATCCGCTCCGCCGTCAGCTCGCCCTCGCGCCGTTCGAGATGCAGCTTGCGCTCGAACGTATAGAAGGCGATCTGGCGCACGACAGTATTGATCATGTCCTCGACCTTGCCGGCCAGCAGAGCACGGCGGCCCGCAATGGATGTGGTCTTGGCGAGCAAGGCTCTGAACGTCAGCATCTCGCCGAAGACCGAGGCGGTCTCGGCGAGCGTCAGCGGCGTCGGCGCCATGAGCGCCCCGTTGGGAGCGGCAAGGACCTGGTGGACGCCATGCCCGAGCTCATGCGCAAGCGTCATCACGTCGCGCGGCTTGCCCTGGTAGTTCAACAGAACGTAAGGGTGGGCCGAAGGCACGGTCGGGTGGGCGAAGGCGCCCGGCGCTTTGCCGGGCCGCACCGGCGCGTCGATCCAGTTCTGATCGAAGAAGCGCTGGGCGATCGCCGCCATTCTCGGCGAGAAGGCGGCATAGGCGCCAAGCACGGTGTCGCGCGCCTCCCCCCAAGCAAAGGTCCGGGTTTCCGCATCGGGCAAAGGCGCATTGCGGTCCCAATGATCGAGCGCGTCCTTGCCGAACCATGTCGCCTTCAGCCGGTAATAGCGATGCGACAGGCGCGGATAGGCCGCATGAACCGCGGCAACGAGGGCATCGACCACCTCGCGCTCGACCCGGTTCGAGAGGTGCCGGGAATCGGCGACATCGGCAAAGCCGCGCCAGCGATCGGAGATCTCCTTGTCCTTGGCGAGCACATTGGTGATGAGGCCGAAGGTACGCAGATTCTGCCGCAAGGTTACGGCGATCGCGTCGGCCGCCTCCTTGCGGACGTGCGCGTCGCCGTCCTGCAGCAAGTTCAGGACAGGTTCGAGCCCCAACTCCTCGCCGCGGACTTTGAACCGCAAGGCCCCGATCGTCTCATCGAAGAGCCGGTTGAAGGCGCTGCTGCCGGTGACCGTTTTCTCGTGGAACAATCTCTCGACGTCGTCGCTGAGCTCGTAGGGCTTTTCCTTACGGATGTCTTCGAGCCAGGGCCGATAATGGGCAAGCGGCCCCTCCGCCGCGAGCTTTTCCACGACCTCGTCGTCGAGGCGGTTGAGCTCAAGCTGAAAGAAGAGAAGATCCGTCGAGGCCGCGGTGATCTTTTCCTGCGTATCTCCGAAGAATTTTGCCCGCACGGGATCGCTCGTATCGCCATAGTAGACGAGCCCGGCATAGGACGTGATCCGGCCGAGGAGGTCTTCGAGCGCCTCGTAGCGCGCGACCGCCTCCGCGATGCGGGCGGAATTCGGATTTGCCAAGTCGGCTTCGGCGAGCGCCGAAAGCTTGCCGCGATAGCATTGGGCGAAAGCTTTGCATTCGGCTGCGGCGCGCTCGAGATCGCGCGCGTAAATCGGCGAATCCATCGACGGGTAGAGGTCCGCAAGACTCCATTCCGGCAACGGACCGAGCGGCGCGCCCGCGACGCTCTGCGCCGCCGCCGCGGCAGCGTGTGGAACAATCTCGAACAAGCCGAACCGATGCGAAAAAATCATTGCGGGCCACGATTTCGGGGATCGTCCGCCGGCCGCGGACGCCCCCTCATAGCGGATCGATCAGCAGATGATCAATGAGGAATTATCGCCTCGGCCTGCGGCGGATCGAAATCATTCGGACCACAAAACAGAGTCCCTGAGCCGCAACGCAAGGTGCGAACGCTGCAGCATCCCATGCCGGCACCAAGATGTCGCCAAGCGCGATAGACTCCCATTAGTAATTCGCAGGAACCGGTCGCCGCGTTACATCGCGAGCGGAAATTTCATCCTCACTTTTTCTTGATGGACGGCATCGGCGTTTCCGGTAACGCGCTGATCCCGGAATTCGAAACAGACCTGTGCGAGACCGGCGCGGCCGGTCTGCCGCGGGACGGACGACAGCAGTCTTTTCCGTCTGTCGCAATGCCCAATTCTCGAAAAAAGGGGTCATCGTTATGAATATCAACTCAAAAATCGCAAGAATTACTGCCGTGGCGATTGGACTTTTGATTACTTCGGGTGCTTATGCCGGCGTCCAGGAATACATCGACATGTTCAGTCACACGGACTTGGTGATGAATGACGGCACGAAGATGCACGCCGACATCGTCAAGATGCACGGCCACATGTATGTGATGATCCGAGTGGATGATCTCCCTGACTATCTGCATCAGCAGGTCTTGAAGGTGATGCATTAATAAAACACCGGGATGATATTCCTGGGCTACTTCTGTGATTGTCGTACGGGCGGGCTGTTTCTTCAACTCGTCCGTACGCGCGTAAGGATGTTGCGGTTCTCCTCGGCTAATGGGCCTGCCCAAGCCACCCGCGTAGGCCGGCTCATCGCCTTCCACCTCACGCCCGGGGAAGCAGCGGACTGCAAAAGCTACGACACGCTGATTGATCTGCCCGAGCAGGCACCAAAGGCCCTTCTCGCCGACAAGGCTTATGACACCGACGCCATTCGTGACGATCTGAAAAACCGCGCGATCAAGCCTGTGATCCCGCCAAAATCAAACCGCGCGTAGGCCATCCGCTACAGCAAGCGCCTCTACCGCGAGCGCAATTGCATCGAGCGTGTGATCGGACATCGCAAGATCAATCGCGCCATCGCCACCCGATACGACCAGCTCGCCGAAAGCTTTCTCGGCATGCTATTCATCGCCTTAGCATGCTACTGGATCAAATTTGTCCACGCGGCCCAGAACGCCCAGGCGTGCTTTTTCGCGCACGCATGACGATCTGAACGAAGTCGCGCGGACGCGGGCGTTCTGGACCACCATAGCATTCGCGCGACGAATATGTCGCGCAATTCGGATCATGGCCGCCGCGCTGCGACGCACGCGACGTCAAGCCCGCGCTCAGCCGCGGCTGAGGCCGCCGCCGCGATACCGGCCCGAGCAATATCTTCCCCATTAACACCGCATTTACTCTGATCCGCCAGCATGCGCAGAGGGTGGTTTGCCCCTCCCGCTTCGCGTGCGTGATGTCGGTTCACCCTCATAGCCGACGATGCGATTCATATGACGAGCGCAATCGCGTCCACGTTGGACCACTGGCGGCATGCCGGCTGCCGAAGAAAGAGCCCATGTCCTGCCTCGTGCTGATCATCGACGACGACCCGGTCCAACGCCGCCTTCTCGAGACGCTGGTGCGCCGGTTCGGGTATGAGGCGGAGACGGTGGAAAGCGGCGTGGCGGCGCTGGCCCGGCTCGACCCTTCGGCCGGGCGCGAAGTCGATCTCCTTATCCTCGATCTCGTGATGCCCGATCTCGACGGCATGACGGTCTTGGAGAGGATGCGCGAGCAGAAGCGCAGCATTCCTGTCATCGTGCAGACGGCGCATGGTTCGATCGAAACGGTGATCTCGGCGATGCGGGCCGGCGCCATCGACTTCGTCGTCAAGCCGGTCGGCGTCGAGAGATTGCAGATCTCCGTCAAGAACGCCTTGCGGGTCGATGCCCTGGAAGGCGAGGTCCGGCGCCTCAACCGGCAGGCATCGGGCACGCTTACGTTCAAGGACCTCGCCAGCACAAGCGCCGATATGGAGAGGGTCATCAGGCTCGGCGAACGCGCCGCGAGATCGACCATTCCAGTGCTGCTCGAAGGCGAATCGGGTGTCGGCAAGGAGGTCATCGCCCGCGCGATCCAAGGCGCCTCGGACCGGCGCGGCCGGCCTTTCATCACCGTCAATTGCGGCGCCTTGCCGGAAAACCTCGTCGAATCGATTCTCTTCGGGCATGAAAAAGGCGCGTTTACCGGCGCCAATGAAAAGCACCTCGGCAAATTCCTCGAGGCACGTGGCGGGACGCTGTTTCTCGACGAAGTCGGCGAGTTGCCGCCGGACGCACAAGTCAAGCTGCTGCGCGCTCTTCAAGACGGCGAGATCGATCCGGTCGGCAGCAAGCGATCCGTCAAGGTCGATATCCGCCTGGTCTCGGCGACCAATCAGGACCTGATCGAGCTCGTCAAGCGCGGCGTGTTCCGCGAAGATCTTTATTATCGGCTCAACGTCTTTCCGATCACGATCCCGACTCTGCGCGCCCGGCGCGAGGATATTGCCGATCTCGCCCGGCGTTTCACCGCGCGGTTTGCAGCAGAGGAAGGCAAGCGCTTGCGGGGCCTCAGCGCCGAGGCCCTGGCTCTGCTCGGGAGCTACGAGTGGCCGGGCAATGTCCGGCAGTTGGAGAACGCCATCTTCCGGGCCGTGGTCCTCGCCGACGGCGATGAACTCACGGTGACCGAATTCCCGCAGATCGCCGCGCAGGTGAAAGGCTTCGAGGTCCGCATTCCGGCCGCTCCCGCCGCGCTCGTTCGGCCGCAGCGCCCGGAACGCGAGGTTGTTCGCGTCGAAGTGCGCGATCCCAACGTCCTGCGGCTTCTCGACGACTCGGGCGACCTGCGCCAGCTCGACCAATTGGAAGCCGAGACCATCCGCTTCGCGCTTGCCTACTACCGCGGTCAAATGTCCGCCGTGGCCCGCAAGCTCGGGATCGGTCGTTCGACCCTCTACCGCAAGATGAAGGAATATGGGTTCCATCAGGCCTATGACGATAGTGTGACCGGCACGCAGGCTGACGACAGCGACGCGGCGGCCTAAATCGATGTGGCGGCTCGGCCACGTCGGCCCGAGATAACGTAACGTGCGGCGCAGCAGACGCGCTTTGCGATTGATTTCGAGGGGGCCGCGCGGTTTTCATCGAGGCTTGGGTCGGATCGCCCCTGCCGAATTCGATCGGGCAGTTAGCTTCGACAGGCAATTCCGGGGACGAGTATGCTGCGTAAGGCTTCACGGTTGATCTTTTCGCCTGCTCCGATGCTGCTTGCCGCTGTGGTCTGGTGTCTTGCAGCGGGTCTGGCAGCGGCTCAGGACGCCCCGACGGCGAAATCGGCGATCTCGCAAGATCACCCAGCGGCCCAAGCAGCCCAAGCGACGCCGGTCGAAGCGCCGCAATCCGCAACGCCGCAGTCCGGCAATGCTCCGGGCGACGAGCCCGCCGCCCAGGCCGCTCAGAGCGAGCCAGCGAGCGCCACAACCACGTCGGCAAACTCTGCCGCCGGCTCCGATTCACCCGCCGCATCCCCTGCAAAGGATGTCATCTGGTCCGGCGAGGCCATGCAAGCTGAGCCTCCCGCTGGGGCGGTGAAGGAAGAATCCGCGAAGCCCGCAACTGAGACGGTTGCAAAGCCCGCCGCCGCGCCTGAGTCCACACCATCGTCGGATGACGCCGCGACGTCGACTGAAAGCCTGACGCCTGGACCTCCGACCGCCACGCCGACGGACGCTGCGGCCTCGGCTCCAGACACGTCGATGACCTCAGAAGGGGCGCCCGAGACAACCGCCACCGCCCCGGCTGTGCCTGCGCCTCAGAACGAAACGCCGGCAGATTCCGAACCCGATTCGAGTGCGACGACGCCGGATGACTCGAGTCCATCGCCACCTGCCGAAATTGAACCGGGGGCGCCAACCCCAGGCGACCAGAACCGTCCCGCAGCTCCCGCAGGGGCGGCGCCAACCGCAAGCCCGGAAGCTCCCGCGGCGGCGCCCGCTTCGGCGGTACCAGCCGCAAGCCCGCAGGCCCCCGCGGCCGCATCCGCCCCGGCGGCTCCCGCCTTCGCCGATCTCGTCAAGAGCGCGGTCGATGCTCTGGTCAAGACCGAGAGCAAAGGAAGTCACGCGGCGGAATTGCGCAAGGAGCGCTCCGCCATCGCCGCCTATTATGCCGCGCGCGATTATGCGCCGCTGTGGATCGAAAACGGCAAACCGACCGGCGCGGTCCATCTGGTGATAGATCGGCTCGCGCATGCCGGGGACGACGGGCTCGACCTCGAGGGCTTGCCAGTTCCGGTCTTCGAGCGCGGCGACGACAAGCTTGCGGCGGCGGAGGTCGCATTGTCGGCTGAGGTCGTCGCCTATGGCCGGCAGGCTTCGGGCAGCCGCGTCGATCCGCAGATGATCTCCGACTTGATCGGCGCCAAGCCTGACCTTCCCGATCCAGCCCTCATCCTTGCCGCTGTCGTGGCGGCGGGCGACGATGGCGGCGCGGTTTTGCAATCGTTCAACCCGCCGCAAAAGGCCTATCTCGCCTTGCGCGACAAGCTCGCCACCCTTCGCAGCGGGGCAAAGCCGGTCGCCGGCGAGCCCATTCCGATGGGACGCTCGCTTCGGGTCGGGATGAGCGATCCGCGCGTGCCTTTGATCCGCGCGCGGTTCGGGCTCGATCCGGGTCCCAGCGGATCATCGGATCTTCTCTATGACTCGGAAGTCGCGGCGGCGGTCGCCGATTTCCAGAGGGCGAATGGGCTTCCGGCTTCCGGCGTGTTGACGCCGCGCACCGTTGCGAGCCTCGCCGACCAAAGCCCGGCGCGGGCCGAGGACGAGATCATCGCCAACATGGAGCGCTGGCGCTGGATGCCGCGCGACATGGGCGCGAGCCGCATCGAAGTGAACATTCCGGATTTCACGGCAACCATCGTTAAGGACGGCGAGGTCGTGTCGCGCAACAGAGTGATCGTCGGCAAGCCCGATACGCCGACGCCGGTCTTTTCCAACACGATGAAATTTGTGATCGTCAATCCATATTGGAATGTGCCGCCGTCGATCGTGCGCAAGGAAATGCTGCCGCGCGTGGCGGGCGACCCCTCTTATCTGAGCGAAATGGGGTTTGAGGTCTTCACCCGCCACGGGCAACTCGTGGTCCGCCAGCCGCCCGGCGAGCGCAATGCGCTCGGCCATATCAAGTTCATGTTCCCAAACCAATATGATGTCTATCTGCATGACACGCCGTCGCGCGGCCTGTTCGCGGCGGCGCGGCGCGCTTTCAGCCACGGCTGCGTGCGCGTCGATCAGCCGTTCGGGTTTGCGGAATCCGTGCTCGGTTCCGACTGGCCCGAGGCGAGAATAAAGCGCCTCATCGGCGGCGCAGAGCGCTACGTCTATCTGCCGAAGCCGTTGCCGATCCACATCGAATATTTCACCGCTTTTGTCGATGACGCGGGCCGTCTGCAATTGCGTGACGACCTCTACGGCTATTCGCACAAGGTGAAAATCACACTCGGGCTTGAGAAGGATGACGGCATCGATGCGGAGCAGGTCTCGGACGACGCCGATCCAGAGCAGGCCCCGTTAAAATGGCGGCGAAAATCGCCGGCAATTTTGAAATACCAAATTAATCCTAGTGAATCGGAGCCATTGATCGCCGGTCATCCCTGATCTGCATGCCTTTTGATGACGCAGCGGCGCCCAAGCTAGAATAGATCTTCAATGCATGCAGAGCGCTTATCGGCGCACTGCCGAATTGGACCAGTAAAACAAAACAAATCAATGCCTTGTGGCGGCATCGATCTGTCGCGCGCGGGCAGGCGCTGCGCTCTGCTGTGAGAGAAGCGGAGCTATGGCGACACAGGTTCGCCACATTTACTGGATTACATCCACGTCATCTTCCCTCGCTGACGTGTCATCGAAGGGAGGTGGCCGCGAACGGGGGGACGTTGCCGGCCGTAGGGCTACGCGACGTTAACGGTTCTCGGTAACTAATCAGAGTGATTGGCGTCGATCGACGCCAGAACGAGATCGGCTCAAAGAGCCGCTGATCCGAGAACCGGGGGTTTCCTTGCCAGAACCGCGCCCAAGCACGGACCTGCGGACTTGTGTGCGTCGAGGCGGCCTCGCCTTAATCCCCGATTTACTCCGATCCAGCCTTATCCATCGCATCGCACGGCGCGTGTTATGCGCCGCGCCGCGCCTGCGCTCGCAGCGAACCGCCAGTCTGATTTCGGCAAGCAGCTTCCTCGGCGTCTGCCTTTTCCTTCTGCTCCCGTCGTCGACCGAATCGGCGATCGCCAATGGCGACACCCGGACGATCCGCCTCTATCACTCCCATACCGGCGAATCGATCGAGGCAACCTACCGCGTCGATGGCCATTACGACCCGGCGGTGCTCGCCAAGCTGAACTGGTTCTTGCGTGACTGGCGGCGCAACGAAGAGACGAATATGGATCCGCGTCTCATCGACGCCGTCTGGGAAACTTACCGAGCCGCTGGGGCAACCGAGCCGATCGTCGTACTCTGCGGCTACCGCTCGCCGCAGACCAACTCCATGTTGCGCCACCGCTCGCGCGGCGTCGCCGAACACTCCCAGCATATCCTCGGCAAGGCCATGGACACGAGCATGCCCGGCATGTCGATGGAGAAGGTCCGCGAGATCGCGATGCGTCTTCAAAGGGGCGGGGTTGGCTATTATCCGAGCTCGAATTTCGTCCATATCGACGTCGGCGGCGTCCGCGCCTGGCCGCGCATGAGCTATGATCAGCTCGTCCGTCTCTTCCCTGACGGAAAGACCGTCCATATCGCAGCCGATGGGCGCACGCTTCCGGGCTATGAGGAAGCTCGCGCCGAGATCGAAGCCGGCGGCGGCTCGGCCAGCGTCCCGCCGCCCGCCAATGGCGGAAATTTCTTTGCTTGGCTGTTTGGCATGGGAAGCGGCGGCGAAGACGAGCACGAGGATGCGGCCAGCGCGGTTGCCTCGCGCGCCGAACCGGCCGGGGACACTTATGTGGCCGAGGCCCCAAGCGGCAAGGCGGCGGACGACGATGACGCCCGCACTGTCGTCGCCGAGCGGTCGGACAAGCCGGCCGCCGATGACGAGAAATCGGTCGATGATGATCGGCCTGTGCCGCCGCGGCGTCCGATCGATCTTGCCTCGGCTGCCGACGTTCCCGTGCCGCCGCTACGCCCGAACGATCAAATGGCCATGCTGCTCCCCGCCAATGCGCAAGGCGAGATGCCCAAAGAGGACCAGATCGGCAATCTCATCGCCGCTGCTTCCCCTGCGCGAGTTCCAGATTCTCCCGCGCGAGCTGCGGATTCTTCCGCGCGAGTTCCGGATTCTCCCGCGCGAGCTCCGGACCTCCCCGGGATCATCACCCAAGGTCCAAACGACGGCAGGAGTACGCAAAGTCTAAGCCGATCGGGCTCGCCGTCGCAGGGCGAAGCTCTCGCCTATGCGCCGATGGCGCAGATGGAAGGGCTGCGCTCGGCGGCGCATGAAAAGCGGGCAGCCGATGCGCCGAGCCGCGTTGCCGAAGACAAGCCCGGCATCGTTCCGGCTCGGCTGGATCAGTCAAACTTCCGCAGCCTGACGGAAGCCACTGAAACCGCCGAAATGGAAAGCCAGACCATTTTTGGGCCGACGCTCGCCGGCCTGCGCAAGGCAGCGCGCGTCGAGACGGCGGCCTTATCCAGCAGGCTGGAGTCCGGCTATCTTGCCCGGTTCGGCGTAGACGCGACGGATCTCGCGGCCGATCACTTTTCCGGCCCATCCGTGGCTTCGCTCGAGGCCGATACAAAGCTGATGGTTTTCGTCGACAGCTCCGCCGCGCGGGAAAACGGCGATTGAGCCAGGACTGGGTCAGCTTATCGCTGAATGGCCGCGACTGAGCTTAGCTCTGCACCAGCGCTCGTCTGCTTGGGCTCTGCTTTGGCGGCCCCGATGGACAAGATTCAGACGAGGAGAAGCGCAAAAAAGACGCCGAGCACCACGGCCCGCGCGATTTGAGCCGGCGACGCGACGTTCCGGTCCTTCAGGCAAATCCGATCCAAGTCGCGGGATTTGAGTACGAGCAGCATGACGGTTCCGCGCAAGCCCGGCGGTCATTCCTCCGGCAGCTCCCGCAGAATTATCTATGATTGGTTACCGTTCCTTTACCGTGGCCATGGGCCATGGATGCCTGCTTGACGGGTGCTTTGCCGATGCAGTCCTTGCAACGGCACTCTTCAGCTTGCATTGATTTTGCTAGAAACTGTGGCGGGGGATTTTCAGAGATCGGACTGGCGCAACATGCCGCAATGTTTTGATGAGATGACCCTGACCGATGGCGCGACCCGCGCCGTCTATGGCAAGGTCGCCCGGTGGCTCACTGAGACGCCGAGCGAGCTTCTTGCCTCCCGGCGCGCCCAGGCCGAGCTTTTGTTCCGCCGCATCGGCATCACTTTCGCGATTTATGGCGATAAAGACGCGTCGGAGCGGCTGATCCCCTTCGATATCGTCCCGCGCGTGATCGGCCGCTCCGAGTGGATGAGGCTCGACGCAGGTCTGGTCCAGCGGGTAAAGGCCCTGAACCTTTTCCTCGCCGATATTTACGGCCCCCAGGAAATCCTCAAAAGCGGCGTCATGCCGACCGATATTGTGCTCGCCAACCCCTATTACCAACCCGAAATGGCGGGGCGGCGCATCCCGCACGACATCTATGTCCATATCGCCGGCATCGACATCATTCGCATCGACGAAGGCGATTTCTACGTTCTCGAGGACAATCTGCGCACGCCTTCCGGCGTCTCCTATATGCTCGAGAACCGCGAGGTGATGATGCGGGTCGCGCCCGATCTGTTCGCCGAATATCGGGTCGCGCCGGTCGAGAATTATCCTGAGGCTCTGCTCGCCACGCTGCGTTCCGTCGTGCCGCAGGCGGCAGGCGGCGAGCCGGTGATCGTGCTGCTCACGCCGGGCCAATATAATTCGGCCTATTACGAACATTCCTTCCTCGCCGACAAGCTCGGTGTCGAACTCGTTGAAGGCCGCGACCTCCTCGTGCGCGACGATGTCGTCTATATGCGCACCACCGAAGGCCCCAAACGCGTCAATGTCATCTATCGCCGCATCGACGATGCCTTCCTCGATCCGCTCGCTTTCCTGCCGGACTCGTTGCTCGGCGTCGCAGGCCTCTTTAATGCCTATATTTCCGGCAATGTGACGCTCGCCAACGCAGTCGGCACCGGCATTGCCGACGACAAGGCGATTTACAGTTATGTCCCGGAGATCATCCAATTCTATCTCGGCGAGAAGCCGATTCTGAAGAACGTGCCGACCTGGCGCTGCCGCGAGCCCGACGCCCTTGCCCATGTGCTTGAGCATCTGCCCGAGCTCGTCGTGAAGGAAGTCAATGGGTCCGGCGGCTATGGCATGTTGATCGGTCCGCATGCGGCACGCGAGGAAATCGAGCTGTTCCGCGACAAGCTGCGCAGCAAGCCCGAGAATTTCATCGCCCAGCCGACGCTTGCTCTTTCGACCTGCCCGACGTCCTTCGATACCGGAATAGCGCCGCGCCATGTCGATCTGCGGCCTTTCGTGCTCTCGGGTTCCGACGGCATCCGCGTCGTGCCCGGCGGGCTCACGCGGGTCGCTCTCAAGGAAGGATCGCTGGTCGTCAATTCGTGCCAGGGCGGCGGAACCAAAGACACCTGGGTCGTCGAGGACGCGTGCCTTCAAAATCTGCCTTGCGGAGCATTGGCCAAGGCCGCGCGGGCGCCGCAAGCTTTGGATCAGTAATTCGGTCGCTACGGATCGATCATGCTGTCACGCACCGCCGACAATCTCTATTGGCTTGCGCGCTATATGGAACGCGCCGATTTCCTCGCCCGTACCATCGATGCGACGCGGCGGCTCGCGGCAGTGCCCACATCCAAGAGCGGACCCGGAACCGAATGGGAGAGCGCCCTCGAAGCCTCGGGCGCCGCGGAGGGATTTCGTGAGACCCGTGCCGTGGCGGAGGAGGCAAGCGTCGTCGAGTATTTGATGTTTTCCACGGACAACCCGTCTTCGATCTGCAATTGCATCGAAAAGGCGCGAACCAACGGCCGCGCCGTGCGCACCGCTTTGACGGTGGAAATGTGGGACGCGATCAACGGCGCCTGGATCGAGCTCAAACGTTTCGTGATGGGCAACGCGCGCGGCTACGACCGCGAGCAATCCGCACGCTTTCTGGAATTCGTCAAAAAGGCATCGCTCGATTACGACGGCGCCGCGCACCGCAGCATGCTGCGCAATGACGCCTACTGGTTCTCGCGGCTCGGCCTCTACATCGAGCGGGCCGACAACACCGCCCGCATTCTCGACGTCAAATACAACATCCTTCTGCCGGAGACGGAGGCGGTGGGCGGCTCGGTCGACTATTTTCAATGGGCGGCGATCTTGCGCGCCGTCTCGGCGCTCACCGCCTATCATTGGGTCTATCGCGAAAGCCTGAAGCCCTGGCTCATCGCCGACCTGCTGATCCTGCGGCCGGAAATGCCGCGCTCGCTCATCGCCTGCTATGAGAACATCGTGCGCTTTCTCGATTCGATCGGCAAGGCCTATGGCCACAAGGGCGCCGCGCAGCGCCATGCCCACCATGTGCTGGCGCGGTTGATGGCATCGACGACCAAGGAGATCTTCCAATCAGGGCTGCACGAGTTCATCACCGCCTTCGTCGAGGACAATACCCGTCTCGGCACGATGATCTGCGAGCAATACCTGTTCGCGTGAACGGCCGCGGACCATCGGCCGCGGGGACCTTCCGGTATCATTCATTTGATTGGCGCATGTCCCGGAAAAGTTGATAGCTTTTCCATTGAGGGCGTGCTTCAAATCGCGGCGGATGCCTCCATTTGGGCGAGCCCGCACGGTCTTTGCCGCGTCTTCAAAGAAGCCGTTCAAGGTGGCTTATGCAGACACATGAAACGGTCATGAGCTTCCGCAAGCTGGCGGCCGGGTCGAACCGAAAGTTCGGCATCACGCTCGGTCTCGTCCTTGGGGTCTTGGCCGTCTGGCCCCTCCTTCACCACAATTCTCCCAGATGGTGGCTTCTTGCCATCGCCGTCGCGTTTCTGGCTGCCGGGCTTATCTTCCCGAATTCATTGACGCAGCTCAATCGTGCCTGGTTCAAGCTTGGGCTCGCTTTGAACGCGATTGTCGGTCCGGTCATCATGGGAGTCTTGTTTTTCGGTGCTGTCGTCCCGGTCGGCTGGTTGCTCCGCAAAAAGGGCGAAGATCCTCTTCGCCTCAAACTCGAACCCGAAGCCGCGACCTACTGGACCCGGCGCGAACCTCTGGGTCCCCTGCCCGGAACATTGACGAAACAATTCTAGGGAGGCATCCGAATGTCGATTTTCGCAGAGCTTTTTGAATTTTTGGGCACCCGCAAGAAATTCTGGTTGGTGCCCCTGTTGGTTCTTTTCCTTATCTTCGGCGGTCTGTTCGTCCTGAGCCAAGGCTCGGTCGTCGCCCCTTTCATCTACACGCTGTTCTGATCGAAATGCTCGTGCTCGGCATTTCGGCCTTCTATCACGACAGCGCCGCCGCGCTGGTTTGCGACGGTCAGATCATCGCCGCGGCTCAGGAAGAACGCTTCACCCGCAAGAAGCACGACCCGACATTTCCGGCCAATGCCGTCACCTACTGCCTCGCCGAAGCCAAGGGCCGCGGCATCGATCGGGTCGTCTTCTACGAAAAGCCATTTTTGAAGTTCGAGCGGCTTCTTGAGACCTATGTTGCTTTCGCGCCGCGCGGCTTTGCGTCGTTTCGCAAAGCCATGCCGCTGTGGATCGGCGAGAAGCTTTTTCAGCGCGATCTCCTGCTTCGCGAACTCGCCGCGATCGATCCGGCGCTCGGCGACAAGGCCAAACTCGGTTTTTGCGAACATCACTATTCGCATGCGGCCTCGGCCTATTATCCGGCGCCGTTTCCATCGGCCTTGGTGCTCACGATCGACGGCGTCGGCGAATGGGCGACGACGACGGCCGCGGTCGGCCAAGGCGACGATTTGAACATCGTCAAGGAAATCCACTTTCCCCATTCGCTCGGATTGCTCTATTCGGCCTTCACCTATTACACGGGATTCAAGGTCAATTCCGGCGAATATAAAGTCATGGGTCTCGCCCCCTACGGCGAGCCGAAATATGCGCAGGCCATCTTCGACCGGCTCATCGACGTGAAGCCGGACGGCTCGTTCAAGCTCAACCTCGATTATTTCTCCTTCTGCACCGGCCTCACGATGACCGATGATCGCTTCGACGCGATGTTCGGCGGGCCGCCGCGGCGGCCCGACCAGCCGCTTGAGCAGCGGCACATGGATCTCGCGGCTTCGATCCAGGCGGTGACCGACGAGGTGGTCTTGCGTCTGACGCGATCGCTGTCGGCTGAGACCGGACTCAAACACCTCTGCCTTGCAGGAGGGGTCGCGCTCAATTGCGTTGCGAACGGCAAAGTTTTTCGCGACGGCCGATTCGACGAGATCTTCATCCAGCCGGCGGCGGGAGATGCCGGCGGCGCGCTCGGGGCGGCGCTAGCCGCCTATTACGACGACAAACGCAAGCCCGACTGCAAGCTCATGCGCAAGCGGCCGGATTCGATGCAAGGCGCCTATCTCGGTCCATCCTACGCGCAAGCCGATATCGAGCGGCGCCTTGTCGCCGTCGGCGCGGCTTATAGCGTCGTCGACGATGATGAGCTGATCGAACGCACCGCCGCCGCGCTCGTGGCTGGGCAGGCCGTCGGCTGGCATCAGGGCCGGATGGAATTCGGCCCGCGCGCGCTGGGGGCTCGTTCGATTCTCGGCGACCCGCGCTCGCCGAGCATGCAAAAGGCGCTGAACCTGAAGGTCAAATACCGCGAAAGCTTCCGGCCCTTCGCGCCCTCGGTGCTGCGCGAGCGCGTTGCGGACTGGTTCGAGATCGACGCGGATTCGCCCTATATGCTGCTTGTCGCCGATGTAAAAGCTTCGCGCTGCCGGCCGATGCCAGGCGAGGAGCAAGCGCTCTTCGGCATCGATAAGCTGAACCTGCTTCGCTCCGATATCCCGGCCGTCACCCACGTCGATTACTCGGCGCGCATTCAGACGGTGCATAAGGAGACGAACCCGCGCTATCACGCCTTGCTCAGCCGGTTCGAGGAATTGACCGGCTGTCCCGTGCTCGTAAACACCAGCTTCAACGTGCGCGGCGAGCCCATCGTCTGCACGCCGGAGGACGCCTTTGCCTGTTTCATGGGGACCGAGATCGAGTTCCTCGCCATCGGCAACTGCATCCTTCACAAGGAAAAGCAGAACCAGGAGCTGGCGCGCGACTACAAGCACGCCTTCGATCCGGACTAGGTCATCTCAATCGGGCGCCGAAAAATGAAGCAAGAGGGGCTCGCGATGTCGTCTCGTGTTCGGCGTAATCTTATCGTCTTTGTTGTCGTACCCTGCGTCCTCTGCGTCGCAGCCTATCTGGTAAGCATCGCTTCATATTCGAAGTACACGCGTGGGACGTACGAATTCTTCGCCTTTCTGCTCATCACGGATCTGGCCGTCGGCTTGCGCGGCGCATGGCGAAATGCCGCGACCGTCGTTGCCGCCACGATCTTCGGCCTTGCCGCGATCGAACTGGCTTCCGCCGCCATAGAAGCGGATCAGCCCCTCTATCCGCGTGGCTTTGCGATCTCCCGGCCGGTCATCGGCTGGGGACCGTCGGCGCCCGGCGTCTATCACAGCAGGAGGATGGGGTCGGGCGGCGCGGTGATCTACGACGTCGATTACACGATCGACGATCATCTGTTGCGACGGACCTTATCGGGGTCGGCCGGACCTTCGGTCGCCTTCTTCGGCGATTCAATGATGTTCGGTCAGGGGCTCGCCGATTCCGAAACCTTGCCACAGGCCTATGCCGATCTAACAGGGCGCAAAATCCGGGTTCTCAATTTCGGCTTTCCGGGTTACGGCCCGCAGCAATTCCTGCGTGTTCTCGAGACAGGCCTTTTCGATCCGCTGCTGTCGGACACAAAGGTCTTTGTTTATGAGACCGCGGCCTGGCACGGCGAGCGCGCGTCATGTCGCGACGGCTTCATGGCGAGAGCGCCCCGCTATGAACTGCGCGACGCAGAACCGGTGTTCGTCGGCGCTTGCGCGGAGGGACTGAACCGCATCTTTCAAGATCTCTTCGTGAGCAGCGCGGTTTTCCATCGCTTCGTGCAGCCCTTTGTGAATATCGCAAAACCGGCCGACCTGCAGATCTACATCGCCCAATTGCGGCGCAGCGCAGAACTCGTCAAACAGAAATACGGAGCCCGCCTGATCGTGCTCTATCTTTCCGAAAGCGACCGCTATTTGGCGAAATCCGGATTTACCGACGCGATGATCATGGAAAGATTGCGCCAATCCGGCATCGAGCTCATCGATGCAACGCTCTCGCCAAAGGAGTTTCCGCCGGGCACTTTGCTTACCATTCCGGGCGACGGGCATCCGACCGCGATCGCCAACCGGGCCCGCGCCGCGCTGTTGAAAAATTATCTCGCCAATTCAGCTGCGTCCTCAACGACATCCGCTGTGGAATGAGGTCGCGAGCCAGTGGAGCTGGATCGGCAGAAGATTGAGCACAGTGAAGCTGCCTTCAAACCCGCATCGGCATGAGCACGTAGAGCGCGGGAGCGCCGTCGCGATCGAGCACGAGCGTCGGCGAGCCGGGATCGGCGAGTTTGAACAGCGCCGTGTCGCCGTCGAGCTGGTTGGTGATGTCGAGAAGATAGCGGGCATTGAATCCGATATCGAGCGGGGCCGCGTCGTAATCGACTTCGAGCTCTTCGACCGCCGAACCCGAATCGGGATTGTTGACCGACAGGGTGAGCTTGCCGTCGGCCATGGCGAGTTTGACGGCCCGGCCGCGCTCCGAGGAAATCGTCGAGACACGATCGACCGCCGCCGCGAACGGCACGCGCTCGACGGTGAGATACTTGTCATTGCCGGATGGTATGACGCGCACATAATCCGGAAACGTGCCGTCGATGAGCTTGGTGGTCAGCACGACATCCTCGAAGCTGAACCGCGCCTTGGTCGGCGAGATCTCGATCGTCACCTCTTGGGCCAAGTCTTCGATGAGCTTCTGCACTTCGCTGACGGCCTTGCGCGGGATGATGATCCCCGGCATGCCCGACGCGCCTGGCGGCGCGGCAATTTCGACCCGCGCCAGCCTGTGGCCGTCGGTTGCGACCGCGCGCAGCATCGCGTGCCCCTCGGATTCGACCGAGTGCAGATAAATCCCGTTGAGATAATAACGCGTCTCTTCGTTCGAGATCGCGAATTGCGTCTTGTCGATGAGTTTCTTCAAATCGGCGGCGGCCAATTTGAACGTGTGCGTGAACTCGCCGGCCGCGAGGTCCGGAAAGTCGCTTTCCGGCAACGCCTGGAGCTGAAAGCGCGAACGGCCGGAACGCAGCAGCAATTGCCCGGCGTCCTCGCCTCCCTCCAGCGAGACCTGCGCGCCTTCCGGCAATTTGCGGATGATCTCGTAGAGAATATGCGCCGGCACGGTGGTCGCTCCCGGCTGGCCGACATCGGCGGGAAGACGTTCGGTGACTTCGAGATCGAGATCGGTCGCCTTCAACAGCACCGAGCCGCGCTCCGCAGCGACGAGCACATTGGACAGGATCGGGATCGTCGTGCGTCGTTCGACGACGCGATGCACGTGGCCGAGCGCCTTCAAGAGGGCGGCCCTTTCGAGAGTGACTTGCATGAGACGAACCCAATCTGACCAACGCGTCCGCCGCGGCCACCCGCACGGGGGCGCAACTCTGGCGCGGCTATGGCGAAATCGCAAGCGCCGGCCGGCACAATGCCCAGTTTTCCGCGACCGTCGGCCGCGCCAAAGCCGCCCGCCTGGGGCGGCTTTGGCACTTTACCCCCCCTTAATCCGGGCGCTCTAGGCTCAAGGCGCGGATGAAAGAGCGCCGCGACAGCTTCGGCGGACGGCGGAATTCTGCGGCAGGCGGCGCACGAGCATGGCGAAGGGCAGCGGCGAGCGGCGTGAACCGACCTTCGGCCCGCACGACGAGGACGAACGGCGGCGTCATCGGCGCAAGAAGAGGAAGCGGCACTCGCTCTTCGGCGCCCTGATCTATTGGTTGCTGATGCTTGGCATCTGGGGCGCCGTCGGCGCCGCCGGCCTCATCGTCTATTATGCCGCGCAACTGCCGCCGATCGACCAGCTCGCGATCCCGAAGCGGCCGCCGAACATCGCCATTCTCGCCGACGACGGCACTTTGCTCGCCAATCGCGGCGACACCGGAGGCGCGGCGATCCATCTCTCCGAACTGCCGGACTATCTGCCCAAGGCCTTCATCGCCATCGAGGACCGGCGTTTCTATGAACATTGGGGCGTCGATCCGCTCGGCATCGTGCGTGCGCTTTTACGCAATGTCATCGGCCGTGGCTCGATCGAGGGCGGCTCGACGCTGACCCAGCAGCTCGCCAAGAACCTCTTCCTCACGCAAGAGCGCACCCTTTCGCGCAAGATCCAGGAGGCCATTCTGGCGGTCTGGCTCGAGCACAAATATTCAAAGGACCAGATCCTCGAGCTTTATTTGAACCGCGTCTATTTCGGCTCGGGCGCCTTCGGCGTCGAAGCCGCGGCGCAGAAATATTTCGGCCATAGCGCGCGCGACGTCACCCTGTCGGAGGCCGCCATGCTCGCCGGCCTGATGAAAGCGCCGACGCGGCTCGCGCCGAATCACAATCTCGATGCCGCGATCGACCGGGCGACCGAGGTCATCACCGCCATGGCGCAGGAAGGGTATATCACCGAGGCGATGGCCAAGCTCGCCCTCGCGCGGCCGGCCCAGCCGGTTCGCGAAAAAGGCGCCGGCTCGATCAATTATGTCGCCGATTACGTGATGGATCAGCTCAACGACACGGTCGGCGCCATCGACGAGGACATCGTCGTCTCGACCAGCATCAGCGCGCCCCTTCAAGCGGCCGCGGAAAAGGCGCTGTCCGAGGAGCTCGATGCCAAAGGCAGCAGATTCGGCGTGAGCCAAGGCGCGCTCGTCGCGCTCGATCCGAACGGCGCGCTGCGCGCACTCGTGGGCGGGCGCAGCTATGCCGACAGCCAATTCAACCGGGCCGTCGCTGCCAAGCGGCAGCCGGGCTCCGCCTTCAAGCCCTTCGTCTATCTGACCGCGCTGGAGCGCGGGCTCACGCCCGACAGCGTGCGCCAAGACGCGCCGATCAATGTCAGGGGCTGGCAGCCGGAAGATTACTCGCGTGAATATTTCGGGCCGGTGACGCTCACCAAGGCCTTGTCGCTCTCGCTCAACACCGTCGCGGTGCGGCTCGGGCTCGAGGTCGGCCCTGCCGCCGTCGTCAAAACCGCGCATCGCCTCGGCATCACCTCGGACTTGCAGGTCAACGCCTCGATCGCGCTCGGCACTTCGGAAGTAACCCCGCTCGAACTCGTGACCGCCTATGTGCCCTTCGCCAACGGCGGGATCGGCGTCGAGCCCTATGTCATCAGCAAAGTGCGCACCGCGACCGGCAAGTTCATCTATCAACGCAAGGGATCGAGCAACGCCCGCGTCATCGAGCCGGAATATGTGGCGATGATGAACACGATGATGCAAGAAACCCTGCTCACCGGGACGGCGCGCAAGGCCGAATTGCCGGGCTGGGAGGCGGCCGGCAAGACCGGCACGAGCCAGGATTGGCGCGACGCTTGGTTCGTCGGCTACACGAGCCATCTCGTGGCCGGAGTCTGGCTAGGAAACGACGACAATTCGCCGACCAAGCGGGCATCCGGCGGCAGTCTGCCCGTCGAGATCTGGTCGAGGTTCATGCGCGTCGCGCATGAGGGCGTAGCGGCGGAGCCGCTTCCCTCGGGCACCTGGAGTGAACCGAGCCCCGTTGCGAGCCTGTTCAATTTCTTTGGCGGTGGTTCCCCGGCGCCAACACCGGCGCCCCCATCGAGCAACCCGCCGCCGATCGCTCTTGGTCAGGCGCGCAGCGCGCCGACGAATGCGCCGGCGCGGCGCGACGAGGGCCCCATTCCGCCGGCACCGATTCCGAATGGCGGCGAGGCGACGGCGGGCGATAAGCCGTTTTTCGGGTTATTTTAGCGCGGCGCGCATTCCTTCTCCCTGTGGGAGAAGGTGCCCCGCGGAGCGGGGCGGATGAGGGGTTACAAACTTGTCGCAACCCCTCACCCGGCTGCTCCGCAGCCCCCTCTCCCACAGGGAGAGGGTTCGCGCCTACAAGGAAAGGGGTTCGCGCACAAAGGGAGAGGGTTTCGTTTGCTCAGTGCACGCTCACGGTCTGCAGTTCGTGCTGCAGCGCGTTGGCAAGGGCCGCATCGCGGGAATCGGTGAGCACGATCGGTACGCCGTCGGCGCCGAGCAGGGCAAAGAGCTGCATGCCGGGCTGGATCGGCGGCGCTTGCGGGAAAAGCTTCGAGACGTCCTCAGAACGCAGCTCGCGCACATAGGCGAGCGAGCCGCCGCCCAAATGGGCGAATTGCTCTTCGCTGAAAGGCGGGGATTTCGTCTGGTCCAACATTGTCACTCCTTCTGCGGTCTCTTGGAGACCCGCTCGGATGCGAACCTTCAGTCTCGCATCATGATATCGATCTTCTTAACCAATCGTGCCGGTTCCGGCCGAATCAGGTCCACCGTAAGCAGACCATTGGAGAGGTCGGCTGCCGCCACTTTCATCCCATCGGCGAGCAGGAACACGCGCTGAAATTGCCGTGCCGCGATCCCGCGATGCAGGAAATGGCGCTCCTTGTTCTCCTTTTGCCGGCCGCGGATGACGAGCTGTCCCTCCTCGACCGTGATGTCCAATTGGTCGCGGACGAAGCCGGCGACGGCCAAAGTGATCCTGAGCCGTTCGGCTTGCCCGGCCGCGCTGGCGATCCGCTCGATATCATAGGGCGGATAGCCATCGCCGGACCGCGTCACCCGATCGACGACCCGCTCGAATTCGTCGAACCCCAGCAGAAAGGGCGAATGCAGCGTCCGTGACATGAGCGAAGCCTTCTGGCCTTCGTGGTTGGAGGCCCGTTATGGCGCCTCCTCTCGGAAATATGGAGATTTGGTCGCGGCGTTCAAGGACCGACGGCTGCGCTTCAGCCTCTCCCTGCGGATCGGCTCACATGGCGCTCGGCAAGACGCGGTCGGGCGGCCGGTGGCCATCCATCAAGGTCTTGACGTTGACGATGACCTTCTCGCCCATGTCGATCCGGCCCTCGCGCGTCGCCGAGCCCATATGCGGGAGAAGCGTGACTTTCCCGGCATTGGCGAGCTTGACGAGCTTCGGCGAGATCGCCGGCTCGTGCTCGAAGACGTCGAGGCCGGCCCCGGCGAGTTCGCCTGCCTCCAGCATCTCGATCAGCGCGATCTCGTCGATGACTTCGCCGCGCGCCGTGTTGACGATGATCGCCTGCGGGCGAAGATATTTCAGGCGGCGCGCCGAAAGCAGATGATAGGTGGCGGGCGTGTGCGGGCAGTTGACCGAGACGATGTCCATGCGGGCCAACATCTGGTCGAGCGATTCCCAATAGGTCGCCTCCAGCGCCTCCTCGATGGCGGGGGCGACGCGGCGGCGGTTGTGGTAATGGATCTGCAACCCGAAAGCCATGGCGCGCCTGGCGACGGCCTGGCCGATCCGGCCCATGCCGACGATGCCCAGCCGTTTGCCGGTGATCCTGGCGCCGAGCATCCAGGTTGGCGACCAGCCGGTCCAATTGCCGGCGGGGATGATCTTGGCGCCTTCGACGAGGCGCCTCGCCACGGCAAGAATCAGCGCCATCGTCATATCCGCCGTATCCTGGGTCAAAACCCCCGGTGTATTGGTGACCGTGATCCCGCGCTTCGTCGCCGCGCCGACATCGATATTGTCGACGCCATTGCCGAAATTCGCGATCAGCTTGAGCTGACTGCCGGCCTGCTCGATCAGCGCTGCGTCGATCCGGTCCGTCACCGTCGGCACGATGACATCGGCGACGCGCACCACCTCGGTGAGCTCGGCCTGAGACAAGGGCTTGTCCTCGAGGTTGAGACGGGCGTCGAAAAGCTCGCACATGCGGGTTTCGATGACGTCCGGCAATCTGCGCGTGAGGACAACGAGCGGCTTCTTCTTGCCCATTCTTCATCCCGTCATTGGCCGCCTGCGGCGAGCGAATATCATGACCCCGAACGTCGATCCGTTGCGTCTCTTAAAGCATCGCATGTCGCCACGCTGCAGGCGCCGTCCCCCTGCGAATGCGAAGCTATCATGGGGACGGCGCGACGAGCACCCTCCTGCGGCCGCCCCGAGGCCAGCCTATCGATCCGGACGCGGGTTTCAACAAAGCCTTTGAAGCTTCGCCCGCTGCAGGGCCATCGCGGCCTTCACACGCCGTTAACCTCGCGGACGCAGTAAGGGCGGGCGGTTCCCTCCGCATCCTGGGCCTCTCTAGCAGATGGCCATCCAAACACAAGAATGGCAAGGATCGATCAACGCGCCAGATGGGGTAATTCGCTCGTCCGCGGCGAGGCAGAAGCTCAACGCTGCAAAACGGGTCCAAACAAGGCAATCGGTCACGGTTGACGCAAAATCAACGGGCATCATTGCGAGATCGGCGCCGAATCGCACCCTTCGCAGCGGCCCCCAATGTGCTAAGCGGGGTGGAGCGGCGATGACGCTTTCGGCTGCCATTCGTGCACGCGTCGGGCACACCGGGTTGGAAAAAACGAAGATGGGGCATGCGCGCCGACGCGGGTTTACCGTTAGATTCTTTTGGATGTGCTGGGTCGGCGTCGCCCTGTCCGGGGCCGCGTTTTCGGCGTGCGCCGAAACTGCCGCCCAGCAGAACGGACAGCAGATCGGCAGCGTGAGCGGCTTGCCTCTGCCGCGCTTCGTCAGCCTGAAATCGGACCGGGTCAATTTGCGGGAAGGCCCGTCGAAGGACCATCGGACCACCTGGATCTATGAACGCGCGGGGCTTCCGATCGAAATCACGGCCGAATTTGGAACTTGGCGGAAAGTCCGTGATTCGGACGGAACCGAAGGATGGGTGTTGCATACGCTGCTTTCGGGCCGGCGCACCGCCATCGTCGCGCCGTGGAAGAAAAATGAGATCTTTACTCTGTTTTCCAAGCCGGCGGAGGATGCGGAGCCGCTCGCGCGCCTGCAACCGGGCGTCATCGCCGCCATCAGGTCATGCGACGGGAAATGGTGCGAAATCTCGGGCGAGGGATTCGACGGCTATATCGAGCAGACCTTGCTGTGGGGCGTCTATCCCAACGAGAAGATCGACTGAACAAGGCGCCCGTTCAATCCTCCGGACGCAGCCTGACGACCACTTCGACGCGGGTGATCCGGGTCCCCTTCGGCGGTTGCGGCAGATGCGCCATATCGACCGCGACCTGCGGGATGTCGATGAGCGTATTGCTGCCTTCGATCAGGAAATGATCGTGATGCGATACATTCGTGTCGAAATAGGCCTTCGACCCGTCGACGGCGACCTCGCGCAACAGGCCGGCTTGCGTGAACTGGTGCAGGCAGTTGTAGATGGTCGCGAGCGAGACGGGCACGCGTGAGGCCTGCGCCTCTTCCAGCAGCTTCTCGGCGGTCAAATGCCGATCGCCCTTGCCGAACAGCAGCCAGCCGAGTGCGACGCGCTGTCGCGTCGGCCGTAGCCCGACGGCGCGCAGCTTCGCGCGTAAGTCATGCACCGGACAGCCGGCAAGCGGGCCGCCCATCGCAGAGCGATGCGCGCGTTCGCTCGAATCCGTTTTGTCTTTCGACTGGGGCATCGGTTCGACTTTCGGCGCTTGCCGCAATTGCGGCCGGATGCGCGGCATTGCTCTCACGCATGCGAAGATATGACAAGTTCCCGTCATGACAAAGGTTTAATTGCTTTGCCGCGGGGCCGCGCCCGGCGATGTATCTGGCTTTCTACGCCGAAGTGTTCAGTGGCAAACGCGGATTGGCGGGGTGAAACCAGCAGTGATTTTGCCAAGCCGCCTGCAAACCAAATTGCACCAATTCGAATCCGCCATATTGCTGCACCGCAACCGTGCGGCCCTCGGTTCGCGACTTTCCCTTGCGACAGCGGGCTATCGTCCATATTTGCCCTGCGGGCCGGCAATAGCCCCCGAATTTCGGGCGCGGTCGAGAGCATCGGAACCGCTTTCGGTAAGCCGCGGCCTATGTTAGAAGCCGCACACTTCGCTCGCGTCGCTGCGCCGCTTTCGGGGCGAGCACCTCTAGAGTGAAAGCGCGATGGGCGAGCGACGCTCCAGTTACGACTACGAAGATCTGATCGCCTGCGGGCGCGGTGACCTTTTTGGTCCCGGCAATCCGCAATTGCCGCTGCCGCCGTTGTTGATGTTCGACAAGATCGCCGATATTTCGGAACAGGGCGGCGCCAACGGCAAAGGCGCGATTCGAGCCGAATTCGCGATCAAATCCGATCATTGGTTTTTCGGCTGCCATTTCAAGGGAGATCCGGTCATGCCGGGTTGCCTCGGCCTCGACGCGCTTTGGCAATTGCTTGGTTTTTATCTCGGTTGGCTCGGATTGCCGGGACGCGGCCGGGCACTGGGCGTGGGCGAGGTGAAGTTCACCGACCAGGTCCTGCCGACGGTCAAACGGGTGATTTATGGGGTCGATCTGAAGCGCGTGTTCAACACCAAACTGGTGCTCGGCATTGCCGACGGCTGGCTTGAAGCCGACGGCCGCCGCATTTACGAAGCGACCGACCTCAAAGTGGGCCTGTTCAAGGTTGCAATTCCAGCCTGAACACGCCAATCGCCCGCCGATGGTAAGAACCGCTGCCGAAGCGGCCTCAAGCAGGAGACAGGAATGAGACGGGTCGTCGTCACCGGAATGGGCATCGTTTCCGCGATCGGAAACAATACCCAGGAGGTGCTTGCTTGCCTGCGCGAGGCGAAATCCGGCATCGTCAAGGCGGATAAATATGCCGAGCTCGGATTTCGCAGTCAGGTGAATGGCGCTCCGACGCTTGATCCGGAAAACATGATCGATCGGCGGGCCATGCGTTTCCATGGCGGCGGCACCGCTTGGAACCATGTCGCCATGGATCAGGCGATCCAGGATTCCGGCCTCTCCGCGACCGAGGTCTCGAACGAAAGAACTGGCCTCATCATGGGTTCCGGCGGCCCGTCGGTGCGAACCCTCGTCGAAGCGGCCGATATCGCTCGCACCAAAGGCCCGAAGAAGGTCGGGCCTTTCGCCGTTCCCAAAGCCATGTCGTCGACCGCCTCGGCGACGCTCGCCACTTGGTTCAAGATCAAGGGCGTCAGTTACTCGATCTCCTCGGCTTGCGCGACCTCCAATCATTGCATCGGCAATGCCTGTGAGATGATCCAGCACGGCAAGCAGGACGTGATGTTCGCCGGCGGCTGCGAGGAGCTCGACTGGAGTTTGTCGGTGCTGTTCGACGCGATGGGGGCGCTGTCCTCCTCGTTCAACGATGCGCCTGCGCGTGCTTCACGCGCGTATGACAAGGACCGCGACGGTTTCGTCATCGCCGGCGGCGCCGGCGTCGTGGTCCTGGAGGAGCTGCAGCGCGCCAAGGCGCGCGGCGCCAAGATCTATGGGGAGATTGCCGGCTATGGCGCCACGTCGGACGGCTATGACATGGTGCAGCCTTCCGGCGAAGGGGCGGTGCGCTGCATGCGCATGGCTCTCGAGAACGTGAAGACGCCGATCGACTATATCAATCCACATGCGACTTCGACGCCAGTCGGCGACCTGCGCGAGATCGAAGCGATCCGCACCGTCTTCGGCGATCGCGCGCCGCCGATCGCCGCGACGAAATCCTTAACCGGACATTCGCTCGGCGCGACCGGCGTCCAGGAGGCGATCTACAGCCTTTTGATGATGCAGAGCGGCTTCATCTGCGAGAGCGCCAACATCGACGAACTCGATCCGGCCTTCGCCGACATGGACATCGTGCGCAAGCGTCGCGACGCTGTTCAATTGCGCGCCGTCCTGTCCAATTCCTTCGGCTTCGGGGGCACCAACGCCTCGATCGTCCTGAAACACGTCGATGCCTGATCAGCGGCGCGACAGCGGCCTGATGCAAGGCAAGCGCGGCCTCGTGATGGGCGTCGCCAACGATCACTCGATCGCCTGGGGCGTCGCCAATGCGCTCTATGATCACGGTGCAGAACTCGCCTTCACCTACCAGACTGCGGCGCTCGGCAAGCGCGTCAAGCCGCTCGTCCAACGCCTCGGCCCCTCCCTCGTTCTGCCTTGCGACGTCGAGGATCTTGCGAGCGTCGACGCCGCTTTCGCGTCCTTGGAGCGGGCTTGGGGATCGCTCGATTTCGCGGTCCATTGCGTCGCCTACTCGGACCGCGCCGAACTCCGCGGCCGCTACGCCGATACCACGCGCGAGAATTTCCAGCGCACCATGCTCATTTCCGCCTTCTCCTTCACCGAGATGGCGAAACGCGCCGCCGCCTTGATGCCGAAGGGCGGCGCGCTGTTGACGCTGACCTTCGGCGGCGCCACCCGCGTGATGCCGAATTACAACGTGATGGGAATTGCCAAGGCGGCGCTCGAAGCGAGCGTGCGCTATCTCGCCGCCGATTTCGGGCCGCAGGCCGTCCGCGTCAACGCGATTTCCGCCGGCCCGGTGCGGACCCTCGCCGGCGCAGGCATCGCCGACGCCCGGTGCATGTTCAATTTCCAGAAAGCCCATTCTCCGCTGCGCCGACCCGTCACAATCGAGGACATCGGAGGTGCAGCGCTCTATCTCCTCTCCGATCTATCAAAGTGCGTGACCGGCGAGATCCATTACGTCGACTCCGGCTACAACATTATCTCAATGCCGCGGCCGGAGCGGGTGAAAGCGGACGAGCCCACGCTTCCGGGCGAGGCGGCGGAGAATCCTTGAGCGCATGCGGCTCTATTCGGAAAACTATTCGCCGTTCTCGGCGCCGGTCAGGATCGCCATCTATGCCAAGGCGCTCGACATCGAGATCGTCGCGCCGCCGGGCGGATTGAGATCGGCGCAATATCACGTGATCAATCCGCTCGGCACGATCCCCTGCCTGATGCTCGACGACGGCACGCGCTTGCCCGAATCTTCCGCCATCATGGAATATCTCGAAGAGAAATTTCCCTCCCCGCGATTGCTTCCGGTCAGTCCCGAGGCGCGTGCGCAGGTGCGCCTGGTGCAGCGCATCGGCGAACTTCACATCACCACGCAGACCGTCGAGCTTGCCCAATTGCCGGACGCCGGCGCCCGCGACGAGACGGCAGCCAATCATCTCACGAAGATCGTGCGCGGCCTCGCCGCGCTCCAGAACATCCTGAGCGGAGACGATTTCGCCGTCGGCCCTCATCTGACGCTGGCCGATTGCCAGCTCGCACCGGCCCTGTTCAGAGTGCCGCGCGCTGTCGGCGCCTTCATGAACCGGGATTTGATCGGCGCCTATCCGAAGGTCGCGCAGTACATTGAGACCAGCCGCCGCCATACGGCGGTCGCCCGCGTGCTCGACGAGATGAGCGCGGCGCTGAGATGATCTCGCTCTGGCTATAAGAATCGGTTACGTGCGTGCCTTCTCCCCTTGCGGGAGAAGGTGCCCTGCGGAGCAGGGCGGATGAGGGGTCGTGCAACCCCTCACCCGGCTTGCTTCGCAAGCCACCCTCTCCCGCAAGGGGAGAGGGTTCGCGTTGCGCCTTCAACGAAGCTGTCACGAAGCTTTATCCAAGCGGTCCTGGAACCTGACCGCTCCGTCCTAGTTGATAGAGAGAAAACTTAAGAGGCGTGGCTTGCCGGTCATACCTCGGCGCCGTTTTTTCCTTATAGTTAAGGCGCATTCAGTAAGGTGGACTGCGATCCTCGCGACCCGCGATGAGCGTCCGCCGATCTGAACGGCAGATCGAATTTATGGGTAAGCTCATGCTTCTTATCAACCGCCGCCTGATGATGACCGGGGCTTCGGCTGCCGGCGTGTCGCTCGCCCTCGCCGGCTGCGTCGGCACGACGTCCGATCCCGCCATTCAAGCAGACACGCGCCCGCCGGAAAATCCCCTCCCGCCTGGCGTCGCTGCCGACTATTCCGCCATTTATGGCCCGGTCAGCGGCGAGCCCTACCCGATCCCTGGGGTCAAGCTCTCGGAGATCGATTCCGCGTTCCTGCGCAAGGCCATCGCCTATCAGACAAGCGAGCAGCCGGGCACGATCGTCGTCGATCCGCCGAATCATTATCTCTACCACGTGCTCGAAGGCGGCCGCGCCATGTGCTATGGCGTTGGAGTCGGGCGTGAGGGCTTCGGCTGGTCCGGCATCGCCATGATCCACGATAAGCAGGACTGGCCCGACTGGTATCCGCCGCCCGAGATGTTTGAGCGCCAGCCGGAGATCAAGAAATACATGTCGCAGTTGCAGAGCGGGCTGGGCATGCCGGGCGGCGCCGACAATCCGCTCGGCGCGCGGGCCATGTATCTCTGGCAGGGCAACAAGGACACTCTGTTCCGGATCCACGGCACGAACGAGCCATGGACCATCGGCACGAGCGTATCCTCCGGCTGCATCCGGATGATCAATCAGGATGTGATCGACCTCTATCAACAGACGCTGGTCGGCACCAAAGTGGTCGTGTTGGGACCGGGCGTCGTCGGGTGATTCACACGCCGAGAATTGCGGCAGCAATTGGCAGAGATGAGAGATCGAGATAGAAGGCCGCCATCGTCAACAACCGAAAGGAGGTGATCCAGTGTCTCAATGTCTGATCGCAAAGCCGCTGGAAGTCACCGCCTCGCAGGCACCGAAGGCTTAAGTCGGCGGCGGCGCTGACATTGTCGGAGCTATGAGGCTCCCTTATCAAGATCGAAAGCCCCGGCCTAAGTCGGGGCTTTCTCCTTTTTCTGAGGCCTGCGTCGGCCGCCGGCGCTGGATCGGCCGCGGCCGCTGCGGTAAACTCCCTCGCATGATGCGATTCTTCCTCGCTGGTTCGGTGCTTGTGGCGCTGCTCGCAAGCAGCTCGGCGCGCGCCGATTTCCAATCCTGTCTCGGCGAGTTGAAAGCAGCGGCTGAGGCCAAAGGCATTTCCGCCGTCGTCGTCGACGGCGCGACGAAAAACCTCACCTTCAATCCCGAGGTGCTCGACTTCGAGAAGGAGCAGCCGGAATTCGTGACACCGATTTGGGATTATATCGCCGGGCTCGTGGATGACGAGCGGATCGCCGACGGCCGCGCCGCCATGCAGCGCTGGGACCGATGGTTGGAGGTGGCCGAACATAGATATGGGGTCGACGCAGCGGTGATCGCGGCGGTCTGGGGCGTCGAATCCAATTTCGGCAAGAATTTTGGCACCCGGCCGATCCTCCAATCGCTCGCGAGCCTGGCTTGCTCCGCGAGCTGGCGGCCGGCCTATTACCGCCGCGAATTCATCGCCGCCATGCAAATCGTCGGGGAAGGCGACGCGGATCCTTCGAATTTCGTCGGCTCCTGGGCGGGCGCCTTCGGCCACACCCAATTCATGCCCTCGACCTTTCTGCGCTTGGCGGTCGATCTCGACGGCGACGGGCGCCGCAACGTGATCGATTCGGTGCCCGACGCGCTTGGCTCGACCGCCAATTATCTGCACCACAGCGGCTGGATTGCGGGCCTGCCCTGGGGTTTCGAAGTCAAAATCCCCACGCATTATGCCGGCCCCTCCGGGCCCCGCAATAAACAGCCGATGTCGGCCTGGGCAGCGCGCGGCATCACCCATATCAGCGGTTCGCCACTTTCCGGGCAAGGCAATGTGGCCTTGTTTCTGCCGGCGGGTGCGCAAGGGCCGGCCTTTCTCGTGACCCGCAATTTCGATGCGATCTATTCCTACAATGCGGCGTATTCCTATGCGCTGGCAATCGCGTTGCTCTCGGATCGCCTGCGCGGCCGTGGCCCGATCGTAACGCCTTGGCCGACCAACGATCCCGGCTTGTCGCGAGCCGGCCGGCGCGAAGTGCAGGCTCTCCTGATCCGCCGCGGCTATGATCTCGACGGCAAGATTGACGGCGTCTTGGGCAAAAAGACGCAAGCCGCAATCGCCGATTTTCAGGCCCGTGCCGGGCTCAAGCCGGATGGGCGGGCGAGTCAATCGGTTCTCGCGGCGCTGCGCGCTCACTAGAGCGCGAGCAAAGAGACCGCGGGCGGCCGCCGTTTGCGCTCGATCAAAATGTGAGCGCGCCCCGGCCTATAGATTCGCAGCAGGAGAGTTCGTGTGCTCGCGAGGAATGCGCCAAGACCTGCGCTCACCCGGAATTGACTGGCGCGGATGCGCCGTTACCCTAAGGTCCTCTGAGAAAGGACTTACGCACGCGCATGCCTATCTCGGCTTGCAAGCTCGCCCGATATGGCTCGCTCCTGTCGGCGCTGACGGTTTCAGGTCTTGGCCTCGCGGCGAGCCCTCCCGTGCCGACGAACGGGGTTGGCGGCGTCATCGAATTATTCACCTCGCAAGGCTGTTCGTCCTGCCCACCGGCCGATCGCCTGCTCTCAACGATGGCGGGCGATCCCTCGCTCGTCGCGCTGAGCTTTCCGATCGACTACTGGGACTTCATCGGCTGGAAGGATACGCTTGCCTCGCCCGCTTTCACGGCGCGGCAGAAGGCCTATGCCGCGGCGCTGGGCGAGGGCCGCGTCTATACGCCGGAAGCCATCGTCGACGGCCTCTATGACGCGGTCGGCAGCGACAAGGGAGCCATCGATCATGCCGTCAAGATCGGCAAGGGGAGCAAGGGTGCGCTCAGCGTGCCGGTGCAGTTGCGCGAGTCGGGCGGCATCTTGCAGATCGACATAGGCGCCGGCAGCAACACGCCGGCCGGCATCTATGTGCTCCGCGTCGCCAAGTCCAGCACCGTCGTGATCAGCCGCGGCGAGAATTCCGGCCGCCGCGTCACCTACACGGACGTCGTGCGGGCGATGCATAAGGTCGGCGAGTGGAACGGGAAGCCGGAGAGCCTCGAGCTCACCGAATTGAAGAGCGACGGCGAGGGCTATGTCGTGCTCGTGCAGCAAGGCTCGGAACAAAACCCGGGCGCCATTCTTGCCGCGGCCAAAGGCCTCGGGCTTTGAGCGAGAGAGCAAGTCGCGCTGCGGCGCGTTGATCAAGTCCGAATTTTGCCCCGATCCCCAGTTTTCATGCCGGCGATTGCAAAGTCCAACCTTCGCCTCGTGCCAAGCGGCTGAAACAAGGTATCTTTCGGGAATGATTCGCTCTCTTCGTCTGGTTTCGGCCGCCGCCCTGGTCCTCTGCGGGTTGGGTACGGCGCCGGCGATCGCGCAAGCATCCGCGACGATGCGACTGGCGGCGGCCGATGACGCCGCGCCGACATCGGTCAAACACAAATCCAGCAAAGACAAGTCAAGCAAATCCGCAAAGGCCAAAGCGGCCAAAACCGCCAAAAAGGCCGCAGCGAACAAGAGGGAGGCAAGCGACCACGCCGGCAAGCCGGTGCAGATCGCGAGCTTCGGCGATTGGGGCGCCTTCCTCGTCGAGGGCAAGGAAAAGACTTGTTACGTGCTCGCCCAGCCGGCGCAGCGCGCTCCCAGCAAGCTCAAGCGCGATCCGGCCTATGTGTTCATTTCGAGCCGGCCCGGCGAAAACATCCATAACGAAGTCTCGATCACCATGGGCTTTCCGATGAAGGACGGCGGCGATGCCGAGGCCGATGTTGCCGGAACGAGTTTCGACCTTGTCTCGAAAGGGTCAAATGCCTGGGTCAAGAACCCGGCGCAGGAGGCCGAATTCATCGCCACGATGAAGAAGAGCGCGAAACTCGTCGTCAAAGCGGCTTCGGTCAAAGGCCATGTGACGACCGACAGCTATTCGCTCGCCGGACTGTCGCAGGCTCTCGAGCGCGTCGAGAAGGAATGTCGGTGAGGCTCGCCCGTCGCTGCCCTTCCCGATCGGGCGGCTTTGCGGCCCACAGAATATAAAGTGAGATGTTCTCCGGAATTGCAGAAGACACCGCGTTCTAATCAAAAGCCCAATCCAGTCGCGCATAGTAAAAATAATTTCATGAGCAACAATTTAGACTGAATCGGCCAGCTTAAAATCGTTTTTATTACCCTCCATCGGCCTGACACGCTATTTCGAGGGTAGTCACAGCGATTACGCACATGGTACGCTGGATTTCTTTCTTTGTTGCGGCCATCGGCCTGATGGCGCCATCCTGGGCGATGGCGCAGGATGCCTCCAATCCCTATAGCGAGCGCGTGGCAAACGCCTGCGCCGGCATGGGCCTCAATCCGAGCGAAGCGCCCTACTTCTTTTGCGCGTTGAGCCTTCAAGACGTCGCTGCTTCTGCGGCGGATGCGCGTCGCATTTCCGTGGCGCGCCGCGAATGCGCCCGCCACGGCTATCGGATCGGCACTCCCTCCTTCGCGAATTGCGTGCTCGATCGCGAAGAAAGCCTCTCTGCCGAGCAGAGGGCGGTTCGCGCACCGACCTCCGTAGGCCAGATCGCCGAAGATCCCTTCCGATCCTATCAGCGCGGCGACCGGACGGCGTCGGTGCGGCGTGCCTGTGCGGACGTCGGCCTCGTTCCGGGCTCGTCGGAATATACGAGCTGCGTCGGCAATCTGAACATGACGATGGACGATTCGAACATGGTGGGCAGCGATTGAGGTGAATCGGCCTTTGAGCGCAGGCGAAGTTCGGAACCGTATCGAGGGAAGCTGCCGTCATCTGCACACATGCCAAGCTGCTCGCCACCTTCTTCCGATGGCCGGATGTGGCGCCAATGACATCAAGCGCGAAGGTAAGACCCGGCGGCGGGGCAGCCTGTCAATCAGTCGCATTTCGCAGCGACCTCTTCTGAACTGAAGCCTCCATCGCTCGCCTGTCCTCTCCCCAGAGTGTGTCCAAAATCCCACAGAGGCGCACCAGATGCGCAAATTAGTCCACAATTTTCATTGACTATATGGATTACGTCTAGTTGGCTTACATCATAAATAAATCTGGGCGGGGGTCGTTATGCAGTCTGAATTCGGTAAATCTGCCGTAGCGTCATGGATTCGCGGCACAGCTCGACACAAGCTATTGATTCTTCTGGCCTCGACAAGCGTGTGGGCTATCTGCGGGAGACCCGCCGTCGCAGACGACGCCCAGATTCAAAAATTGGAAGCGGAGATCCAGCAGATCGAAGCGCGACACGAGGCCGAGATCAGGTCCTTACGGGCGGAGATCCGGCAGCTGCGCAGGCAAGCGCCCGGCGCCGTTGCGGCAGCCGGACTTGCGCCCGGACAGCCGCTTCCTCCGGGAGAACCGGTCCCGCAACTGCCTCCCAAAGTGGTGATGACCTACGATCGCGGCTACCACTTCGGCTTTTCCGACGCGAACGGATTCAACACGATCGAATTGTTCGGTCGTCTCCACGTCGATACGGGCGGCTATCTGGGCTATACGCCAGGACCGAAGACGTTGGACCAAGTTGGTCTCGCCAGCGGCATCGACTTGCGGCGCGCGCGTATCGGCGTGGTCGGCAAGTTCATGGATGACTGGCACTACGCGCTCGTCTACGACTTCGGCAACACCTCGGACGGCTATAACGACAACAATGCCTTGGCCAACGCCAATTCGGGCACAAGTCCGACCACATCAAACAACTTCTTGGGCGGCGTTGAAAACGCCTTTATCACTTACAATGGCTTCTATAATCACGGAGAGCAGTTCCCGGTGGCGATCGATCTTCCTGGTGTCCAGGATGTGCCCTGGACGCTCGAGGAAGCGACGAGTTCCAACGACATCATGTTCATGGAGCGCTCTTCTGCTCAAGTCGTCGCCACCGAGTTTGGCGGCGGCGATTTCCGTACGGCAGCGGGCGCGCACTCAAACAACGACCGCTATTGGGCAGGCGCCTATCTGACCGGTCCCAACTCCGGCGCTTTGCATACCGACGGTGCCTCCTGCATCGGCGCTACCGCCGGCACACCTTGCACCCCGACGCCTTCCGGATTTGGGCCTCAGCTATCCGGCCTCTTCCGCGCTTCCTATCAGATCGTTCAAACACAGAACGCGACGCTGCACGTCGGCTTCAACTATGCCAATCTGTTCGATCCGCGCCTCGGCGCCAACCTCGACGGCGTCCAGCTTTATGACAGGCCCGAGCTTCGCGTCGATCCGACCTATTTCCTCAACACGGGCAATATCCCGGCCCATGGTGGTGAGGTCTTCGGCGCCGAAGCGGCCGCCTCATTGCAGAATTTCTTCATCCAGGGCGAGTATTATCACTATGTCGTCGACACCCTGGTGAAGACGACACCGGTCGTCGCGGGCTACGGCACCGGCTGGACTGGCGGAGCGCCGGGGCCGGCCCTCAATTTCAACGGCGGTTATGCGGAGGCGAGCTATTCATTCGGCGGCAAGCGTCTCTACAACCCCGCGACAGGCGCCTATACCGGCGTCATTCCCGACAATCCCTTGGTGTTCGGCAGCAATGGCTGGGGTGCGCTCGAAGTCGCCGGACGCTTCAGCACCGTCAACCTCAATGATCCCAACCTGAACACCGGCGTACTCGGGCCCAACTATACGGTTCCAGGCTCGACTTCCAAGACGGGCTATGGCGGCAGCGCGCAAACGTCCTATGGCGCGGGTCTCAACTGGTATCCCAACTTGAACATGAAATTCATGCTCGATTATGAGCATGTCATCGTCGACAATCAGCAGTTGTTAGGTCCGGCCAACAGCCGCGGCGCTACGATCGACTGGATCGCCGGGCGCACGCAGATCATCTTCTGACGAAACGGCTCCGGCGGGGCGCCTTGAGCGACACACGCCGGAAAGGAAGACGCCACGACCCCCAAAGTGGCGTGAATTCCTCTTGTCCCGGGCCGGTGACCGCTGTGCCCGGGACATTTTATTGCTGATCCGCAATCCGCTGAGCGCCTGAAGGTGTGCTTTGGTGTCGTCAGCACGAGACGGGATGGTTCATGCACGAAACAGATAAGGATCGAACCTGCGCGCGTCAGCGGTGCTCCCAAAGGGCCTAGCGGTTTGCCAGAGGAAGCATCGCGCCGCGCGACGCAGCACAATGCAAGATTATGCCGAACGTCGGCCTCTTCGCTGAATATCTGCATGAGCTTGCCGGTCCCGCGATCACGCTCGCGGGCGGGCATGGCGCGGATGTCGTCGTGGCGCAGATCGACATCAATTTCTAGCCCAGCGCGGCCCCTCCTCCGTCTTGTTCATCCTCGATGGCTGGCGCATAATACCTTAACAGCCGGGTGAACCGGACCATCGTGCAAAGTCACGGATTCGCGGCGCCCGCGCCACGGGAGGAACAGATGCTCGAGAGTCTCTATCCCGTCCATCCGGAATGGGAGCGCCGTGCCTTTATCGACGCCGCCAAATACGAGCAAATGTACGCGCGCTCGATCGCCGATCCCGACGGCTTTTGGGGCGACGAGGGCCTCCGCCGCATCGAATGGATCAAGCCCTTCACGAAGGTGAAGAACACGTCCTTCGGTCCGGGCCAGGTCTCGATCAAATGGTATGAGGACGGCGTCACCAATGTCGCCATGAATTGCATCGACCGGCATCTCGCTACGCGCGGCAATCAGACCGCGATCATCTGGGAAGGCGACGATCCGGCGCGATCGCTGCACATCACATACCGCCAATTGCACGACAAGGTCTGCCGTTTCGCCAACGTCCTGAAGGGCCAAGGCGTCAAGAAGGGCGATACGGTCACGATCTATATGCCGATGATCCCAGAGACGGCCTATGCCATGCTCGCCTGCGCGCGCATCGGGGCCATCCATTCCGTCGTCTTCGGCGGATTTTCGCCGGATTCAGTTGCCGGTCGCATCAGGGACTGCGGCTCGAAGCTCCTCATCACGGCAGACGAGGGGCTGCGCGGCGGCCGCAAGGTTCCACTGAAAGCGAATGCCGACATGGCGCTCGAAAAGGCGCCCGGCATCGTGACGAAGATGATCGTCGTGAAACAGACGGGCGGCGCGATCCCTTGGCAGGAAGGACGCGACATCTGGTACGCGGAAGCGGCAGCCGAGGCTTCGCCCGATTGTCCGCCGACCCCGGTGAATGCTGAGGATCCGCTGTTCATCCTCTACACGTCGGGATCGACCGGAGCGCCGAAAGGAGTCGTCCATACGACGGCCGGATATCTCATCTTTGCCTCGATGACGCACCAATATATTTTCGACTATCACGACGGCGACATCTATTGGTGCACCGCCGACGTCGGCTGGGTCACCGGGCACAGCTACATTCTCTACGGGCCGCTCGCCAACGGCGCGACGACCTTGATGTTCGAAGGCGTGCCGAACTATCCCTCGGTCTCCCGCTTCTGGGAGGTCATCGACAAGCATCAAGTCAACACTTTCTACACCGCGCCGACGGCGATCCGCGCCTTGATGGGGGCGGGCGACGGCCCGGTCAAGGCGACGAGCCGCGCCTCGCTGCGCCTGCTTGGTTCGGTCGGCGAGCCGATCAATCCGGAAGCCTGGCTATGGTTTTATAAGGTTGTCGGCGACAGCCGTTGCCCGATCGTCGACACCTGGTGGCAGACCGAGACGGGCGGCATTCTGATCACGCCCTTGCCCGGCGCCACGACCTTGAAGCCCGGCTCGGCAACGAAGCCCTTCTTCGGCATAAGGCCTGAGGTCGTCGATGGCGCAGGCGCCGTGCTCGAGGGGCCCTGCAGCGGCAATCTGGTCATCGCCGATTCCTGGCCCGGCCAGATGCGCACCCTGTTCGGTGACCACGAACGGTTCGTGAACACTTACTTCGCTCCCTATCCCGGCAAATATTTTACGAGCGACGGCTGCCGGCGCGACGCCGACGGCGACTATTGGATCACCGGGCGGGTCGATGACGTGATCAACGTCTCCGGCCATCGGCTGGGCACGGCGGAGGTCGAAAGCGCGCTCGTCGCCCATGTGCTCGTCTCGGAGGCGGCCGTCGTCGGCTATCCGCACGACATCAAGGGCCAGGGCATCTATGCCTATGTGACCTTGATGGCCGGCTCCGAGGGCTCGGACGATCTCCGCAAGGAGCTCGTCGCCTGGGTGCGGCAGGAAATCGGTCCGATCGCGACGCCCGATATCGTGCATTTCGCGCCCGGCCTGCCGAAGACGCGGTCGGGCAAGATCATGCGCCGTATCCTGCGCAAGATCGCCGAACTTGAGTTCCATGCGCTCGGCGATATCTCCACGCTCGCCGACCCGGGCGTCGTCGAGGACCTGATCCGTGACCGCAAGAGTCACGCGGGCCATCACCACGACGCCGTCAAGAAAGCGTGAGGCCGCGCGCCGCACTGCGGCGCCGATGCCACACGTCAACGACATTTTAACGCGATTGCGCGAAAGATCTTCATGGGCGTGCGGCAATTCCCTATTGTCGCACGGGTTATCTTTCGTTGCGCGCGGGGGCGTCATGATCGCGTGGGGGCAACGGAGCGGCCTTGCTCCGGTAATTTGTGCGTTTGTCCTTTCGAGCGCCGCGATCGGCTTGTTTGGGGTGGGCTGCACGTCCGCGAGCGCGCATGAGGTCGTCGCGTTCCGCGGCGATTATCCGGCCGGCGAGATCATCATCTGCCAGCACGAGCGCAAGCTCTACTTTACCGAAGGAAACGGCCAGGCGATCCGCTACCCGATTGCCGTCGGCATGCCGGGCAAGGCCTGGCTCGGCCCGAGCGCCGTCGAAGGCAAGTACATTGCGCCGGCCTGGTCGCCGCCGGCCATCGTCTCCCGCGATCATCCCGAGCTTCCGAGCGTAAGCCCGGGCGGCTCGCCGCATAATCCGATGGGCGCTGCGGCGATCACTCTCACGCGCTACCAGGTCGCGATCCACGGCACGAACAGATGGATGCGCAGGTCGGTCGGCACGGCGGCCTCCTATGGCTGCATCAGGATGTACAACGAGGATGTGGTTGACCTTTACCAGCGCGTGAACGTCGGCACGCCGGTCATCGCCATTCCCTGAACCATCTATCGGCACTATTCGAAGCTGACGCCCCGCACTAGATTGCAGGGTGGAGGAATGATGCCGGATGCTCAATCGACATCCACGACGTGTTGCATCGTCGGCGGCGGTCCGGCCGGCATGATGCTCGGCTTTCTGCTGGCCTGCGCCGGCATTGCCACAATCGTTCTGGAGAAGCACGCCGACTTCCTCCGCGACTTCCGCGGCGACACGATCCATCCCTCGACGCTCCAGGCGATAGACGAGCTCGGCCTGCTCGACGAGTTCCTCGCCTTACCGCATCAGCAGGCGCGGGTTCTCTCGGGCAAGGTCGGCGATGTCACCATTCCGCTTGCCGATTTCTCGCATCTGCCGACCAAGGCGAAGTTCATCGCGCTCATGCCGCAATGGGATTTCCTCAATTTTCTCGCCGGCAAGGCGAAGCTCTATCCGACCTTCCGGCTGATGCTGAAAGCTGAAGTCGATGGGCTCATCGAAGAAGGAGGAATGGTCCGCGGCGTCACTGCCAAGACGCCGGATGGACGGCTTAAGGTCAGGGCCGATCTGACGGTCGGCGCCGACGGTCGCCATTCGATCGTGCGCGCCAAGGCAGGCTTTACGCCCAAGAACATCGGCGCGCCGATGGACGTGCTGTGGTTCCGGCTGAGCTGGCGCCCGAGCGACCCCGACGAAACCTTCGGCCGAATAGACTATGGCCAAATTCTTGTCCTCCTTCAGCGCGGCGATTATTGGCAATGCGCCTATGTCATTGCCAAAGGCGGGTTTGACCAGATGAAGAGCCAAGACATCGCGGTCTTGCGCAGCCGCATCGCCGAGCTCGCGCCCTTCGTCGCCGACCGCGTGGCAGAGCTGAAGACCTGGGATGATCTCAAGCTGCTCACCGTCGCCGTCGATCGGTTGCCGCTGTGGCACAGGCCGGGACTTCTCTGCATCGGCGATTCCGCGCATGCCATGTCGCCGATCGGCGGGGTCGGAATCAATGTCGCGATCCAGGACGCGATTGCCGCCGCCAACATCTTGGAGCCGGCCTTGCGGCAAGGAGGGCCGCCGCCGGACAGCCTGCTCGCCGCAGTGCAGAGGCGGCGCGAGCCGGCCGTCAAGCTGACTCAGGCCATGCAGGTCTTCATTCAGAACCGAGTGATCTCGAACGTGCTTCATGAGCAGGGCAAGATCACCCCGCCCTGGTATCTTCGGCTTCTCACTGATCTGCCTTGGACGCGGCGCCTGACAGCCCGTTTCATCGGTCTGGGATTCCGCGTGGAGCGGGTAAAAAGCTCGCATGCTAAGCTGCCGTGATCGGGCAAGCTCAATGCCTGCGATATGATAAGGTTGACGAAAGCCCCTCCGGATCACCCGCCCCATGGATCGTTTCGACCTCTCCGAGCCGCTCTATGCGCTTGAGACCCATCGCGCCGACATGGGCGAGGTGACGATTGCCGATCTCTTCGCCAAGGATCCGGAAAGATTCGCCGACTTCCACGTCGAGCTCGACGATGTTCTGTTCGACTTCTCCAAACACAGGCTCGATCGGACGACGCTCGCGCTGCTCGTCGATCTCGCCCGCGCCGCGAAGGTGGAGGAGCGCCGCGCTGCGCTCTTTGCCGGCGAGATCGTCAACCCGACCGAAGCACGCCCGGCGCTCCACATGGCGCTGCGCAATATGAGCGGCGCGCCCATGCTGGCGGGTGGCGTCGATGTCATGCCCGAGGTTCTTGCCGAACGGCGCAAGATGCTCGCCTTCGCGGAGGATGTGCGCAATGGTGTGATCAGGAGCACGACCGGCGAGGCTTTCACCGATATCGTCAACATCGGCATCGGCGGCTCGGACCTCGGACCGGCGATGGCGGCCCAAGCGCTCTCGCCTTTCGTTTCGCCGCATCTGCGCCTGCATTTCGTCGCCAATGTCGACGGCGCCGATCTCGCCGATCGATTGAAGGGCCTCGCGCTCGAGCGCACCCTTTTCATCATCTGCTCGAAGACATTTACAACGCTCGAAACGATGACCAACGCGGCCGCCGCGCGCGGGGCGGTGGTGGAAAAGCTCGGCGAGGCCGCCATTGCCGCGCAGTTCTGCGCGGTCTCGACGGCGCCGAATGAAGTCGCTGCCTTCGGCATCCAAGATGATCGCCGCTTCCTCTTCTGGGATTGGGTCGGCGGCCGCACTTCGATCTGGTCCTCGATTGGGCTGTCGCTCGCCATCGGCATAGGCGCGGCGCAGTTCGAAGATTTTCTACGCGGCGGCGAGACGATCGACCGGCATTTCCTGGCCGCGCCGCTCGCCGGCAACGTGCCGGTGCTGATGGCGCTCATCGAGATCTGGTATCGCAATTTCTGGGACTATGCGGCGCAGGCGGTGATCCCCTACGATCAGCGGCTGGCGCGCTTTCCCGCCTATCTGCAGCAGCTCGAGATGGAATCGAACGGCAAGTCCGTCGATCTCTCGGGCGCGCGCATCGAATCGGCAACTGGGCCGATCATCTTCGGCGAGCCGGGCACTAATGCGCAGCACGCCTTCCTCCAGCTCTTTCACCAGGGGACCGAGATCGTGCCGGTCGATTTCCTCGTCGCCGCCGAGCCGACCGCCGCCGATCCCCATCAGCACAATCTGCTCGTCGCCAATTGCCTCGCCCAAAGCGAAGCTTTGATGCGCGGACGCACGCGCGAGGACGTCGAAGCGCGGCTGCGCGGCCAAGGCGCCCCCGAAGAGAAGATCGCGGCGCTGGCGCCGCACAAAGCTTTCGCCGGCAACCGGCCGTCGAGCACGTTCCTCTATAAGCAACTCACGCCGCGCGTCCTCGGCCAACTGATCGCGCTCTATGAGCACAAGGTCTTCGTGCAATCGGTCATCTGGAACATCGATCCCTTCGACCAATGGGGCGTCGAGCTCGGCAAGGAACTGGCGCTGCGTCTCGCGCCGCTCGTCGCGGATGATCGTGCCGCGCTCGACGGGCTCGATTCCTCGACCGTCGGGCTCATCGCGCATATGCGGAAGTTGAAGGAGGGGTGAGGGCGACGAGCGTCGCCCCTCTCCCCGCTTGCGGGGAGAGGGTAGGGTGAGGGGCCGGGTGATTTGCCGGCACCCGAAGGCCCAGCCGATCTGATGAGGTTCCGCCCTTGCGCACGCATTACAATCTCATCGCCGGGCAGAACATCGAGCGCCTCGCAGCCTTGAGCGACGGCGTCTTCGCCGTCGCCATCGCTGATCTGAGGCCGCGCGGGTCGACCGCCTCTCGATCATGCGATTGCGAGCATGCTGCAGGAAAGCATGCTCGAGGAAGCGAAGTGCGGGCCGAAGCGGGCGGCGCTATTTCAAATGCTTGGCAAGGAACTTGTTCATCTCGAACATCGTGACCTGCTTCTTGCCGAAGACAGCGGCGAGCTTGTCGTCGGCGAGGATCTCGCGCTTGTTCGCCGGGTTCTGCAGCTTGTGCTTCTTGATATAGGCCCAGACCTTGCTCACCACTTCGGTGCGCGGCAGCGGTTCGGAGCCGACGACCGCGGCGAGCTCCTTCGACGGCTGCAGCGGCTTGTTGAAGGCGCTCGGGGCAGCGGGCCCTTTCTTGGCGGTTGAGGCTTTCTTCGGTGCACTCGTCATCGCTTTGTCTCCGATCGAATCTGCGCGAACCCTCAGACGGTCTGTAACCCAAAATCACCGATATCCGAAACGCCGCAAGGGGGATTTGGGGGGTAAAGGCGAATTATACCAAGGCAATTCTCGAGCCGCGGCGGTATAGGCGGCCAAGCGCGGCGCCGGGAGGGCCACAAGGGGCAGGAATCGGGCGGTTGAGCTATGCGTTATACGCATAGCTGACTGAGCAAGGCGCGCCAAGACGCTTCCGTCCATCAGCCTTGGCTCTTCCGGTTACGCCGCGCGAGCGTGCGCAGCCGCAATGCGTTGAGCTTGATGAACCCCGCCGCGTCGCGGTGGTCATAGGCAACCGCCCCTTCCTCGAAGGTGACGAGGTCCTGGTCGTAAAGGGAAAAGGGGCTCGCGCGGCCGACGACGGCGGCAGAGCCCTTATAGAGCTTCAGCCGAACCCGGCCAGTGACGAATTCCTGGCTGCGGTCGATCAGCGCCTGCAACATTTCGCGTTCGGGCGAGAACCAGAAGCCGTTGTAGATGAGCTCGGCATATTTCGGCATCAGCTCATCCTTCAAATGCGCGGCGCCCTGGTCGAGCGTGATCTGCTCGATGCCGCGATGCGCCGCAAGTAGGATCGTTCCGCCCGGCGTCTCATACATGCCGCGCGACTTCATGCCGACGAAGCGGTTCTCGACGAGATCGAGGCGGCCGATGCCGTTGGCGCGGCCAAGCTCGTTCAGATACGCAAGCAAGGCGGCGGGCGACATTTTCACGCCGTCGACGGCAATGGGGTCGCCCGACTCGAAATCGATCTCGATGAAGGTCGCCCTGTCCGGCGCGTCCTCCGGATTAACGGTACGCGAATAGACATAATCCGGCACAGGCGCGCCCGGGTCTTCCAGCACCTTGCCTTCCGAGGAGGTGTGAAGAAGGTTGGCGTCGACCGAAAAGGGCGCCTCGCCGCGCTTGTCCTTGGCGATCGGGATCTGATTCTGCTCGGCGAAAGCAAGGAGCGCGCTGCGCGAGGTCAGATCCCATTCGCGCCAGGGCGCGATGACCTTGATGTCGGGCTCGAGCGCATAATAGGAAAGTTCGAAGCGCACCTGGTCATTGCCCTTGCCGGTGGCCCCATGCGCGACCGCGTCGGCGCCGACCTTCCGGGCGACCTCGATCTGTTTCTTGGCGATCAGCGGCCGGGCGATCGAGGTGCCGAGAAGATAGAGCCCCTCGTATTCGGCATTGGCGCGAAACATCGGGAAGACGTAGTCGCGGACGAATTCCTCGCGCAGATCCTCGATGAAGATATGCTCGGGCTTGATGCCGAGCATGAGCGCCTTCTGCCGCGCCGGCTCGAGTTCCTCGCCTTGGCCGAGATCGGCGGTGAAGGTCACGACCTCGCAGCCATAGGTCGTCTGCAGCCATTTCAGGATGATCGAGGTATCAAGCCCGCCCGAATAGGCGAGGACGACGCGTTTGATCGCTTTATCTTCGGGCATTTGGTTCTCTTTGCGGGATTTTGGCGGTCGCCCGACTATAGTGGCGGAGCGTGGCCGCGCAATACGGCTTGATGGAAGCGACGACCGGATCCGCGTGAGTCTCGGTTGCGCGCAGTCACAGTCGGACCCCGGCTTTCGCATATTCCACGAGGGTGCTGTCCCAGTTTGAACTTCCGCTCACGGCCCCGCTGGGCGATAGCGTGCCTGATTAGTCCTGGGGCGACGGCGTCGTCGGGCAGTTCGGGGTGAGATCTAGATGGTGAGTCCCGCTAGGGCTAGGACTCAGCGAATACGCACCATGCGCCGAGCCGATTGCGGTTTGTCCCCGTTCGCGCAGACCCCATGCAGCTGCTTCGCAACGTCAGGTAAAGCATTAAGCCAATAAAGCGCGGTGAGCACTATTTGATCCAGGGCAAGGCGTGGCGGACCCGGATGAGGCAGGGGTCCTAAGGAGGTCATCTCATGTCCTACATCCGCGATTTCGCCAGCCTGACCGCAGACGACACAGCCCTCGTCGGGGGTAAGACCGCTGCGATCGGCGAATTGACTTCGCTTCGGGGCGCCGGCGTCGAAACTCCGCCGGGTTTCGCCATCACGGCCGCGGCCTATCGTGACGGCCTGACGGAGGCTGACGCCTGGACGCGGCTTCGCAAGCTTTTGGACGGTCTCGATGTCCGCGATGTGAAGGAGCTTGCGCGGCGCGCCGAGGCGGCCCGGAAGATTGTCTATGACGCCATGAATAGCGAAACGCTTCGCGCCGAAATCCGTGCCGCCTGGCGGGCCATGAAGGCGAAACACGGCGCTGAGCTGGCGGTCGCGGTCCGCAGTTCTGCGACGGCCGAGGACCTGCCCACCGCAAGCTTCGCAGGCCAGCACGACAGTTTCCTCTATATCCGCGGCGAAACGGCCGTGATCGAGGCCTGCCGGCGCTGCTTTGCTTCAATTTTCACGGATCGGGCGATCGTTTACCGCACTGAGAACGGCTTCGATCACTTCAAGGTCGCCCTTTCCGTGGCAGTCATGAAAATGGTGCGTGCCGATAGAGCCTCGAGCGGGGTGATCTTCACGCTCGATACCGAGTCGGGCTTCCGGGACGTGATCTTCCTGACCGGCGCCTATGGTCTGGGCGAGACGATTGTGCAGGGCAGGGTCGATCCGGACGAGTTCTATGTTCATAAGCCGACCTTCCGCAAAGGCTCTAGGGCAGTGCTGAGGCACAAGCTCGGATCAAAGGAAAGAAAGCTCGTACTCATAGGCAAAGGGGTCGAGGCAAGGACGATCGAGCGGCCGACCCCTCTTGCCGATCGGCAACGCTACTGCCTCGGCGACGATGAGATCCTGTGCCTCGCGGACATGGCCTTGAAGATCGAGGACCATTTTTCGCAGAAGGCGGGCCACTTGAAGCCGATGGACATCGAATGGGCGAAGGACGGCGTCGACGGACGGCTGTACATCCTGCAAGCGCGGCCTGAGACGGTCGCGTCGCGCCGTACGGCTGGCCAGATCGAGACCTGGCGGCTGAAGCGTGACGCGCCGACGCTGGTTACCGGCAAGGCGGTCGGCGAGAAGATCGCCGTTGGCAAGGCGCGCGTCATCGCATCCGAGCATGACCTTGCGACATTCCGGGCGGGCGAAGTGCTCGTCGCTTCCACGACCAGCCCGGATTGGGAGCCGGTGATGAAACGCGCCGCGGCCATTGTGACGGATCGTGGCGGACGCACCTGTCATGCCGCGATCCTGGCGCGCGAGCTGGGCTTGCCGGCGGTCGTCGGTACGGGCCGGGCCACGAGCACGCTGACCGCAGGTCAGCTCGTCACCGTCTCATGCGCCGCCGGCGACATTGGCAACGTCTATGCAGGAGCAATACCCTTCGAGGTCGAACGGACGTCTGTCGCGGAACTCAAGCCGACACGCACGCAGATCATGCTCAGCTTCGCCAACCCCGAGACGGCCTTCAAAAATGCGATGCTCCCGGTTGCAGGGGTAGGCTTGGCGCGGATGGAGTTCATCATCAGCGGGGTTGGCGCCCATCCGATGGCGCTCGCTCATCCCGAAAAGATCACCGCCAGCCGCGATCGTGCGATGATCCGACGCTTGGCGAGGGGACGCGCCTCGCCTGCGGATTATTTCGTTGAGCAAGTCTCGGAAGGCGTGGGGACGATCGCGGCGGCCTTCTATCCGCGGCCGGTTATCGTGCGGCTTTCGGATTTCAAGAGCGATGAATATGCGGCGCTCACCGGCGGTCGCGATTTCGAGCCGAAAGAAGCCAATCCCATGCTCGGGTTTCGCGGCGCCGCCCGTTATGCCCATCCGGCCTATGCCGACGGCTTTGCCCTCGAGTGCCGGGCGCTACGCCGCGTACGCGAGACCATGGGCCTCACCAATCTGTCGATCATGGTACCCTTCTGTCGGCGTGTTGATGAGGCCAAGCGCGTCTTGAAGAGCCTCGCCGCAAACGGGCTCGTTCAAGGCCGCGATGGACTGGAGATCTTCGTCATGTGCGAGATTCCCAACAATGTCATCCAGATTGACGCCTTCGCGGCCTTGTTCGATGGGTTCTCGATCGGCTCCAATGATCTGACGCAATTGACGCTCGGCGTGGATCGGGATTCGGAGATCGTGGCGTTCGACTTCGACGAGCGCGATCCCGGCGTGCTCGAATTCCTCCGCCAGGCCGTCGAAGGCGCACGGCGCAACCACCGCCACGTTAGCATATGCGGCGAGGCGCCGGCGACCTATCCCGAGATTGCAAGAATCTTGATCGAGCAGGAAATCGACTCGATCAGCGTCAATCCCGCGAGCGCCTTGAAGCTGATGCGGCTCGCCGCCGAGGTCGAAGCGAAGTTAGATGCGCCTCATGTTCAAGCGGAACTGACGCACTGAGCCGCTGATCAATCACTCAAATCCACCGCGCCCAACAGCATGCCGATCCGGCCCTCGCCCCAGAGAGGCAGCAGCAGCCGTTCATAGGTACGCGCCCCTTCCTGCCGATAATAGGTAGGAGCTGCGGCCTCAATCGTCGCGCTGCACTGCGAGCGCAGGAACTCAAACGGCCACATCGGCTCCATCTCATCGATGAACTTGCCCGCGAGGACTTCGGCGCGGAGCGCTTGCCCAAGGTGATTGAACCTGAAGCGCTCCAGCCGCTCGAACGCGTCAATCAGCAGGAGCCGATCGGCAAGATCCGGCAGATCCGAGAGATTGACGTCATCCCAAAAAGGTATGTTGGCGGCCCCCCGCAACAAGCTCTTCCAATAGGAATGCACGCGGGCGAGATCGGGCGAAAGGCGGGTCGGGATAGAATAAGGCTGTGTCATTGTGGGCTCGAGCCGTGTGGGCTTCGTTGAGGCTCATATCATAGTTTGAAGGTTAGCCTCATCGCCAAAAGCCGCTTGACCCTGGTCAAGGAGGCCGAAGCGCAGGCCGGTCATCTTGTTCCTGGGAGAGCCTTAATGGCTGGCATCGTCACCCTCACCATGAACCCGGCCGTCGACCTTTCGACCTCGGTCGATCGGGTCGAACCTTTGCGCAAACTGCGCTGCCACACGGGACGGCGCGATCCCGGCGGCGGCGGGATCAATGTTGCGCGCGTCATCGCCCGCTTCGGGGCCGATGTCACCGCGGTCTACCCCGTTGGCGGCGCGCTAGGCCAATTGCTGCAGCGCCTGGTCCAGGACGAGGGCATCAAAAGCCTGACCATTCCGGTGCTTGGCGAGACCCGCGAGGATATCACCGTGAGCGACGCGGCCACGGGCCAGCAATATCGTTTCGTGCTCCCTGGGCCGGCGCTTGATCGCGCCGAATGGACGGAGTGCTTGAACGTCTTCGCCGCTCTTCGCCCCGATTTCGTCTGTGCGAGCGGCAGCCTGCCGCCCGGCGTCCCTGACGACTTTTATGCACGGGTCGCCAAGATCGTCGCGGGATGGGGCGCGAAATTCATCCTTGATAGCTCCGGAGCAGCGTTGAATTCGGCCCTCGAGGAACGCGTCTATCTCATCAAGCCGAACTTGCGCGAAATGCGCGAACTCGTAGGCGCGGCTCTCGATGAGCAAGGCTCGAGGATCGACGCGTGCCGCAGCCTGATTGCGCGTGGGGCCGCGGAAATTGTCGCGCTGACGCTCGGCGCGGATGGTGCTCTCTTGGTGACGAGCGACCGCGCCTGGCAGGCGCAGCCCCTTCCCGTCAAGCCGGCCAGCACGGTTGGCGCAGGCGACAGCTTTCTCGGCGCCATGGTCTGGGCGTTGACATCGAAGATGAGCTTGGAAGAATCCTTCCGCTATGCGGTCGCGGCGGGCTCCGCAGCCCTGCTGGCGCCTGGGACTGAACTCTGTCGCCCCCAGGATGTGCGCGACCTCCTGAGCCAAGTCGTGATCCAGGACTTGCCCGATCGGCGAGCGGCAGCGGTCTGTGGCCGCCCATCGCGCGTGTGATGGCTAATTCGGGCCTGCTTCGACGCGCCTCGCGGGTCTAGGCGCGACAAGAGTCCTGTCACGAACACGAATCTTTTCGACGATGAGTTCGCCCTTTGGCTCGAAAATGTCGTCAGGTACAAGAATCTCGCCCGCTTTCATGCGCAGACCCAGAAGGGCATAGGCGGCCGAAAGCATGCGCGCGGCGGCGCCCGTATACCAGCTCCAGCCGCCGCGGCCGGCATGGCCCAGCCCGTCCGATATGTCCGCCGCCTGTTGATGTGGCGCAAGACCATAGATCGCAAGATTCTCGCCTTCCGTCTTGTCGAGCGGCGAGATCTTCTTCCACAAGTCAAAGGCGCGTGCCTTGAAACGTTGGGCGAGCTCAGCATCGCCCTCGTCGCCTGAGATTTCGGCGAGCCGCAGCATCGCATCGACCGCCCAAGAGGCGCCGTGCGAATATTGGCTCGCGTTCTCGCGGACGCCCGGCGGATAAGCGGCGATGCGGCCTGGAAAAGGCACGGAATCTTCATCGAAGGGCCGGTCGAGGAGCAGGATCCTGTCCTTCTTTTCGAGTCTGGCGAGCCCAGATTCGAGTGCCAGCCGGCCGCGGCCGAAATCGACCGCGCCGGAAAGGATGGGCCAGGCGGCGGTCAGCGCGCAGGTGCGCTCCAAAATGGCGCCGGAATCGGTGAAGGCGAGAGAGTAGTGATCGCCGCGCCAAGCGCATTCGAGGGCGCCCTTGAGCGCATCGGCCTTGGCGAGATAGGCGCTTGCCTTGGCCTCTCCTTCACGCATGGCAATGATTGCGCTGAACCAGCGCAGGATGTCGTGAAGAAAGAAGCCCATCCAGACGCTTTCGCCGCGGCCAGCGAAGCCGGCGAGATCGATGCCATCGTTCCAATCTCCCGTTCCGAGCAACGGCAGGCCATGTGCACCAAGCCGAGCGAGCGTGTGGTCGATCGCGAGGCGGCAATGCTCATAAACGTCACCTTCTTCGCGCGAGGCACGCGGAACGAAGGTGAGCGAGTCCCGATCCATCGGTACAACGGGGCCGACGAGATAATGCGTCTTTTCATCTAGCAGCGCATGATCTCCGGTCGCGGCGACATAGCGGGCGACGACATAGGGCAGCCACAAATGCGGATCGCAAGCGCGGCTGCGCTGGCCGAGGCCGGTGCGGCCGTCCGGCGTCGGATGCCACCATTTGAGCACGTCGCCTTCGAGAAATTGTTGGCTTGCGTGCAGCAGGATCTGCTTGCGCGCGAGCGCGGCATCGCTGAAGAAGAGCGGGAGCACGTCTTGCAGTTGATCGCGAAATCCATAGGCGCCGCTGCGCTGGTTTGGCCCGCTGCGGCCAAAGAGCCGCGCCGCCACTGTCTGATAATAGAGCCAGTGGTTGACCAACCGGTCGAAGTCCGGACGGTTCGTCTCAATTTCGATCGCGGTTCCCTGCGCGGCCCAATGTTCGCGCGTCGCGGCGAGCGCTTTGCGGGCCCGCGCCGGATCGCGCAGCGCCTCTGCGAAGCCTGCGGCCTGTGCCTGGCTTTGTGCTTGCCCCAAGACGATGGCGATCTCAGCCTCTTCGCCGGCTTCGACGCTGACAAGCCCGCAAGAGGCCGCGACGCGCTGCCCATCGTCGCCGGCCTGCGGATCGCAAGCGCCTGTCGTGACCATCACCGGGCACGTGAGGTCTCGACCCTCCGTGCCGACAAAACGGGCGCGCACGGTCTCCGTCGTCTGAGTTTCGAGATTGCTCGCTGAGAATCCGCAGCCTCGATAGAAATCATTCGTCGGATTGGTGAAGAACAACGTGTTTGCGTCTTGCGTCGTCTCGATTCGGCCGCGGCTTTCGAACGTGTTCTCCGCGAGCGCAAGTTCGAAATAGGGCACGATGCGGAAACGCCGCTTCCTATCGGCCTTGTTGCGCAAAACGAGCAGCCGGACGCAAGCCGGCGCATCCGGCGGAACGAAGATCGTCAAGTCGAGATCGATTTCTGCTCCGAAGCTGCGGAAGTGGGCGACGCCCTTTTCATAGGCTACCTCGTAACGTGTATCCTTGCGTCGCAGAGGAACGAAGCCAGGACAATGGATTTCACCACTGTCCAAATCGACGACATAAATCACTTGGCCGGGTAGAGTCGTCGCGACTTGTTCGAAGCGGAACGGCGTCAGCGCATTCTGCCGCTCGTTGCCGACGAAAGAATGGATTTCGCCCTCGTTCGAGACGATCGCGCCATAGCCTTGTGAATTGGCAAGAACATGCGCCCAAGGCCGCGGCGTCTTTTCGGTGAGCGTCAGTTCAATGCCTGCCTGCGAAAAGGCGAAGGGCCACGCGGCCGGATCTCGGGTCTTAAGATCGCGGGTCTTGCGCATGATCCCAGCGAGCATCTTTTCCTCGAGCGGAGGCTTCTCGAGGAAGTTCGCGACGCGCCGTGCCGCCGCGAATTCGTCCACCGCATGGCCGCTAACAAAAATGATTTCGTGGGATGCGAGCGGCGGCAGATCGACCCCGACCGTCAAACTCGCTGCCGGATCGAATGTATAGAGGAGGCCGTCATCTTCCGGGTTGCGCGCCCGGCCTTCTTCGAGCCCTTGCGGTGCGCGGAAGGTGCCCGATCCAAGAAAGCGGATGCGCGAATCCTCGTAACCCTCGAATTGCGCGCCGGCGGGCAATCGGACGGAGTGGAAAAAGATCTCGCGCGACATGCGTCGCTCCGCTAGGTGGCGGGCGCCGTCGCGCAGCATCCGATTGCGGGCGAAGATCGCATTGAGCGGGGGGACGAACCAGGTCGCCACATGCAGGGCATTGAAGTCGCTGTCGCGGACATAAGCGGGAAATTCGCCAAGCGCGAGCTCCTGAAAGCTGGTGAGCGCGACTCGGCGCGGGCGATCGGCGAGATTGATGAGCCGGACTGCGCGGAATTCGATGCATTCGCTTTCGGCGAGCCATATTCTCGTCTCGGTCAGGATCGCCTCGGCTTCATTGACGATCTTCAAAACGCCGGGTCGGACTTCAGCGACGGAATAAACCGCCGAGGTGACATGGGTCGGCTCAAAGCCGACGCTGAAGAGGGCCCCTGAGTCCTTGTCTCGAATGTAGAAGAACGTGCCGCGGATCTGCAAAGAATCGAGCGGCCTGCGCGTGAGGTCGATCGCAGCGCCGGGACGCGCGGTTTCATAGATGTGAGAATAGCCCCGCCCATCGGATTCGAGTTCGATTCCGATTTGACCGTTTGAGATCGCGAAGAAGTTGCGCGCCATCAGCGAATTTCAGCTATTATCGCTCGATCCAGCGGTCGAGAGTTTCGTTCACTGGTTCGGAATTTCTTCGAGGTATGGGCTGGTGAATCCGAGCTTGCGCAGCCCGGCTTGGATCTCGGGAATCTTCATGAACAGCTTCCATAACAGGCCCGTGCGGTAGTTCTCGATCATGATGACGATCGGTCCTTGATTGATTGCGAGGAAGGTGCTGGCGTACCATTCCCGCGCTTCACAGAAGGCGTCGACAAAGCCGTAGCTTCCCCATATCCGATCGCCGTGCGCCGAGAAGAAGTGACGCAGCACTTGCATTGCCTCCTTGGGCGCATAGGGAAAGCTTGAGAGGGTGGCAGTCGGCGAGATGGTGCCATTGTCGTTATTGGGCGCATGGACCTCATAGCCCGACGGGCCATCGCTCGCCGTCAAGCCCCAGCACGCGGCGCCATAGCCCTTGTGCCCCTGCGGATTGCGGATGCAATGCTCGCGATTGATCATCACGTGCCGTACGTTCTGCTCCCAATAGTCGGCATAGCGATCCTTGAGGCCGTGTGGATCGAGACCGCAGAATGAATAATGGGCGAAGAACAGAGGCCCGCCGTAGGGCGGCCCCAAGGGAAGCTCGATGCCATAATAGGTCTTGCCGTTAAGGAACTCACGGCCTGCCGCAAAGCCTTGATGATAGACGTCCGCATCGATGGCGTAGCGTGGCGAGGATGCTGCCAGCACGTAGGTGATCAGGCACTCGTTCCAGCCGCGGATTTCATGGTCGATGGCCCAGCCGTTGTTAGGGCTCCAGTGCCAAAAGAGGACCTCGCGGCCATCGCGCGTGTGCCAATTCCACTCTGCCTCCTCCCAGAGCATAGTGATTCGCTGGCGCAGATGTTGCTCGATGGGAGAATCGCGGTCGAAGGCTTGCCGCGCGCAAAGAAGGCCCATGAATAGATATGAGGTCTCGACGAGGTCGCCGCCGTCGTTCTTGCGGCTCATGGGAATCGGGGCGCCGGTGCGACCATTCATGAAGTGTGGATAGATCCCGTGAAAGCATGTCGCGTGAGTGAGAAGGTCGAGCATTCGTCCGAGGCGATCGAGCGCTTCCTCGCGCGATACCCAACCGCGCGCGACGGCGACGATAATCGCCATGATCCCAAAGCCCGATCCCCCGATGGCGATGCGGTCGTCAACCGCTTCCTCTCGCGTGGTCCGGCGATCAGGCGCGAGGCCGCTGACCAAGTGAGCCGCTTCCCAGAAGAAGCGGAAGGTCTGACGTTGGACACAATCGAGGAGTTCTTCGTCCGACAGATCGGCGGGAGAGAAGGGTCTGGCGGCTTTGACTTGCGAACCTTTGGCCATCTTAGATTTGGACTCCCGTTGGTCGATCTTGGCCATGACGTCGGCGCTCCTCAGAAAGGTGTTAAGTCAGGCGACGGTGTTTTCGCTGGCGTCGCCGTGGCCCGGCGCGAAAGCGTGCGCGCTTTCGGATCCCTCACAATATGGAGGACGCGGGAATAAAAATGATCATGTGCCTCGGCGCGTCCGATATAGACGACGCCGGCGCGATCGAGATCATTGGCGAGCACGTCAATAACGCGTCGCCGGGTCTCCTCGTAGGTCGATTCGAGTGCCTCATCGACCAGCACCCAGGCGGGTTTCTGAAGCAAGGCACGCGAGAAAGCGACCACCTGCTGCTCATCGGCGCTGAGTTCGCGGTACCAAGGCTTTATGGTGTCGAGCATTGGCGTTAGTCGCTCGAGCCCAAGACGGACGAGCGCGTCGGTGAAGCTCTTGTCATCGAAGTTCTCGACCTTCGTGGGATAGGCGAGCACTTCCCGTAGTGTGCCCGGCGGTAAATAGGGTATGCGCGGCACATGCAGAACCCTTTCGCCTTTTGGCCACGCGATACGCCCGGCGCCCCAGGGCCAGAGGCCCGCCAGCGCGTAGAAGAGCAGTGTCTTGCCGGAAGACGGTTCGCCTACAATCAGGACATGCTCGCCGGCCTCGATCTCAACTTTTCCTTCGCGCAGCTTGGTGCAGCCACCGGACGAGACGATCTCGACATCTTCCAAGGCTAACGTGCCGGGCTTGCCCTCGACGAACGCGATACGATTTTCCCCGTGATGGAGCACCTCGGTTGCCATCGCCGCGTGACGGAAGCTCACCACGCGGAGCAAGGTAGCGCGCCAATCGGCGATGCTGCTGAAATTATCGACGAACCAGCGCAAGGAGGATTGCACCTGGTTGAAGGCTCCTACCGCCATCATCAATCCGCCAAACGACAGATTGCCTGCAAAATACATAGGCGCAGCGACGATAATTGGCGCGACTATGGTGAACCACCCGTAACCCGCTGTAACCCAGGTGAGTCTCGTCACGGAGCTGACAAGGCTTCGCATGACGTCCAGGACAGCTCGGAGGTCCAACCCAATCCGTCGTTGCTCGTCCGCCTCACCACCGCACAGGGAGATTGCGCTGATGTGCTCGTTGACGCGCATGAGCGAGAAACGAAGCGCGGCCTCGCGGGCATAACGTTCGGCATTCTGGGCGATCAGGGGGCGTCCGGTCCAGTAGCTTAGAAGCGAAGCCGAGCCCGCGTAGATCACGGCCGCCCAGACCATATATCCGGGTATAGCGAAGTCGTGGCCAATGATGCGGAAGGCGAGGGTGCCCGAGAGGGCCCAGAGCACGGCGATGAAGCTCATTAACAGCACCGAGGCCTGAAAGAGTCCGATACCAAGATCGCTCGACAGCTCTGTGAGGTGGCGCGCATCCTCATGCATGCGTTGATCGGGGTTGATCCCGATCGGTCCGGCGGAGGCGAGCCGAAAAGCGTGCTGCGGCTTGAGCCATTGTTCGACCAGGTCCTGCACAACGCCTTCACGAAGCTTCAGCTTCATCATCTCGTTGAGCCACCTCTGGGCGACATTGAGAATGAGAAGGGCGCCGGCGATACGGCCGAATACGCCGAGCTGTATGATGAAGGCTTCGAAGTCCCGTTGGGTGAGAGCGTTGTAGAACGGCCGGTTCCATCGGTTGAGGGCGATCTGCCCGTAAACGGTGGCGATGATGACAAGGACAATGGCGATTATCAGAAGAAGAAGATTACTGCGCACCGCCGACGCGAGGAGCACGCGGATCATCACGGAAAGCTGCGGGATGAGCCCTGCATTGGCCGATCCGTCCATCTCAGATGCGTTGGCGCTTTCTCTCGTTTGGTCGGTCATGGCCGTCTCCCCCTTGGCAATATAGGCCGTGGCGAGCAGGCCACTCAAGAAGCGCGATTGCCTTGAGGGCATGCGCCTCCAAATGGGGACAAACAATCCCGGCCGGATTGATGATGTGCCGCAGGAGAGAGGCGATGGATCGGATCGATGTTTTGGGAGCGATGACTCTGGCGGAAAAGCTTGGCCAGCTTGCAATGAGCGCGGCCGCCTATAGCGTGACCGAGCCGGTGATCGCCGGAATCTGAAGGACGCCGTCCGAACTGCGTTGTTCAACGAATCATCGACCGCGACCCGCTGGCGCCAGAAACCAATCAATCGCCCGAAGCGAAACGCGGATCTGCGATCTCACCGCGGAGCGATGTCCGCTTATGGCGCATCTCCGTCATTGGCCCAGCGAAGCTGAATGACGGCTCGCCACCCTTTGCAGACACCACCCTCGCAACCTGCACCTTGCAGAATCGCTGGAAAAGTGCATATGGAAGCCATCAATCTTCTCATAGCGATCATCCTTCGATGATCGAACATTGAGAGTGGGCCCCGCCGGACCCGCTCTTTTTTATTACCGCTGGCCGGCTTGAAATATCCGCAGTGAACACCCTATGAATCATAGGCTTAAACGTGGCGGAACGGGCCTAAGGGACACTATCGGGCTCCAACTCAAAGGACGTGGATTGCAAAGCACGCTGACCGAACCGCGTTTTTCGACCGAGACGGGTGTCGCCGCCCGGATCGCCGCGATCGCCACGCCCGTGCTCGCCGATCTCGGCTTTCGCCTGGTTCGGGTGAAGCTTTCGGCTCAGGCGGGCACGACAGTTCAGATCATGGCCGAGCGGCCGGACGGCAGCATGTCCGTCGGTGATTGCGAAACCGTCAGCCAGGCCCTATCTCCTGTGTTGGATGTCGAGGATCCGATCCAGGCAGGCTACCGGCTGGAGATTTCCTCTCCCGGCATCGACCGGCCGCTCGTGCGCCACTCGGATTTCGAGCGCGCCCGGGGCCATGAGGCGCGGATCGAAATGGCGGCGCCGGTCGACGGGCGCAAAAGATTTCGCGGGTCTGTCGAAGGGCTCGAAGGCGAGGGAAGCGAAGCGCGCGTAAAACTTCGCCGCACTGATGCCAAGCCGGACGAGCCGGCCGATGTCTGGCTCAAGCTCGCCGATATCGCCGAAGCCAAGCTGGTGCTCACCGAAGAGCTCATTCGCGAGACGCTGCGCACCGCCAAAGCCGCGGCCAAGCAGCGTGGTGGGGAAACGGAAGGATCGCAGGCCATCGCGGCGCGGCACGGCCGGTTCGCCGGCGAGCCGAAACCGCCGCGTCGCGCCGGCCCAAAGCTCGGAAGAGCGAAGCCGGCGCCGTCGAAACAACCGTTCAAAGCTTCGCGTAAGCCAAAGTCCAATTAGGGAATGCCCGCCGCGCTTGGAGCGTGCGGCGGGTCACGAGAGGAGAAAACCATGGCCGTCAGCGCCAATAGGCTCGAACTGCTGCAGATCGCCGACGCGGTTGCGCGGGAGAAGTCGATCGACCGGCAGATCGTGCTCGCCTCGATGGAAGATGCGATGCAGAAAGCCGCCCGCTCCCGCTATGGGCAGGAGACGGAGGTGCGCGCCGAGATCAACCCGAAGACCGGCGAGGTCCGCTTCTCGCGGCTGCTGCTTGTCGTCGAGCAAGTCGACAACGACGCGATTCAGATTTCGCTCGCCGAGGCACGCAAGAAAAACCCCGCCGCGCAGGTCGGCGACTGGATCGCCGAGACTTTGCCGCCCTTTGATTTTGGCCGCATCGCCGCGCAGTCCGCGAAGCAGGTGATCGTGCAAAAAGTGCGCGAGGCGGAACGCGACCGGCAGTATCAGGACTTCAAGGACCGCATCGGCGAGATCGTCAACGGCGTCGTGAAGCGGGTCGAATACGGCAACGTGATCATCGATCTCGGCCGCGGCGAGGCGACGATCCGGCGCGACGAGATGATCCCGCGCGAACAATTCCGCCCCGGCGACCGTGTCCGCGCCTATGTCTATGACGTGCGCCGCGAGCAGCGCGGCCCGCAGATCTTCCTGTCGCGCACCCATCCGCAGTTCATGGCCAAGCTCTTCCGTCAGGAAGTGCCGGAGATCTATGACGGCGTCATCGAGGTGAGGGCGGTCGCGCGCGACCCCGGCTCGCGCGCCAAGATCGCGGTGATCTCGCGCGATTCTTCGATCGATCCGGTCGGCGCCTGCGTCGGCATGCGCGGTTCGCGCGTCCAGGCGGTGGTCAATGAGCTGCAGGGCGAGAAGATCGACATCATTCCCTGGTCCGCCGATGCCGCCACCTTCATCGTCAACGCCTTGCAGCCGGCGGAAGTCGTGAAAGTCGTGCTCGACGAGGATTCGGAGCGCATCGAAGTCGTAGTGCCGGACGATCAATTGTCGCTGGCGATCGGCCGGCGCGGCCAGAACGTGCGGCTCGCCTCGCAGCTCACCGGCTGGGACATCGACATCCTGACCGAGGCCGAGGAATCCGAGCGGCGGCAGAAGGAATTCATTGAGCGCACCAATATTTTCATGAACGCGCTCGACGTCGATGAGGTTGTCGGCCAATTGCTCGCCTCCGAAGGCTTCCGCTCGGTCGAGGAACTGGCCATCGTGGAGCCCGCCGAAGTCGCCGCCATCGAAGGTTTCGACGCCGATACGGCGGCCGAGATCCAGAGCCGGGCGCGGGCGCATCTCGCGAAAGTCGAGGCCGAGCTCGATCAACGCCGCAAGGAACTCGGCGTCGCCGACGAACTCGCGGAGGTCGAGGGGGTGAGCAAAGCCATGCTGGTCAAGTTCGGCGAAAACGACGTGAAAACGGTCGAGGATCTCGCCGGCTGCGCGACCGACGATCTCATCGGCTGGAGCGAACGCAAGGATGGAGAGACGGTCAAGCATGCCGGATTCCTGGACGGGATTGAGATCTCGCGCGAGGAGGCGGAGGCCTTGATCATGCGGGCGCGGCTCATGGCGGGCTGGGTTGCCTCGATCCCGACGATCGAGGAGCCGCGGGTCGCTGAATAGCGTGGAGGTTTGGTTGAGCAATCGGCTCGAGTCTGGATCGCAGCGGACGTGCATCGTCACCCGGGCGAAAGCCGGGCCCGGCGACATGATCCGTTTCGTCCTCGGGCCTGAGGCTGAGGTCGTTGCGGATCTGCGCCGCAAATTGCCCGGGCGCGGCGTCTGGGTCGCTGCTCGGGCGGATGCGGTTGCAGCGGCCGTTCAGCGAAAGGCTTTCGCCCGCGCATTCAAGGCCGAGGTCAAGGTTTCCGGGTCCTTGCCCGCGGACATCGAAGCCTTGCTGACTGAAAACTGTCTTCAGGCGCTGTCGCTCGCCAAGAAGGCCGGCCAAGTCGTCACCGGCTTCTTCAAAGCGGAGGCGGCGATCAAGGGTGGCAGCGTCGTCGGCCTTGTGCATGCCAGCGACGGGGGCGCCGACGGCGGCCGCAAGCTGTCGCAAGCCCTTCGCCGCCGGTTCGGCGGGGAGGAAAGGGCGGAGATCAGGCTCTTCACGTCGCCCCAATTGAGTTTGGCACTCGGCTTGACAAATGTGATACATGCAGCGCTCACCGAAGGGACGGCGAGCGAGGCGTTTCTTTCGCACTGCCGCAGATTGGAGCGTTACCGCTCCGCTCCTTCCGTTTCCGACCCATCGGATTCGGCAGAAGGGGCACTGGAAGCAGCTGACGACGGAGCAATCTGAGGTAGCGAGGGGCGACTTCGACGCTCAGAAGCGTTTCAAGTAGCCCGGCGCAGGCGCGCCGCTTACGACATAAATGGGCGTGGCCCTGGAATTTTGTGACATAGTGGGCTTGGCCCTGGGATATGGAACGAATGGCTGAATCGAAGAATTCCGGCGACACCACTTTGAGCGTCGCTCCGACCAAGACCTTGTCGCTGAAACGACCGGTCGAGGCGGGAACCGTGCGTCAGAGCTTTTCGCACGGGCGCTCCAAGACGGTTGTGGTCGAAAAGGTGAAGCGCCGGGCGCTGGGCCCCGCCGAGGCGCACCCGCCGCGCGAGGCCGCGCCTGCGCCCGCCGCGCCCGCGCACCCTGCGCAGCCGCAGGAACGCCAGCGTATCGAGGCCCCGCAGCGTCCCGCGACGTTTCGGCCGGCCGCCGGCGTCGTCTTGCGTTCGCTGACCGAAGAGGAGCGCGAAGCGCGCAGCCGTGCCCTTTCTGGAGCGCGCGAGCGCGAAGACGAAGAGCGCCGTCTGGCCTTGGCCGAGGCGCAGGCGCGTGAAGAACGCGAGACGCGCGAGCAGGAAGAGCGCGCCGCTGCCGCTGAGCGCAAGCGCGAGGAAGAGGCGCGCCGCGCGCATGAGGCGGAAGCCAAGCGGCGTTCCGAGCAGGAGGCCAAGCGGCGGCTCGAGGCCGGCGCGCCGCCCGCTGCGCCTGCCGCTCCGTCCAGCACAAGAAAGCCGCTCGGCGTGTTTACCGGCGTGGCGCCGGCCGTTGGCGGGCGTCTGGTGGCGGTCGAGGAAGAGGACACCAAGCGCATTATTCGCCGACCCGGCATGCCGACCAAGATCGTGCTGCCGCGCCCGAGCCGTGGCGGCGAGCAGAAGAACCGCGGCCGTCTGACGGTTGCCAGCGCCACGGGAGAGGAGGACGAGCGCACCCGCTCGGTCGCCGCTTTCCGGCGGCGCGTGCAAAGGCTCAAGGGCCATGTCGCCGAGCAGAAGGAAAAGCTCTCGCGCGAGGTCATCCTGCCCGAGACGATCACGATTCAGGAACTCGCCAACCGCATGTCGGAACGCGGCGTCGACGTCATCAAGCTTCTGATGAAGCAAGGCCAGATGGCGAAGATCACCGACGTGATCGACGCCGATACGGCGCAGCTCGTCGCCGAGGAGCTGGGTCACACCGTCAAGCGCATCGCCGAATCCGACGTGGAGGAGGGCCTGTTCGACACGCCCGATGCGGCCGCCAATCTTTTGCCGCGGCCGCCCGTGGTCACCATCATGGGCCATGTCGATCACGGCAAGACGTCGCTTCTCGACGCGATCCGGCATGCCAACGTCGTCTCCAGCGAGGCCGGCGGCATCACCCAGCACATCGGCGCTTATCAGATCGTCGCGCCGAACGGCACCCCCGTCACCTTCATCGACACGCCCGGCCACGCCGCCTTCACGGCGATGCGCGCGCGCGGCGCCAAGGTGACGGACATCGTGGTGCTCGTCGTCGCCGCCGATGACGGCGTCATGCCGCAGACGGTTGAGGCGATCGCCCATGCGCGGGCCGCGGGCGTGCCGCTCATCGTGGCGATCAACAAGATCGACAAGCCCGATGCAAAGCCCGAGCGTGTGCGCAGCGAATTGTTGCAGCATGAGGTGCAGGTCGAGTCGCTCGGCGGCGAGACGCTCGAGGTGGAAGTTTCGGCAACCCAGCGGACCAATCTCGACAAGCTGCTCGATCTGATCGCCTTGCAGGCCGAAGTCCTCGATCTCAAGGCAGACCCGACGCGCCCCGCCGAAGGCACGGTCATCGAAGCGCGGCTCGACCGCGGCCGTGGCCCGGTCGCCACCGTTCTCGTCCAGCGCGGAACTTTGCGCGTCGGCGATCTGATCGTCGGCGGCTCGCAATGGGGCCGCGTCCGGGCGCTCATCGATGACAAAGGCGCGCCACGGCATGAGGCGGGTCCCTCGATGCCGGTCGAAGTTTTGGGATTTTCGGGCTCGCCCGAAGCCGGCGACCGCGTCGCGGTGGTAGACACCGAAGCCCGTGCGCGCGAGATCGCCGAATATCGCGAACGGCAGAAACGCGAGAAGGCGGCGGTGCGCGGCGGCGTCGCGCGCGGCTCACTCGCCGATATGATGAGCCAACTGAAGACGGTCGGGCGCAAGGAGTTCCCGCTCGTCATCAAAGGCGACGTGCAGGGCTCGGTCGAGGCGATTGTCGCGACGCTGGAGAAGCTCAACACGGAGGAAGTCGCCGCGCGCGTCATTCACGCGGGCGTGGGCGGCATTACCGAATCCGACATAACCTTGGCGGAAGCCTCGAATGCGGCGGTCATCGGCTTCAACGTGCGGGCGCATAAGGAGGCGCGCGCGCTCGCCGAGCAGGCCGGCATCGAGATCCGCTACTACAACATCATCTACAACCTCGTCGACGACGTGAAGGCGGCGATGTCCGGCCTGCTGCCGCCGACCTTGCGCGAAGAGATGCTTGGCAATGCGCAGATCCTTGAGGTGTTCACCATCTCCAAGGTCGGGAAAGTGGCCGGCTGCCGGGTGACCGAGGGCGTCGTCCAGCGCGGCGCCAACGTCCGATTGATCCGCGACAATGTCGTCGTGCACGAGGGCAGACTGTCGACGCTCAAGCGCTTCAAGGACGAGGTGAAGGAAGTCGTCGCCGGCCAGGAATGCGGCATGGCTTTCGAGAACTACCAGGATATGCGCGTCGGCGACGTCATCGAATGCTACAACGTGCAGGAGATCAAACGGTCGCTGTGAGGCCAAGATCGATGATCTGAGGGAGCTCCAATGTCATCTGAGCCGGTACCGACAGCGGAAAGGATCCAAAGTCTGTTGGACGATTTGATGGCTCGCGATCTTGTCGAAGAGAAAATCTCGTTCGGAAGATGGTCGGGTGCGCGAATTGTGGCAGATGGCGATCACTTCGTGATCATGAAATTCGTCGATACGAACGCCGCCTATGTCGAGAAATTGCTGAGTGCCAAGTCGCTCGACGACGCGGTCCAGATCCAGTCCGAATATTTCAAGTCCGCTTACGAGGGCTTCGTGGCGCAAGCGACCAAGATCGGCGAGCTCTATACCAACCTCGCCAAGGAAGCCTTAAAGCCGGTCGAGAGCGTTTTCGCCAAGGTTCAGGGCGCCGCCGCTCGCGGCTCTGGCGTCGACTCATCCGAAGATAAATCTGTCGATGCGCCGGCGATGCTCGATGCGGCCGCCCAATCTTTGGCGAGGTCGGCGGAGCTTCTGACGAAGGCCGCGGAGGAACGCGGCGCGGTCGTGACGGAACTCGCGGCAAGAGGGCACCGCATAGATCGGATGCAAAAGGAAACCCGAGTTCTTCTAGACGCATTAGTGGCCGGACATGACTGAGGCGCCAAAAGGTCGGGAAGCGGATAACAAGAAGGAAATACCCTTACCGTCTTGGAAGAAGATCGGTGAATTCCTCGTCAATATTCTTCAACTTGAAGTTCGGTCACGAGGCTGCAGCAAGAGAACAAGGCACTCGACGAACGTCTTATTGCGTTGCAGCGCCAAGTCGACGAACAGGCAGGGGAATTGAAAATCTTGGTCGGCTTCGTTCAAACCTCCCTTCGCGACCAGATCGACACGCGCGCGGAACGTGCGGTCGTTAACGTGCTTGAGCGCCTGATGACCCGCGACGAGATTGCATCTCCGCCGGACGAAACAGACTTATCCGAACCTTAGAAGCCAACAGAACCCTCCAATGTCCAGAGTTCATCATAACGGCGGCGAGCCTTCGCAGCGCATGTTGCGCGTCGGCGAGCTCATCCGCCACACCCTCTCCGATCTGCTCGCCCGCGGCGCGGTCAGGGATCCGGTGCTCGAAGGCCACGTCGTCACCGTGCCCGACGTGCGGATGAGCCCGGATCTGAAGCTCGCGACCGTCTATGTCATGCCGCTCGGCGGCAAGGACATGAATGACGTGCTGGCCGCGCTCGAGCGCCACAAGAAATTTCTGCGCGGCGAGATCGCCGGCCGGATCAATCTCAGGTTCGCGCCGGAGGTACGTTTCAAGGCCGACCAGAGCTTCGAGAGCGGCGCCAAGATCGATGCCTTGCTCGATTCGCCGCAGGTGAAGCGCGATCTCATGACGGATGCGGACAAGCGATGAATGCGCCCCGTTCGAGCCGCGTCGATGTCAACGGCTGGGTGGTGCTCGACAAGCCCGTCGGGATGACCTCGACCCACGCCGTCGCCCGGCTGAAGCGCCTGTTCAACGCCAAGAAGGCGGGCCACGCCGGCACGCTCGATCCGCTCGCGTCAGGCGTCCTGCCCGTCGCCTTCGGCGAGGCGACGAAGACCGTGCCCTTCGTGCAGGACGGCGAAAAGACCTACCGGTTCATGATCGCCTGGGGGGCCGAGACGGATTCCGACGATGCGGACGGCACGATCGTCGCGCAATCTGAACGCAGGCCCGAGCCGGCTGAGATCCGCGCCGCGCTGCCCGAATTCACCGGGCGGATCATGCAGCGGCCGCCCGACTTCTCCGCCATCAAAATCGGCGGCGAACGCGCCTATGACATCGCCCGCGACGGCGAGATGCCGGATCTTGCGCGGCGCCCGGTTTCGATTCACGCGCTCGCGCTCGTCGCGGCGACACGCGATGCCGCGACCTTCGAGGCGCGCTGCGGCAAGGGCACCTATGTGCGGGCGCTGGCACGCGACCTTGGCCGCAGGCTCGGCTGCTACGGCCACGTCGCGGCGCTGCGGCGCACGCGGGTCGGCCCTTTCGGCGAAGAGGACGCCGTGCCGCTGGCGCACCTCATGGAAGCGCCCGCCGCCGGCGCGTTGCTGCGAGTCGAGGCCGGCCTCATGGAAATGCCGCGGGTCGTGGTCGACCGGGATGCCGCGGCGCGCCTGCGGCGCGGCCAATCGATCCTGCTGCGCGGCCGCGACGCGCCGATGGGCGGGCCGGCCTATGCTTCGTGCGGCGGGGTCGTGGTCGCGGTCGGCGCGGTCGAACATGGCGAATTGGTGCCGGGGCGGGTGTTCAACCTGCCGTTCTGAGGGCGCCCGCTCGCCACACGCACGGCGGCGTCTCGCTCTGAATTTCCGCCATGACCGATTGTGTTGAAAAAGTCTGCTCTGTCCTCTTGCGGCGAGCATTTGTGAAGCGGGATATTTCTGCGTTCGTAAAGGCGTTCCAACCATCACCGTGAAGGAGCTCGCGACAGGCGTTGAACGGATAATGTCCAGAGCACAACGCGGCGAAACGGCGAAGCATTTGTCACGACCGCCGCTGTTCGCGCGATGCCCCGGAGCGAAGAGCGTGAAGCGAGAGTTTGCCCGAGCACTACTTCGTGATTGAGGACAGAATGAGAATACGAGTTCGCTCGCCGATGGCGATTATAGCGAGTGTGTTGACGATAGTCTTCGCATGGATTGCCGACGCATCTGCCACACCGCGGGAGCTCGATTGCGTCTTGACCGACACAGAGACCAAACCCGGATCCGAAAGCCGACCGATTGTCGTCGTGTTTGATGAAGACAAGAAGACATTGACGGCCGAAGAAGGCGGTCACAGTTACAGTTTCAGCAAGGTTTCAATTAGCAACGTGTCCGTAACCGGTGCGGCTGACAGCATCAGCCTCGGCATCGACCGATCCTCCTTGGGCATCGTTTGGCAGCAATACGGGGCGGACAAGGTGGATACCGAATATGGGCATTGCAACCCGGTCCAACCGCCTAGGTGATCCAGAAGTCAGTCTGCGCGGCGCTGTCGCTCCGCCGAAGAAGGGCTTTCGTGGGATGAACCGCGAACTCGCCGAGGTCGAGAGGCTGCGGCAGAGTCCAAGCGAGGTTGCGGTCGATGCACGGCGGAATCTCACTCGTAGCGTAGCGCGTCGATCGGATTGAGGCTCGCTGCCTTGCGCGCCGGGTAAAATCCGAAAAACACGCCGACCGCCGCGGCAAACAGAAAGCCGCCGGCGACGGCCGTCAGCGACACCGGCGCGGCCCAGCGGAACAGCAAGGAGATCGCCGCAGAAAACGCGATCCCCATGACGATCCCGGCGAGCCCACCGCTGACGCTGAGAAAGATGGCTTCGGCAAGAAACTGCAGCAACACGTGCAGCCGGCGTGCGCCGATCGCCATGCGCAATCCGATCTCGCGCGTGCGTTCGGTCACCGAGACGAGCAGGATATTCATGATGCCGATGCCGCCGACGATAAGCGAAATCGACGCCACGGCGGCCAGCAGAAGCGCCATGATACGGCTGCTGCTCTCTGCGGTTTCGACGAACTGGCTCAGGTTGCGCACATCGAAGTCGTTGATCGCGCCGGGCTTGATGCGATGGCGGCGAATAAGCGTGTCGCTCGCTTGCCGAATGGCGGTCTGCACCAGAGGCTGACTAATCGCCTGTACATAGATCTGATTGGCAAAGCCGGTCAGTCGCGCCTGCAGATTGTACGGATTGGGCGGCGGCAGATAGGGCCAGTTGAGTGGCGTTTGCTGCTGGGTCGGCGCCGCGACGCCAAGCACTTTGCGTTCGGCCGTCGTGAACGGTATCATGACAAGATCGTCCTGATCCGTGCCGAAGACCGACTGGCCCTTGGCGACCAGCAGGCCGATCACCTGCAGCGGCACGCTCTTGACCAGGATGGAGGCGCCGATCGGGTCTTCGCCGGGACTGAAGAGCTGGTGATATACGGTTTGCCCGATGACGACGACGAGGTTGGCCTTGGTGTCGTCCTCGGCCGTCATGTCCCGCCCGGCGGCGATGCGCCAGTTGGTGATCGACGGATAGACTGCGTTTACGCCTTGGATGTTCGTCGTCCAGTTTTGGTTGCTGTACCGCACCTGCCCCTGCTGGCGGATGAGGTAACCGACTTGCGCGACCGCGGGGTCTTCGCGGCGAATTGCCCGTGCGTCCGCGACCGTGAGCGTAGTGGCGCTGCCGAAGCCGGCGCGGATGCCGCCCGTGGTCAGTGCGCCGGGCAGGATCACGACGACGTTGGTGCCGAGGCTCTCGATCTGCTTGCGGACCGCATCGCTCGCGCCATTGCCCACGGCGACCATGACGATGAGCGCTGCGACGCCGATGAACACGCCGAGCATAGTGAGTGCCGAACGCATCTTATTGCGTGCGATCGCCTGAGCCGCGGCGGCGAGGATCATGAGCGCGAAGGCCGAAAAGCCGCTGGTCGGAAGCGTGGGGGCGCGCAGCTCGGGCGGATGGAAGAGCGCTGGGCGCTCAACCTCGGCAGCGGCGGCCGGCGCTGCCGGTTGGCTCACCCGTTCGTCGGCGACTATTTTGCCGTCGCGCATGGTCACGATGCGGTCGGCATAGGCGGCGATGTCGGCCTCGTGGGTCACGAGGACGATGGTGACTCCCTGCTCGCGATTGAGCGAGCGGAGCGTTTCCATGATCTCGTGCGAGGTTCGCGTATCGAGATTGCCGGTCGGCTCATCGGCGAGAAGAAGGCTCGGTGCATTGATCAACGCGCGGGCGATCGCGACGCGCTGCTGTTGACCGCCGGAAAGCTGGCCCGGCGTATTGCGCTCGCGATCGCCTAGGCCGAGAAGCTGCAACGCCGTGCGCGCCCGTTCGACGCGCTCGGCGCGCCGCTTCGGCCCCGCGGCGGCGTAGTAGAGCGGCAGGCTGACATTCTCGAGGGCGCTGGTACGCGCCAAGAGGTTGAAGCTCTGGAATACGAAGCCGAGGCGTTCGCTGCGGATGCGGGCGAGGTCCGGCTCGCGCAGCGCCGCGACATCGACGCCCTCCAGGAAGTAATGGCCGCTGGTCGGCCGGTCGAGGCAGCCGAGAATATTCATGAGCGTCGATTTGCCCGAGCCCGACGAGCCCATGATGGCGACGAACTCGCCGGACCGGACGGTCAGGCTGATTCCGCGGAGCGCTTCGACCTTGACATCGCCGACGACGAACGTGCGGGTCACATTCTCGACGTTGATGACCGGCTGCGTCGCTTCAGAGCCTTCGCGCGGCATCGCGGCACCATCTCAGGGGTGTGGCGGACCCGGCTGGCCGCTCACTTGACTGCCGCCTTCGGCGGTAATGACCTGATCGCCCGGATGGAGATCACCCTTGACGATCTCTGTGAAGTTGTCGTCGTTGAGACCGGGGACGACGGTGACCGCAACGGGCTGACCATTGCGCAGTACCCAGACTTGCGGCTGTCTGCTCGTCGGCGTGCGAGCGCCGTGGGCTTCAACCGCCGAAGGGCCGCCCGGCACATAGCGCAGCGCCTGGTTCGGCACGCGGAGCACGTCGTTTCTTTGCGCGATGATGATCTGCGTGGACGCGGTCATGCCCGGCATCAGCGCCAGATCGCTGTTATCGACGCCGACCACGACATCGTAGGTCACGACGTTCTGGACCGTCTGCGGCGACTCGCGGACCTGGGTCACTGTGCCTTGGAAGATCCGCTGGGGATAGGCATCGACGGTAAAAGTCGCCTTGTCGCCTTCCTTGACCCCGCCCATGTCGCCCTCGCTGGTATTCGTGTCCACCTCCATCGCTTTGAGATCCGTGGCGATGAGAAACAGCGTCGGCGTCTGAAAGCTGGAGGCGACGGTCTGCCCCCCGGTTACATTGCGGGACACCACGATGCCGTCCACGGGCGAGATGATGTCGGTGTAGTCGAGATTGTGCTTGGCGCCTTCCACGTATGCCTGGTCGAGCTTGACGGTCCCTTCGTCCTGTTTGACGACATAGGCTTGGTCGTCGGCCTGTTGGCGCGCGATCGAGTTCTGCGCAGCGAGTTGCTGATAGCGCGCGAGATCTATACGGTCCTTGTCGAGCACCGCCTGATCGCGCAGAAGCTGGCCGGAATATTGATCGAAAGCCGCCTGATACGGGCGTGGATCGATCCTGGCGCAGACCTCACCCGCCCTCACTTGCGTAGTGTAGTCGCAGTAGAGGTTCTGAATGACGCCGGAGTCGTAAGCCCCGACAATGATCGTGAGCACCGGATTGACGGTGCCTGTGGCGGTCGCGCTGCGGGTGATCGTGCCGCGCGCGGCAGGCAGTGTTACGTACTGCACCGCCATTGCGCGATGCGTGCTCCACCATGCCAGGCCACCGACGCCGGCAAGAACAAGCAAAGCCGCGGCCGCTACCCAGCGGATGCGGACGTTGATCCGGCGCGAAGGGGATTTCGCTTCTGTCAGTGGCGGTGAAACCTGCAGCAAGAGGGGCCTCGTTCCGACATGCTCGTTCAGAGCTCCGAGCAGGCGTGCCGCAAAGCGTGCCGGGCCGCGTTGATGTAGCTCAAAGCCGGCCCTGCCTAGGCTGTTGGCGATCGGCCAGCCAAGGGGACCCTGATGAGCGACGACAAGCAAGAACTCAGCGGGCCAGATCTCAGCCAAGGCGTCGCGCTCACGGCCATCGCCGACGGCGCCATGCTGCTCGGCCATGTCGGCGAAGAGCCGGTGCTCCTCGCCAGACAGGGCGACGAATTCTTCGCGATCGGCGCGCTCTGCACGCATTACCAAGGCCCTCTCGCCGAGGGCCTGTTCGAGGACACAGTACGCTACCCTTGGTTGCGACATTGCATCTGCGTTGCCGGCAGAGCCGAAAAGGAGCAACCTAGAGTTCGGCAATCAAGCCATCTGGGGAATGTCGGGTAAACACCTCGGGATGCGTGCCGTACTCGCGGTGATAGCTCTGCTGCTGCTCGCTCTGCCCTCGCGCGCCGAGGACGAGCGCGTCCGCATCCCCGCCGCGTGCAGGGAACTGGCCGACCGAGCTGGGCTTCCCCTGACGCTGACCCCTGCCGAGGCCGCGCGCGCCATCGCATACATCCGCATCATGATCAGCCAGGACCCGGCGGTCGCGCGCTGCCGCCTGGCGCTCCGCGGCTATTGAGCCGACGGCAATCCGCTGGCGGTGTCCCGGGAGCTGGGGCAGCGCGCGAAGGCGCCGTTCAATAAGCGGCTAGTACCTCGACACAGTGATTTTGACCGATTGACGCGACGTCAGAGTAGAACGGGCAACTGTTCCGGATCAATGAGCATTTCGATACTACGAGCAACG
>Ga0116223_10000249_pt1 | contig 70206 bp, 55 predicted proteins | sample Sb_taG_3_FD_90092 | JGI IMG/M metagenome (GOLD analysis project Ga0116223, IMG submission 90092) | Peat soil microbial communities from Weissenstadt, Germany - Sb_50d_a_PC metaG | ecosystem: Environmental > Terrestrial > Soil > Wetlands > Peat | place: Germany: Weissenstadt | collected 2010-09-21 | reverse complement strand
ACCGGACATATTATTAGCTAACGACAACCGGCTATTCGGACGTTACTGGTTGATTAAGATCCCCCACACGCGTTCGGCGTGGATGAATTCGGAAAGAATGGACCAAACGACGTCCAAACCGAAACACCGGTCGAGGCGCGGTCGGAGGATCTTGTGCTAAATTGTGCTACTGCTGCGGGCTTTATAGAGTTTCTGGAGATTTAGAAGATTGTAGAATCTGTAACTTACATGTTTTCAATCCGTCCGATTGTCGGTGCCCCATCCTGGCTTTACTAGGGTGGGATATGGTGGCTCATCCTCCCGCCGTCTCTTTTTCGTCGCCAGATCCGATGAGCACGGTTCCCTGTTCCCTGCCTCCAGCTAGCAGCTAGAAGCTAGTAGCTGGAAGCTTGCTCCCTCGCTCCGAAAGATACCGCCCCAGCGGATCACCAGGCAGATCGCGCAGCCCCGCCACCACCGATTCGGCGTTGATCACCGCTCCTGCCCAGTTGGTATGCGTGTGCGGGTCGCCAAAAACGCCATCCACAGCGTCAGGCCCCATGGCGTCGTAGCGGCGGGCGATGATTTCATTCAGGTCCACGAACCCCACATGCTCCTGTTCCGCGACCTGCTGCGCCCAGCCGCGATAGGTATCGGTGTTGCGGCGAATGTGGCCGTCAACCCAGATTTTGCGCGGAACCAGCGAGCAGATAATCGGCGTGGCGCCCTTTGCTCTTACATCGGCGATGTACTTGCGTAGGTACCAGCCGTAGGTGTGCACCGTTTCCATCTTGCCGGTGCGCGGATCCGTGATGTCGTATGTCTCCTCGCCGATGCCTGGCAGGCTGCCCCTCACGTTCGGCCCGCGAGGCGGCATCCCCGCAGGCGGCGCCGGCGGCGTTGCTCCGGGCGGCAGGCCCTGATCGGGCACCGGCGCCGTGCCCGGCAAGTGGATCCCGCCGTCGTTGTGGCCCCATTGGATCAGAACGAAGTCGCCCGGCTTGATGATCTCCAGCGCCAGATCCCAGTGCCCTTCTGAAATGTAGCTGTGGCTTGAGAGCCCGCCGATCGCGCGATTGACCACGTTGATCTTCGCGGGGTCGAAGAGGTCGGCCAGCGGCGCGCCCCAGCCCCACTGGTTCTGATCGCCCCGGCCATGGCCGTTGCGCACCGTCGAATCCCCGATAAGGATCAGCGACGGCAGCGCCGGATTTGCGGGCGGCATCAGCCCGAGGTCCTTCTCGCGCGCACGTGCGTCAGGCTCCGGCCGCGGCACGGCCTGAGTAGTTGCGGGAACCGCGGGCGCTGCCGATGGAGTAGCAGCGTCAGAAGCAGCGTTGGGCTTCGGCGTCTCCTGCGCGGCGGCCGCGAAAGATGCAAGCAGGCAGATAAAAGCAGCCTCGAAGAGGGCGAGATGAAGTGTGTGTGAGGGTTTCGGCATAGGCTCCGGCTTGGCTGGTTCTCGCTGGGATCGGCGAAGCTAGGTTCCAAGAAAAATCTACCGGAACGAAGTGGCGCAGGGAGCAAAATCGCGCAAAAATGCGTCAAAACAAGGCTCAAAACCGCGTTTTAGAGTACAAAAAATTGCATTTAATTGCTCTTTCGCGAAATTACATGGTCAGCTTTGCTCCAATTCGCAACCTCAGGTGGTTACAAATCGCTCAAAACGGAACCTGGAGAGGTCATTGCGTCGTAAAAATGCAACCTCTGGTGGTTACATTTTGATGCAATTCGTAACCACTTAAGCGAACATTTGGCGGGGTCAACGCACCACTCGAACGAACATTTCCCCTGATTTGACGGGGAGTTACGCACCCCATCAGGAACCCGCCCCTGCAATTCACAAGACCTCCAATTCGCTGTGTTAGGTTTTAGATTTGGAGCGAGGAAAGCGCGTATGCCACCCATTACTGAATTCATCAAGCATCATTACCGTCATTTCAATGCCGCCGCCCTGGTCGACGCCGCCGAAGCCTTCAACAAGCTGCTCGCAAGTGGCGGCAAGATGTTTGTTACCATCGCCGGCGCAATGAGCACCGCCGAGCTTGGCCTGTCGCTCGCGGAGATGATTCGCCAGGACAAAATTCACGGCATTTGTTGCACCGGCGCCAATCTTGAAGAAGATGTCTTCAATCTTGTAGCGCACAACTTCTATGAACGCGTCCCTCACTACCGCGACCTGACACCCTCCGATGAAGCCGCGCTCCTAAAGCGCCACATGAACCGCGTCACCGATACGTGTATCCCGGAAGAAGAAGCAATGCGCCGCATTGAACGCGCAGTGCTCGAAGAGTGGATGAAGGCCGACAAAGCCGGCGAGCGTTATTTTCCGCACCAGTTCATGTACAAGATTCTGCTCTCAGGCAAGCTCGAACGGAGCTACCAGATCGATCCCAAAGATAGCTGGCTGCTGGCGGCTGCAAAGAAAAATCTCCCCATGTTTGTGCCCGGATGGGAGGACGCGACGCTCGGAAACATGTACGCAGGCCATTGCATCTCGGGCGATGTAAAAAAAGTCCACACCGTGCGCACCGGCATTGAGTACATGATGGAGCTCGCCGAGTGGTACACCGCGACCAGTGCGAAGACGCCGCTCGGGTTCTTCCAGATTGGCGGCGGCATCGCGGGCGACTTTCCCATTTGCGTGGTGCCCATGCTGCACCAGGACCTGCAACGGGAGCATGTGCCGCTGTGGGCGTACTTCTGCCAGATCTCCGACTCGACGACAAGCTACGGGTCCTATTCGGGCGCGGTGCCGAACGAGAAGATTACCTGGGGCAAGCTCGGCGAGAAAACACCGAAGTTTATTATCGAAAGCGACGCAAGCATTGTGGCGCCCCTCGTGTTCGCGTATGTGCTTGGGTGGTAGTAAGACTGCTTTTAGCCGCTGGCGAGGGCCGGTTGCGAAGTGCTAGCGGGAGTTGGCCGTTGGCTAGCACGACTCGCAAATCCGAGTTGCAGATCGGGCGCTTGAGAATGGGCGCCCGATCTGCTTTTGGGCGAGTGTCGCGGGCGGAAGAGGTTGTTTTTGACAAGGGCTGGCGGGGAACCTATGCTTTTGCGAGCAAACGTTTACTCTACAGGTCGGCGACGTGTGGCGCGCGCGACGGGGCTCAGAGGCTAAAGGCCAGTTGAGATTCCAAAAGAACGATTGCGCCGTGACTCAAGCTGAAACCTGACACAAGGTCCATGAGAAAGGACATTCGCATGAAGAGCGTGTCGAGAAGGCAGTTTTTGAAGAAGGCTACACAGGCTGGCATGGCAGTGGCAGCAGGGGCGGCGGCCAACAGGTTCGCGATTGCGCAGGGGCGCACGACGACGCGCGTGGTGATCGACTCAGAGCGCCAGATTGCGACGATTGACCACAACCTCTTCGGCTCGTTTCTTGAGCAACTGGGACGCGCGATCTACGAGGGCATCTACGAGCCGGGCTCGAAGTTCGCCGACTCCAATGGATTCCGCACGGACGTGATGAGAGAGATCCGCGACCTGGGCGTGCCGATCATTCGTTGGCCAGGTGGAAATTTTGTGTCGGGCTATCACTGGCTTGATGGCGTCGGACCGAAGAACAAGCGGCCCGCAGTCCTGGATAAGGCCTGGGACACGCTGGAGACCAACCAGTTTGGCACCGATGAGTTCATCACGTGGGCGCACACGGTAGGCACCGAGCCGCTGTTTGGACTCAACTTTGGCACCGGCACAGCGGAAGATGCCGCGGCGCTGGTGGAGTACTGCAACGTGGCCAAAGGAACGAAGTGGAGCGAACTGCGGCGCACGAACGGATACGATCAACCGCACAACGTGAAGTACTGGTGCGTGGGCAACGAGATGGACGGGCCGTGGCAGATCGGGCACATGCCGGCAAGCGAGTACGGGCTGAAGGCAACGGACGCGGCGCGGCAGATGCGCGCGATCGACCCGACGATCAAGCTGATCGCGTGCGGGTCGAGCGGGCCGTTCATGCCGACGTACATCGAGTGGGACCGCACGGTGCTGGAGGAGTGCTACGACCTCGTCGACGGTATCTCACTGCACCACTACTGGGGAAACACGGAGGAGACGGGGGGCAACAGCCAGGTCTACATGGCAATGAACCTGGCCATGGATCGGCAGATTCAGGAGATTGCGGCAGTCTGCGACACCGTGCGCGCGCAGAAGCGCTCGGGCAAGGAATTGTTTCTTTCATTCGACGAGTGGAATGTTTGGTATCGCGCGCGGGGCGGCGACTTTGCGGATGGGCACGGTAAAGCGGCTCCGCATCTGCTTGAGGAGCCATACAACCTGGAAGACGCGTTGTTGGTCGGTGGGCTGGCCAATTCGCTCATCCGTCACTCGAACCGTGTGAAGGTGGCGTGCCTGGCGCAGCTGGTGAACGTGATTGCGCCCATTGCGACGAATGACGACGGGATCCTGAGGCACACGATTTACTATCCGTACGCGTGGGCGCTGAAGTATGCGCGGGGACGCGCGCTGAGCATCGAGCCCGAGGGGCCGGGCTACGAAGTGGCCACACTTGGCGTTCCCATTGAGAGAGGCGGCTTGCCGTTGCCAGGATTCGGGCAAGTTGGCTACGTCGATGTCACGGCCACGCTGGATACGGAGGCCAAGACGACGACGCTCTTCCTGTTCAACCGCGATCTCGAAAGGCCGCAGGATGTGGAGATCGTGTGGCACGATCTGACGCCGACGGGTGTTCATACATTCATGACAATGACCGGCGCGGATCTAAAAGCAGGCAACACCTTTGCTGATCCGAAACGCGTGACACCGCAAACGCTGGAAAACCCGAAGGTGGGCGCGCGGATGACACTGCAACTGCCAGCTCGGTCCTATTCGGTGCTGTCGCTGGCCCTGTGAAAGAATAGACCGGAGCGTTAAGCAGGAAGCTGGGATCAGAGAAACTGAATGAGATTAAAGAAGCTACTGGCGGCGTGTGCGCTGCTGGCCGGAATTGCGTGCGGTGCAGCGCAGGCCGCGGCGCAGGAGGACCAGGGCTATTGGCGTGCGGCCAGTTCGAACGCGAACGCCATCACTGGCGACCTCGCGCTTGGCGGCTCGAAGCTGACCATCGACTACTTCACGTTTCCGCTGGCGTCGATCCGCAGATTGAAGCCGGTTGAGGTGAGCTCGGTGTTTGATGCGGACGTGAATGCGGGCATCGAGGGGATGCTTTACCGGCTGCAGGTGGCGCCAGACAAGCGATTCCTGCACAAGAACACCCTGTGTGGCGACGTGGAAACGCAGTGGATGGTGACCTATGTTACGGGGCGCACGCTGCAGGTGGCGTTCTTCTCGGGCGACGATCAGCCGGTGTTCACCTTCGACGCGATTCAGCACTCGTCTGCGGTGTGCGGGACGTTTACATATAGCCGGTAGCCGGAGCAGTGGTCTCCCGGGCTGCATAAGGCAGACCACTTGAGAAGCGCGGCACGCTCTCGATCGCACCGACCAGCCAAAAATTCTCAGCTTCAGTTTTCTGGCAGCACCGCGAACAGCCCGTCCATCTCCCGCCCACCGGCACCTTCAAACGCAGCCTGACCCAGTGCGGGCAATCCAATGTCCCACTTCGGCCCTTCGAGCTCGGGCATCGGTCTGGCCTTGAAGAGTTTCTTGCACTGGCGGGCAGTCCACCGGGCCCAGCGCTTTGACTTCTTGCGGCGCGCACTGTCGGTTGAGATTCCGGTCCCTGCATACATCTGGCGGTAGAGCTTCGAGAGGAAGATGAATCCGAGCCGAGCGCGCAGAGTGGGTGTACAGGCCGAGCGCTTCCAGATGGCGCCCCAGGTGTAAAACCTGTCCCAGACTTTTTGCGTGCGCTCGCGAATCTCGTCAGAGCTCATGGTGGGATGCGGGGTGAACATTTTGGGCCGGATCTCTGTAGGAATCATCCAGTACCGGGTAATGGGCACGCCGCCGACCACAGCCGGATTTTGCGACTGTTCCTTTTCCCAGCGTCCGAAATCGACGGTACCCGGAAACGGCGTCATCATCACGAATTGGGCGAAGGTAACGCCCGCCCTCAACGCCATTTCGACCGTGGCATCGAATGTCGCCGGCCGGTCAGTGGGAAGTCCAAAGATGAACGAGCCGAGGACATGCACGCCGTGCGTCTTGAACATCTGCAGTCGCTGGGCCAGAGCATCGCCGGAACAGTTCCAGTCCTTGAAGACCGCTTTGAGGCCTTCCGGCGTGACCGCCTCAACGCCGACGAGCGCGCCCTTGATATTGGCGCGATGCATCGCGTCGAGGAATTCGCCATCCTCACCCGCCTCCATGGTGATCTGAGTAAAGAACACCATATCCTTTGGCAGTTTCGCGAGCTCTTCCATCAATTGGAAGCGGTCGGAGCGGAGGGTCGTGAGCTCTTCGAGCTTCGCGGCGTTGTTCTGTTCCCTGGCCTGGCGCAGATCGGTCAATGTGACGGGATAGAAGTTGTCATCGGCCAAGGCGATAAATCGGAAGCCGAGGCGCCGCAGCGCAACGATTTCGTCAACCACCGCCTGAAACTTCCGTTGCCGTGGCTTTTGACCATCGGTGCGCCAGACGCTGCAAAAGGAGCAGTGCTTCGGGCATCCGCGCGTGGTTTGCACAGAGGCCCACATATACTTTTCAGGGGCCATGAGGTCCCAGCGGGCCGGGAGAAACTGGCTGCCTTCAATGCGGCCGCCCGCATAGATCCTTTCCGGCTGGCCCGCGAGGCAATCGCCGACCGCTTTTGCCCACACAATGTCCCCATCACCGGTGACTACCGAGTGTGCATCGCCATGTTCCAAAGCTTCTTCAGGAAACAGAGTGGCGTGAATGCCGCCGTAGATGACCCATGCGCCCCGGCCGCGCGCCATCCTGCCAACGGCATAGCCGCGCAGTGCATTGCCGGTATGCACACTGATGCCGACGATATCGCCGGGCTGGATGGTCTCGGGCACAATTTGCTCGAGAGATTCGTCGACCAGAATGGGGTCTCCGGCTGAGCGTGGCGTGGCGGCTGCAAGCACAAAGAGCCAACGCGGCGTGATGACCGCGGTACCAAAGGAATTGTCGCTGGGATTGACCAGGTGGACGCGCATGCGTACCAACCTTTCGCCGTGCTGTTGCGGTTGGCGTCACAGCAATTTTCGGGTTGCCGTAATGCGGGGGAGTAATGATCGGAAGCGGCACCTGAATGTGGAAGATGCCACGCAGCAGTTGCACCACGGCAAATTGGCCCTGAATCGGCCGTGCGAGCGCGTATGTCGCCGGGTAAGTTGACCGGGAAGATCCGATACGCCGTTACTGGCGCCCAGAATCTCCCGAGGGGTTCGCTTCTCGGGAACGTTTTTCAATTTTACAGCCTTTTGGTGGGATTGCGCGCAGAATGTTGACCAATTTTCAGCTGAATGACCAAATCGTCATGGAAAAGAAAGAGGATAACTGCCGCAGGGCCTTATACGACGCGGGTGCACTCCTCCACCGGGATAGGAACCTGCTCGACGATTTCGAGGCCGAAACCTTCGAGTGCCGGAATATGCATCGGGGTATTTGAGAGCAGGCGAATGCGCTGAATCCCCAGATCCGACAGGATCTGGCCGCCAAGTCCGATGGCGCGGAGGATGCGGCCGGTGCGGGCCTGCGAGCCCTCGCGGGTCCGCAGTTCGTGGTGAAGAATAAGACGGCCGGTGTCAGCGAGTGCGGAGCTGCCGGGCGCGGCAGTTCCTTCCGGGCCGAATGCGGGCGCGGGCGTGCGCTCGATTTCGAATCCGCGCGAGGTGTTGTGCAGATAGACGATGACCCCGCAGCCCTCATCCGCGATCATGCGCATGGACTGTTCCAGAATCTCGCGGCAGCGGCAGTCGGCCAAAAAAATATCGCCGGCAGTGCAGCGCGTGTGCACGCGAACAAGAACCGGATGCGGGCAAGGCGGACGGGACTCGCCCGCTGATTCAACCCGGGAGCCGTCGGACAGGACGTCAGGCAGGGCATTGGCGGCGGGGCCCAGGTGAACGGCTGGGCAGTCGGGGCAGAGGTCGCCGCGGATGAGAGCAATGTGGCTTTCACCGCCCGTCACTTCGCTCTGGTAGGCGATCATGCGGAACTCGCCGTAGCGGGTTTGGATGCGGCTTTCGCCGGCGCGGACGATGTAGCGCTCGTGGCGCAGGCGGTAGCGGATGAGCTCGGCGACCGTCAGGATTTTCAGGCCGTGCTCCTGGCAGAAAGGAATGAGGTCGGGGATGCGGGCCATGGTGCCGTCGTCCTTCATGATTTCGCAGAGGACGGCGGCGGGGTTGAGGCCCGCAAGGCGCGCGAGATCGACCGAGGCCTCGGTTTGGCCGGCGCGGACGAGGACGCCGCCGCGGCGTGCGCGCAGTGGGAAGACGTGGCCGGGACGGGCGAGATCGGCAGCGGTGGAGCGGGGATCGATGGCGGTGCGGATGGTGTGTGAGCGGTCGAACGCCGAGATGCCGGTGGTGACACCTTCGCGGGCCTCGATGGACTCAGTAAAGGCGGTGCCGAAGCGGGATGTGTTCTGCGCCGTCATGGGAAAGAGGCGCAGATAGTCGGCGCGCTCCTCGGTGAGAGTGAGGCACACAAGGCCGCGGCCGTAGCGTGCCATGAAGTTGATGGCTTCGGGGGTAACGTGCTCTGCAGCCAGGGTGAGGTCGCCCTCGTTTTCGCGGTCCTCGTCGTCGACCACGACGACCATGCGGCCGGCACGGATGTCAGCGACGGCGCCGGGGACGTCGGTGAAGGGTGGGTCGAGGGTGCGTGAAGACTGGGGCATGATGCCCCTTTATTCTCGCTTATCCAGAAAGCAAATGCCAGAAGTAGGATGCGTGAGCGGTGAGCCAACTTCTGGTTCGCCAGTGATCCGCCCGCGACATAAGAACGCGATTAACGTATCTAATTTGGCGATGGCTGCTCGATGTGGTCGATCACCAGAATCCGCACCGGAGCTTTCTTCGGAATCAGCTTAAGCCCCAATTGATCTTTCACCGCCTCAAGAAAGGTCGGCCCCGCCGAATCCAGTGTCACGGTAGTCCCCGGCGATAGCGAGGCGTTGTAGTTCTCCGGTACAAAATTCAGCACGAAATCGTAGGTACCGGTAAGCCCGGTCTCATCCACAACAGGACGGCCCAATCGTCCCGGCCCGGGAAGAGAATCCGCCACTTGTGCCATCGTTGTATTGCGTGAGCCGAGACGAATGCTGTGATTCGACGACGACCCCACAGACATCACGTACAAATCGCAGTTCGGCGGAAACACGTCAGCAGTTTTCCCTGGTGCCGGCGGCAACGGCGCATCACAAGGTGGACCCTGCTCGTGCGGCTCCAGGTTCGGCCCGAGTTTTCCCGGCTTGGCAAGCACCATAGCCAGCACAGGCGTCTCTTGCGTCTCGAAATGTGATGTCAACTTGAACCGGTCAGCAAGCAGGCTGCGCACCATGAGCCGCATTTGGTCTTTTGTCGGATTCCCCTCAGCACGCGCATCGATCACAAACTGGTCTGTAGCAACCCATTTGGGCAGATGAGCGAGCATGGTATCCATCTGCACGCTGGTGAGCCACAACTTGTAGGCAAACGTGATGTAAACGGCGAGAGGAAAATCAGCATGGAATCGGCCTCCCGGAGGAATCCGGCCGTTCCCGGTATCAAGCGCGAAATTCGGCGGTGTGAATTGTCCGGGTTCACCCAAATGGATCGATGCCACTTCGAACTCCATCTTTCCGCCCGCGGCCTTCTCCCAATCGGATTGGTCCGTTGCCGTCTGTGCCAGACCGAGACCCATCGGCACCGCAAGAGCCGCTGCGCTCACCAGCACCGAGAAAGTAAAGGCCCAAGATCTGGTTTTCACCGAACTCTCTTCCTCAGCGGAAGCTTATGCCCTTCGTGCGTGGATCGCCGCCAATCCGGACATTGCCCCCGTTTTCGGTTTCTGCCCGGATGGTCGCCGATTGGGAGATTACACCACGGCTGGTTCGCGGGCAGCAAAAACGCCGCCCGGAGGCGGCGTTTCTGTTGATCCTGGCGAAAGTGTTACAACGTCGATTCAATCTCAAAACCCCAGGCCTCAAGAAGAGCCTCAGGGATGTATTTGGAATTCTTGTTACGCCGCGCCCACTCGCGCAGACGGGTGGAGCGGATGTATTGGTCTGGGGGCAGCTTGAACTCCTTTGTGATTTGCTCAAAAGAGGTGACAGTCGGCACAACAGGGCCAATGGGCTCTGGTTTGCCCCAGTTCGGATTTCCACGACGTTTTGCCATTGATTTTTGGTCCTTGAAAAGGAGGATTTGGTTCATCCTCGGACGGGGCTGGGGGTGCTTAGAAGACCCGAGGAACTACGATTCTTATTTTAAGGATATTTTCTTCAAAAATCAATAGCAAAACGGCAATTGTAAGCGTTTCCGGGCAGACCGGTCCCTGACACCTTTTCCGCCCGTATTTGATTGACTCCAAACAAATTAACGAGATTGACTGTTGCACATGTCAAGGCCGAACCGACTGACTCGCGACGACGAATCTGGCCGCGCACCGGGCAATGGTGGCACGATATCGTTATGACAACATTTTGGCCGGCGCTTTTAGCAGGCTTGATGCTGGGGGGCGCAGTGGTTCCGTGCCATGGAGTTGAACTTACCGTGAGCCTGAAAGCTCTGGAGCAGACCCTGAAACAGCAGCTCTTCAGTGGCCCAGACGGCCGCTATTACTTGAAGGGGAACTCGCAATCCGGGTGTTTCATCTCCACTGAAGATCCCCATCTGAGTTTTGAGCAGGACCGGATTGTGGTCCGCGTGAAGACGCGAGCCCGGCTGGGAAAGATGGTCGGCGGCTCGTGCCTCGGCGTCACATTGACGCTGCCCGCCGAAGTGTCGCTGGCGCCCGAGGCAGAAGGCGAAACCATCGGCTTCAAAGATGCGCGTCTCAAAAGAATTTCAGACCGGAAAGAGATCAATTTTGTGCTGGCTCCGTTCTTGCGCGGCCAGGTACCGCGAAGCATGACGGTGAACGCAGCAGATTTGCTGCGCAAAGCGCTGGCCGGATCAACAGCTACTTCAGGGTACAAAGTAAATCTGGATCGGTTGAGAATTCAGTCGATCCAGATTGTAGGCGACAAACTCGTTCTCGACGCGGACGGGGATTTGAGCGTGGAGTGACAAAGTCAGGGAACGAGCGAACAAGGGAGCAACGCAGCCGCGGCGACTCGCCCAGATTGACAACTTCGGACAACGAAGCGGATGGGAGTTTTCCGGAGGTCAGACCACTGAAGTACAATTACACAAAGCTACAATTTTCATTGACGATCATTTCGCGGAGAACCTATGCCAGATCCATCATGTGATATCGGCCTCATTGGCCTTGCAGTCATGGGACAAAATCTTGTCCTTAACATGAACGACCACGGCTTTAAAGTGGCCGTATTCAACCGCACCGTTTCCAAGGTCGATGACTTCATTGCCAACGAAGCCAAGGGCACGCAGGTGGTGGGAGCACACTCCATTGAGGAGCTGACCAGCCTGCTGAAGCGCCCTCGCCGCGTGATGTTCATGGTGAAGGCGGGCGACACCGTCGACCAGATGATCGACCAGGTCGTGCCGCATCTTGAAGCGGGCGACATCCTCATCGACGGCGGCAACTCGCTCTACAGCGATTCGACCCGCCGCACCAAGGCGCTGGCCGACAAAGGAATTCTGTTTATCGGCACAGGCGTTTCAGGCGGCGAAGAAGGCGCGCGGCACGGCCCGTCGATCATGCCGGGCGGCAACCCAGCTGCGTGGCCGCACGTGAAGCCGATCTTCCAGGCCATCGCGGCCAAGGTGGAAGATGGAACCCCGTGCTGCGACTGGGTAGGCGAAGACGGCGCCGGCCACTTTGTGAAGATGGTGCACAACGGCATTGAGTACGGCGACATCCAGTTGATCTGCGAGGCCTACGACCTGCTCAAACATGGCCTAGGCCTCTCGGCAGACGAGTTGCACACCGTGTTTGCCGACTGGAACAAGGGTGAGCTCGACAGCTACCTTATCGAGATCTCGAGCCTGATTTTCGCCAAGAAAGACGAGGACGGCACGCCGCTGGTCGACAAGATTCTGGACACGGCCGGACAGAAGGGCACCGGCAAGTGGACGGTGATCAGCTCGCTCGACACCGGCCAGCCGTTGACGCTGATCGGCGAATCGGTCTTCTCGCGGTGCCTGTCCGCGCTCAAGGATGAACGCGTGGAAGCCTCGAAGGTTCTGCGCGGGCCCAAGTCGGCGCTGAAGGTTGGCGATCGGACGAAGTTCATCGAAGACGTGCGCAGGGCGCTCTTCAGCTCGAAAATCATCAGCTATGCGCAGGGTTATATGCTGTTGCGGGCCGCCGCCAAAGAGTTCGGCTGGAACCTGAACATGGGCGGCATCGCGTTGATGTGGCGCGGCGGATGCATCATTCGCAGCCAGTTCCTGGGCAAAATCAAGGACGCGTTCAAGAAGAATGCGAAACTCGACAATCTGCTGCTCGACAAGTACTTCTCCCGGCTGGTGAACAAGTACCAGGCATCGTGGCGCAAGGCTCTGACACACGCCATCAAGCTGGGTGTGCCGACGCCTGCATTTGCCACGGCCCTCGCGTTCTTCGACGGCTATCGCGCGGAGCGGCTGCCTGCCAACCTGCTGCAGGCGCAGCGCGACTTCTTCGGTGCGCACACCTACGAACGCGTCGACAAGCCGCGCGGCGAGTTCTTCCATACCAATTGGACAGGACACGGCGGACGGGTTGCATCGGGGACGTATAACGTGTGAAGGCAGGGATCAGGGATCAGAAAACGACGGGCGGCGAATTCCGTTGCGGGATTCGCCGCCTTTGTCTATCCGGCCCGCGCGCGGCGGCCAGTTAAAGCGGGATCTTCGATTTGTATTTGCCGATCCACTCATCGAAGGTGAGCAGCGACGGATCGAGCATGCTTGCCACATCAGCGCTGCGCGCGCCGACGACTTCCTTTTCGAAGTCGCGATAGACCTGAAACATGTTGCCCAGCTCGTCGGCGCCGGGAAAGCCGAATCCGCGATATGCGTCTGGCTCAACCGCTACATACTTGACGTTGATGCCGAGAGCCTTGGAGAGCATGGCAGCCATTCGCGACAGGGGCAGAGATTCTCCCACGACGCCGACGGTTTTGCCGATGTACTTCGGCCCGGCTTTGAAGATGCCGTAAGCGATCCTGCCAATGTCTTCGGCGGCAATGCCCGCCAGCCGCTTGTCACCCATGGGAAATACCCAGCTATAGCTGCCGTCCTCGGACTTCTTGGGGCCGAGGCCAAAGGCGTATAAGTTGTCCCAGTAAAACGACGTGACGAGATAGGTGACCGGCAGCCCCGCGAAGAATGCGTCCGCTTCCGCCTTGGCGTCGAAGTGCGGCACGCGATACTTCCCCTGCAGAAAAGGCATGCGCTTGTCGCCGGGCGCCATGAGCTTGCGCGTGTCCTCAAGCGTGGACCAGATGACGTGCTTGACGCCTGCATTTCTGGCCGCATCCGCCATGTTCTTTGCTTGAGCCTTTTCTTTCTCGGCCGAGAAGTGTTCCCAGAAATTCGTCACGCAAAAAGCCCCGTACGCACCGGCAAAAGCCTTTTCGAGACTGGCGACATCATCGAGATCTGCTTTGACGACTTCGGCACTCTCTGCCTTGAGAGCCTGCGCTTTTTCGCTGTCCGGTTTGCGCGTGACCGCGCGGCATGCAAAGCCACCGTCCGGTTCCGAGAGAATGGCGCGCGCCAAACCACCACCCTGAGCGCCCGTCGCGCCTATTACCGCAATCACTTTTTTCTCTGCCATGGTGTGAACCTCCGGTTGGTCGGTTTTTCATCAAGAGTTGGAAATAGGTCCGCGAATATTTATGCAGGCTGAAGGAGTGCCTGCATTGCAGAGTGTAATGCGGGAGGGGCAGAAGAATCTATTGCAATTCGGTGCGAACGGACGAGGGAAGATGTGGTTACTCGTGGTAGGTTACTCGGGCAACTGCGTCAGGAGATCCTTGACCGCGCCGCCTTCCTCTACGTGTTCACCTTCATTGCCGAGGCATAGATTCGTCCGATTTATCGCAGGCTCTCGACAGGCGCAGGATCCATGTCGGCGTAGTCCTGATTCTCGCCACCCATGCCCCAGCAGAAGCTGTACGCGCGCGTGCCCACGCCGGCGTGAATTGACCAGCCGGGCGAGACGACAACGCCCTTGTCGCTCATGACGATGTGGCGGGTCTCCGCGGGCGGTCCCATGAAGTGCATCACGCGCGCTTCCGGGGCGACATTGAAATACATGTAAATTTCGCTGCGGCGCATGTGCGTGTGCGGCGGCATGGTGTTCCAATTGCTTCCCGTGGCGAGATGCGTGACGCCCATGACGAGTTGGCAACTGCGCGCACCCTGAAGATGGATGTATTTGCAGATCGTCCGCTTGTTGCAGGTCTCCAGGCTGCCAAGTTCCGTGGGACTGGCTTCTTCTTTGCGCACCAGTGCGACCGGATAGACGGCGTGAGCCGGATAGCTGAGGAGGTAATAAACCGCGGGCGCAGATTTGCTCTTTGAAGCGAACGTTACGTCCTTGTTGCCGCGCCCGATGTAGAGCACGTCAAGATTGTTGAGCTCGTAGCTCTTGCCTTCGACAGTAATGGCGCCGGCACCGCCGATATTCAGCGCGCCCAGCTCGCGGCGCTCCGTGCAGTACGTTGCGCGCAGGTCGGGATCAGCGGACAGCGCGAGGGGCGAGTCGGTGGGCGCGGCGAAGCCGACCACGGAGCGATCGAGATCGACGTAATTCAGTTGGAGCTTCCCAGGCTCGTAGAGCGAATCGAGCAAAAAAGTTTCGCGCAGCTCATCTGTGGTCATACGCGGATAGCGCACGGGGTCGGCCATCAATATGGTCTTCATTGCTTCTCCTAAAAGCAGCTTTCAGCCTTTAGCTGTCAGCTTTCGCCTGTTCATTGGTCAGCGTTGCGCCGTTTCCATAAAGCTTCGGAACCGGCGCTGGCGCATGCGACGTCAACCACTACGAATTCATCGCAATCACAACTCAATTTTACTGCTCGCCGCCACGCGAACTTATTGCGCTGGCGGCGTGGGCAGTTTCGTCGGGTCCCAGTTGTCAGTGCCGCGTAGGAAGGTTTTCGGTTCATATTGCGCGGCCTGCTCGGGCGTAAGAAAGTGAGTATGCGGATCGCGCGCGTCATGATGCGCGCCGGGACCGGTGGAGTCGAACTCAGCGTAGTTCGCAGTGTCGAGGGAATGGGTCTGGCCGGGATGCCACTCGTGCCAGCCAGCGGGGTCGATCTTGTCGCCCATCTCCGTGTGCATGAAGATGACGGTCGCATAGGGACGCCATGGCCTGCCCAGATAAACGGGCCCCGTGACGCCTGGGTCGGCAGTAATCTTGCAGTGGTCGAAGACGAAGCCAGAGTCTTCCGCCGGATAATGCTTCGCTTGCGCGGTGATATACCCACCACCGTGCGGCGTCGAGTGCAGTTCGCAGTTCTCGAAGACGGCCTTGCTGTCGCCGAAAATGAAATCGACGTTGCCCTCAACATAGCAGTCGGAAAAATACTGCCGCGTGGGAACACAGTCCTGACGGTCGGATCCGCAGCGCGTGCCGAGATAAACCGTATCCTGATTGCCAAGCAGGCGCACGTTGTGAAAGATGACGCGGTCCCCGGTGACGAGCAGCGCCAGAGCCTGCGAGCCTTGCGGGGTCTGCTCGTGGGTGTGATTGAAATCGTTCTGGAATGTGATGTTTTCGGCGAAGAAGTTGTCGCCAGTGACATTGACCGTGGCCGAATGCAGTGTGCCGCCGTTCTGGCCTGCGCTGCGATCGTCCACGACAATGGTTTTGCTCGCGTCTGGATTGGCGCTGCGAATGGTGATGTCGGGCTTGTCGACGGTGAGAATTTCGCGATAGACGCCGGGCGAAACGGACAGCACCGCGCCGCCGGTTTTGGGAGCCATGTCGAGCGCGCGCTGGATGGAGTAGTAGTCGCCAGTGCCATCGGCGGCGACGTAAAAAGTCTTATCTTCAGGCGGAATTTTTCCGGCCATCTCCGGCGCGGTTTTATCTTCAGGAAACGGAACGAACCGGGCATCGCACGCGAGCGGCTGGCCGGGCGCCGATTCGGAATTCGCCGCGGGCGCCCGCGTGATGGTCACGTCGTCGCCCTTGGGCTCAAGATTGCCCGCGTGCGGGCCGACAGTGATATCGGCGTCCTGGTCGTAGAAGAGCGACTCTTTCTGTTCGTCGGCAAAAACGTTGTCGAGCCTGATCTGGAGTTTGTGGCCGGGATCGGCGTCGAGGCCGTAAAAGGTGTAGGCGCCGGGCGTGAGAATGTGGACGTTTTCAAGCGTGATGTCCTGATAGATGGGCAACCGGTCCCCGGTGAAGGTGGTGTAGTGCGGGGTGAATACAAGTGGGTTGGGAACGTTGCGGATGCAGACGTTGCGATAGACAACCTGATGAACCAGGCCGCCGCGGCTGCGGTCGGACTTGATGCGGAGGCCGTTGTCCGCGCCGTCGATGGTGAGGTCATCAACGAAAAGATGATCGACTCCGCCGAAGGTGCCGCTGCCGATGGACATGCCGTGGCCGGTGTAAAAGTGGTTGTGAATGACCGACATGTTCGAGACGGCGCCGGCGCCGCTCGGCTTGAGGCAGACGTCGTCGTCGCCGGTATGGATATAGCTGTAAGCGATGGTGATGTTGCGGGAGGAGCCTGGATCAATGCCGTCGGTGTTGCGCGCGGTTTTCGGCGTCATGATCTTCACGCCCCACGCGGTGAAGCCGTCCGTCTGGTTCACTGAGACATGGAAGCCGGGCGAGTTGCGCAGCGTGATCTGGTACAAGGTGAAGTTTTCGGCATGGCGGATGGCGATCATCGAAGGCACGCTCTGCTGCTCATCTTTGACTTTCGCTTCGTGCGCGAGATCCCACCAGGTAGCATCTTGACCGAGAATGGTTGCGCCGCCGCGCGCGTCAATCGAGCCTTCTCCCATGATGCCGGCGTTCTTGATGTCGTCGCCGCTGATGAGCGGCTTGCAGCCGTGTCCGCGGCGCGAAACGATGCCGCATCCACCGGGCGTGAGATCGTACACACGGGGATCGCGCGAAGCGACGAGCGCCGTGTTCTTGTCCACAACCAGAGTGACGCCGTCGCGCAGGGTCAGCGGACCGGTGAGCAGGACGTTCTTTTTGCCGTGGGCACGCAGAACGACCGCCTGGCCCGATGAGCAGTGATCGAGCGCATCCTGGATGCGAGCCGTGGACTGCTTTTTTTCGTCGGCATCGGAGATGACCCCGTTATGGGCGGCAATGTCAGCCTGGAGAGTGACGCATGCAGGCGGAATCTTGGGTTCGATAACGGTGCGCGTGTCCTGAGCCATGAGCGGCAAGCCGACGAAAAGCGAAATCGAAAGCGAACCGAGCGAGCGCGAGAGCATGAGAATCTCCATTTGGCATGGCTGGCCAGGACGAATGCGCAGCCTGGTGCGGCAAACGCATCCGAAGTGGACTGACCACTAGCCCATCCACTGTAACGGAGTGTAGTACTGACAAGTCAAGCGAATTCAGGCGCGAAGTAGTGCGATTGCGCCGGCAGCTGTGCAACCAAACAATTGCTGGTCAGACCTTGGGCGCGATAGAATCGGGCACGGCCTGTCTGGCGAACACTCCACTGGGCGCACATCGGAGCCGCGTGATGAAATCAATGATCCCTTCCCTTTTGTCGGGTTTCTTGTTCTTCAGTTGCGCCGGCTTCTCCCAGCAGTCGCAGCAAAACGGTGCACCTGTGTCGGCGAAGGTGAAGATCGAGCTCGTGGGTGACTCCACACAGACGCGCATTGTGGGCTACGGGCTCGGATTCTGCGCCAACCTGACCGGCGATGTGGACTGCATCAATGATGCAAAGGGCGGAGCGAGCACCAGGACCTATTACGAGCAGGGCTATTGGGCGAAGGCGCTCGCCGACAAGCCGGATTACATGTTGATCCAGTTTGGCCACAATGACGAGGAGTCGCCGCAGCACCTGCCGCGCGAAACGAATTTGCAAACGGAGTACCCGGCAAATTTGAAGCGTTATGTGCAGGAGGCACGCGCGCACGGAATAATTCCCATCCTGGTAACGCCGTTGACTCGGCGCTACTACGGGGCGGACGGCAAGATTCATTCTGACCTGCTGGCGCATGCCGAAGCCATGAAGAAGGTCGCGGAGGAGGAGCATACGCCGCTGATCGATTTGCAGGCGGACAGCATTGCATACCTGGATACGTTGACCGAGCCGCAGGCGAATGCGCTGGGAATCACCAAGAAAGACGCGCAGGGGAACACGGTCCCCGACAAGACGCACCTGGATGCCGATGGATCGTATGTGTTTGGGCGGATCGTTGCCGCAGACCTCGGCAAGGCGGTTCCCGCGCTCGCGCGGTATGTGAGGCCGGCTGCAGCCAAGTTGCCGCCCAACCTCGAGCGCACGGTAGAGATTCTGCATGGAGCGCCGGTGAAGATTGTGCTCGCAGGCGACTCGACTGTGAACAATGGCGGCGGCTGGGGACCTGGGTTCTGCGCGTTGATGACGCCGAACGTGGATTGTATAAACCTCGCCAGAAATGGCCGCAGCTCAAAGAGCTACTACGACGAAGGCATTTGGCAGAACGTGCTCGCACAGCATGCGGATTACATTCTGATCCAGTTCGGGCACAACGACATGCCGGGCAAGGGGCCGGCCCGCGAGACGGATCCCGACACAACGTATGCCGCGAATATGCGCCGGTATATCGACCAGGCTCGCGCCCAGGGAGCGCGGCCCGTAATTGTCACGTCCCTCTCGCGCCGCAACTACAAGGACGGACAATTGGTAGAGGACCTGACGGCCTATGCCAATGCCGCCAGGCGCGTCGCCGATGAAGAGCAGGTTCCCGCAATCGACCTGAATACGCAGAGCGTGCGCCTGCTGAAAACCATGACGCAGCAGCAGGCAGACCAGTTCGCTGCCGTGGGCCATCCGGATGCGACGGGCGGAACTGCGCTGGACCGGACGCACTTGAATGCGCATGGCTCCGAGGTGTTCGGTCGCATGGTAGCCGATGACCTAGCGCGCATTTGTCCGGAACTGCGGCCGGACGTAAAGGGCGAGCCTTCGCCTGTCAATGCATCACAAACTAAGCCTTAGCGCGGCACCTGCGCTAGCACCCAGCGGACCAGTTCTTTGCCCGCAGCATAGTTGTCATACGCACCGGGCAGCTTGCGGCCGTCGGTGTACTCGTTGTAGAGCCATGGATCGACCATGGCGTAAACAGTTCCCTTCCCGTACTTCGCCATGGCCATGAAAATGTCGTCACCCTCCTTGAGCACCGCATGAGCAGGGCCGCTCACTGAAATCGTGCAGACATCTTTGACATAGATGGTGTGCGCGTTATGAAAGATGGGGCCGGTTGGGTCGATGGCGATCTTGCCCAGCTCCCACTGTCTGCCGATCACGTGCTTGCGCAGCACGCTGTTGAAGTGGATGCCGAATTTCTCCGAAACGGCGTTGAAGTGGTCGAGGTCGGCGAAGGAAGTGTCATTTTCCATAATCATGAGCACGCCGCCAGCCCGAACCCAGTCGGCGATCAGCGTGGCGTCAGCAGCAGTGGCGTAGTGGGGTTGTGGATTCTTGTCGGCATTGTCGGGCGAAGCGATCACGTAGACCTGAGCGCCATGAAGATTGGCTACGGTGGGCTCGGCATCGAGTTCCCTCGTCTGCGCGCCGAAGTTGCGGAAGATGTGGCCGAGCATCGAATATCCTGGCTCGTCGAGCGTGTCCCACTTGTAGTGGAAGTAGACCTGGTGGCCGAAGGCGTCAGCCCGCTGCTGCGAGTTGAACCAGCCGTCCACGACAACGGTGTCGCCGCGGCCGAGTTTGGCATTCTGCGCGTTTTCCATCTCGGCGCTGGCGAGCAGAAATGCACCGATTCCCTTGGGATCGTTTGTGACGACTTTTTCGCCGATGTAGTAGGCGTAGCTGCCGTCGCGATAGGGATTGCCGCCGAGGCCCGAGGCCTTTACGGTGTCGGTCAAGGAAACATCGGCGCCATTTGACTTTATAAAGTGCGACAAAATGCCCTTGTAGCCACGCTCAGCGTTGGCGAGATAGGACGCAGGCAGATAGCCGCGCCGCACGCCCTTCGCAAAGGCGTAAACAAACATGCACGCCGAAGACGACTCGAAGTAGTTCCCCTTCTCCCCGGTCTTGTTCATCATCGTGTACCAGAGACCGGTCTTCTGGTCCTGGTAGCGCGCGACAGACGCCGCTTCGCGGTTGAGGATGGCAAGAAGCTGCTTGCGCCCAGGATCATCGGCAGGGTAGTAAGACAGCGTGTCGACCAGCGCCATCATGTACCAGCCGATGCCGCGAGCCCAGAATTGCGTCGAGTCACCTGTTTGCTTGTTGGCCCAGCGCTCCTGCTTTGACGCATCCCATCCGTGGTAGAGCAGGCCAGTCTTCGAATCGCGGGCGTGCTGCTCCATGAGCACGAACTGGTGCGTGACGTCCTTGAAGTCTTCGGGACGATGCGAGATGAAAGCGTACTCGGCCCGAAACGGCTCGGCCATGTACAGGCCATCGAGCCACATCTGGTTGGGGTAGCGCTGTTTGTGCCAGTAGCCGCCGTCGGCGTTGCGCGGCTGTTGCGCAAGCTGATCGTTGAGGAATGTCGCGGCTGTTAAATAGCGCTTGTCGAGCGTGACGCGGTAAAGCAGCAGAAGCTGTCGTCCGACGAGGATGTTGTCGAGTTCATGGTCGTCGGCCTTGAGCGTTGCGATGGTCCCCTCCGGAGTTACAAGCTGATCAACCGAGCTCTTGATGTATTTGAAGTCGGCGCCATCGGCAGTCGAGAACCAAACCCCGTCCATGCCTTCGAGCAGCGTGCCAAGCTCGTAGTTCCAATGCCACGGAGCGTCGGCGGCAACGAAGCGGCCGTCCGGCCAGCGTGCCATGGCGGAGTCGGCCGCGCGCTCCGCCCAGTGATCATTGTCGCTTTGCGCTGCAAGAGGCGTCGCGGCGGCAGCGGCGAAAAGAAAACTACAAGCAAGAATGCAGAAGGTCTTCATGGCGAACCAACTATACCGATAAGAGCTCGGTGGGTACAAACTCCGGTTTAGTATAGGCGAGGCTGCGATAGCCGCCGCCGAGACAGGCGATGACCGCAGTTTGCGGCGAGGGACCGTAGCCGCTAAATATTTCAAGGCGAGGCTTGTCCTGCTCCCCAGTGCCGACGGCTCCGGGCGCGCCGTTGGGCCATAGATACTCGATTTCGCCGTGAGGCAGCGCCGTGTCGGCCGCAGCGGGAGCTGTTGCCGCGGGAATGGCCGGAGCTTGAGTCGGGGTCTGGGATAGCGCAGAGGGGCACGCACACACCAGGAGGAGCATGAGCATGCACGCTGCGCCGGCAGCGCCGATCGAACGAGAGGATTTCTGATTGCAGGACATGAAGGTGATTCTCCAATCAAGGCGAGGATAATGAATTCTCCCGCGGGCGATAAAAAAGGTGCTGCCGGCAAAGCGGCAGCACCTTTCGAGGTGAGAGGTTGTCGGTTAGAAGTTGATGCGGAGCATGCCCTGCGCGGAGCGCGGCGCATTACTCGAGTTGAGGGCGCTGATCGTGCCGAAGCTCGATCCACCATTGACCGTGGAGTTCGGAGATGCCCAGACCACGTGATTGGTGAGGTTGATCATATCCACTTCAATCGCGACGTTCCATTCGCGATAGACGGGGAATGTACGCTTAAGGGCGATGTCGTCGTCATAGTAGCCCATGCCAAACATGTTGAGAGCAGCCACACGCGGCGCGTTGCCCGGAACGTACAGAGCCGGCCCATTCCAGACGTAGCAGGCCTGCGTCGACGTGGTGTTCGAGCAGGTTCCGTAATTTCCGTTGCTTGTAGCAGTGCCATTACCGGTGGTTGCCACGGTAAACGCGTTCGTGTTGAAGTACTGGACGCTTCCGATGTAGTTGGGCGATCCGGGCGCTGCCGTTGTGTTCTTGCCGTATGCGCCATTAGCGCGTCCAGCCTGCCCGGCAACGATGCTCGGCATGCATTGATTCAGGATGCCGCCGCCGCCGCAACCGCTGCCAGTCAAGACAATCGGGAAGCCCGAGTGATAACTGAAGATTGTCGAAGCGGTCCAATCGCTGGCGATTGCCCGATAGAAGAAGTTGTCACCCCACATATGGCCGCGGCCGAAGGGCAGTTGGTAAACCACCGAAGCGACCAGGTTCTGCGGGATGTCCGCAGTCGAGACCGAGCGATCCAGACGATCGTTGTCACCCACGCGGAAGGTGCCCAAATCGTCGATTGACTTGGAGTAGGTGTAGTTGACCATGAAGTTCAGGCCGTGCGACGGACGCTGGCGAATGGAGATTTCCAGCGCGTTCCAGTTTTCGTTGCCCACGAAGCTGGTGGTATCGCTGACGCCGCTGAACTGCGGGAAGTTCTCGAGGTAGTTGCCCACGCTGTTTTTGTAGTAGTAGGTGTTGCCATTGTAAGGATTGGGCGGCGTGAAGCCCAATCCAATCGCCAAGTTGGTGTTGACCATCGGGGCGGAAGCCGACGTACCCGAGGCTTGCGAGAGCAATGGCGCGGGACAAGATACCGGCGCGTAGCTCGAGCATGTTGTCGCTGTGCTGCCACTTACCGTGTATCCGGCCAATGCGCGAAAGGACTCAGGAAGTTCGTTATTCCTGGAGCCAATCGCCTTGGAGACGGAAAGGAAGTGTCCTTCGCTGCCTACGTAGCTGATGGAGACGGACATGTTGCTCGTCAGCTGGCGCTCGATACCAAATGTCCAGTTAAGATACTCGGGCGTTTTGGCGCCGTAATGCGGATCCCAGTAATTGGGGCTCTGGGCACCCGAGTTGGTGAGTGCCGTGGTCTCGCTGGTGCCAAATTCGGCCAGGCTCGTGCCACCGGCAGGCGGCGCAGGCGCTGCAACGGAACCCGTCCAGCCGCAAGGGACTCCATCGTTGTTTCCGCTGCTGCATTGGGTATTGTCCCAATAGAACGACGGCTGGTTGATGGTCCCCGCCGGTGCGGAAGCCGACGGGGCAAAGCCGGTGGTGGAAGGCGAACCCGATTGACTGCCGCTATTCCAGTCGCCGCGAGCAAACTCGAGGCCGTAGCTGGAGCGAATGACCGTCTTCGAATCGAGCGCGTAGGCAAAGCCGGCACGCGGACTGATGAATCCGTAGTCGGTCGGCGACGGATTGGCCACACCGGCATGGTAGCCGTCGGATGTGCTGCCGCCGGCGAACGCGAGTGTACCCTTGTTGCCGGTAACCGAGTTGGTGGCGGTGGGATTGAGCCACGAGAAGATATTGTGCACCTCATTGATCGCCGGCCAGATATCCCAACGCACGCCCAGATTGACGGTCAATTTGGGGGAGATCTTGTAGTCGTCCTGCGCCCAGAAGGAGGGGTCAAGCCAGCGCGATCCCAAGCCAGGCAGGCCGACGGAAACCGAACTGGAGTTGGTAGAGCCAAGCAGATAGCTGGCGAAAGCGTTACCGCTGGTGCTGTTCAAGGCGGTGCCCGATGACCAGCCCTGCGTCGAAGTATTCGTGAACGTGTAGGTGAGAGGCGAAGAGTTTGTCAGGTTCTTGATGTAGTTGAATTGGTCCCAGGCGACCTGACCGCCCAGAGTGAGGTTGTGCTTACCGAGCTGCCACTGAAAGTCGTCAGACAGGCTGTAAGCATTGCTGACTTTCTGGTTCTCGTCGTAGCCGGCTTCATTCGAGGGATTATCAACGCCGCCGCTGAAGGCGATGGCCGGGAAGAAGCTGGCCTGCCCCGCGGGTGTATTCAAAAGCCCTGTTTGGCTGGCGGCATACTGCGGAGCCTCGTCAGGCGTGACCGAAAGGCTCTTATAGCGGGCATAGGCAACCGCGAACAGGTTCACCATGTGCGAGTTGATCGTCCAGGTGTCTTTCACGATGTCGACCGTGGTCTTAGGCGTGTACGCCTGCGAAGTGTTGAACGGCGGCCCAAGCGCGTTGGCCGCGCCTGAAGCATTCGGTCCAGTGCTCGCCTGTCGGCCGAAGTAGACGATGATGCTCAGCTGGTTCTTCGAGCTCATGTCGTAATCGATGCGGCCGCCCTGGTACCAGTTCGACAGGCCGTAAGGATACCCGGCGACGATGTTGTTGGAATACTGGGTCTGCAGCGCCGCCGCCTCATAGGGTGCCATGAACTTGTTGATGTACGTTGCGGCGCCGGAAATGCGGTTCGCCGGAATCACATTTTTCGTGCCTGCGGGCTCCGTGCCGCCGGTGGAAACGAACTGGGCGCGGGAACACGGGCTGGCCGTGGATCCAAGGCATCCGGCAGTCTGCGAGCCTGGATCGTAGATGTTGTAACCCGTGCTGGTTGAAAACGCTGAGAAGTCGCCATTGAGCATGGCCGTCGTGGGAATGGTTTGCAGCTTATTGGCGGGGCCGTGCTGAAAACGATATTGTCCGTAGTTAAAAAACATGAACAGCTTGTTGTGGATGAGGGGACCACCGAACTTGGCGTTGACCTCATTCATGATTTCGGTTTGCTTGACGCCGCCGGGAGCGCAATAGCTTGACGCCGGCGAGCCAAACGCGCAGGTCTGCCCGGCGGGAACCACGCCAGTCACCGTGGGAACTCTGCTGAGGAACGGCCAGGCGTCGCCCACGGTGTTGCGGATGTACTCGTACACGCCGCCGTGCCAGGCATTCGAACCCTGCTTGATGGAGTAGTTCTGTACGCCCTGGCCGGCATATTGCGCAGAGTAGCCGGAGGTCTGCACCTGGAACTGGTCGATCGAGTCCATGCCGATGGCGGTCCATATAAAGCGCACATCGCCGACGCCGTCAGGCGCGGGCAGGTTGATGCCGTCGATGTAGATCTCGGAGGTGCCGCCATTAGGATTGCCGCCGTTAACAGCCAATGAGGCGTCGGTGGCATTATTGCTGCCGACCCAGACAGGCACCACGCCAGGCATCAGCGAGGCAAAATCCGTAGCGCGGCGCTGGTCGGCGTTGCCTCCCGCGCCCATCAGGAGGGGCAGGCTCGAGTACATCTGGTTGTCCATGACGGCGCCGAGAGTCGCGTCCGTCGTTTCCAGAACAGGAGGTGCGGAGGTCACCGTGATGGTCTGCTGTGCGGCACCAAGGGAGACTTTGATGTTGAGCGCAACGGTTTGCAAAGCATTTACTGTCACGTTTTGCTGCACAAAGGTCTCAAAGCCCTTGGCGTTCACGGTCACTGTGTAGAGGCCCGGGGTGAGCGGCGTGATGCTGTAATCCCCGGCGCCGGTGGTTGTGCGCACCGTGTTGGTGTTCTGCGATACCAGGGTCGCAGTGACCGTTGCGCCTGGCACCACCGCGCCTGTTTGGTCCGTTACAGTTCCGGCGATTTCTCCGGTGCCGGCCAACTGCGCTCTTGCGACGAGCGGCATCACGGCCATCATCAGCAAGCCCACGCAGCCCCACGCTGCGAGCCGCAGAAACTCGAATGGTGTTCCCCAGTTAATTTTCGACACGGATGGGTGTGAAGAGACAGTTTGCCTCATCGTGTAGCCTCCACTAGAATTTGCGTCCAGCTTCAAAACATGACGGCACGTGGTTGATTTCCTCGGGGGTTACACACGTGGTCTGACCTCAGTTTGAAGCTGAAACAGTTTTATATACGGGCTCCACGGCTGTCAACCGAGAAATTTGCGCATACTTGCCGAAAATGCGCCTGTGAACTTTCACTTCCCGAAAATTATCCGCCCCAAAACGCCGCGGCTGGGCCTTGCTGGTGGACGGCCTCCGTCCAACATTAAGACCGCAAAGAACATAGCCGTCGGGCCCTGAAAGGATTGAGAATTCCTGGGGGTTGATCACCGGGATTCGTGCAGTCGGGGTTTCCGGACGTGACCAATGTACCCCGCCCGGAGCTCAAGACCAGGCAGGTTGCTCCGCGCGGCGGACCCGCTCTCAATAATCTATCGATCAGCGCTCGATCCGAATAAAAAAGGCTGCCGGGTTTCGCCGGCAGCCTTCTTGGACAAAACAATGGAGAGACCGCTTAGAAGCTGATGCGAGCTGAGAACTGAGCGGATTTGCGCATCAGGGTTGGGCTTGCTGTGACGGTTCCAAAGGTCGAGTTGCCGAGCACTGTGCTCGCAACTGAGAACTGCGTGTGATTGGTGATGTTATACCAGTCAGCACGGAATTCCAGCTTGGTGGCCTCGGTGATGTGCAGCGGGAAGCTGCGCACCAGCCCAAGGTCGAGCTGGTAGTAGCCGGGACCGCTAAGGCCGTAGGGAGCTGTACGTGGTGAATCGCCAAAGGTGTAGGCAGGCGCGGCCGTGGTATTCAGCACAGTAGAAACCGGGTTGATGAACGGGCCGGTAACAGTGCCTGGGCTGGTGCCGGTGCTGGGCACGATGTAACTCGTGGAGGCGAAATTGGCCCAGGTAGCGCCGTCGCCCCATTTGCCGTTCTGGCGCACCGTGCCGGTGTAGTTCGGGTTCAGTGTTGGCGCGCACGATGAGGAGCTCTGCGCGAGGGCGGGATTGGTTTGGCAAGCCGAAGCAGTGACGGCCAGCGGCGAGCCGGAGAAGGTCTGGAAGATCCCGGAGAAGGCGAAGCCTCCCAGGATCGCTCGCTCCACTGCGTTCTCCGCCAGGACCGTTTTGCCAAACGCCCAGTCCCAAACTGAGGTCGCCACAAAATGCTGCGGCTGGTTCGATGTGGAGACAGTCCTTTCGATGCGATCCGCCGGATACGACGCCGAGGGATGATTGGCAAGTGTGCCCGCCGGAATCGGATAGCCGGTTCGGAAGGTGCCGCCGTCGTCAATGATGCGCGAATAGGCATAGTTGGCGTTGAACGTCAGGCCATGCCAGGTGCGCGTGCTCAACATGGCTTGCAGCGCGTGGTAGTTGGAGTTGCCGATATACCCGAATGAGTCGCTGACCGACTGGTACGGGAACGGCTTCAGGATGGTGCTGAGCGGCTGATTTGTTGCGTAGTTGCTCAAACCGGGGCACGTGAGGTTGTAAGTCGAACAATCCGCGGTTACCGTCGTGGCCGTTGTCCCGGTGTCTGCCAGTCTTGGCCCAAGCGTCAGATACTGCGGGTCTAGGGCATCGGACGCGAATCCGCGGCCAGTAAGGCTATCGGTCTGTTCAAAGTGACCCTCAGCACCGACATAGGACGCGGTGAGCGCCATTGAGTTGGTAATTTGACGCTGGATTCCGAAGCTCCAGTTGATGTACTCCGGCGCGCGGCTTCCGAGGTACGGATCGTCATAGGTCATGGCAGAAGGAGTTCCCGTATAGCCAGAGGTCTTGGTGAAGCCGGTGCCATAGGCCGCACCCGACGAGACGCCCGTGGCTGGCGTGTAGGTTGGAATCGCTCCGTTTCCGCCCGCCTCAAGCCCTGGCATGACCGTTTGATCATTGGTGGAGGAGAACGACGGCGAAGCGGCGTAGCCCAGTGTCCCGATGGTCGAAGCCAAACCGCCGACTGCGTCACCATGCGAGAACATCACGCCGTAGCTCGCGCGGATCACGGTCTTGGAGTCCAGCTGGAATGCCAGTCCGAGGCGTGGTCCAAAGTTCTTGTAAAAGTTGTTCACCGGAGTGGCGCAGTTGCATGTATTGGAGCCGTGCCCGGTGAAAGCGAGCGCACCGTTGAGGCCCGTGACCGGATTGGCCAGTGAGGGACTGAAGAAGCTGGCGTCGTTGTGGACTTCAGTGACGGTCGGGAAGAAGTCGTAGCGCAAGCCCAGGTTCACGGTCAGCTTGGAATTCAACTTCCAGTCGTCCTGTACATATGGCGAGATCGCCCTGAAGCGCGCGCCGTACTCCGGATGCAGAGAATAATCAGTGAAGCTGCCCTTGTCGATTTGACCGATGAGCATACTCGCATACGCCACTCCGGTGTTGGCCGCGACGGTATAGGAGCCTTTGCTGATTCCCGCGGTCTCCGTGTTGGAAGCAGCCAGGGTAATGGGGGTCGTTCCGCCGGTGGCGCTGATCGTGTTGTACAGCATCCATGCAACCTGCCCCCCAAACGTGAACGAGTGCTTGCCGACATTCCACTGCACGGCATCGAGCGCCGTGTAATTTTCAGCAAGCGTCACATTCGCCGTGGTGCCTCCCCAATTGGTTGGCGGATTGGACCCGGCAAAAGTCACGATCGGGAAGGTCTGCTGCGCCTGGCCTGCCGGAAGTCCTCCAATTCCCATGGCCGTCGCCGCATAAGCCGCCGCCTGGTTCGGGTTGAAGGTGGGTCCGTTGTAGCGTGCATAGCCCCACTTGACCTGATTGAGCAGGTTGGGCGTGAATATGTGGGTTTCTTCAATGATTCCTACAGCGGTCTTCGGTGCATAGGTCTGGCCATAGTTAAACGGAACCGGCCCCACATTTCTTCCCGCCGTGGTTTGCCCGACGGGATTCGAGCTGGCTTGGCGCCCGATGGCCGCGATAAAGCTTAGCGTGTCGCGGCTCGTGACCAGGTAATCAATGCGGTCGGTCGTGGTCCAGTTGGAAAGTCCCGTTTGGTTGGGGGCGATGTAGTTGCTCTGCAGCCCCGTGCCGATACCCGTTTTCGGGAGGAGGGCCTGCATGTTTTTGGCAATGGTGGAGAACTGGCTTGATGGGATCACGTTGGCCGTGCCGGTCAGCTTCGGATTGCCCGCCGGACCCGTACCCGTTCCAGGGCCGTAGCCATACTGATAGCGGCAGAATCCATCCGTGCTATTCGCGGTGCACGCGGCTTGCGAAGAAGGATCGTAGATTTTGATGGGCGTTGAGAGGCCCAGGTATGCGCTGAAATCCCCTCCCTGCTCGGCTGCATTTGGAAACGTGATGGGCGTCGGGTTCGCGCTCGAGTAGCGAAATCCATCGTAGTTGCCGAAATAGAACACCTTTTGCTTCCAGCTCCCAAAAGGAACGAGCGGGCCGCTCAGGACGACTCCATACTCATTGCTGTGCTCGACCGGCTTCACCGGCACACCCGTAGCTGGATTCGGAGCCTTGCCGAAGAAGCCCCAGGTGTCGAGCGCCGTATTGCGGAAGAACTCGTAAATTGAACCGTGCTGCTGGGAGCCGCCTTGCTTCACGGTGTAGTTCATCACGCCCTGGCCTTCATAGGCGGCCGAGTAGCCGTTCGTCTGCACTTGGAACTGCTCGACGGCATCAACCGAAATGGCAGTCCACACGTAGCGCGGGTCGCCGTTGCCGCCCGCGCGCACAAACGGAACGCCATCGACATAGACGTCGGAGGCAGCGCCCCTGCTGCCGGAACCGTTCACAACGCCTGTATTGGTCGTCGCGTTGCCGTTGGTCTCATTGCCCTGGACACCCGGCATTAGGTAAGCAAAGTCGGTGGCGCGCCGCTGGTCAGGAGAACCATACGCGCCCATCTCAATCGGCAACTCTGAGTAGGTCTCCTGCTCCATGGTTGAGCCCAGGGCCGCGTTGCTGGTTTCCAATTGCGGCGGCGCTGAAGACACAGTGATCGTTTCCATGCCGGCCGCTGCGACGGGGAGCATCGGGTTATAAGCCTGGGACTCCATCGCATTCACATGGATGTTCTTCTGAACTACTGTCTTGAATCCTTTAGCAGTGGATGTGACCGTGTAAATGCCGGGATCCAGATCCGCAAAGTGATAGTCTCCTGCGCTGGTGGATACAGTTTTGGTTGTGATCCCGTTTGCATCATTCATGGCTGCAATGTCGGCGCCGGGAATCACCGCACCGGTCGAATCCGTCACTGTGCCTGTAATGGCGCCTTTCCCTGTTAACTGCGCATTCGCCCCAAGGGACGGCAGGAGGATTGCGATCAAAAGCGCTGCGCAACTCCACGCTGCGAAATGGAAGAAGCGAGATTGCGTTCCTCCGGTTCTGGTTCCCGATATCTGCTGCTGAGCTTGCCTCATGTATTGCCTCCAAGAAGACGTGCTTTGCTCCACCACGCAGCGAGTCCCTAACGAACAGGATTTGCCCTTACGAGGTCTGACCACATTGTGGAGTTGAAACTCCCATTATCATACACACACTGTGTGCCAATAGGGCAATCCTTCGCGGTTTGGTGAACCGAAACCGGTAACTTTAGGAATGGTGTTCTAAATCAGGAAAAGGCGTGCTGAGTGGCTTGGGACGCCTGAAGATCAAAGACTTCCGCCATTGTTTTCAATACGATGTGAGCTTTTCGCCGTGAGGGTAAAAGCCGCTGGGCGGTTGCGAGCCAGGCCGCGGACGGGAAGATCTCGAAGACGGCGAACAAAGGTCGAGCGATCTTCGCCCCGTCCGTCCCTACTGGATCGACCACGTGCCCAGCTTGAGAGCCGTCGAAGGCAGATACCGTTTACGCAGCGGTCGCAGTGCGCGCCTGCCGGCTCTTCGGCGCGGCCGAAGATCGCTTGCGCTCTTTGGGACGCTCCATGCCCTGCGCGATCTGGGCCATGCGGAGGTGCTGTTCCATCAGATTGTGCGCTTCTTTCGCCTTATGCCCGCGGATGGCGCGGAAAATCTCACGGTGCATCTCGGCGGACTCGCGCAAATCGGTGGCCCGCTCGACGGTTTTGCGGCGGCTGTCGTAGAGGGCCGAAGTGATGGTCTCAATGATTGCAGCAAGAATTGGATTGCCTGAGGCCTGCGAGATGATGCGATGAAAGAGCAGGTCGTGAATCAGATAGTCGGTAGGGCTGCTGATGGCGGCGAACATCTCGGCAACCTCTTCGGCGAGAGCGGTGTGATGCTCTTCTTTACCGCGTTCGGCAGCGAGACCCGACAGATGGCTTTCAAGAATGATGCGGGCTTCGAACATCTGCCACGATTGGAATCCGTGGAGCGCGCCGATAAGACTGAGCGACGCTTTCCCGAACTCCGGCGGGCCGTCGGCGACAAACGTCCCGACCCCGTGACGCACCTTCATGACCCCCATCGCCGCCAGGTATCCGATGCCGGTACGCAGGCTGGCGCGGCTGATTTTGAGTGAACGGGCAAACTCGCGCTCCGGCGGAATTTTGTCTCCCGGCTGCAGCGTTCCATTTTCAATGAGCGAGCGGATGTGGTTAACCACCTGCATCGTGCGATGGGTCGTAGGTTCTTCCTCTTTCACCCTCGGCATAAGATCAACCACCTTCTTGCGATAACGAAAATCGCATTCATTGCGAGATTACCACCGAAAACCGGGGATCATTCGAGAAACTTGTTCCGCGAGCTTGAATTGGATTGAGAACCGGACCAGGAACGAGCGTGTATACTTCCGGTCTGACCTCCCTGAAATTGGGGGAATCTGCAGAGCCAACCCAGAGGGTAGAATGAAAGCCATGTTGCTGGATGATGACCGCCTTTTTCCCGCCGAAGCCAGTGTCCGAAAAGTTGCGCGCTCCCTCTATGCAAAAGTGAAAAACCTGCCGATCGTCAGCCCGCACGGCCACACTCAGGCTGGATGGTTCGCAAAAAACGAGCCATTTCCTGATCCGGCGACGCTGTTCGTGCAGCCCGACCATTACGTCTTTCGCATGCTATATAGCCAGGGCGTTTCGATGGACGACCTTGAAATCGGGCAGCCCGTGGTAAAAAATCCGCGCAAGGTATGGCACACCTTTGCCAGCCACTACTACCTGTTCCGCGGTACACCCACCCGCATGTGGCTCGATTATGCCTTCCAGGAGCAGTTTGGTTTGAAGGACCGGCTGTCGGAAAAAACCGCGGACCTCTACTTTGACACCATCGCAGAAAAGCTGAAGACGCCGGCATTCCTGCCGCGGGCCCTCTATGAGCAATTCAATATTGAAGTGCTATCCACGACCGAATCGCCGCTCGATCCGCTGAAGGACCACAAGGCGATTCGTGATTCGAGCTGGAAGGCGCGCATCGTTCCGGCGTTCCGGCCGGATTCGGTGGTCGATCCCGAGTTCAAGGGATTTGCCGGCCTGGTGGCGAAGCTGGGCGAGCAGAACGGCGAGGACACCACCACGTGGAAGGGATACCTGAGCGCGCTGATGAAAGCAAGGGCGCGGTTCAAGACGATGGGCTGCACGTCAACGGACCATGGTCATCCCACGGCGCGGACGGCGAACCTTCCCGAGGCTGAGGCGGCAGCGCTTTTCAGCAAGGTGATCGCCGGAATGGCCGCCGCGGCGGAGCAGGAGCTGTTCCGCGCGCAGATGCTCACCGAGATGGCGCGGATGAGCGTGGAAGACGGCCTGGTCATGCAGATCCATCCCGGATCCGTGCGCAACCACAACAAGTTTGTGTATGAGCGCTACGGGCGCGACATGGGGGCCGACATTCCCGCGCCGACCGATTATGTGCATGCCCTGCGGCCATTGCTCGATCGCTTCGGAAATGAAAAAAATCTGACCATCATTCTGTTCATGCTCGACGAGTCGACAATCAGCCGCGAACTGGCGCCGTTGGCCGGGCACTATCCGTGCTTGCGCCTTGGCCCCCCATGGTGGTTTCATGACAGTCCTGAGGGCATGATGCGTTTCCGCGAGTTGGCCACGGAGACCGCAGGTTTTTACAACACCGTAGGGTTCAACGACGACACGCGGGCGTTTCTGTCGATTCCTGCGCGCCACGACGTGGCCCGGCGCGTCGATTGCGCGTTCCTGGGCAGGCTCGTGGCCGAGCACCGGCTCGAAGAAGATGAGGCGCACGAAGTGGCGCACGAGTTGACATACGGAATGGTGAAGAAGGCGTACCGGTTGTAAGACAACTGCTGGCCTCGGGCTTCTAGCTACCGGCTACCGGCTACTGGCTGCGGTCGTCGCAGAAAGATGGAGTTTGGCGTATGAGTCTGTATTGTTCCGTTGGAAGTCCCGATACCGATCTGTCGGATGCGCAACTGAAAGAACTGTTAGTGGAGAGCCTGTCCAAGGTGGGCCCGCGAAACCGTGTGTTGGCCGTGCCGCCCGATCAGAGCCGCGAACACTCGCGCGCGGGCGATCTCACTCGGTACACGTGGGAACACTACCGCGACAAGTTCAAAGCGGTGCTTCCGGCCATCGGCACGCATACGCCTATGCGACCCGACCAGATCACGCACATGTTCGGAAACATGCCCCAGGAGCTATTTCGCGTACACAACTGGCGTACGGATATCGAAACGCTGGGCGAGTTGCCGGCGTCCTTCATTCGGGAGCAGTCGGAAGGCAAGCTGAATTACACCTGGCCGGCGCAGGTCAACAAGCTCATCTCGCAAGGCGGCTTCGACTTGATCCTGTCCATCGGCCAGGTAGTGCCGCATGAAGTAATCGGCATGGCCAATCACGCTAAGAACATCCTCATCGGCACGGGCGGGCGCGAAGGCATCAACCGCAGCCACTACCTGGGCGCCGTCTACGGCATGGAGCGGATCATGGGGCGCGCCGAAAACCCGGTGCGCAATGTGCTGAACCTCGCGTGCGAAAAGTTTCTGCGCCACATTCCCATCGTGTACGCGCAGACGGTCGTCGGCCGCGGCAAAAATGGCGGGCTGGCTGTTCGCGGGCTCTATATCGGAGACGATCTCGAGTGTTTCCTTAAGGCCTCGGAGCTCAGCCTGAAGGTGAACTTCGAAATGCTCGACGAGCCGATCAAAAAGGCGGTCGTCTTCCTCGATCCCAAGGAGTTCCACTCGACTTGGATCGGCAACAAGGCTGTGTATCGCACGCGCATGGCGCTGGCCGACGGGGCGGAGCTGATCATTCTGGCGCCGGGAGTGAAAGAATTCGGCGAAGATAAAGGGATCGATATACTGATCCGCAAATACGGCTATCGCGGAACTCCCGCAACGTTGAAGGTGGTGAACGAGAATGCGGACCTGGCTGCTGACCTGAGCGCGGCGGCGCACCTCATTCACGCTTCGTCCGAAGGGCGATTCACCATCCGCTGGTGCCCCGGCGAGTTGAGCCAGAATGAAATTGAAAGCGTCGGCTTTGAGTACGGCGACCTGACGAGGATGGCGGCGAAGTACGATCCGGCAAAGCTGCGGCACGGGTACAACAAAGTGGGCGGTGAAGAGATATTCTTTGTCGCCAATCCGGGATTGGGATTGTGGGCGCATCGCAGCCGGTTTGAAAGCACAACGCCGGTGGCTGCGGCCGCGCACGCTGTTTAAGCGGCGCGCCACCCGCCGCGGCGGCGCACCAATCGAAGCGCAGAAAATACAGGAGAATTGTTGTAAGGCGGAACCATGATGGAGAATCACGGTCTTAAGCTCAACAAATATTCCGTTGGCACCGGCGACAGGTTTGCGCACCAGGCAAAGGCGCAATTACAGGCGTGCATCAAGACGCTCGAACGCGGCGTTGAAGTCGTTCCCGTGTGGAACAAATCGAACCGCGAGCACATGATCATCGGCTCTGAGCCATGTTCTGTGCGCGAGGCGGCTGACGCCGCGGTGAAGGCGCTCGGCTGGAAACTGCCTTACTATTGCGACGCCGATCACATCACGGCTGCCACCGTTGATCGTTTTCTCAAGCCGTGTGATTTTTTTACCTCCGATGTAGCCGACTTCATCGGCCAGCCGGCCGAGAGCGCTCACGTTGAGAACTTCGTGAAGCGGCATCCCGAGCTGCAGGGCAGCATTGAGTTGGCCGGGGCCGACGAAGCCTTTGAAATTGCCTCCTCGCACCTCAGGCAAACCGCTCAAAAGTTTCTCGCCGCCGTCAAACAGGCGGGCGAGGTGTACCGCCGCGTGTTAAGTGCGAAAGGCGCCGGGAACTTCATTCCCGAGGTTTCGATGGACGAGACCGATCGCGCGCAGAGCCCGGTGGACTTGTTGATTATCCTGGCCGCGATTGCCGATGAAGGAATTCCCGTGCAGACCATCGCTCCGAAGTTCAGCGGGCGATTCAACAAGGGCGTGGATTACGTGGGTGACGTTGGTCAGTTCGAGCGCGAAATGGCGCTCGACATTGCGGCCATTGCCTACGCAGTCAAACAGTATGGACTGCCCGACAATCTGAAACTCAGCGTCCACTCGGGTAGCGACAAATTCTCGATTTACCCGGCGATTCACGCCAATATGAAACGATTCAACGTGGGTGTGCACCTGAAGACCGCCGGGACAACGTGGCTCGAAGAGTTGATCGGGCTGGCAGAAGCCGGAGGAGCGGGACTGGCGCTGGCCAAGGAAGTGTATGCCGAGGCGCTGGCGCATCGCGAAGAGCTATGCGGGCCGTATGCCACCGTCATTGACATCGATCCTAACAAGCTGCCGACGGCCGCTGAAGTGCGAGGATGGACGTCAGAACAGTACACATCGGCGTTGCGGCACGTAGAAGACGATCCGGCATACAACCCCAGCTTCCGCCAGTTGCTGCATGTCGGTTTCAAGATTGCGGCGAAGATGGGGCCGCGCTATCTTGACCTGCTGGAATCGAATGAAGCCGTCATTGCGAAGAACGTGACAGAAAATCTCTACGCCCGGCACATTGCGCCCGTGTTTCTGGGATGCGGCGGTTGATTGCCCGAACATTCGCTGCGCACTTTCTGTAAACCTTCCCTACGGAGATCGGATGACGACAGAACTCTTCAGCCTTGTAGGCAAGCTCGCGGTCGTGACCGGAGGAACTTCCGGAATCGGCCGCGCTTTGAGCCTTGGATTAGCCGATGCCGGCGCTGACGTGATTGCCACGGCGCGACGCCAGCAGCAGGTGGACGAAACTGCAGCCGAGATTGAGGCGCGCGGGCGCAAAACCCTGCGTCTTGCCTCCGACGTCGGCGACCGTGAGTCGCTGGAGACGCTTCTTGCGGCAGCGCTTGAGCGCTTCGGCAAAGTGGACATCCTGGTGAACTGCGCCGGCATCATCAAGCGCACGCCCACGCTCGACTTGCCCGAGGCCGAGTGGACAAACATTCTGAATGTCAATCTCACTGGAACACTGCGCGCCTGCCAGGTGTTCGGGCGGAAGATGCTCGAGCGCAGTTATGGCCGCATCATCAACATCGCATCGCTGAACAGCTTTGTCGCGTTGAGCGAGGTGGCCGCCTACGCAGCCAGCAAGGCCGGTGTCGCCTCCCTTACGCGCTCGCTCGCGGTGGAGTGGTCAAAGAAGGGCGTCACTGTGAATGCTGTCGCGCCGGGCGTCTTCCGCACCGATTTGAATGCGCAGTTGCTTGACTCGACCCAGCGCGGACAGGAACTGCTGATGCGCACGCCCATGGGACGCTTCGGCAACACCGAAGAACTGATCGGCGCGGTCGTCTACCTCGCCTCTGACAGCGCTTCGTTCGTCACCGGCCAGATCCTCGTCGTCGACGGAGGGTTCCTCGCCAGCGGGGTGAATCAGTAAACCAAAGATCAAGGGTCAGAGATCAGAGAATCAGTAGGGCTTGACTTCATGCGCCAAAATCCTGCGATTGCATGAGCCAGTCAAAGGCCGCCACGGATTTCATTCCAGGCTTGATCCCGCTTCTCCGAGTCGCGCAAAGACCCCAAAGACGACGCGATCGCAGCGAACGGCCATGAAGGGGAACGCGTTCCCGCTGATTGCGCCGGCACGCGCGAAAATCGAGCCACGCATCATTGCATGCCCGCGATGCAGGCGAACCCTCACGTTCTGCTCAGTCAGGTCGAGCGCCGCCGCAGTCTCCGCAGTAGTCATCTCTTCAACGTCGCGCATCATCACAACGGCGCGATACTGGTCAGGCAGGCCAAGCACAGCTTCTTCCAAAAGCCGGCCGAGCTCTGCGATTGACGCCCGGTGCTCCGGATCGGGCGATGTTTCCGCGCCGCTCATAGTGCCTTCCTCTTCTTGCTCCATGTCTTCCAGTTGCTGGCTGCGCTTGCGCAGGCGCAAGCGGTGCAGCGCCTCATTCACCGCGATGCGCGTGAGCCAGATGGAGAAGTGCGCCTCGCCGGCATACTGATAAAGATGCTGATACGCTCGTACGTAGGCGTCCTGCATCACATCTTCTGCTTCGGCATCGTCGCGCAGAATGGCGCGCGCAACACGGTAGAGCCGCTGGTTATAGCGGCGCATGATGATCTCGTACAAGGCAGTCTCGCCCGCTTTCACCCTGTCGATCACTTCCAGGTCTGACCAGCGCTCAGCAACAGCCGTTTTCAGGATGTCGATCGTCTCCATGGCTCCTTCCATATAGAGTCGACTTGTCGGAAATCGTTACACGGGCTGCGGCGATTTGCCCTGCCTGCCCCATGCCGCGGTGTTCAAACGGCCGGAAATCCTCGATCGGTGTAACCGATCAAAGGCTCGTGGCTCTTGTTGGACAGAGGGCAAAATGCAGAATTCCAGTCGCATCAATACTGCCTGGTGGGTGCTCAGAATCGGCTTGGGCGTTGGGCCCGTGATTACGGGCCTCGACAAGTACTTCAATAAGCTGGCGGACTGGAGCATGTACTTGAGCCCTCTCGCGACGAAAGTCGTGCCGGTAAGCGCAGCGGTATTCATGCACGTGGTTGGCGTGGTGGAGATCATCGCCGGCCTCATCGTGCTGAGCCGCTGGACGAAGATCGGGAGTTACATCGTGATGTTGTGGCTTCTGGCCATCGCCCTGAATCTGGTCACGACCGGCATGTTCTACGACTTGGCCATGCGCGACGTGGAGATCGCGTTGGGCGCGTTTGCCTTCTCGCAACTGACTGCATTCCGCGAGCAGCAGGCGGCAGGCCGCGGCGTGGCCGAAGCCGCTAGGCTGCAAACGGCGGAAACAAGGTAAGCAACTGGAATGAAACCGAACCGGAGGATCAACAAGATGAGACGCTTCCCTTCCCTGATGGTGCTTGCGGCGCTGCTTGCATGGCCCGCATTGGCACTTGCCGCAACCTACAAAGATGTGCCCGTGGTGGACGTTAACTGCTCAAAGAAAGCCACTGCCAATCCTGATGCGCATACGCGCGATTGTGCGTTGCAATGTGCATCGAGCGGCTTCGGCATTGTGACTAGCAATCAAAAGTTCTTGAAGTTCGATGCCGCGGGCAACCAGAAGGTTCTGTCGGAGCTCAAGGCGTCGAGCAAGAAAGATCACCTGCGCGTGAACGTGACGGGCGAGGTGCAGGGCGACACGCTGAAGGTCTCCTCCGTCACGCTTCTATAGCTTTGTGTAGCCCCCGCGTGTGCACCGGTGGACCCGCGTTCATCGGTGCACGCTCTGTATTCGCCTTGGGAAACTTGCGCGAGCCGCTCCCGCTTCAACGCGCGCGGCAGATCCGTGCCCCGCAAATCACTTCAGCGTGACGTTGGCGCCCGCCATCTTGAGGATCCCCTCGCCCTGGTCGGCATGCACCGTCACGTTCGTGCCCGTGACATTGGCATAACCGATAGACAGGCCGGTCGAGCCGCTGAGGTTGACGTTCTTGAGCATGACGTTGTCCACCGGCGCTTCAGGCAGTCCGACGATGGCGCCGGCCATCGCGCCTCCGGTAGCCGTCACGTTTTCCAGCGTAATGTCGTGGAAGTGCGGCGTGAGGCGCGTGACGGGCTGCGGAGTCATTGCGCCTTCCTCTGGAAGAATGCGCGGATAGTACTCGCTGATAACCAGCGGATTCTTCACGTCCTTCATATCGATGTCGCGGTAGACGAGATTGCTCACGTCGTTGCCGCGATCGCGCGCAGCTTTCACGCGGATGCCGTTGTCGGTTCCGTCAAAGTGAATACGTTCGGCCGTAATGTTGTGCGCGCCGCCGGCGATCTCGCTGCCGATGGAGAGACCGTGGCCATGCAGAAAAGTGCAGTCGGTGATCTTGATGTTCTGGCTCGGCTCGTCGCCGCCCGGCGAGTTGATGGCGCCCGATTTGATCGCGATGTTGTCGTCTCCCACGTCGGCATACAGGTGGTCGATCACGACGTTCGACGAAGAGAAGGGATCCACGGCATCGGTGTTCGGCGAACGCGGTGGCGCCAGCACCCTGATGTTGCGAATGACAACGTCGTCGCAGTAGTAGGGGACGAGCTGCCAGAAGGGCGAGTTCTGGATGGTGATTCCTTCCACGCGAATATGCTTGCAGTGGTCAAACACGATGAGCCGCGGTCGCGGATGCGGGTTGCCCATGATGCCGGCGCCATGAAAGCTGCGCGCCATGGCCCACCAGCTTTCGCCCTGGCCATCAATAACGCCATCGCCCGTGATCGCGATGTTCTCGGCGTTCGTGGCACTCACCAGCGATTGCACCGCGGGAAGCCGGAACTCAGTCTTCGACGGATAGTCGGCATGATCCGGTGAGCCGAGCAGCGTTGCGTTTTTGTCGAGCTGGAGCGTGATGTTGCTCTTGAGCACGATCGGCGCGCTCAGGTAGGTGCCTGCGGTCAGACGAACCGTCCCGCCCCCTTGCGCCGCACACGCGTCAATTGCGCTTTGGATGGCAAGTGTGTCCTTGGTGGTACCGTCGCCCTTGGCGCCAAACTCGCGCGGATTGCAGGTCCTGGCCACGTGAGCAAAGCCGGCCGACGCTGCCAGGACTGCCAATGCAGCGGCAATTGAAATAAGGTGATCGAGCGAACGCGTTTGTCGAGTCACGGTGCTACCTCATTGCGGGGATGTTCGTGCGCACTTATCATACGACACAGGCAGCAAGTGGTCCTACCTCCTGTATCGCAAGCGTCTTGAGAGGTCCGCTGCCGGTCCGTTTCGAGATCGTCGTGGGTGGTACAATTCCGCTGAAATTTGCTCGCCTATAAATTCCGTTTTGAATCGAGAACAACAATGGAAACGACTCTGGCTGTGAAGTTGCGCCTTCATTTTCCTGAATACGTATTCCTCGCAGTTGCGGCTGTGTTCGCGGTCGGATTTTGCGCGGTTTCATCCGCACAGCAGGCTCGCGTAACCCACGCGCAGGCCGTCGAACGCGCGCGGCAGATCGTTGCCAAAATGACGCTCGACGAAAAAATCACCGAGATGCACGGCGTTCATGATGCAACGCGTTACCGCATGGTGCCCGGCATTCCGCGATTGGGCATTCCCGATCTGCACATGACCAACGGGCCGGCCGGCGTGGGACCGGGCGGAGCGAGTCCGCAGCCGCCGGCGACAGCCATGCCCGCTCCCATCGCGCTCGCAGCACCATGGGATCCGGCTTTGGCGCGCGAATACGGAAAGCTCGAGGGCGAGGAGACGCGTTCGCTTGGCAGCCAGCTCTTTGAGGTGCCTGACGTGAAGATCGCGCGCGTGCCCCACGGCGGGCGCGTCTTTGAGAGCTTCGGCGAGGACCCTTTCCTCGATGCGCGCATTGCCGTGCCTGCCATCGAGGGCGTGCAGAGCACCGGCATCATGGCCAACGTCAAGCATTACCTCGCCAACAATCAGGAGGCCGATCGCCACAACGTGGACGAGGAGATCGGCGAGCGAGCTCTGCGCGAAATCTACATGCCCACCTTCGAGGCGGCCATCAAAGAGGCGCATTCGGCCTCGCTGATGTGCGCCTACCCGAAAGCAAACGGGGCCTTCAATTGCGAAAACGCGCCGCTGCTGAACGGCGTGTTGAAAAAGGACTGGGGCTTCGACGGATTTGTGCTCTCGGACTGGGGCGCCACGCACAGCACTGTTCCCAGCGCGCGGAATGGGCTCGACCTTGAGATGCCGACAGGCATCTATTTCGCCGACGAGCTACGCAAGGCGGTGGATACCGGCCAGGTTCCGGTTGCTGATCTTGACGAGAAGCTGGTTCGGCGTTTCGCAAAAGAAATTGAGTTCGGCGATTTTGGGCCGCAGCCTGGGGCCCCCACGGACAGGTCTTCGTCCGTGGGGTGGGAGCCCAAGCCGCAGCCGATTCCCGCCTTCGAGCACGGAGCCATTTCGCGCAAGATCGCCGCGCAGGGCATGGTCCTGTTGAAGAACGAAGGCGATTTGCTTCCACTCAATTCGCAGGAACTGCGGTCGGTCTTGCTGGTGGGACCATATGCGGTTCGGCCAAACACCGGCGGCGGTGGCAGCTCGCACGTCATGCCGCTTTACACGATTACGCCCTATGACGGCCTGGGCGCAGCATTGGGGTTGCAGATTCACTTGACGGTCATGGATGGCAGCGATATCGATGCCGCAGCCGCAGCCGCGAAACGCTCGCAGGTGGCTATCGTGATGGTCGGCGACCAGGATAGCGAAGGACGCGACCAATCCCTCGAACTGCCCTCGGCGCAGAACAACCTGATTGCGGCTGTGGCCAGTGCAAATCCGAAAACAGTCGTCGTCGTCAAGAGTGGCTCAGCAATTCTCATGCCCTGGATCGCGAACGTTTCGGCGGTCCTCGAGGCGTGGTATCCCGGCGAAGAAGACGGCAATGCCGTCGCCGATCTGCTTTTAGGCAAGGTGAATCCTTCCGGTAAGCTGCCTCTCACCTTTCCGCGCAGTGCGGAAGACACTCTTGCCAGCAATCCGGACCAGTATCCCGGCGTCAACGGCGTGGCCCATTACAGTGAGGGGCTCGGCGTGGGATATCGCGCCTATACGGCGCACCACATTCCACCGCTGTTTCCGTTCGGCTTCGGGCTTTCGTACACGCAATTCAGCTTCGGTGGTTTCAAGGTGAGCCAGCAGCCCGGCAATGCCAAAGCGACAGTGAGCTTCCAGGTCCAGAACACGGGCAAGGTTGCCGGAGCAGAAGTGGCGCAGTTGTATCTGGGCTTTCCTGAAATTGCCGAAGGAAACGAACCGCCGCTCCAGCTCAAAGGATTTCAAAAGGTGATGCTGAATCCCGGCGAGCGAAAGACGTTGGAACTGAAGCTCGACACGCGCGCGTTCTCCTACTGGTCAGAGAAAGCGCGCGATTGGCAGGTGGCGAAGGGCGAATTTGAAGTCATGGTGGGAGACTCGTCCGCGAACACTCCGCTGAAAGCCAACCTGACGATCCGCTAGTTGTTCTCTCAGCTCTTAGGTCCCGCGTCAGTCTTTTTAGCGCTGGGGGCATTGATCGGCAGGCGCACCGTGAAGCGTGTCTCGCCGGGGTGGGATTGCACATCGATCGTCCCGCCGAATTTCTGCGTCACGATGCGGTGAACGATCTCCAGCCCCAGTCCCGTGCCGATGCCCTGCGGCTTGGTCGTAAAGAAAGCCTCGAAGATGCGCGGCAGAATGTCCGCCGGAATCCCCACGCCGTGATCGGTGATGCTCACTGTGAGCCATTCCGGGTTAGACGATGTCGCAACCTCAATCTTCGAGTTCTCCGGCGAAGCATCGATGGCATTGTCGATGAGGTTGGTCCACACCTGGCTGAGCGCGTAGCCGCGGGTGCAGATGGTGGATGGCGAGGCATCAAACTTCTTCTCCACCTGGATCTGCTTGAGGCGCATCTTGTGGCCGAGGATGGTGAGCGTGCTCTGCAGGCTGTCGTGAATATCGAGTTCTTTGCTCGGCGTCCGCTCATCGTATGCGAATTTCTTCACCGCCATCACCAGGTCGGAAATGCGTCCGATGCTCTCTTCAATGGCGCACACCAGCGAGACGCTGGATACCAGCGCGCCAAACCAGTTCAGCGCGTCGGAAAAGGAAGCGGGATCGAAAAATTCCTGGGAGCAGGCGATTTCCTCGGGGTTGAACCCCATGGAGACCAGCACAGGTCCGATGGTGTAGGCGTTCTCCACCTTCGCGTTGGCGAGCCAAACGCTCATCGCCTCTTCGGCGTCGGCCTGCTCCAGCGTGCCCATCGCCGGCGCGTTGCAGCCGCGCAGGGCGTGTTCCAGCATATCTTTCATGCATTGCACCTGCTCCGGCGTCTTGGGTTTTTCCGCGCTGCGCAGGCTGAGCTGCTGCAGGCGAAGCAGGTTCTCGCGCAGTTGCGAGGCGGCGCGCTTGGCGGCAGAGCCGGGATTGTGCAGCTCGTGCATCAGGCCGGCGGCGAGCGTCCCCAGCGAGATAAGCTTTTCGCGATGCAGCGCCTCCACCTGGTATGACTGAATGCGCTGTGCGCTGTCAGCCAGGACAATCTTGCGAACGGAGGGACAGCAGGTGAGAAGCGACCAGAATCCCTGCTCCGTGAAACGCAGGAAGACCGAATCCTGCGAAGTGGTGATGCGGAACATCGAGGTGGCCCTGCCCATCAGGAAGGGCGCTTCGCCAAATCCCTCGCCGGCGCGGGCAATTCCGCCCAAAGTCCAGGTTCCATCGGGCTCGGGGCGTTCCGCGCGAGCCTCGCCCTCCAGCACGACCCAGTAGTAGAGCCACGGTCCGCCCGGTTCCACTAGCATGGTTCCGGCCTTCGCCGTCACCCGCTCCGTCTTCTCCACGCCCACGATCGAAGCAACGGGAGTCCCGGAGAAAATGTGCGTATGGAGCAATGCCTCAGCGACGTCCTTGAGGGCAATCGGTTCAACCTGGATGGATTGTGCGCTCTCGCTCATCTTGCTTACACCAAGGTCTGATTACCGGCCCCTCAATTCGATGCTGAAAATCAAATACAACAAACGTGGAACATCCGCCCCGTCTTAAGCTCCGGGTTCTCTAACTGCCTCTTCCGCGACTGTCCGGGGTGGCGCAACCCCTTTAAATCGCCGCCCTAAAACCCCGCCAGGTACTGGTGGACAAACTGCACCGCAATCGAACCCTCGCCGACCGCCGACGCCACCCGCTTCACCGAGCCCGACCGAACGTCGCCGGCCACAAAAACTCCGGGGACGCTGCTCTCCAGCAGAAACGGTTCGCGCTTTTCCTGCCAAACCTCCGGCGTTTTGCCGTCCTTGCGCATGTCCGGACCGGCGAGCAGGAACCCCTTGTCATCGCGCAGGATGCAGGGGGGAAGCCACGTCGTCACCGGAGCCGCGCCAATGAATACAAACAGCGATGACGCCTGCACTTCGGTTTCGCCCGACGGGCCGCGCAAACGCAGTGCCGTCAAATGATCGTCACCCACCGCCTCAAGCACTTGGGTACGCGCCTCTACCACAATATTTGATGTTCGGGAAATCTCATCGATTAAGTATTTCGACATGGTGACAGAAAGGCCATCACCCCGCACCAGCATAGTTACTTTCGTGGCAAACCGGGCAAAGTGCAGGGCAGCCTGGCCGGCGGAGTTGGCGCCCCCCACCATATAAACCTCTTCGCCCTTACAGGCCAGCGCTTCAACCAGCGCCGCTCCGTAGTAGATGCCGCGCCCGGTGAGCCGCTCCGCGCCGGGAATATCCAGCTTCCGATACTGGACGCCGGGCGACAGAACCACGCAGTGGCTTGATACCTCGCGGCCATCGCCGAGGCAAACGAAGCGGTATTGCCCGTCGATGCGCATGCCCGTGGCGCGCTGGGTCACAAATTCGGCGCCGAACCGTGAGGCCTGCGCATGGGCGCGCCGGCCCAGGTCTGCGCCGGTCACGCCCGACGGGAACCCGAGATAATTTTCGATCCGGGAGCTGGAGCCGGCCTGGCCGCCGGGTGCTTCAGGCTCAATCACCACCGTGCGCAGGCCTTCGCTGGCGCCATACACCGCGGCCGCAAGCCCTGCCGGACCCGCTCCGACAACCACCAGGTCGTAGAAATCCTGGGCGGCCTGCACGCGCAGTCCCACCTGGCCGGCAAGAACCTCCAGTTCGGGATCGACGAGCGCTGTGCCGTCAGCGAAGATCACCACCGGCAGCCGGCCGGGATCGAGCTTGTGGTCCTCAAGCAGTTTCAGGGCCTCGGGTCCGGCGGCAATGTCCAGCCAGCGGTAGGGCACATGATTGCGCGAAAGAAAGTCGCGCACGCGGTGATCGTTGAGCGACCAGCGATGCCCGACAACCCGCAATCCCTCGAACGGCGGCCGGTAGCCCGCCTGCCAGTCCTCGAGCAGGTCGGTGACCACAGGGTAGAGTTTCTCTTCCGGCGGATCCCACGGCTTGTTCAGGTAGTAGTGAATGCGCGCGGAATTAATGGCGCGGATGGCCGCCTCGGTGTCGGCATAGGCGGTGAGCAGCATCCGGCGCGCCTCAGGATAAATGGGACGCGCCCGTTCCAGCATTTCCACGCCGCTCATGCCCGGCATGCGCTGGTCGCTGATGATCAGGGCCACGGGCTCGTCGCGCGTCTTGAGCTGCGCCAGCATGTCCAGCGCTGCCTGGCCGCTGGCCGCCCGCATTACCCGATACGTGCTCCCGTATTCCCGGCGCAGATCCTGGACCACGGCCTCCAGCACGCTCACATCATCGTCTACCGCCAGTAGAATGGGCCTCGCCATAGTGAAAGTGTAGAGCCTTTGGCGGACCTGAAAAAAGCTGCCCGCCCGGGCTCGCCCAAAGTCGCTGCTCGCTCGGCGCGCGTCGACCCGAAATCGAGGCTTCGGCGGAAAGCCCCCGCGGTCCAGCAATAGCGGGTCCCCTTCTAGTTAATGGCCTTAGCGCTCCCACCCAGGGTTTTTTGTACCCAACCGCAACCGGCACGCGGTAATCTCTGACATAGCGCATCCGGGGGCCCGATGAGCCTTCCTCTCCGCCGCAGTTGCAATTCATGCGGTTGAGGTGGAGAATGTAACAATTGCAGACATTACCAAAGTATCCAGCTGGTTTGCCGATAGGGAAAACGGGCCGGAAAAGCAAGAGTGTATTGAAGTGTCATTGGCGGTTGCACGTAGAAGCGTCGAAAGATTCAATACTTCCCCAGAAGACACGGGCAGGTTCGAGCGGACATTATGAACAAGATCATCCTGGCCGATTCGCAAGCAATCTTCAGGGCCGGCACCGCTAAGGTGCTGGCGATGGACGAAGATTTGCGCATCATTGCGCAATGCACTGACCTTGAGCGGATGTACCACGCGATCACCACGTTCCCGGGCTCCATCGTCGTGTTTGCGGCTTCGCTGCATCCGGATTTCGCGCGCCTCGGCATGTTGCTCGAGACCACCAACAGCCGCGGCATCGTGGTGGCTGAAAACAATGAGAATGCCTCGTCGTACCTGCAGCAGGGCTTCCGAGGCGTCGTGTTCCGCAGCGTCACTGGACCCGCGCTGGTGGAGTGTGTGCGCCGTGTGGCCGCGGGCGATACCTGGCTACCCTCACAGGCGGCCCAGCCCGAGGTGCACGAGGACGACATGGTGGGCGCGCGCGTGCGCGACCGCCTCACGCCGAAAGAGATGCGTATCGTAGCGCTCATCGTGCAGGGTTGCAAGAACCGCGAGATTGCCATGCGGCTGAAGACCACCGAGCAGGTCATCAAGAACTACCTGCGTTCGATTTACGACAAAACCGGCGTGGGCGATCGCCTGGAGCTGGCTCTCTTCACCATCCATCACCGCGTGCTGGCGCGGGCGGCGGCGGAAGTGGGCCACAAGATGGAAGCCGAATCGCAGGCGGCCCAACCGGGTGCCGTCGCCTAGAACTGGTTGCATAAATAGTGTTTTGAAGGGGCACGGATTTATCCGTGCCGCCAAAGTCCGGGGGAATCGCGGGCTTTAGCCCCTGAGGGATGCTTTCCGATACGCCCTTTGCTGCCTCACGTTGCGTGGATCAGGCTGAAGGTCAGGATCAACAAGACGATCAAGCTGACCACCGTATACAACCGGTCCTTCTCCAGCAGAAAACCCACCACGGCCATCATCACTCGCGCCACCGGCGTGAGGATCAGCAGCACTAGGCCAATTTGCATCAGCCCTTCGCTGTTCAGGTGCGCTGCCGACTGAATGATGCCGGAAAGGGTCTGGACGGCCGGCCCTCCCGCCGCAAAATGACGATAGTTGACGTGATCTGCATAGTGCTGGACGAGATACAATGCCCCGCCCGCGGCGACCACTGCCGCGGCCAGCAACACGCCGGTCTGCAGCAGGCGGCCGATGATGGTTTCGAGGCGTCGATCATCCATTTGCGCTAGATCCTTCCCGTGATGCCGCTGGCGATCATTTCAATGGCAAGAGCCAGAATCACGAAGGCGAAAACCATCCTGAGCGTGCGAACATGAGCGTGCACCAGTACTTTTGCGCCCAGCAACGCCCCGCCCAGCACGCCAAGCATCACCGGCATGGCTACGCGCGGGTCGATGAATCCGCGGCTGAGGTAAAGCCCGGCGCTGGCGGCGGCAGTCACGCCGATCATGAAGTTGCTGGTGGTGGTGGATACCTTGAAGGGAATTCTCATGGCGCGGTCCATGGCAATCACCTTCACCGCCCCCGACCCGATGCCGAGCAGTCCGGAGAGCGCTCCGGCCCCAAACATGATGCTGAATCCGGCGGACACGTTGCGCACTCCGTAGCCCTCCTTTTTGCCGCCGACCGGATAGCTGCTGGCCAGCCGCAATCGGCGCGCAAGCGCGTCAGACTCCACCAGAACGTCGCCCGGCGGAGACTTGAACGACTGGTATGCCGCCTGCACCAGGACGAGACCGAAGATGATGGCGAGCGCATGCGTGCTGAAGCGCCCCGCGAGAAACGCGCCGATGATGGCGCCGATGGTCGTTGCAATTTCAAGAAACATCCCGATGCGGATGTTGGAAAACCCCTCGCGCACGTAGGCGGCCGCCGCGCCAGAAGACGTGGCGATGACAGAAACAAGCGAGGCGCCGATGGCGTATTTGATGTCGACGCCCAGCGCCAGCGTGAGTGCCGGAACCACGATCACGCCCCCGCCGAGTCCGGTGAGCGCGCCCAGAAATCCCGCCAGGGTTGAAAGAATCCATACGAACGCCGTGAATTCCCACACTGTCATCGGATGGATCGAGTCTCCCCTGCTAGGCTTTGATGCTGCACGGCGCTGGTGTTGAAGACTTACCGCGGGGGCGCCAACCTGCCAATTTGCCATCGTGCGCGCCAGCGCACGCCAACTCGCCGCAAGAAACCTCCCAAGCCTGGCCCCGGCGCCGCGTTCCCCAAACTGCTCTAAAGCTTTTCGCCGACACTCTTGGCTTGCGTGAAGAGATAAAGGTAATCCGGTCCGCCGGCCTTTGAGTCCGTCCCGCTCATGTTGAATCCGCCAAAGGGATGCGCACCGACCATGGCGCCCGTGCATTTGCGATTGAAGTAGAGATTGCCCACATGGAACTCGCGGCGGGCGCGATTCAGCCGGTCGCGATTGGTTGAGTAGATTGAGCCGGTCAGGCCGTACTCCGTGTTATTCGCCACCCGCAGCCCTTCCTCGAAGTTCGCCACCTTGATGACCGCCAGCACCGGACCGAAGATTTCTTCCTGGGCAATCACGGCATTGGGCGCAACGTCGGCAAAGATGGTCGGCTCCAGGAAATACCCCCCGTCGGCAGTTGCCGGGGCGTTGCCGCCCGCGATTAGCCGGCTTTCTTTTTTCCCAGCCTCGATATGACGCAACATCGAGTTGAGCGCGCCCTGGTTGATGACCGGGCCTAGATCATGATTGGCCGCAGGATCGCCGACGGTGAGCGTAGCTACGCGTTCCCGCAGGCGCTCGATGAAAGCGTCGTAGATGGGAGCTTCGATGATGGCGCGCGAGCAGGCGGAGCACTTTTGCCCGCTGAAGCCGAACGCTGAGGCGGCCACTCCCGCAATGGCGGCGTCAACGTCCGCATCCGCGCATACCAGGATGGAGTCTTTGCCGCCCATCTCTAGAATGGTCCGCTTGATCCAGATCTGGCCCGGCTGCATGTGTGCTGCGCGCTCGTGAATCTCCAGGCCCACAGCCTTCGATCCTGTAAATGAAATGAAGCGGGTCTTCGGATGCTCAACCACCGCGTTGCCGAACGAAGCCCCGGCGCCGGGGCAGAAGTTCACCACGCCGTCCGGAATGCCGGCCTCTTCCAGCACTTCAACAAAGCGCGCGGCAATGGTGGGCGCATCGCTCGACGGCTTCAGAACCACCGTGTTTCCGCTGACGATGGCCGCAGACGTCATTCCGGCCATGATGGCGAATGGAAAATTCCACGGCGAGATCACCGCGCCCGCGCCCAGCGGAATATAGAACAGCTCGTCGCGCTCGCCGGGATACTGGATGGGCGTCGTCGAGCCGGCAAGGCGCAAAGCCTCGCGAGCGTAGAACTCAAGAAAGTCGATGGCTTCGCCGACGTCGGCATCCGCTTCGGCCCAGTTCTTGCCCACTTCGTAGGTAAGCCACGCCATGAATTCGAATTTGCGCCTCCGAATAATCGCCGCTGCGCCCAGCAGCAGCGAAACGCGTTCCTCCACCGTGGTCCTGCTCCACGATTCAAAGGCGCGAAGAGCGGCAGCCATGGCGGCCTCGGCCTGCGCCGCGCCGGCTTTCTGGTGAATGCCGACCAGCTGGGCCGGTCGCGCTGGGTTGATGGAGCGAATCTTCTCTGTAGTTTTCAGCCGCTTGCCGCCGATGATCAGGCTGTACTCGCTCCCCAGGTGCGACACCCGTTGTTCGAGCGCCTGGCGCATCTGGCGCGCATTCTCGGGGTCGTTGAAATCGGTGAAAGGCTCATTGGCGAATGCGCCCTGAGGCGTCCGCGGCCGGATCGAAAGAGCACCACTTGCAATTGGCATAACGGAACCAGTTTAGTCGAAATGCCGCGAGGAGGCAGTGATTTCCTTCTTGACAGAACTCGAGGCCGAACCGTATACGAGTAGCTCCGGGTTCCCCAATCAAATCAACTGAAAGAGGAGTGAGACCATGAAGAAACTCGTATTCTTTGCGGCCGTCGTGTTGCTTTCAATGTGCAATCTAAGTGGAGGCTTGCGGGCGCAGGCGCAGTCGAAGGATGAGCAGGCCATTCGCACGCTCGAAACTAAGTTTGCGATGGCATTTGTCGCCAAGAATGTCGACGAGATCATGAAGTTCTACGCTCCGGGCGATCAACTTCTGGTCTTTGACCTGATCACCCCGCGGCAGTATGCGGGCTGGGATGCCTATAAGAAGGACTGGCAGGACACCTTCGCCTTGATGAAGGGCACACCCGAGTTCGACACAAAGGACCTGGGCGTGACGACCGATGGCAAGCTGGCCTGGAGCCACAGCATCCAGCACGCATCGTGGACCGGCACAGACGGCACGCCGTTCGAAATGACGGTGCGCGTTACGGATTGCTACAAGAAAATCGACGGCAAGTGGCTCATCGTGCTGGAGCACGTCTCAGTCCCGCTTGACCTTTCCGGGCCGAAGCCGGTGCCGGATTTGATGTCGAAGCCGTGATAAGCAGAGAACAAGGGAACGACTGAGTGCCGGGAGCCGCACGCTCGCTATCCACGGTCTGAACTGCGCTTGCGAAACACAATCTTCAGCTCGCGACGCCAGTGCTCCGAGAGAGCAATAAGCTCCCACTCAATCTCCGGCGAAAGGTATCGCAGCACCGGCTCGTTCGCAGGATGAATGCGCAGCGCCGGCCCAGCCAGGATGAGGCGCGGCGGCAACGGAGACACTTCGGCACCGGCGAAATAGCCGCTGCGTTCGAATGCCGAGTGCGGTGCGTTCCCCGAAGGGCCCGCCTTGCGATCGGCATTCAGCGCACGCACGCGAATCCAGTAATCGAGCGCCTGCAGCGGCAGATGCAGGTCCTCGTTGGCCTTCAATTCCAAAACCACAAGGCGCGAGTTGCGGTCGAGCGTGAGCAGGTCGAGCATGCCGCGGTCGCCTGTTGAGAGCGCGGGCACCTGCGAGTAGAGCAGGTCGACGCGCAGATCCGGCAGCAGCTCGGCAAGCCCCATGCGCAGCCGCGACTCAAGCCACCGCTCCGGTGCCATGCGAAACAACGGATCGGTGTGCGCCCCATCGGCTTGCCGGCTCTTGAATAGCCGTCGAAACAGATCGCAGCACAGCGCTTCATTCTCTTCCGTGAGCGACGTCTCGTTCGCGCCGGCGCCGAAAGTAACTTCATTTTCGCGCGCGAACGAATGCGCCGCAGCGCCATGGCGCACACACGCAAACTCAAGCCCGTGCAGCAGGAGCCCAACCTCTGTCGCCGAGCGCGGTCGGATTTCAACCCGCTCGCGCGCCGCCTCCGGAACGAGCGCGAGCAGCCGATCAATGCCTGCCTGGCACCGCTCGAGCGCTGCCGCAGGCGAGAACGCGTGCACGACGCGCGACTCCAAATTGCCGGTGTCTCGAAAATCGACCGGCACAAGCTCTTCGCTGCGCTCATCGAGCGTCAATAACTCAAAGTTTGCTGCGGCGTGGTTCAGCCACGCTATGCGCTCGGCCGTGGTGCGCCATGCGCCCGCCGGCACAATCACTTTCAGGCCGCCAAAATGACGTCGCGCGTCCCCGTGCAGGCGGCAGTATTCGAGCCAGAGAATTCCCAGAGTCAAAACGCCGTCGATCACGGAGCCGGATTCCGCGGCGCTCACGCCGATCACCGCATCGGCCCCCGTTCCCTTGAGCAGGCGGCCGCGAACATAAGCCGGGCCAAAGCTATGCTCCAGGTCCATCGCCGTGCGTAGCCCGTCGACTTTGTAGCCGATGAAGTGCCGCGTCAGCACGCGCTCCAGCAGCCGTTGATAGTTGCGCCGCGCGGAGTCGCGCACCGTCGGCGTCCGCCTGTCGCTTGAGGGCGCGAGTTCGAGCGATTGCGGCTTAGCCGCTCCCATGCGCCGCGTAACGAGTCGCAGGCACTGCGCGCGCTGCTGCACATCGACGACGGTGCGTACCAAGTTTCGCTCATTGCTCCAAAGTTGTAGCAGGCAGCGGCCGTGCGACTCGGCAACCGAGTAGCGCGCCGTGCGCATATCGAACAGCACGCGCCCATCCTCAAGCAGCGCCGCCGCAGGATGATCCGCGAGATACGACTCGATGATCTGCGCCAGTCGCTCCGGCGAAGCAGTTTTGCCGGGCTCCCCGGCGACAGGTCTTTGTCGCTGGGGTGAAGTGTCGGGGCCCATGGTTCGTTCTACCAACCCATGCGGGAACGCAGGCTCGTGATATGAGCCACATGGTGGCGGGAGTGCCAATCGTACAGAGCGAGATTTGTGGCGAGCGTCATACGCCCCCGCTCCGGATGGTTGAAGCCGCGCTCAAAGTCATCTTCCGTCATCGACGCAAGCATCGCCACCAGCCGGGCATGCAGCCCGTCGACGAAGTCGAGCGACGGTTCGATGGGCATACGGTTGTCGGGTAGGCGCGCCCACGCAGCCTCATCGTACGGCTTGATGGTGGGCCAATCCTCAGTGAGGGCCAGCTTGAATCGCACATACGAATTGGCGTGGCTGTCGGCGAAGTGATGCACAACCTGGCGAACGGTCCAGCCGCCATCGCGGTACGGCGTATCGAGTTGGGCCTGGTTGAGGCCGGCCACGGCGGCGCGCAGCCGCTCGGGCAGCAGGCGCAGTGTGTCAATTTGCGCGGCGCGCGTAGCGGCTGTGCTTGCCGCAGGCTTCTGGAAACGGCCCACAGGATAACGCAGTTCGTCGAGATCGCTCATGGCAAGAATCTTAAATGGAGCAGGCAGAGGGCCGGAACAAGTGCGGCCGGAAGAGAAAGGCTGTGGAGCTGAACGAGGTACCGCGAATACGGCAAGTCGTCTTAATTGGATTGGCTCTTGCGAGCGTTGTGCGGGTGCGACTGGTGGTGGTGAGCTTTAGGTGCCTTGTATTTGGGAGTCTTGTAGCGGTAGTTGTAATGCTGATGATGGGAGTGCGGCTTCTTGGCGGCAAACGCCGGGCACGCAAACAACGTGATAAGTAGAGCCGCGGCCAGCAATTTCTTCATGCGTCGAATCCTAACATGATTTCGATCTCTGGACGCAGAGACTAAGTGACTCCGGTACCCAGAGAGCAACCGGTTGATCCTTGGCGCCAAGGGCGCGCCCTGCTCCAAACGCTCAAACGAGATGCGGGTGATGGTGATGATGGCGGTGATGATGATGCATGGGCCCGGAAGCGAACACCGGACTTGCAAACGTCATCAAGAGCAGCGCTGTTGCAAGTGTTTTCTTCATGCGTCGAATCCTACCATGAGTTGGATTGCGGGCTGAATAGTACCATCGGGGTACCGCATCTAAAGAGCAACCACGGGCCTGCGGCATGCTCCAGCACCTTAGGGAATGAGACGCGGCGAGCGTACACTGGGGTTACGATGACGCACCCGGAACCTTCCCCAAATCAAAGCCATCGGCGTTACTTTTTTGAGAAATTCGGCCTCACCGAGCGGCTGCTCGAGCGCTGCCTGGGCGAGGCTCTCAGCGCCGGGGGCGATTACGCCGATCTTTATTTTGAGTCGGTTACTGCCACTGCGCTGGGCGTGGACGAGCAGATTGTCAAGTCGGCCAGCCAGGGAACGAGCGCCGGCTGCGGCATTCGCGTGCTCAGCGGCGAGCGCACCGGCTATGCGTATACCGACAATCTGAGCCCCGATCGGCTACTGCATGCAGCCCGGACCGCGGCGCTCATTGCGTCAGCCCCGGCAAAGCAGCCGGTGCAGGGATTTACCGAGACACGCGGCGCCGATCTCTACCCTGTTCCCCTCGGAGGTTTCGATCTCGATCTGGCGGCGCGTCTCGAACTGATTTTGCGCGCAGACCGCGCAGCCCGTGCCTTTGACCCGCGCATCGTTCAGGTGCGGTCAGGCTTTAGCGAGGAACTCCGGCGCATTCTCATTGCAGCATCCGACGGTGCATTTGCCAGCGACACCCAGCCGCTGTGCCGGTTGAACGTATGGGTGATCGCCAAAGACGGGGCCGTGTCGACAAAAGGCGCGGCGGGTGGCGGCGGCCGAGCCGGCCTGGAGCAGTTCACCGGAAGCAAAAGCCCCGAGAGCTTGGCCCTCGAAGCCGCGCGAGGCGCGATCCTGCAATTGGGCGCCGTGCCCGCGCCGGCTGGCGAAATGCAAGTTGTGCTGGGCCCTGGATGGCCGGGAATCTTGCTGCACGAGGCGGTCGGACACGGTCTCGAAGCCGACTTCAACCGCAAGAAAACTTCGGCATTTACCGGATTGGTAGGTCAACGGGTCGCAGGCCCCAAGGTGACGGTCGTCGACAACGGGACCATGGCCGGGCGCCGCGGCTCTCTGAATGTGGACGATGAAGGTTCGGCAACGCAGGAGACGGTGCTGATCGAGGGCGGCGTGCTGAAGGGCTACCTGAGCGACAAGCTCTCGGCGCGGCTCATGGGCATCGGCAACACAGGGTCGGGACGTCGCGAGAACTACCAGTCGATTCCCATGCCGCGCATGACCAACACCTACATGCTCGCCGGCGACGATGATCCCGAAGACATTCTGCGCAGCGTCAAGCGCGGCCTCTACGCGGTGAACTTCGGCGGCGGCCAGGTCGATATCACGAACGGCAAGTTCGTCTTCTCGGCGTCGGAAGCGTACCTGATCGAAGACGGCAAGGTGACGGCGCCGGTGCGCGATGCCACGCTGATCGGCAACGGACCTGAAGCGCTCAAGTACGTGTCGATGGTGGGCAACGACCTCAAGCTCGATGAAGGCATCGGCACCTGCGGCAAAGACGGCCAAAGCGTACCCGTAGGCGTGGGCATGCCGACCGTGAAGCTCGACCGTATGACAGTGGGCGGAACGGGGCGGTAACCCCGACATTCCGGAGAAGCGGTCAATGCTTGCACATTATGTATGCCGGTTGTAAGCCGGCGGACCCGCCGCCACCATGCCGCTTTTCTGGCGTCCGTGAATATACCAGCAGCACCACGAAGTCTCATGCGGCTGCGTCCCGTCGGTGGCGCGCAGGTCCTGGTAGGTGACGTTGCCGTAGAGATAAATTTTCTCCACCCACGCCTCCACAAGCTGCAACTGCTCCGGCGTCTCGCACACCGCGCTCACTTCGTCACGGCTGAATGACTTGATCCCGACCGATTCACCCGGCAACAGGATGTCAGAAGAGGCCAGCGGCTGTGGCTCATTCTTGTAAACCGGTGTCGGCGGAAGTTTCGAATCATCGCCGGCGCTGGCAATCTCGTCCACAACGGAAACGATCCGCGCCGGGCCATGGCCGCGATTCGTCGCAACGATGTTGAATTTGTCTGGAACGCCGGGTACGGTTTCAGCAGTCACCAGCACCCAGGGACGATCGGCCGCCGCCAGCGATTGTGCATAAACCAGCACTGCTTTGGAGCTTTCCACCGCGGCCTGCGCAGCCACCTCAGCGTAGTGTCCTTGCCGCTCAACCTTGCGCAGCAGGAATTGTGCAAGCGTGACCCCGAAAACCACATAAAGGACCAATATAAGATTCGCAACCCAGCTGATGCGCTCCTGCAAGGGCCATGGGGCAGGCGCGGGCGCGGGAGTAGCGATGGTGATGTGAGGCGTCGGATTCTCGCATCCCGCACCCTGGCAGGGTGTCGAAGATGCGGAGGAATTGCCCGCGCCCGATGACTCTTCTCCGGATGATGCCGGAACAGACTGCGCCGGTGTGCCTGGGGAAGCGGACGAAGGAGCGGCCGGAGTCGGTTTGCTTTGACGCGCGGCCGGATTACTCCCCTGTGCAGCGACTGCCGAAAGCCCAAACACCAGGGCCAGCAGCGCGGCCGTCGCCGCCAAGTGTTTCCGAATCATGGCGTTAATGTAGCACAGCGCGCACTTGAATCTCTGCGCCAGTTGGACACTCGCGGAAACTATGGTACCAAGCAAGTAGCGTCGCGGCTGCGCGGGCGCTGATCGAAAAAGTTCCACGCGAACGGCCGGCTCAATCACGCGACCGGACAGCGATCGAGGATCCCGAGGTTGCGCGCCATGCGCACCGGAATGCGCATCGGAATCTGCTCCTCACTGCCCAGCGTGAGCTCGACGTAGGTGGACATGAAGCGCCGCCCCTGGCTGAACCGGATCTCGTTCCACGGAATGCGCAGCGGCGGATGCCCGATGCGAAATGGAAACAAGACTGAAGCGTAGAGCACGTCGGTTGCCGCGGTCAGGCGAATCACGCTGGAGTAGTGCGTCCAATAGCGCATGTAGATCGTGTAGAAGAATGGTCCCGCGGACTTGGCGTCGCCATAGGGTTCGGATTGCGCGCGAAATCGGCGCGCCAGTGCGAGCCATCCGGTCATCAAGCCGATCAGATAGCTCGTCAAACACCAGACAACGATGACAAAAATAGCAATGGCGACAGGATTAGCAACATAGGAGTCGAACGTGTGCACGTGCATTCCTCACACGCCCACAGGAAACGGCTTCGGGCTCGATTCCTCTGTCGCTGGAGCACCCGTCCGCCAGCGCTCAAATCGGCCCTGCAGCAGGCTCATCAGCCCCGTGTACCAGTAGCCCACAACGAACAGGATCAGAAACGGCGCGGTAAAGAAGTTGTTGTTGGTAAACGTGTAGTAGATGGCGCCGGCGAAATAGCAGCCCAGCAGCAGTTCGATCCACGGCGCAAGCTTCAGCCGCTTGCGGTACTTTGCGGCTTGCGATTTCTCGCCCTTGCGCGCCACGCGGTACTTGGGCGTGCGCACGAAAGCGCTCTTGATGCCCAGCAGCGCCTCCATCACCGCTTTCGTATTGGTCACGGTAAGGCCGATACCCAACGCCATGAGAAAAGGCAGATAGTAGAACGTCTTCTTCCACGTCTTCGGGAAGATTTCGCGCTCGCTCATCACGTAGAACACTGCGATGGAAAAGCTCGACGCCGTGAAGAGCGGCACATCAATGAGCAGCATCTGGAACCAGCCCTGGTAGAAGCGGCAGATCATGGCGGGAATCAGCAGTGCCGACATGATGACCATGAGCGGGTAACTGAGGTTGGCGGTGAGGTGATACACGGCTTCAATCTTGTTACGGCGCGGCGTATTGGAACGAAAAACCTGCGGCAGAATCTTGATGCTGGTCTGGATGAGCCCCTTGGCCCAGCGCGCCTGCTGCGTCTTGAATGCCGTCATCTCGATGGGCAGTTCAGAAGGGCACTCCACATCGGGCAGATATTTGAACTTCCAGCCGGCCATCTGCGAGCGGTAGCTCAGGTCGGTATCTTCAGTGAGTGTGTCGTGCTGCCAGCCGCCGCCATCGTAGATGGCCTGGCGCCGCCACATGCCGGCCGTCCCGTTGAAGTTGAAGTACGCGCCTGAGCGCGCGCGCGCGCCGTGTTCAAGAATGAAGTGGCCGTCGAGCAGGATCGCCTCGATCTCCGTCAACATGCTGTAGTTGCGGTTCAGGTGCGACCATCGCGTCTGCACCATACCGATTTCCGGCTCAGCAAAGTGGTGGATCACCTTCATCAGCCATTCGGGCGGCGGAACAAAGTCGGCGTCGAAGATGGCGATAAATTCGCCTTGGGCGACCTTGAGTCCGGCGTCGAGCGCTCCCGCCTTGTAGCCATGACGGTTGGTGCGGTGAATGTAGACGATGTTGTGTCCGAGAGCGGCGTAGCGGTCGACGATGGCGGAGGCAACCTGCTGCGTTTCGTCGGTGGAGTCGTCCAGCACTTGGATCTCAAGCTTCTCGCGCGGATACTCCATGCCGCAGACCGCTTCGATCAGGCGATCAATCACGAACTGCTCGTTGAAGATGGGCAACTGCACCGTGATGTTGGGCAATTCGTCGAAGTTCCGGGGCGGATTGGGATTGTAGTTCTTGCGGTACTTGAAGTACTGGTACGCCATCGTGTAGCGGTGAATCCCATAAAACGACAGCAGAATCATCACCACAAAGTAGGGAATAAGCATCGACGCGTCGAACCAGTTCCAGTGGTAGAGTCCCTTGAAGGTCTCGTCGGCGTACTGCATCTTCAGGTAGTGGCGGAAGCCGCCCTGGGGCGCAAATGCTAGATATGCAGCCACTTCCCGCCCTGCGGGGAGCAGTCCCGCGGCCGAACACAGCGTATTGAAGCAGGCGGTGAGCAGGACTTCAACCCTCCAGGCAATGACTCGTCAACATTCTACGCGAAGCAGGCAGACCGGGTATGTGAGGCGCCGGGGTGAAAAACGCCCCCCGGCGGGCATCGGCCTGCGGATCGTGCACTGCAGAAAATGCATCGCGAGGCCGGTAACATTCGCACTGCCATCGCGAATTCCGCACCGCCGGCGAACCCCATTCCGCCAATCCAACTTTCGTGTTAAATCGTTGCGTCATCAGGTTCATTGATTGAGCAACGGGCCCGCCATAAAATCAACTTCGTCCCTTGATAGATCTGCAGAAATGAGTCCTCAAAGATGAGACATGCTGGCCTTGCGCTCGCGGCATTGCTCCTGGTTTCACAATCAGTTCGCGTGCCCTCTGAAGATCGCTCGAGCGTTTTATTGACCGGGACGTACCTCGGAAACGAGTTGCGGCCTGACAATGCGAACCCCTACAGCTCTCCGCTGCACCGCACTTACTACGTCAGAACGGAAGAAGGCACCTGGAGCCTTGTGAGCTCCAGCGATGTCGCAGAAGTGCTCGTGGCGCACACCCTGGCCCTGGCGCCCGGGCACGCCCGCAGCGACAGGTCGAACCTGCTTGACTCGCTCAAGCGCTGGGAAAAGTTCAATTTCCGCGCCGAGCCTGACCGCAGAGTCGGCGTCGGGCGGAACGCTTTTCTCGTCTACATTCCGCGCACCGATGATCCAAGAAAAGAAGACAGGTTTGAGGCGGATTTCACGCCCAGCACGACGCACGTCCTGCCATCTACCGGAAATTGAAGGGGCAGCAAATCCGCTGAACATCGAACCAATACTTACCAGATCCCCGTGTCAGTGCGGTTCTTCGGAGCGGTAAGTCGAAAAGTTTGTCGATCTTGAGGCTATTTCGCGGCGCCCATTCCAGTTCCCCGCTTGACTTCGTACATCGAACAATCGGCCACGTCCATCAGGGAATCCATGTCTCGGCCATCGTCGGGATAGTACGCAGTTCCGACACTGGCGCTCAACCGAAACACGAACTCTTCAAACTTGAACGGCGATCGGATCTCCTCCAGCAATCTCTTCGCGACAGCGTCGACGTCAACCCGGCCATGTGCATGTTCCATCAGGATCCCAAACTCGTCACCACCTATGCGAGCGACTGTATCCTCTTTGCGCGGAATCCTCCTGATGCGCAGAGCAGTTTCCCGGATTGCTGCGTCTCCGGCCCGGTGTCCGTAGCGATCATTGATTGATTTCAGCCCGTCCATGTCGATGGTTAAAATGCCAAACGGAATCGGCTGGCGCCGGCCAGTGGATATTCGCTGGTGCAGCCGGTCAAAGAAGAGCGCCCGGTTCGCCAGACCCGTCAACGAATCGCTCGTTGCTCGAACATAAAGCTCATCCGACTGCGCTCGCACTGCGTTATGCGTCGTTGCCGCGATGAGTCCAGACATCATCTTCAAAATGTGCCTGTCCTGCGGTTTGAACGCTTGGGTCCTGGTTGACGCGATTTTCAGGACTCCGACTACGGTCCCGTTATGATTCAGGGGGGCAACGAGCATCGAACGGATGCCGGCCGTGCGGCACCATTCGCGATCCACTCTGGGATCCATCTCACTATCGTCGGTGCGCAAAATGCGATTTTGACTTGCGCAGAGACCCGAAAAGCTGCCATAGCGTTGCACTCGCAGACCCAGGAGAGACTCCGGGAATCCGCTCACTCCGCGGGTCACCATTTCGTTGTCTTCGGCGTATTCGAGTATTGCGCCTTCTGCATTTGTTAAAGATGGAAGGCGATCAACCACTGTGGCTGTAACACGCGCCAGATCGATCCCAAGTTTCACGATCTCGGTCTGAAGTCTGATGATCCTGAGTAAAGTTTTGGACGCAATTGCCAAACGAAATTCCCGAGCGTGCTTCATCCGCGGCCCCCTCCCCCCACGTGGAAACAGCACGTAGAATGACGAAAATCAATTCTTCGAAGCGCGCTACGGGTTACACCTTGTTCCGTCCTTGTCCCTCCGGCGATTCACTCAACACCTTGCGTATGGATCCCGTCAACCAAAAAGCTCAAAAACTATCAAGAGGCAAATATTGGGGTGGCAGAACAGCGCTCTTACCCGAAGACGCTCTTATCGCAAAAAAGGATTTCTTGACTTTAAATGTGAACAGCCATACAGTTATTACTTAAGTACCCCCGGTACTATCGGGGTAACTAGGTGAGAAGGATTCGGGGGTCGCTTTGGGGGGCCTCAGGTGGGTCTTTCTTTTTCTCTCTCCACCGGTGGAACGTTCTTTCCCTCGCCGTTACAATCGTGGATCGCGGACCAGGTCGCCCCGACTTGCAAAGAGCGACCACTCAAAGGGCGCACCAGCCCATCGACACAATGCGTTGCCGGCCATCGTTAAGGGATTCATCACTCGGATCATAACGGGCTCAGGCTCTTTCCACTCGGGGGTGTGTATGCCACCAGTGTTGCGACAAGCTCCGCGCGCGGATACCGCGGTACAGAGCGTGATTGAAATTTTGATCGACAGCCAGGAAGGCCTTGCCACCGTTGGCGAAAGGCTTCAGGATCGAACCCTCAAGCGGTATTTCTTCGCTGAGTCACTGCTGCGCGCGCAATTCATCAACCAACTGGAGATGGCCCTCCGTCAGCGAGGCGTCAGCCGATTTCGGGAAAAGGGCAGCGCGGCAGCGACCCTTCACCGTACATGGGCTCGCTTCAAGGCCAGGTTCATGGGCGGTGATCACACGCTTCTGGTCACGGCCGAGCAGGGCGAAGACGCCGTCAACGAAATCTACAGAAAAGCCATGGAAACCTACCTCCCTATGGCCGTTCGCGAGATTCTGGCAGCGCAGGAAGCGCACATCGAGTTGGTCCACGAGTTCGTGAAAATGGAGCGTGACCGCCCCGCCACCCTGAAGAAATCGGCGCGGAGTAGAGCGCCTGCAAGTGGCAACATTTCGGATTGACGGCCAGGCCTGCCCCCGCCGGAATCCTGTGTTGGGGCTCGTCGTACTCCTCGACGCGGCGCGCGAGGATGTCAATACCAGCTTTGTATGTTCAGGGGCTCCCCGGCGAACGCATACGCTTGGGGAGCAGAACTTTTCTTGATGAGCTCTGACCGATTCAAAAGGAATGGTGGCCAGGGACGGGATTGAACCGCCGACGCCGGCCTTTTCAGGGCTGGCTTCACCAGTACGTATCTCGCTGATTTTTATGGCCTTCATCTCGAATTTCACCATGTTTTAAGCCCGGTTATTGGAACGTTAATGGAACGTGATCTGGAACGCTCTATTGGATGAGCTTGGAGGTTGCCAGGCCGTCCAATTTGTCGACCGCCGCTCGTTGAGACTGAGGGACGAACTGCTGGTAAATGTCCATCGTGGTACTCGCCCGAGAATGGCGCATCTGTGCCTGGGCATCCTTGACATCGGCGCCGGCCAGCTTAAGCCAAGTCGCGTGGGAAGTACGGAGGCACCGCCAGTTGACGAACTCAAGCCCAATCCTTCGGCCGGCTGGCTTGAGGAACCGGGTCAAAATGTTGTTGTCGCGCATCGGAGCACCCTTCATCAGACTTTGGAACACGAGGTCCTCCGGCTGCGCCGATTTGACGACCTTTATCTTGCGAACCGCTCTGCCGGCCCTCACTTCGACCGTGAGTGTCTTGAGTCGCTGTATGCGATCGATCACGACCCGATTCACAGCTATGGTCGCGTTGCTGGCCGGGGACTTTGGACAGCCCCAATCACCGCGGCAATATCGCTCGTCCACGGTGATGGAGTCTGCATGAACATCTCGCCACTTCAGGCCGATCACTTCACTTACCCGAAGCCCCGTAAAGATAGCCACGAACACCATGCTGGCGTAGGGTTCAGGAATCAACTCAATCAGCTGAAGGAACTGTGCCGGAGTGATGTAAGGCTTGACTCTGCTTCCGCGCTTACTCGGAGGCAATTCGATGCCCTCTACCGGGTTCGTGACAAGAAGGCCATACTTTTTCGCGGAGCCCAGGATGCTTGAGAGCACATCCCTAATCTTGTCGATTGACTCATGACTGAGTTTCGATCCAGCCATTCCAGAAAAGTACTCCTGGATGGCCATCGTCGTAAGGTCGCGCAGGCACAGAGAGCCAAACGCAGGGATCAAGTGATTCTTGATGACACCTGAGTATCGTTCGCGTGTGCTGGCGGCCATTAGGGGCAAGTGGGTCACCTTGTAGGTAGTGTTGACGTATTCCGTAAAGTTGGTTGCGGAGCCGAGAGACACAAGCCCATGATTGAGTGGGCTGATGTACTCGGATGCTACCTTTCTCGCTTCCCGGACTGCCATTGTCGCGGGTGCGAGCTTTACGCGCTTGCGCTTTCGTGTGCGAACTCCATTGGCGAACTCATCCTGCCAGTAGAGCAGCCACCAGAACGCGCCCTCTTTGAAGGGTTTTGGGTTTTGGTACCTGCGTCGCGCCATTCTCTCCAGGTCCTTTCGTGGATCTGGCGCGACAGAGTCGGTCTTGGCAACAAAGGTATCAAATCTGGGGAACGCTCGAACAGGTTCCGGTTCAGCGAGGGTTGAAGGCCGTACCACTGACCGTCCCTCCTCAATCCGGCCGACGGCATCAGAAATGGCTGATGCCTTTTGACCCTGCGGATTATGCGGGGCGGAAGCAGACACAGCCGAAGCGCCGCGTCCCTTTGAAGTATGTCTTCCGTCGCTCGTCCGCCCGCTCATGGACAGCATCATCGGTGACGTTTGCAGTCGAAGAAACAGATCGACTCAGGAGAGTCCGAGGCGAGTTGATCGTACGGTGGAGGCGCGCTGAGCGGCTACAATATCGACACAATGAGCACGCCGAGATCGACGACCGAGCGTACCAACCGGAAGGCGATCAGCGAAGCGCTCCTGGCCGAGAAGCTGGGACTCAATGATTCGTGGATCGAGCGCTGGGAAGAGAATGGCGCCTGGCGAGAAGAGTCCTGTGCGCCGGACCAACTTCCGGAGTTCATTCGACAGAAGCTGAACCGTGGGGAGCTCAAAGAAGTTGAGGAAAAGGTTGACCAGCTCGTTGCCGCGGGCTGTCAGAGATCTGTTGTCTACTTCTGCCTCCAGCAGCTGAGCCCAGCAGCTGAATGGAGCCGCTCAGGCGGTCACCTCGAAGGTGTGCAGGCTCAGCAGGGAGAGGAGCTCGCCTCCCAGAAGCAGAAGAGGGCAATCGCAACTCGCGAAGACATGGCCACGGTCGCCAGCAATGCGCGTGCGGCACGAAAGGAAATCCACAGGCACAAGTACGAATTGTCATTTACTGCCGAGGCCCTCAGGTGCGCCTTGCCCGTAGGCTTTTCCACGAGCGCAGAGAATCCTGAAGATGCGCTTCTGTTGCTGGAGTCGGCGTTGTCCTGGGTGGCGAAATTGGCGGATGCGTATGCGACCCCAATGGTGAGCACACTGATCAAGAGCAAGGGGCTTCTTTACCTCGCGATGTATGTCGGCCGGCACGCAGATGAGCGCAAGTTGTGTGGCCAAAGAACCGATAGTGTTCTCGCGGATAGCAAGAAAGCAAGCGGGGATCGACGCGCTCGGAGAACACACTTGCCTGCGGCAAATGTACTCGTCAATTTGCTATCTATGATCATGGGGGCAGACCAGTCCTGGTCACCTTCTGAATTGAAGGAGAAGGTGAAATCGTTCCGCCAGGATTATCCGAGGCTCTATAGGCTCCTTGAAATGAAGCTCGCCGAACTCCACAAGTTCGCCAGCCGGTGAAACGGCCCCCTTCATCGGAATTCAAGTCCCTCCCAACTTCCCGGAGTTGATCTGTTCTTTCAACTTCGGTGCGGTCATACCCTTGCCACAATCTTATTTCGCTCTTGAACCAAAGAAAGAGCGGAAAGGCAATGGGTATGAAGAAAAAAGCAATAGCCATCAGCCCTGCTGATGATGCACCTCTATCCACCGCGCTAGTACCGTCCGAAACGCCCGCCGGCGCCGGAGTCGAACTCGCGACATCTGTCGCGAGTTTTACAACTGAATACATTAACCTCGATTGCGCGATCAACGAGCTGACGACTGAACTGTTGGAGCAGGACCGCAAGCTAGCGAAGCGCTCCGACGACGAACTTCTGCCTCTGGTGAACCGGATGTGGATGCATCTTTCTCAGCGTGGGGATCTGCACGCGCTCGTATCAAGGGACCGCTCCCTCGCCAGCGAACTGGAGCAACTCGTCGACGTGCCCACCTGGACTCAGTGGTACGTAGCGTACAGCAGTCGGATCATGAATGCTCCATCGCTGCGGACAATTCAGCGGAAGCTCAAGAAGCTCCGCGGTAACGATGAGCCTGAAACAGCCGTTGACGATGATACGACTGAAGGCGAAACGGATGAACCTTCGGTTTGTGACGGCTTGCACGAGCGCGAGGAAGTAAAGACCGGTGCCGAACTGCTTGCCGAGCACACCAAGCAGATGATCAAGGTCCTGGCTGGCAAGTCGATTATGAGCGACGCGATGCGGATCAGCCGCGCAGTGGGGCTCCTCAAGGACTTGGCGCGCGCTCTTGAGGAAGGCTTCCTGTTTGATGCACCTCCCGTAGCCGAGCATGAAAACGTCGCGGCAGCGCCTGAAAAGTTTGATCAGTCAGTGAGCACGTTGAACGCGGAGCCTGATTGGAAGCAGGTGCTGGTCGACCTGATTGCGGTCCTGGAACAGTCTGGTGATCGGCTTCCCCTTGTCGTCCTGAAGGAAAAGGGCAAGATCGAGTCCCTTCTGGCCGGCAAGGGTCCTGGCCGGCCAGAAGGCGCCGCTTTCTCCACACCGACCCTGCGTTACAACAAGGTGATGAAACTCGATGCGGAGGGCAACCGCCGTTGGGCCGTAGTGGCTCACGGTGAAAAGAAGGCATGGGGAATATTCGAGCTTGAATGTGACGCTGATAATGCGATTGCAGATCTGCGCTCGCCGGTTGTCTCGCTGACAGATATCGGGGACGGCTCCAAGAAACTGCCAGTGAGCGTGACTCTCGACTGGGCTCGGGATGGCAGCATGCACGTGGGCACGGTCTAATGCGCCAATGAACAACCACATTCAGCGCGGCCAGGATCGCCTCGCCAACATATATATGGTTGGTGCCTCATGCCAGAAGTGCTCCCACTCGCGGCTGTCCTCGGGATCTGACCTTCAATCACGGCCCTGCTTCCGCTCCCCATATGGGGCCCACCCGTTCTACACAGTTCCTTAGCATCCATTCCTTGGTGCGCATCGGATCCACGCGCGCCGGTCCTGGGTAGAGATGGAAGTCGAAAGTCAGGCCTCGCGACAATCCAAAAGAAGTGAACTGGAGAGTGGATTAGCAGAGATTTCGTTTTTATAATTTGCGTTTCTTGGGTATTAGGCCACCGGAGGACATACGGTGGCAAAGAATACCTCAACAACAAGCAAAGCTACAGTACAGAACGAGAAGCTTATAGAAGCAATCTTTCTGAACTATCGCGCGATGGGGTTCCCTTACTATACCTATTCGCTTGAAGAGAAGCACAAGAAGCTCTCTCAACTTACTAACTATGCCCATTCAGACATTCTCGTCGATGGGACAATTCGGCAGACGATGCACGGCCTTCCCGTTGCATGGTCATATTTTCCACATGCATGGTCTGTGCAATGTGGCTCAATGAAGACTCCCATGCAGGTATTCGAGTCGGACATTGATTTCAAGCAGGCAATTGCAAAGCGCCTAAAGTACGGTATCGGGAGAATCACCGACGCGGAAGTCCGCAAAGCGGTTCGTTCCTTTTCTGGCGCGCAAGGCGTAAGCAATTTTAGGCCGACTGCCGCGGCTGCCATCTACCATACTTTCCTGCCGAAAACGGGAGGTACGGTATGGGATATGTCCTCAGGCTTTGGTGGTCGGCTACTCGGTGCGATCGCGTGCGACCACGTATCCCGCTACATCGGTACGGATCCCTGTTCCGAGACTATGAAGGGGTTGCGAGCCATGGCGCGGGAACTTGGCCGCGACGACCTCGATATTGAACTCCACGAAGTCGGTAGCGAAGACTTCTTGCCGGACCGAAATGAGTTCGACCTGTGTTTCAGTTCGCCACCATACTACGACACGGAGAGGTACAGTAGCGAATCGACACAAAGCTATCTAAGGTTCCCAAGCAGAGAATCCTGGCTTAAAGGATTTCTTGGTTCCACGCTTGATAACTGTTGGTGCGGCCTCAAACCCAGTGGCCGTTTGATCATCAATATCGCAAACGTGTCTTCATACCCGACGCTCGAAGAAGACTTTGTTCGAATGGCTTGCTCGCGCGGTTGGCGCCTTGAGCGAACTCTTCGTTACGCGCTCTCGCGAATGATGGGGACACGGAAGCCTAAAGGTGACCGATTCAAGTACGAGCCCGTTTTCATCTTCGAGCGGAAACCATAAATCGAAAGCCGGAGACGGACGTGCAGGGCCAACAAAACATGGCGATCGACGAACTCTTTTCAGAAGAAACGGCAGGTTTCCGAGTATTCCAAGTCAGGCGGCTTAGCCGACCTTACTTCGAAGGAGGAACCCTACATGAGGGGACCAATGACACTTATCGATTCAAATAGTGGACAGATGGAATGCCGCATTTGCGGCTCACAGCACTGGGCATGCACCCGCCCCGGAGGCGGATACCATCGCTGCAGCTGGCAGTGCCCCAACGGAAAGTGCCCATCCAATCGCAAGCAGTGGAGCAAAGAGCCTCGGCGGGTCGTTAAACGGTACTGGCTTGCGGTTTCGTCGAAAATCGCTACAACACACACGACGTAGGTGCTCTCAATACTTCTGTCGCACCGAGCGTCTTGCGCGCGAAGCATGTGAAGTTGGGTAGTCTAGTTCGGCAATCTTAGGCTACCCTACCAAGCTTCCGAGCAAAGGTATCGGATGGAGCAGGAGCCAGGCAACCCCTCCACCTTCGCCTCTCCAACACTAGGAGCGATGATCAATAAATATGGCGTCGGCGCATTTCAGAAGTGCTTCACTCGCAGTATTTCAGAGGTGAGGAACAGAAGTAGCCGAAGAGTACTCTCGCCCAAGGTATGGACATCAAGCAGAGTATGACCTACCCCCGCCAGCCGGAACTTAGGAGAACAGTATGGATGAACCGATTGTGACTTTCGGACTGCTGATGGGGTTGGAAGTTGAGAGCAAGCGGGACACAGGCGCCAGCGATGACGGCAAAGAAGCGCTTTTGATTTTCTGCGCGACGAGCGAGTCAGGGGCAGGCAACATCGACATTACTCCGCGAATGATGGATCTGGCACTCATGGGCTTCGCGCCAGTTGCGATTGCCCGCTGGGATCCAGCAGACATCCGCTATTGCAAGATATTTGCGACCGAGGGCCTCTCCCAGGTGATCCAAAACGCAGTATTGAAGGAAACAGGGAGCTTAGTTCGCGAGGCATTGGAAGCTTCTGAACTCGTGAAGTACAGTACGACTGAAAACAACGATTAATCATTTTTCAAAGGAGTTTAGACGGTATGAGATTTTGCGGAATATGGATGCAGTGTGGTCGGCGTCTGATCCGGTGGCACGAAAGTATTCACGGTGAGAACAAGAGCCTGGGCGACGAATTCGCAGCTGACTACGAGCGACTGTACGGCCAGGGACACTTCGTTCTTATTGTACCTGGCAAAAACTACGGTAAAGACGAATTGTTCCTGTTCGAAACTTCCGCTGAGGCACTGGATTTCTACGATAGTGACTTAAGTGACTTCGAGTGCTTCCTCGGAGATGAGCGTGTACCTTGCGGCTTTGAAGAAATCTCGCTCTATAACGACGGAAGTCGGGTTGCCACAAGAGCGTGTGCGATATCGACGCGCGTCGAGGTCAGCCATGAACCTACAGACATGAAGGTGCATCGCACCTGAAGGAAAATCGTATAGCAGCAAAGCAGTGAGGAGTGACAGAAGTCAGTGTCATCTCCCCCAGTGGGTCAACGGCAGCTGGATTGAGCCTTAAGGCGAGTTGATCAAAATCAAATCCAATCAAGAAGAGGCGATAAATATGGCGTTTGAAGGTCAGAGTGAATGTGCAGTCCGTGAGTGCGGCAGTCCGTGCTCAGAGGGAGCAAACTTGTGCCAAGATCACTCCGTTCCAGGCATGGTAATTAAACATGGAAACGGTGACTGCGTGATCACTGCTTGGTACGCAGAATATGCAAACGAGGCGGGAGTGATCTTGCTGAATGATTATGCGCTCGGAGATCTTTTCGGAGGCGAAGTGGGCTTCAAGGCGAAGTTGGGACAGCAAGGCTTTGTAAAAGTGCGGATCCTCCGGACCCCCGAGGAACTCGAAGCCGCAAAGGTTCGGGTCGCGAAAGCCCCTGGAAAGTGGTCCGGGCCTTGGCTTACGGAATACGCATGGGAGTCGAGCTCAAAGTAAACGGCCCTGTACTTTGAGCCAGGAGTGCCGCCGGAGGTTCGGATGGCTTTCCAACTAGTGACGGTCGCAGCAGCGGCAGTAATGCGATTTCTCAGAAAGGAAATATGTAAATGTCAAGCGTATTAGATTATCGGAAATGTCCACAGTGTAAATTTGAGCAAGCGGATTTCGAATATAATTGCCGCACTTTTGAGGAGTACCTACAGTGTCGAATGTGCGGATACTGCGAAGTTGTCGATAGGGAAATAGACAACGAGGGCAAAGTTACATACAAGCACAAGATCAATGAAGGTGCTGGCGCGTTGTTCTATCGCTGGCAAGGCGCGATTGGATACACTTCCTATTTTCTTTCGACTCAGGAGGAAGTCACAGAAGCGGAACAATGGCTTCGTGAGAAGTTGGCCGCTGGGCAGGTGCGCCCTAGTAGCGCTTACGTTTCAAGGTGGGACAAAGAAACCCGGTCCGTTGAGTTTGTAATCGGGCGGCTATTCGAGTTTTCAAACTACGATCCTGACGACGAAATCCCCGAGCAGAAGGGGCCAAGTGACCTTCGCCCTTTTCAACTTGTCGAGCAGAGGTACCAGGCAAAGCTTCGCTATTCATGCGGGCACATTTTGGAAAGCTGGATTCTCCTACTCCAAGGGCAACCAGCACCGGCCGCAACTGCGATACTTCGCACGGACGTTCCTTGCCTCGCTTGTCTTCCGAAGTTCATCAGCGGCGCAGGTGATTTCAGCGCTGAGGAATTGGCCACGGTTTGTTCTTGCAGGACGCGGTTGTGGGAGAACCGGTGGATCGATGGAAGTGGGGAGTACGTTACGCCGGCCTTTGATCACCCGCAATCGTTGGAAGAGGCGGCATCGCGTTTCTATGCCGCTTACCCAGAGAGGAAGCAGTGTCACCCGGAAAGCATGGGGTTTCACCTTCAATGTGAAGGCTGGTCTGACGAGGAGATCGCGGCCAAGAAGTGGCTTTGCGACTGTGCTGGATGTCGGGCGAAACCGATGAGCCTGGGCTGTATGCGTTCTCGCAGGTGAGGATGTTGGAACGTTTGCCGCAACAAGGCGCTAAGGTAATGTGTCTGCGCTGTGGAATACGATTGGCAGGCGAATTGTATAGGAAAGCGATAGGTCCCAGCAAAGGTCAGTCCGTCACATAAATGGCAATAGCGCATCCCAGGTTGACCCTGGAGCGGCCGATCTCGATCGTCGGGTACTCGCGGCACTCGAGTGCGGCATGTGGCTCGGCCAGCCGCACCGGCCCGAAGCGCTGCGAAGACTTCGATCGCGATTACTCCGATGGCGTTCTGACGATGTTGGCGCGGGTGATATAGTCCCTCAGGCAATGAGTCCGAGCCTTCGCATCTTTGCCTGCTGGTGCCGGCAGTCAGGCAAATGGTCTTCCCAATCAAGGCGACTACTCACCATCAGACGACAATCTGGGCAGCGGTAGATCGGCGGGGTCAGGATGATGTCCGTGATTTCGTCACCCTCTCCGCGGGTCATTGCCAGGAGGTAGTTCTTCTGTTCCAGTTCAAATAGGACCGCGTTCGCTTCCTTCAAATCGATCTCCCAGCTGTCGAGGGCGTTGTGGAAGTCGCTCATGTTCACCCAGCGGCAGTGTCTCCGCTGATCAGCACAAAGTTCTACGAGTTCCCACACTTTGCGGCCGACAAATTTGCTCATCATTGCCTGTTCTCCCTTTCTATTTATGCGAGTTCGTCGTCTTCATCTTCGATATTGAAGCTGGTCGTCGCAGTAGTGTCCTCAAGGAACTGAATCTCTTCCTGCGGCTGAGCTTTTTTGTAGGTCTCACCGCCCATCCGGATGGAACCATCAGCCTGTGTCCCGCTAAATGACTTGCGGCAGTGCAACACTTCGTAGCTATATTTGTCCTTGATGGTGCTACGAACGCGGCGAATGAGTCCGATCCCCTCAAGGTATTTCATGTTCCGCTGAACGGAACTCCACGAGATACCAAGATTGGCGTCGTTGGCGATGACGGCAAAGCCGATAGGCAACCCATCCAGCACTTTGCCGGTGGGAGTTCCATCTTCGTCTTTATATACCGATGTGACCTTATCAATGCACCACATGTAGCAGAGCAATGCATCAACTGACGGCTTCCGCCCTTTGGCTGGATGCCAGAGTGTTGGCTTGAAGACATAATTAGGTACAGTGGTGTTGTAATCGTAAATGACCTCTATGCCACCCCTGCGTTCTGGTTTGACTTCCTGTTGCGGCTCCTCAACTGGAGCAGGTACTTTCCTTGGGGGCATGGACTTACTCTCCCCTCTGTGGCTGGT
>Ga0116223_10000248_pt1 | contig 70699 bp, 65 predicted proteins | sample Sb_taG_3_FD_90092 | JGI IMG/M metagenome (GOLD analysis project Ga0116223, IMG submission 90092) | Peat soil microbial communities from Weissenstadt, Germany - Sb_50d_a_PC metaG | ecosystem: Environmental > Terrestrial > Soil > Wetlands > Peat | place: Germany: Weissenstadt | collected 2010-09-21 | reverse complement strand
TCGTTCTTCTCCTGATTGCGATCGCCCTGGCGTGGTACGAACCGGCCCGCGGCGCCGGACACGCAATGGCGGTGTTCTACGTCCTGCAGCGTACCGTGAGCATCCTGCAGTCTGGGTTGCTGGTTTTTCTCTTCCTGTTTTCCCGCTCGCTGGGCTTGTCGTGGCGAAGTTATGCCTTCGGCATCGCACTTGGATTTGGGGTTTACGCCAGCGTGACTCTGGGAACTGCGGCCATCCGTTCGCAGATTGAAGCTACGGCTCCCAAACTTAGCACCGACATCCTCACACTCATTAGCACAGGAAAGTCTCTGGCTTGTATTTTGATTTGGATAGCTTATCTGCTGGCACAAGAACGGCAGCCCAAAGTGCCGACAAGACCCTTGCCACCGCACGACCTGGATAGCTGGAACCGGGCGTTGCAACGACTCTTACACCCATGACCATTTCGATCATCCTCGTCGTCTTCGCCTTTTCCACGTTGTGGTTCTTCCTGCGTCTGGGAAGAGTCTTCGCAGTGACGCCGCGTGTGCTGGAAAACCCGGCGGAGCATCTGCGGACGGTGGACGTGGAAGCGTTTCGCAATTTGATTGATCCGGACGAAGAACAATACTTGCGCGACCACCTGCGTCCGGCTGATTTCCGCAGGATTCAACGAGAACGGCTTCACGCCGCGGTGGAATATATTTCTTGTGCTGCGCAGAACGCGTCCGTCCTGGTACGGCTCGGCGAGGCAGCGCGCAGCCATCCGGATCCGGCGACGGCTGCGGCCGCTGAAACACTGGTCAAGACTGCAGTCCAGCTGCGCCTGTATGCCCTGCAAGCCATCCCCAGGCTCTATGTGGCGATGGTTCTCCCGGGCAGACGAGTGGCGCCCCTACGTGTTGCGGAGAGCTACGAGCTCGTGACTCGGCAAGTCGTGCTGCTGGGTTTGCGCTATCCCGCCGAGGGAGTGTCAGCGGCTCTGTGAGTCGGATTAGTTCCATCGATCTGGATCCCGTCCACTTTTCGTCCCCACACCCTGGGTTTGGACGTCACAGGCGATAGTGATCGCGGTCACGTTTTGGCCTGGTACCCCCATATTAGACTTCCCCAATCGTGGGGGACAAGTGTCGATGAAGGTAGTTTGTGCATGGTGCAGAGCCAGAATTGCGGGCTCCGGCGGCAACGAACCATCTGATTCAGTCACCAGTCATGGGATTTGCCCGGCATGCGTCGAGAATTTCTCATTCCAGGACGGGGTTTCACTCCAACGTTTTCTTGATACCGTTCCGCTTCCCGTACTGGCGATCGATGCCGAGTGTAGAACGGAAACCCTCAACCAAAAAGCATGCGAAGTATTAGGCAAGCCCCGCGAGTCCGTTCGGCTTGAACTGTTAGGGCCAGTATTCTCTTGTGCTTACTCCCGCCTCCCAGAAGGGTGTGGGCGGACCATTCATTGTTCCGGGTGCGCGATACGCAAGGCAGTTACGCAGACATTTGAGACTGGCGAACCGCGAGTTTCGATACCCGCGACTCTCACCCTGGGTGATTTGGACGAGCCCGCCGCAGTGGACCTCACGATTACAACCATTAAGGCCGACGGCATGGTTCTGCTGCGATTGGAGCGGGTGCAGAAGAGCACAAGCGAAGGCTAGGAAATCTGGCTTTAGTCAGAAAAGGCCGGCGCGAAGAAAGCCCCGGCCTTCCCGTGTCTTCTGCGGCCGTGTCGCGTCAGTCCGCGGCAGCCGAGGTCGGAACAGCCTCCACTAGCGGCATGTTGACCAGATGCTCGCTGGTGAACCAGACCTGCAACTCATTGGTGCGGAGCACATCGCTCACCACCAGGTCGTTGGTTCCGTCGTCTCCGATAGTAGAAGCGCGCTTCGCCAGCTCGCGGCACTGCCGAATGATGACCTGATGCGCGTCCAGTAGGCGCGAAAGTTGCACCGGAACCTCTTCCCTGCCCTTGGGCGGCCGCTCGATCTGCGTAGTCTCGGCCACATCATGGGCCATAGCGATGCTTATTCCTCCGAGCAGTTAGATGCGCTCGGCGATGGTGTCCACCAGTTCCGCCTGTTCGTTGAAATGCTTATCGAACAGCAGATGAAGCTGGTAAAAAGTCGGGCCGGCAACCTGCCAATGTGATTTCTTGTAGAGATCGCGGAGCGTCATGGTGTCGGCAAGTAGCTGGTTCAATCGTTCTGTCATTTCCAGACGCACGGGCTCTTCCAACTCCAGAGGCAGTGCGTGCGTGACCCTGCCATATTGCTGAATTTCGCCGGCCTTCTGGTGAATACGCGGCTGGGAATCCAGCTTCGGCCGGCTGCCGGTAGCGTTTTTCTTTTGCATGGGGAGTCTCCTTGATTAGAGTCGAACTGGTATTAGTGTCAGCTTCTTCGATTGGTTTGTCTGTGATCGGTTGTACGCTGCAAGCTCCAATTCTAAACCAATTGCTGGATTGTCTGCCTTCTAGCAGACTGAAGGTGTGATCGGGTCGGCGCGTTTGTCCTGATTTGGCATAGAGCCGTCATCGCCGATGGTCACACCCCTGCAGCAAAACTCCGCGCAATTGTCTATCATGGAAGGGTTCCCACGTGAGGATGGAGATGGCACCCGTAGCTGAACCGCAGACGGATGGACTGGAAGTTCTGGAAACCCGAGAGTGGCTGGATTCGCTCGATTACGTGCTGTCAAAAGGCGGCCCGGAGCGCGCCGGACGGCTCTTGCAGCAGCTTTCGCTGCACGCCCGCCGCGCCGCCGGGGTGAACCTGCCCTTCACCGCGACCACTCCTTATCAGAACACCATTCCTTCAGTGCAGCAGCCGCCGTTCCCCGGCAGCCAGGAGATGGAACGCCGTATCAAGAGCCTGGTGCGCTGGAATGCGCTGGCCATGGTGGTGCGAGCCAACAAGATTCAGGAGGGCATCGGCGGCCACATTTCGACCTACGCTTCGGCGGCCACATTGTACGAAGTGGCATTCAATCATTTTCTGCGAGCGCTGACTGAGACCGGAGATCGCGACCTCGTCTATTTTCAGGGACACGCTGCGCCGGGCATGTATGCCCGCGCCTATCTGGAAGGCCGCATTCCCCGGCAGAAATTGGAAAACTTCCGCCGCGAGTTGAACGAGGGCGGCGGACTTTCGTCTTATCCGCATCCCTGGCTGATGCCGGATTTCTGGGAGTTCCCCACCGTCTCAATGGGCCTCGGTCCGATTCAGGCCATTTACCAGGCCCGCTTCATGCGCTACCTGGAGAACCGCGGACTTAAGCAGTCAACCGGCGGCAGGGTCTGGGCGTTTCTGGGCGATGGCGAAATGGATGAGCCGGAATCGCTCGGCTCCATCACGCTGGCTTCGCGAGAGCGGCTGGACAACTTAATCTTCGTGGTGAACTGCAATCTGCAGCGGCTGGATGGACCGGTGCGAGGCAACGGCAAGATCATTCAGGAACTCGAGGCCATCTTCCGCGGCGCCGGCTGGAATGTCATCAAAGTGATCTGGGGCGGCGACTGGGACAGCCTGATTCGCAACGACCGTGACGGCCTGCTGGTACGGCGCATGGGCGAAATCAGCGACGGGCAATATCAGAAGTACTTCGTCGAGAGCGGAGCTTATTTCCGGCAGAATTTCTTCGGCACCGATCCTCGTTTGCTCAAGATGGTCGAGCACCTTTCGGATGAGCAACTGGCACGCATGCGCCTGGGCGGGCATGATCCCATCAAGGTGTACGCGGCTTACAAAGCTGCCGTGGAGCATACCGGATCGCCGACGATCATTCTCGCCAAAACGATCAAAGGTTATGGCCTGGGCGAGGCGGGTGAAGGCAAGAACATTACCCACCAGCAGAAAAAGTTGAACGAGGACGAGCTGCGCATGTTCCGCTCGCGTTTCGGAATTCCCATTCCGGATGACGAACTGCAAAACGCGCCGTTTTATCGGCCCTCCGATGACAGCCCTGAAGTGACGTACCTGCAGGCGCGGCGCAAGCACCTCGGAGGATATCTGCCGGAGCGCAGGGTGCGTTCCAAGCCCATCAATCCGGTCTCGGACGCCCACTTCGAAGAATTCTTTAAAGGCACCGAGGGCCGCGAGGCTTCCACCACCATGGTGTTCGTCCGGCTGCTGGGCAAGCTGTTGCGCGATCCGGAAATCGGCAAGCTGATCGTGCCGATCATCCCCGACGAAGCGCGCACTTTCGGCATGGAAGCGCTGTTTCGGCAGGTGGGCATCTATTCCAGCGTCGGCCAGCTTTACGAGCCGGTCGACATGGATACGCTGCTCTACTACAAAGAAGCGCTGAACGGGCAGATTCTCGAGGAAGGCATTACTGAGGCCGGTTCGATGTGCTCATTCATCGCGGCGGGCACGGCTTATGCGACGCACGGCATCAACACGATTCCCTTCTTTATTTATTACTCGATGTTCGGATTTCAGCGCATCGGGGACCTGATCTGGGCGGCTGCTGATATGCGCACCCGTGGTTTCCTCATCGGTGGAACGGCGGGACGAACCACACTGGCCGGCGAAGGCTTGCAGCACCAGGACGGTCACAGTCACGTGCTGGCGCTCTCGGTACCGAACCTTCTCGCCTACGATCCAGCCTTCGCCTACGAAATCGCCGTCATCATTCAAGATGGCATTCAGCGCATGTACGTGGACCAGGAGTCGGTCTTCTATTATTTGACCGTCACTAACGAACCGTTGCCCATGCCGGAGATGCCTGCAGGGGAAGGGGTCCGCGAAGGGATTCTGCGCGGCTTGTATCGCTTCAAGGCTTCAACTAAGAAAGACGCCAAGCTGCGCGCCCAGCTTTTTGGCAGCGGTACGATCATGTACGAAGTGCTCAAGGCGCAGCAGATCCTCGAAGAACGGTTCGGTGTGGCGGCCGATGTTTGGAGCGTGACCAGCTACAAGCGGCTGTACCGTGAGGCCAATCATTGCGAACGCTGGAACATGTTGCATCCCGGACAGGCGCCGAAGATACCCTTTGTCACCCAGTGCCTGAAGGACGCTCCGGGCGTCTTTGTGGCGGCGTCGGACAACATGAAGATTCTGCCGGAATCGATCGCGCGCTGGGTACCGCGGCCTTTGGTTGCGCTGGGCACCGACGGGTTTGGCCGTAGTGACAGCCGGGCTGCGCTGCGCGACTTTTTTGAAGTGGACGCCAAATATATCGTGCTGGCCACGTTGAACGCGCTGGTGACTGAAAAGCAGATCAAGCCGGAAGACGCGCAGAAGGCGATGCGGGAATTCGGAGTCAATCCCGAGAAGCCCAACCCGGCTTTCAGCTAGCCGGCGACCTGGCGTAGAAGTAAAGAAAGGTCACAGTGACAGAATTCAAGCTACCGGAACTGGGGGAAAACATCGATCAGGGCGACCTGGTTCGCTTGATGATCTCCCCTGGCGCCAGCATCACCGAAGGCCAGCCGGTGATGGAGTTGGAAACCGACAAGGCGGTGGTGGAAGTTCCCTCGTCTGTCAGTGGCGTCGTGAAGGATATTCGGGTCAAAGAAGGTGACAAAGTTAAAGTTGGACAGGTAATTTTCACTGTCGACAACGGCGCAGGTGGTGTGGCGCGGACCCGCCCTGAGCGTGAGTCGAAGGGGCCCTCGCCCGCGAAACAATCGGCAAGTGTTGCAGCACCAGAAGTCAATCGTCAGCCTGCTGCACCGGCACAATCGCAGCCACCAGCTTCTACACCCTCGCGCCGCGCCACCGACGGCGCTGCTCCCACCGAATTCACCCTTCCCGAGCTTGGCGAGAACATTTCCGAAGGAGACCTGGTGCGGCTGATGATCTCTCCGGGCATGAAGGTCTCCGAAGGCCAGCCCGTGATGGAGTTGGAAACTGACAAGGCAGTGGTTGAAGTTCCTTCGTCAGTCACCGGCATCGTGAAAGAAGTGAAGGTCAAGCAGGGCGACAAGGTCCGGGTCGATCAGGTCATCTTCACACTCGAAGGCGCCGCAGCGCCGACGGCGGAGGCGCGTAAACCATCTCCGGTGGAGCATGTTTCCGGACAGCACGCCGCGCGGCTGGCGTTTCAGGCGGCCATCGCCGCCGAAGGTAAGACAGAAGAGCAGGCGCTGCCAAGAGATCAACCTCAGCCGGTGCAGTCGGCTTTTGTCATGCCCGCGCAACTGGGCAAAGTCGCCGGGACTGACCAAGGAGAGCCGGTACCGGCCGCACCGCACGTGCGGCGACTGGCACGGGAGCTTGGCATCGACATTCACCAGGTTAAGGGAACCGGGCCGGCCGGGCGCATCAGCGAACATGACGTCAAGGCGTTCTCGAAATCTCTGCTCACCTCGGCTGCAGCAGCTGTGCAGACATCGCGTGCAAATCACTTCACCCAGCCGGAGCTGCCGGATTTCACCCAGTGGGGAAAGATCGAGCGTGTGTCCATCCGCGGGGTGCGGCGCAAAACAGCCGAGCATCTATGGGAAGCCTGGCACACCGTCCCACACGTCACCCAGAACGACAAAGCAGACATCACGGAACTGGAACAACTGCGGGCGCGCTTCGCGCCCAGAGCGCAGGAAGCCGGCGGAAAAATGACGGTGACCGCGATTGCCCTCAAGGTCTGCGCTTCCGCTCTCAAAATCTTTCCGCAATTCAACGCCAGTATTGATTTGCCGAAGGAAGAGATTATTTACAAGCAGTATGTCAACATTGGAGTCGCGGTCGATACCGATCGCGGTTTGCTGGTGCCCGTCATTCGCGATGTAGACAAGAAAAACATTGTGGAGTTGGCCACTGAACTCACGCAGCTTTCCAAGAAAGCGCGCGACAAAAAGCTCACGCCCGGCGAGATGGAAGGCGGGACGTTTACCATCACCAATCTGGGCGGGATTGGCGGCACGGGATTTTCGCCCATCGTGAATTATCCGGAAGTCGCGATTCTGGGACTCTCGAGATCGAGCATGGAGCCGGTGTGGATGAACGGCAAGTTTGAGCCGCGTCTGGTGCTGCCGCTCTCGCTCTCTTATGACCATCGGCTGATTGACGGCGCGGACGCGGCGCGCTTTTTGCGCTGGGTCGCAGAAGCATTTGAGCAGCCGTTTTTATTATCAGTGCAAGGATAGAAACTAAACACAGGGGACACAGAGATTCACAGAGGGGTTTGCCCCTGTGGGGCCCTGTGCCCCCTGTGTTTCAAGAATTCGAAATGACTGAAAACTTGCGAATTGCAGTGATCGGTGGCGGACCGGGCGGATACGCGGCGGCATTTCTCGCGGCTGATCTCGGCATGAAAGTTACGCTCATTGACCCGGAACTTAATCCCGGCGGCGTGTGCCTCTACCGCGGATGCATTCCTTCGAAGGCCCTGCTGCACGTGGCCAAACTGATCGACGAATCGCGGCATGCCAAAGATTGGGGAATCGAATATTCCGATCCGAAAATTGATCTGACGCGCCTACGTTCCTGGAAGGAAGGCGTGGTCAAAAAGCTCACCGGCGGTCTGGGCCAACTTTCCAAGCAGCGGAAAGTCGAATACGTCCAGGGCCGCGCCGGATTTGAGAATTCGAATACCCTGCGCGTGAGGCGCGCCAACGGCAGCGAAGAATCCCTCAGCTTTGATCGCATCATTATCGCTACCGGCTCGCGGCCGGCGATCATTCCCAGCCTTAAGATCGACACTCCACGAATGCTGGACTCCACCTCTGCTCTTGATTTGACCGATCTGCCGGGAACATTGCTCGTCATCGGCGGCGGATACATCGGATTGGAGCTGAGCACGGTGTACGCCGCGCTGGGATCGAAGGTTTCCGTGGTCGAAATGCTGCCGGGTCTTCTGCCCGGTGCGGACCGCGACCTTGTGCTGCCTCTACACAAGCGCGTGGAGAAGATATTCGAATCGATCATGTTAAACACCACTGTCTCCGCGGTGAAGCTGGAGTCGAACGGGATTCACGTGACCTTCGATGGCCCCGACGTGAAAGCACGCGACAAATTGTTCGATAAGGTCCTCGTTTCGGTTGGGCGCAAGCCGAATTCCGAAATTCCCGGCATCGAGAAAACGCAGGCCCGCGTGGGCCCGCGCGGGTTTATTGAAGTCAACAAGCAATTGCAGACCAGTGACCCGGCAATCTACGCCATCGGCGACGTGGTCGGCGAACCCATGCTGGCGCACAAGGCCTCCCATGAAGGACGCACGGCGGTCGAGGCCATCGCGGGACACAAGGTAGCTTTTGAGCCGAATGCCATCCCTGCGGTCGTCTTCACCGATCCTGAAATCGCCTGGTGCGGCCTGACGGAAACTCAAGCTGAAAAAGCAGGCCGTGAGATTAAAGTAGCGAAGTTTCCCTGGGGTGCGTCCGGCAGGGCGATGACGATAGATCGCACCGAAGGCATGACCAAGCTGATTCTTGATCCGCAGAGCGAGCGCGTATTGGGCGTGGGAATTGTGGGAGCCGGCGCCGGAGAATTGATTGCCGAAGGCGTTCTCGCCATCGAAATGGCTGCCACGGCGACTGACATTGCCTTGACCATTCATCCCCATCCGACATTGTCGGAAACGATTATGGAGTCGGCGGAAGTTTTCTTCGGCACCAGCACGCATGTGTACAGACCGAAGAGGTGAATCTCGCCCAAGTGTCCTGTCTGTTCTCCGTGGTTGACGTCTTCGAGAGATAAATCAACCACAGAGGACACAGTGGCTCACAGAGGAAACGCAAACGACATAAGCTCTGCCGTGACGCTATACTGGATTGCTCTCTCAGCCCATTAACGGAGGCTTCCCTGTGCGCCTGACATTCCTTCTATTATTGTGCTTCGTTTCTGCCGCCGTACTGCTTACAGCTCAGGAGATGTCCATGCAAACTTCCAAACCCCAAGCTGCCCACAAGACGATTCAGCCCGCGTGGATGCAATCTTCGACAGCAAAGATGGAAACCGAACTGGTTGCCAAGTACGGCGAGTCGCAAAAACCCCGTGTTCAGCGCGGGCTGAAGCAGGTCGGCGAATTCTGGCGTGCCGAAGATGGCGATGCGGCTATTTTTGAGGATTTCACTCGCACCAATTTCGCCGGTGATCAGGCGACGCTCGATACCATGTTCAACCGCTATCAGAGCCAGCTCGAGCAACTCGGCGGACACATGCACGAAATCAACCGCGCATTCCGGCAGCAGCAGGACCTCGACCTCGGCCCGGTGCTTCCCTTTGACGAAATCTTTGGCGGCTACGATCCATCGGCACACGTGCAGGACGACTTCTTCAACAACAAGCTGGCATTCATTGTTCTTCTGAATTTTCCTCTCACCACGCTGGAACAGCGCCTGCACGACGGGCCCTCCTGGACTCGCCGGCAATGGGCCGAGGCCCGGCTTGCGGAGCAATTCGATAAGCGAATTCCGGCGGACGTCAACCTGGCAATTTCGCAGGCGGGATCCGACGCCGAGCAGTACATCGCACAGTACAACATCTGGATGTACCACGTGGTCGATGACAAGGGGCAGCGCTTATTTCCGCCGAAGATGCGCCTGCTCAGCCACTGGAACCTGCGCGACGAGATCAAGGCCGACTACACCGATTCGCAGAATGGCCTGGCCAAACAGCGCACGATCCAGCAAGTGATGGAGAGGATTGTCACCCAGACGATTCCGCAGAGCGTAATCGACAACCCGGGCGTGGACTGGAACCCTTATAACAATGAAGTGAAGCCTGCAGCGATGAAAGATTCAGATGCAAAAACTGACAAGCCAGTCACCAACACGCGCGAGCCTGACACACGCTACGCGATGCTGCAGAAGACTTATTTCGCCGCCAGGAAAGCTGACCCTTACTCTCCCACAGCGCCTACGCTGATCGACCGCCGCTTCGACGAAGACCGTGAAATTCCGGAAGCGCGGGTGAAGGCAATGCTGGAGCAGATGCTCAGTTCTCCGCTGGTCGGGCAAACTGCTCAGCTCATCCAATCGCGCCTCGGCCGGCCGCTTGAGCCATTTGATGTCTGGTACAACGGGTTTCGACCGGGCAGCCAATACACCGAAGCCCAATTGGATGAAATGACGTCCAAGCGCTACCCGACCGCCGAGGCCTATCAGAAAGATATTCTGAATCTGCTGATGAAGCTGGGCTTCTCACCGGAAAAAGCACAGTACGTGGCGAACAACATCATCGTCGATCCGGCCCGCGGTTCAGGTCACGCCATGGGCGCAGAGATGCGCTCTGAAAAAGTCCATCTGCGCACGCGGGTGGAGAAAACCGGCATGAACTATAAGGGATTCAACATCGCCGTGCATGAAATGGGACACAATGTCGAGCAAACGTTCTCTCTGAATGAAGTCGACTATACCTTGCTCAAAGGCGTGCCCAACACGGCCTTCACCGAGGCGCTGGCCTTTGTCTTCCAGGGACACGACCTCGAACTGCTGGGCCTGCCGGCGCCGGACGCGAAAGCTCAGGCGGAAAAAACTCTGAATGATTTTTGGGGAACCTACGAAATCGCTGGCGTGGGTCTGGTCGATATGGGAGTCTGGCACTGGATGTACGACCATCCGCAGGCGACGCCAAAAGAATTGAACGATGCGACGGTGCAGATCTCCAAGGACATCTGGAACCGCTACTACGCGCCGGTCTTCCACAAAAAAGACGTTGTGCTGCTCGGGATTTATTCCCACATGATCAGTTACTTTTTGTATCTGCCGGATTACCCGATCGGCCACATGATCGCATTTCAGGTGGAAGAGCAAATGAAAAAGACCGGCAGCATCGGGCCGGAGTTCGAACGCATCGCAAAGGAAGGCGACGTGACTCCTGACCTGTGGATGATCAACGCCACGGGCCGGCCGGTGGGACCGGAAGCGCTGCTGGAAGCTACGGCAAGGGCGCTGAAGGCGGCGGGCGGGAGGTAGCCACAAGTCACGCAGGCTCGAACGTCCTCGTCCGGGCGGGCGAGTGAGGCCTAGGGCGTGATCTCGAACACGACGCCGTTCCCACCGAATCCTGTGAAACCTGCACCCCCGAACTCAGCCGCACCGTACACATTGCCGGAGTGACTGGTGAGGGGCGCATAGGGGCCGTAACCATCTGCGCAATTCGGTTGTTGGCAAAAGGTATAAAGCACGGTCAATTTACCGTCTTTGCCAATTTCGAAGACCGTTCCATCGATCGTGAGCCCGGGCCCGGATGAGTTGGTCCCATAGATCTTTCCGCTGGTCTGGCTAACCAGAACGCCAGCCGTTGGGTTGTATCCATCTTGTAGCGTAAAATCAATCGCGCGCACGATGTTGTTCTTGCGATTAAGCCTAAAGACTCCGCCAGCGTTCGACGTACCGCCTTGATAGGCAGTAGAATAAAGGTTGCCCTCCGGATCGAAACTGACTACGCCACGCGGCCCCGCTACTCCGCCGGCTGGATTGAACGCAAATAGCACATTTTCTGTCCAGCCGCCCGTCCGCGCGAAAGTTCAAAAAGCGTTCCAGTTCCACCTCCACTCGGAGACCCGCCCCATTCCGTGGTGCCATATAGGTTGCCCAAGTTGGCAAACGTCACCCCAGCTTGCGGGTTCGTCCCGTCCGGACAATGGTACAGTTCGCCAGTCGTACAAAAGGCATAGAGCACGGCCTCGGTCCATGCTCCATTTTCGGGAGATAATTCAAACACAGTGCCGCCATACCAGGCTCCTCCTCCTCCCTCTGTAGTTGTTCCATACAGGTTACCCGCAGAATCCAAGGTCAAATGGCTGGTTGGAAGGGCACCGTCTGGGCAGGGATTTTGACCCATCGAGCAAAAGACATACAGTATTTCCTGTGTCCATGCTCCACCTTGAACTGAGGGAGGCGACAGCTCGAAAACCGTCCCGCAACCGGCACCGTCAACTGCGCAACTTACTCCGCCCTGACGTGTGGTGCCATACAGATTACCCGCGCTATCCATTGCCAAGCCTGCGGTGGGTTGCTGGCCATCAGGGCAGACTCCAGTCGGATAATTGGCACAGAAATTGTAGACCACGGTCTCGGTCCAACTTCCATCCGAATTGGGCGAAAGCTCGAACACCGTTCCGCAGCCAGGCATAAGATTTTCTCTGAGGCAGCTCACGTTAGTGGAATTGCCTCCTGTTTGCGTCGTCCCGTACATGTTGCCGGCGCTATCAAAAACAAAATCACTGGTTGGATTAGCCCCGTCGTTGGGCGAGCCTCCGAAACTCCACAAGACTTTGTACGTTTGACCCAGCATGAAGGAACAACTTGCGAGAACCAGCAGGACACAGAAGAAGACTTGCTTCATACTCTCCCCCAGTGCGGACGGGGAATGATACCTCAGAGGTCGCGATTACCCATAGAGACTTTTGACTGGTTGCAAGGGGTTGCAACGTTCTCCCGCCTTTTTCGCAAGGAACGCGAAAGGATGGGGCACCCAAATCCGGAGCTGAGCGCAGTTCGGCGGGCTTTCTGCGGTGCTGCGAACCGCCCGACCGGGTCACATACCCGGTCCCACACATCTCGTGTCGAGGCTCTAGAGGCCGCGTCCTGCCGAGCTTCGGCCCTGCGTCGCCAGCCACCGCAGGAGCTGATGTGTGGGCCAGTAGACAACCAGCGGTACGACGATCAAGTAAGCCACCAGGTAGAGTAGTCCTGGCACGACGTGTTGCTCGTGCAGAAACGGTCCGCGGGCCCAATTGATGTCGTACCGTGGCCGCCAGAAATAGTTGATCGGCACCACAATCCACGTAAGTAGTGTCTGAAGTTTCCATCCCCGCTGGTCATAGCCCAGCCACCAGATCGCCCACAGCAGCAGCGGCGGCATCACCACATGAAACAGGCTGAGCAGCCGAACGAAGAGCGGCAGGTGAGCATCGAACATGAATTCCGTGCCCCCGATGACATGCACCCGAAACAGAACTGCGCCCAGCAAATCGATTGCGTAAAGCGTCTGGAAAAGCAACAGCCCGGTTGCTTGCGCTGAGAAGATCAGCGGACTCTCGAGCCACAGTCCCAGCGCAATAAAGAGGTTGCCCAAGTCGCAGAAGTAGAGGAAATTCTGGGCTCCGTACTGTCGCCAGTAAACCGGCACCCAGACGATTACCCAGACCGTCCAGGCGATCTTCAGCCACAGCGGCACGCGCATGGTGGCATTGTACTCATCCGCAGGCCACTGATTTACACCCGTTTACGCGGCTTCCGAAGGCGGCCAACCTTGTTCCTTATGGCCACTTACCTCCGTAACTTGAGCGACTGCACCAGTGTACCTACGATGCCAATATGAGCTATAAGGCCCTCTTATTCTGTCCTGAAGAAAAAACTGCGCGCGTCGTCACCCAGGTGTTGAGCGAACTGGACTTCCAGGTTGAGCCGTGCAACGAGCCGTTTGCCGCGGTCAAGAGATTGATGGCAGAGCACTTCGATGCGGTGGTGGTGGATTGTGAAAACGAACAGAATGCGACCTTGTTGTTTCGAAGCGCGCGCAATTCAGGATCGAATCAGACCTCGCTGTCGGTGGCCGTGGTCGAAGGACAGAGCGGCGTGGCTAAGGCGTTCCGCATCGGCGCAAATTTAGTTTTGACTAAACCGATTAATGTGGAGCAATCCAAAGGCACGCTACGGGTGGCGCGCGGTCTGTTGCGCAAAACTGACACCTCAAGAACAACCGGCCAGCCGGCTTCGATTGAATCGCCCTCACATGCGGCGGCCACATCGGCTGCGAAACCGGAATTTCCCAGCACCAATGCACCCACGGCGATGCCAGTTTTCACCTCGGCGCCGTCCGTACCTGCAGTGCCGGCGCCGGTGGCGTCGGCCGGTTCGCAATTTGAACTTGACGCAGAGCCTGAACTGAAACCGGAACCCGCGGAAGCCGCGCTGCTCGAATCCATGCCGGATCCGCTAGGCGACAAAGGTCACTCGGCGAGTGCGAGCACCCCGGCCGCGCCTGGCAAGCAATCTCCATGGCAGCCAGTTGCCAAGACGATGGCGGAGCCTATGGCTTCGGCGCTGCAACACGCGGCCGATGCCACCGGGAAATCTGCCGCAGATTCTGCGGAAGGCAAGAGCAAGTCAACCGGGGACCTCTCCAGCTTTCAAGCGGGCCGTCCGGTCCTTGTTTCTTCCCACGGCGCGGCTGCGGCGCCGGCTCCGGCAAAGGAAAAGCTGCGTGAGGCCGAGGAAGTAGTTCCAACGGAAATTGAACCGCCAACTTTTGCGACATTCGGAAAAGCTTCCTCCTCGCAGCCCGGCGGAAGCAAGAAAATCATCGCCATCACAGCGATTGTTTTGATGGCCGCGGCGGCCGGGTACTTCGGTTGGAGAAAGATTGGAGTCGGAGGGATGACGTCATTCCTTCACAAGCCGGGGACGGTGCACGCTCCGGCTGCCACTTCTGCTCCGCCAGCAGTAACCACCCAGCCCAGCGCCGTTCCCACAACACTCGCTCCACCCTATAGCGCAGAAGTCACGGCAACCGCACTTCCCGCTGTGCCGGACAAGACTCCGGCTCCAACAGCAACGCTTCCGACACCCGCGCCGAAGAAGTTGAGCAATCTTCCGAAGGCTACAGAATCGCCTGCTCCGGTAAAGACCGACGACGACGCTGCCCCGGACACGCTGGTGGTCAAAGGCAATGCTCCCAAACGAATCTCGCAGACCCCGCCTCCACAGGAAGTAGCGGAGACAAACGCTCCCGAAGTTACGACCATCGCGTCGGGATCGGACGACACAGCTGTCTCTGGGCTGGTAAGTCTGCCGGCCAGCGTGCCGCAGGCCAGTCCGCAAACGCTCAAAGTTTCGCAAGGCGTCTCGCAGGGACTTCTGGTCAAGAAGGTGCCGCCGGTGTATCCACCTCACGCCTTGCAGATGCGCGTCCAGGGCTCGGTCCAGCTGTTGGCGCACATCAGCAAAGCGGGGGACATTACCAACATTCAGGTGCTGAGCGGCGATGCCCTGCTGGCACAGGCGGCCATTGATGCGGTGAAGCAATGGAAGTACAAGCCTTATTACCTCAACAGCGAGCCGGTAGAGATCCAAACTCAGATCACAGTGAATTTCAAGTTGCCGTAGATTCTCCTACTTCATTCACCCTTTACGCGCGGAGATTTAATCTCCGCGCATTTTGTTTTGCGCGATTGTCATCCTGAGCAAGCCGCTTTTGCGCCGCGAAGGATCTGGGCGAGCCGCGCGAAGCGTCGCGTTTCTTGCGACGCAATCGTCGCGGGTTTGGCTCGCTTCCTTGTCAACTTGACCCACTACCCGATCCCTCGCCGATTGAAAAGAGCGGTGCCTCGCCACGTTATAATCAAGAGATGTCCGCTCATCGAAATTGTCTTCTGTGAGCAGTGGCTTTTGTTTCAGGCTGAAGGCTGATAGCTGAAGGCTTCCCATGGATTTCAAACTCATCTCCGATTACACCCCGCGTGGCGATCAGGGCAAGGCGATCGAGTCCCTGCTCAAAGGTGTGTTCGACCGCGAGCAGCACCAGGTTCTTCTGGGCGTGACCGGCTCCGGCAAAACTTACACCATGGCCAAGGTGATCGAGCAGGCCAACCGGCCTACGCTGGTCATGGCCCATAACAAGACGCTGGCGGCGCAGCTTTATCACGAATTCAAGAGTTTCTTCCCGCACAACGCCGTGGAATATTTCGTCTCTTACTACGATTACTACCAGCCGGAGGCCTACGTTCCCGCGGCTGATCTTTACATCGAGAAGGAAGCGACCATCAACGACGAGCTCGATAAGCTGCGTCTCTCGGCCACTCGCTCGTTGTTCGAGCGGCGCGACTGTCTGATTGTGGCATCAGTGAGCTGCATCTATGGCCTGGGCTCGCCGGAAGCGTATTACGGCATGTTGTTGTTTCTGGAAAAAGGCCAGAAGATCAAGCGCGAGGACATTACCCGCAAGCTGGTAGAAATTCTCTATGAGCGTACCGATGGCGATTTTCGCCGGGGTACATTTCGCGTGCGCGGCGACGTGATCGAAATCTTTCCCACTTATGACGACATGGCCTATCGCATCGAGCTGTTCGGCGATGAAGTCGATTCCCTCTCGCAGGTCGATCCGCTGTTTGGCACCGTGAAGCAAAAGTATGTCCGCCTGCCCATCTATCCCAAGACGCACTACGTGATGAAAGAAGAAACCCGGTCGCAGGCGGTGACGACGATTAAGCAAGAGCTGGTGTGGTGGGAGGCAGAACTGGAGAAGCAAGGCCGCGTGGTCGAGGCGCAGCGCGTGCACCAGCGCACCATGTATGACCTGGAGATGATCAAGTCCGTGGGTTACTGCCACGGGATTGAGAACTATTCGCGCCACTTCACCGGACGCCTGCCGGGCGAGCCTCCGCCGAATTTGCTCGACTACTTTGCCCGCGATTACCTGATGTTCATTGACGAGTCGCACCAGACGGTCCCGCAGCTGCACGGCATGTATCACGGCGACCGCTCGCGCAAAGAGACGCTGGTGGAGTATGGCTTTCGCTTGCCCTCGGCGCTGGATAATCGTCCGCTGACGTTTGAGGAGTTCGAGCACCGCACCAACCAGTTGGTTTATGTCTCGGCGACGCCGGGTCCATACGAGCTGACAAAGTCAGCGGGGGTGGTGATCGAGCAGATTATCCGGCCAACCGGGCTGGTCGATCCGCCCGTGGATGTGCGGCCGGTGAAAGGTCAGATCGACGATCTCCTGCACGAAATTCGCGAGCGTGTGGCCCGCCACGAGCGCGTGCTGGTGACCACGCTGACCAAGCGCATGGCCGAAGACCTGGCTGAGTATTACAGCGAGGTGGGCGTGAAGTGCCGCTACATGCACTCAGAAATCGAGACCCTGGAACGGGTGAAAATCCTGCGCGACTTGCGCAAGGGCGAATTCGATGTGCTGATCGGCATCAACCTGCTGCGCGAAGGGCTCGACCTGCCGGAGGTTTCGCTGGTTGCGATTCTCGACGCCGACAAGGAAGGCTTCCTGCGCTCCAGCGGATCGCTGATCCAGACCGTCGGGCGGTGCGCCCGTAACCTGAATGGCCGGGCGATCCTGTACGCCGACCGCATGACCGACTCGATGAAGAAAGCCATGGACGAGACCGACCGCCGGCGCGCCATCCAGGAAGCCTACAACCAGGCCAATGGGATCACGCCGGAGTCGATCGTGCGTCCGCTGGAGATGTCGCTCGCCAGCATCATCGAAGCCGACTATACGGATTTGACCAGCGCGGAAGCCGACGGTATTCCTGAATTCAAATCGCAGGAAGAGCTGGATGTTTATATCGGCAAGTTAGAAAGCGACATGCGCGAAGCCGCCAAGCGATTCGAGTTCGAGAAAGCTGCGAAGTTGAGGGACACGATCAAGGAGTTAAGGACGAAAGAGTTTTTGTTTGCGTGAGGGTGCGAGCGCGCGAACGAATAAAATTCATGGCCTGCATGATCAGAGCTATCACGGGCGAAGAAGTTTTCAGAGTCTTCGACCGAGATCATCCCGCGGAGCCGGGAAATAGCAATCAATACGCCCGCGAGCTGCTAGGAAAAGCAGATCGGCAATTTAGCGGGGTATGGGCAGAGATGTCCCCCTGTCAAAAGGACATCCGTGAAATCATTCTTCCACCTCATTACCATAAGGCTGAAGGCGGAAAGATTGAGCTGATCCCAGTTTCGGGTTTAACTGTGTCTGCGGCTACTGAAAAGATCCGAGGAATGAGGGATTATGAGTCCACGAACGTTTGCTGTTGGAGAAGCATAACTCACTGGATGGATCGCTATCCGTCACCTATCTTCCTCAGCGTGGCGCCCGTAAAGAGCTGCTCAGACCATCAATACCTAACCGACTACAACGGCCATCTGATCCACCTCGATGGTCTTCATCGCCTTATCGCCTGGGGACTGTCTGGCAAGTTGGAGCGTGGCGCGTACGACAAAGGGGAGGGAGTTATCGCGTATGTAGCAGGTAAGTCCTCGGTTGAACAGTGACTGTAACAGGTAGCTGGAAAAAAGAACTGAAACCATAATACGCAGATGGAGAGAATTCCTTACGACTCGTTCCTAAACGAGATCGCTAAGCTCGACGATTGGTTGGTCTCCCTCGGGATTTCGGTCAAGAAGGACCGTTGGCACGAGGCCGTTTCAATGGTGCGGCGAGCCCAAGAGCAGAGAGAGCAGATGGATCGTGGAGTCCCGTTCCGCCCGATTCCGAACTACGTTCCAGCCCTATTCGAAGCCCTGGAGGTCTTATCCGTATTTCGAGCATTCTCCGGTAACTCATCGTCGATTCTCAAAGAAAAACTGTCACGAGCGTTGTCCGGTCCCATCTCTCCCGCACACGAGAACGCTGACAATAGCGGAGCACGAAACGCAATGTTTGAGCTTATGCTCGCGGCCGACTGGAGGGATTTGGGAGTCGATTTGAAGCTTGGCGAGCCCGATATCGAGATCGCTTTGGAAGGAAACAGTTTTCTCGTTGAATGCAAACGACCCTTCTCGGCAAGGAGCACCCGGCGGAACATCGAAGATGCCGCCGGGCAACTGAAGAAAGAGCTTGAGGCACCGGAGCATGCCGAATCTTTCGGCTTCATAGCGGTCTCCCTGAGTCGTTTTTTCGACCTCGGCGGCCGCCCGTTCCTTGCTCCAGAGCACAGCGGGAGACAAGACCTAAATCACGCCCTGATTCGCATGATCGATGACCATAAATATGAATGGAAGTGGGACGCAACAAGGTTTCATGAGCGTATCGCATCGGTCGCCTTTTGCTTGGCCGTTCCGTGGGACATAAATCAAGAACGTCTGATATACCTCTCAACCACCAAACATTTTTTGCAGGCCAAGTGTCCCATCGGGTCTCAGATTCTGCGGGAGAATATGGGTCGTCTTTACGCCGCCCGAGACGCCCGCTGAAGTTGCCGGCCCTACGGGCCGGTAAGTGCATAGGCGCTTCGTTGGGAAGCTTCGTGTGGCGAAGCATCCACTGCCTCAGGATGACAATGTTTGGGAGTGAGGCGTGCAGGCTTCCCGATCTGACATCCGCCTCACCGTGGTTGTGACGCATGACCTTGCCACCATCGGCGCTGTTGCGGAGACTCCAGAAGGGCCCGTGGTGTAACGGCAACATAGCGCTCTGCCCAAGTCGCAGATGCGGGTTCGAATCCCGCCGGGTCCATTCTCTCGACTGTGGAGGATAGTTTCATTTGGGGGAGAACGCAGAGATAATCTCCCAAAGTAACTTGACATCCCTGTCGACCTCGCCAATACTGGGTTTGGGCAGAGTGCTTTGCACCACGTGATTTGATGGCTCCGGGATGCCGGAGCCATTGCTGTTTGTAGTCGCTCAGGCGCTAGAGCGCACCGTCATAGTGAGGTCTTAATGCAGCGCTGAAGCGCTGCTCCACCCAAATGCATAGGTCCTTCGTTGGGATGCTTCGCGTCGCGAAGCATCCGCTGCCTCAGGATGACAATGTGGTGAGAGCGCGGCGCGAGTGCGCAAATTCTCCTCGGCCGGTCATTCCTTCACTCGCGTCTGGTCTGTAATCCAATTTACTTCCCAGGTCTTGCCGCCATCGTCGGAGAATGACTGTTCAAAATGGGGCGAATTCGTGTTCAGGTTCGTCCAATCAAATCGAATCAGGATCGTCCTGCCATTGATTGTGTCCTGGGCGAAAAACTGCCCGTGTCCATCTTTGAATTCACCGACCTGCGGAGGATCCAGGATGCCAATCTTGCTGTTCGCCCAATAGAGCCTCCACTGGTGGGACTGCGGATTGTAGACACGCAGAGTGAGGCCTTCGATATGGCCTGTGGGGCCATCGACTTCGATCTGGTCGATAGAAGCACCATCGTAAATCTTGCGGCAGACGCCGGTGCCCTCAAATTCGACCCAGGTATTGGAGCCGGTTAAGGGATTCAAGCGACGCTTGAGATGATATTTCCACGAGCCAATCAGGGGATCAAAATCGTGCTGCCCGTCCCGCAGCGCAGGAACCTGTTGAACGCTGGATTTCGACGCGTTTGAATTCTGCTGTGCGATTCCCTGCAGCGGTTGCAACACGATTACCAGGCTGCACGCCATGAAGCAAGTTCGAATGTGTCTGAGGTTCATCGCTCTCTCCCGATTGGTTGTTGGTGACGGATGCCAAGATAGTTGAGGCGATGAGCGAATGTGCCAACTCAAGGTAAAAACAAGTAAAAAGTTGTGAACGAGCTAGGTTCAGAACGCGCCACCTGCGGTGCGCGCAGTCGGCCGCCATCGAAGGCATCCCCTATAATCGTCCGCAGCACAATGACCGCTGCCGCAAAATTTGCCGTCAATCTCCTGAGCCGCGAGTTCAAGGCTGATCCCTTTCCTTTCTATGCACGGCTCAGGGCGGAGCAGCCGGTCTGTTGCGTGAACATTCCCCTGGTCCCCGGTATTCGTGACGCCTGGCTGGTGACGCGCTACGACGATGTGGTCACCGTTCTCAAAGACCCTCGTTTTGCCAAAAGCCGGGCGATCTCTGCCAAGCAGCCGTGGTTACCGGCTTTTGCTAAGCCGCTGGAGCGCAACATGCTCGATCTCGATGAGCCAGACCACGCGCGCCTGCGAAACCTGGTGCACAAGGCCTTCACTCCGAACATGGTGCAGCAACTGGAAACGCGCATTCAATGCATCGCGGACGAGTTGCTCGACGCTGTCGAACCGAAGGGTGCAATGGATGTGGTGCGAAACTATGCGCTACCCCTGCCTCTCACTGTGATTGTGGAACTGCTCGGCATTCCCGGCGAAGATCGAGACAAATTTCACCGCTGGTCGAAGGCGGCGATTGCGCCGTCTTCGTTGTTCCACATTGTGCGTGCCATACCGTCGATATGGGCGTTCGTCCGGTATCTGCGAGAGCTATTTCGCGAGCTTCGGCTGGCGCCTCGTGAAGGATTACTGAGCGCGCTGGTCGAGGTGGAAGAAGCCGGCGACCGTCTCAGCGAGGATGAACTGCTGGCCATGGCGGTGCTTCTGCTGGTTGCTGGCCACGAAACCACTGTCAATCTGATCGCTTCGGGAACTTTGGCGTTGCTCGAGCATCCGAACCAGATGGATCTGCTGCGCACGGACCCATCACTCATTGGGAGCGCAGTTGAGGAGCTGCTGCGATTCACCAATCCGCTGGAAACGGCGACCACTCGCTTTACTCGTGAGGACGTAACTATCGGCGGGACTACCATCCCGCGCGGGGCCTTGGTCCTGGCGGTGCTGGCTTCCGCCAATCGCGACGAGAAACAGTTCCCTGATCCCGACACGCTGGATCTCACACGTGAGAACAACCGTCACCTGGCCTTTGGACAAGGAGTGCACTTCTGTTTGGGTGCGCCGCTGGCGCGGCTGGAGGGGCAAATTGCGATCAGCACGATCGTGCGGCGGCTGCCGAAGCTGCGTCTCGCGGTTCCAGTCAGCTCTCTGCGCTGGCGGACGACGCCGGTGCTGCGCGGGCTGGAATCGCTGCCGGTGCGGTTCTAGAAGAGGTGTGCCACCCATCGCCTGATAAAGCCGTGCCTACATTCGGGCACGTGGCAGAACGCCCGCGCCAACTGCAAGCTTAAACACCGATAGAGGCGAAACTGGCTGCTACTCTTTTACCTCTCTGCCGATCTGCAAGATTGAGTTCCTTCTCCAGCGAAGAAAATCGCTGCATGATTTCGTGAATGCGCAGGGCCATGTTATGAATTGTTTCCACCTGCGAGCGGGCTTCGGCAGAGAGCACTCCCGGCTCCAATAAAAGCAGTTCTGAATTACCCAGAGTCGAAGTGAGGCTGTTGTTCAAAGTGTGCCGCATCTCCAGCATGTAACGGCCGAGCGTAGCTTGCCGCTCAAGGGTCGCGCTATTTTGCTCGGCGCGGCGGGCGCGGGCCTCGGCGAGGGTTCTCTGCAGTGCTTCCGCTCCCACCAGTACCAGAGTGTCCAGCCAGTTCTCCTGTTGTCGCAGAAGCAGCGTTGACGGCCATCGATCACGGGCGGTCTGGATATCTCGCGCCGCCTCGGCCACAAACAAAACCAGTTTGCCAGCCGCATTCATGGCTTCCAGAATGGCCGACAGCGCTTCGGGCTTAATGCAGCCGGCAATCGCCAGGTGAAAATTTTCCGGATCAAAGCTGAGGCCGACATCGCTGCTCATCACGGTGAAGCTTGGCACATTGCGCTCCGCCTGCCAGCGGCTGGTGATGAGGCGGGAAAATTCCGGGTCGTCGGAAATGATCAGTATGGCGGGCTGGTCCACAGTTCCCTTCTTTGCCGGATACTTGTTGTTAGGACTTGCTCTCTGGTGTGCCGTGCTGCCCGGAGTGCTCGCTCCAATCCGGCGTGTCACTGGAAACCTGAAACTCTGTCACATGCGAAGCCGCAGCGCCGGCGGCCGCAGCATGAGCAGCGGCAGAAGCGCCTGACTTCGACTTGCTGTTATCCAGCGCGCGGCCGATCACGGCGCGAAGGTCCACCAGCATCCGCAACGGCTGGCCGGAGGAATATTCGGCGTGAAACATCACCTTCCACGACTGGCAGATCATCCGCAGCCGGGCGACCGGCTCCTCGGCCGAAAACTGTGCGCGGCGACAATCGAGTGTGTGGACGCCCCGCTGTTCGAGCTCGCGCAGACCGTCCAGAATCGCGTTGAGATCCTGGTGCATAAGGCGGAAGAATACGCGACGCATCAGGAAGCTGAAGCGGGTGAAGGCCACCATGGCAGCCGGTGCGTAATACTTGTCGCCGGCCGAGGCTTTCAGTTTTCTGCCTTTTTCCACGACGCCCTTGGTAAGCAGTTCATTCAGGCTTTGACAGGCATTGGCCTCACCAACGCACGCGTCGAGCGGCTTCAGCCAATCGGGCATCGTGGGATCCACCGCCCCCAGCACTGGTTCCAAAACCTGCGCCACATAGGCGGCATCCACATCGGCATCCTGCAGCCCAGAGGGAGCGCAATGAGAGAAGTACTGCACCAGCAGAAAATCGATTTTGTCGCGATCGGAAGCCGTCCGCGTTTGCTTGCGCAGATGATGAAGCAGCAGGTTGAGAAGCACTTCCTCGCTGATCAAACTGGTAGTCTGCAGGAATTGCCGCAGTTGATGGACCTCGATTCGCTGGTCCACGTCCAGAAGCCATTGCCGCGCCTGCTCGATCGATTCCTGCGGCGGCGCTTCCAGTGCGACTTCCAGATCATGGCAGTGCGGCAGGTCGATCACGAATTCCTTGGCAAGGGCAGCATATAGAGGATGAAGGCGGCAGGCGTTTTGCCACTCCGCCGCGAGCTGATTTAAGTCTGAGGTCATGGTTTCACGATCCAGTTGGCAACTTGCTGGGTAAAACGGGCGGCCACGGCGGCGCGCCCTCCGTTGTATTGCAAGGCCACCACACAAGCTTCGGTGTCCAAAGAGCCGTCCGAGTTGCGCAGGCGCAACTTGTCAGCAAACTCAAGCGGGAGGGTCGAGGCGAACAGGACTTCGTGGGCGGTGCCAAATTCGATCACCGTGCTTTCGCTGACGGTGCTGCTGGCAGTACCCAGGCGGGTCAGGCGCACGGGGATGCGGACCGGCGTAGCTTCAGGAAAAAATTTCGCCAGCTTCCTGGTGGAGCTTTCCCGGGCTGGAGCGGCCGCTGCCGCGGGCTTGGACACGCGAATCCCCCAACTTCTCCCGCTAATGCGGCCCGGGTCCCGAGTCTGCCGGTTAGCAGGGACTCAAAGCACCCGGACTGCATCGCGTGAATCGACAATGCACGACAGGGGCCAAAGGTCGGGATCGTAGGACCCGGCTAAGTCGTTACAAACGGGGTAGTTGAGATTGACTGCGAGTCTTGTCTCAGGTGCTTTCTTGATCTCAGTGTCTCAAATTGAAACGGAGTCTCAGGTCGTCAATGCAGAACTCTCGCAAAGATCCCCGCACGCTGTCTGCTCGAACGTAGCCGAGAAACCCGCCCCAAAGATTGTCATGTCGGCAATACAGGTTCTCCGGTATTGTTTTTGCGTGAGTTCCGTAGGCTACTGGTGCCCGAAAGGCATCGGACATCAGCTCTAAGGCAAAATAGTTAGGGCTGCTAGTGCAGTCTACCCAAGCATATTGGATGGAGAAACCCTTATGAAACACTTCACATTCTTCTTGGTTGCAGTTGCAACAGTGGCTGGCCTTGTCACCTTCATTGCTGCTGCACAAGGACGCGCAGATGGGGAACCCGCCCCGCCCTTCGTTACTGAAATCCCTCAGGGGTACCGCGACTGGAAGTGGATCTCCTCGGCCCATGAAGCAGGCAACCTCAACAGTTTAGGCGCCGTCTTAGGCAACGATGTAGCGTTCAACGCCTTCCGGGAGGGCAAGCTTCCGTACCCGGACGGCTCAATCATTGCTGCGTTGCATTACCGTAACGTCCCATCAGACGAAAACAACAAAGTCTTTGGTCAGGCTCAATCTTTCGTTCCCGGGTCCCCCACGAACATTCAGTTTATGGTCAAGGACTCAAAAAAGTACGCCGCAACCGGCGGCTGGGGGTTCGCTCACTTCGCGGACGGCAAACCTGGCGACGCGGCGTTTATGAAAAGCTGCTTCCCCTGCCACGAGAAGGCCAAAGCGAGCGACCTTGTCTTTACTCATTATGCACCTTGATGCTGAAAACTAGAGCATAACGGAATGAGACGATGGCCACTGCAGTTAACTAGGACGAGTGATGAAAGGAGGTGCCATGCCTCGTGATCACGTTCGTTGCTTCGAATTAAACCGACGGCGTTGGCTAGAACTCGGAGTCAGTTCCGCCTTGGCGGTGTGGCTACGGGGTACGCGGCTCAATGCGCAATCCGCACCGCAAGCCTGCGCTCCGACCATCCCACCGAATCATGAACCCTCTAACGGCGGATCATGCCCATATCCCATTCCCTGGCTGGACAAGAACGGCGATCACAATCAGGCTGCCTTGCCGAATGTCGAGCTCTCCAGCATCTATCACTTCAAGGGAAAGTTGGCCCGCTGCAATGGCTTCCACGGTATGGGCACGGATAACAAAGGAAACCGCCTCGCGTGGGGCACTCCGACCACCGACTACAGCTACATGGCCGGCGAGTACTGGGCGGCGCGCCAGGCCCACCAAGCCGTCTTCGCGCACACCTGACTCACCGTATTCAAGGGACCGGCGGTCCCCGCGAACCAGATCCATGATTTTCATTCGCCCATTTCGCCCGGAGGCTTGTATTGGGTCACGTCTGTGCCATCCACTGGCCTCGCATTTTCTACGGACGGCAAAACCGCCACACTCCAGATGGCGAACGTGCCCATCATCGACCAACCGCGTTGGCCGGCGATGGATGCTGAAACCAATACTGCACTCCTGGACCTCAAGTTGGTGTTCACGGCGACCGAGGAACCGGTTAAGTACGAAAACGCGATGCAGCAGTATCGATTCGAAGGCTTCACGGCAAGGGCGCAACTCGAAGCAACGGTTCGCGTCCCGTTGATCGATTTCACTTTCAAGACTGATCCGCTGGAAACATCCAGGTGCGATTTCGCAGTGATGGGCAGTGAAGTCAACGGAAAGTACTATGAGGCATAAACGAACATGCGGAAATAATCCGTTGATAGTTTGCGATTGGTATCGACAAACGCGCTTGTGTCCAAGAATCAGCAGTTTCCGGTTGGTCGGCAACCCGGAGGTTATGCGACCCGCCAACCTGGTAGGCAATGGTCCCAATCGGTGATAAATCCCTATTTCAGTCATTGACCGCATCCTCGTGCGGGCTCGGCGTGGGGAAGCTCTCATACTCCTTGGCCAGCCGGAACCAAACCTACTGCAGCGCCTGGCTGGTCGGCGGCAGCGAGGTGCGCACGCTTCCAATGTTATAGCGCTTGAGTTTGCGATAAAGTGTCGCGCGGCTGATGCCGAGCATTTTCCCGGCCATCGCCTTGTCGCCTTTTACCTGCTCGAACACGCGCTGGATGGTCGCGCGTTCGATATCTTCGAGATCAGTCGCGGAAACTGCGCCCGCGCTGCCTCCCACGGCAGGTTCCACCTCCGCCGAGGCTGACGCGAGGCTCGGCGGCAGGTCGCTCACATCAATCGTTTTCTGGTCTCCCAGCGCGATGGCCCGCTCGATGCAGTTTTCCAGCTCGCGCACGTTGCCCGGCCAGCTATATTGCAGCAGGCACTTCATCGCAGAACTGGTCACCTGGATCGAACTTCCCGGCGCAAAGCGGTCGAGGAACCAGTGCACCAGCATAGGAATGTCCGAGCGCCGCTCGCGCAACGACGGCAAGTGGACCGTCACCACATTCAGGCGGAAATACAGGTCCTTGCGGAAGGTGCCGTTGCGATATTCTGCCTCGAGGTCGCGGTTGGTGGCGGCGATGACCCGCACCTCCACCTTGACCCGCTGATTGCTCCCTACGGGGCGGACTTCTTTTTCCTGCAAAACGCGCAGCAGTTTGGCTTGCATCTCCGGCGGCAACTCGCCGATCTCATCAAGAAAAATTGTGCCTCCGTTGGCGGACTGGAACAATCCGGTCTTCGACTTCAGCGCCCCGGTGAATGCGCCTTTCTCGTAGCCGAACAGTTCGCTCTCAATCAGCGTGGGGACCAGAGAACCGCAATCCACAGCCACGAACGGGCGATTGGCAAAGAACCCGCGGAAATGAATGGCACGTGCGACCAGTTCCTTGCCGGTACCGCTCTCGCCCGTGATCAGCACTGGAGTTCGCGTGTCCTTCAGGCGAGAGATCATGCGCAGCACGTCCTGAATTTTGGCGGAAGACCCGACGATGCCGTGCAGATCGCTTTCCGTGTCGACGCGCTCGCGCAGAAACTGGTTTTCTTCTACCAAGCGCACTTTTTCTGCCATGCGCCGCAGGAACAGCCGCAGTTCTTCGAGAGGAGAAAATGGTTTGCTGATGTAGTCGTAGGCGCCGAGTTTCATGGCTTGCACCGCGGTTTCAACCGAGCCGTGGCCGGTCATCACGGCGACCTCGGTGCGAGGAAGCAGCTTCTTCACTTTCTCCAGAAACTCGAGGCCCGACATGTTCGGCATGACCATGTCGGTAAGAATCATGTGCGCGGGCTGCTCCTCGAGCAAGGCCAAAGCGGTTTCGCCGCTGCTGGCCTCCATGCAGGCGAATCCCAACGCTTCGCCAACGGTCATACAGAGCTTGCGAATGCTCTGCTCGTCATCCACAATCAAAAGACGGATTTGCAGATCGTCGCTCACGGCGCCTTTCCTATCGTTTTCTCCACCACAGAAATAAATTGCTGCACGCGAAACGGTTTCTCGACGCAGGGAGCGCCGGTGCGTTGCAGCGTGGCCGCGGTATCTTCATTCGCGATGTCGCCGGTAATAAAAACGATCCTCGCCGCCAGTTCCGGACGGTAGCGGGACAACCAGGCGTGGACATCGGCGCCATCCACGCCACCCGGTGTGCGCATGTCAGAAACCACACCGAGAAAATCTCCCGCCTGCAGCAGTTTCAGCCCATCCGCTCCGGAATCCGTACAAACGACGGTGTAGCCGTGGCGCTCCAGCGCAGTCTTGACGTATGCCATCACGGCGGACTCGTCCTCGATCAGCAGCACCGGCAAAATCGCGGGCTTGATGGCAGGCAGGTTCATGGTTGTGTGCCTCCGGCGGCGATCCCGACTGAAACCAGTTCGGATACAGCAGGCAGGCGTACGGTGAAGGTCGCACCTTGCCCGTCAGAGTTGTTTTGACAAAGAATTTCTCCTCCGTGCTCGTGCACAATGCCATAGCAAATGCTCAAGCCAAGACCGGTTCCCTTTCCGATTTCTTTGGTGGTAAAAAAGGGATCAAAAATTCGATCGGGAAAGGAGATCCCCTGACCGTTGTCACGAAAACTTACCTCGACCAGATGGTCCAGGTTGGCGGTTCCGATCTCGATGCGGGCCGCCCGTCCGATGTCCCGCACCGCGTCGTACGCATTGTTGAGGATGTTGAGAAAAACCTGCTGGAGCTGCTGGGAGTCGCCCATCACCTGGTGCAAACGCTGGTCGAGATGTTCAATGACTTCCACTCCCCGGCTGTGAAAGTCGTAGGCGCGCAACTGGACGGTGCGCCGCAGAATGGCGTTGAGCTGCACCGGCTTGCGTTGCGGCGGCATCTGGCGGGCAAAGCTCAGCAGGTTCTGCACGATCTGCTTGGTGCGTTGCGCCTCCTGGAGAATCACGCGCAAGTCTTTGCGCGCGCTCTCCGGCACCTCCGGATTTTCCATCAGCAGATCGGCAAAACCCAGAATCGCAGTCAGAGGATTGTTGACTTCGTGGGCGACCCCGGAGACTAGCTGGCCGACGGCTGCCATTTTTTCGGCATGCATCAGCTTGGCCTGTAAAGTGGCCGCATCCGTGATGTCGCTCATGACCACCACAATGCTGCCGATATTTCCCTGGTCGTCGCGCATGGGGCTGAGATTCACGGCGAAGTGGCCAACGCGTCCCTCGCCGCGCACGATCTGCAGTTCGAGATTGTCCACCTGCTGGCCGGCCAGAGTCGCGGCGAAGGCTTCCCGGAGCGCCGAGCGGCGGGGAGCGGCCACCAGATCCTCCATCGCTCTGCCCAGCAATTGATGCTGCTCGTAGCCCATCTCGTACCAGCGGCGGTTGGCATAGCTGACCAGCCCGTCGGTGTCGGCGACCAGGATCAGGCTTTGGGTGTTGTTGAGAATTTTCCCGGAGAAATCGCGCTCCCGCTGCAACTCCGACTGGAAGGTCCGCAGCCCGCTGATGTCCAGCATGACTCCGCGATACTGCAACATCCGCTCCTCCGCATCGCGGACCGCGAAGGCATTGATCAAAACGTATACTGCCGATCCATCTGCACGGCGCAGAGTTTGTTCGTGATTGCGCACTGCGCCTTGCTCCCGCATCTGCTGCGTGAACTCTTCATATTGTTGCACCGAGAAACATACCTCGGTGCGAATGTCGGCTTGCAGAAGGTCGTCACGCCGGTTGTAGCCGAACATGCGGACCAGCGCATCATTGACCTCGATGAAGCGCCCGGCGGGCGTGGCAAAAAACACGCCCTCCTGAATGTTGTCGAACAATTCGCGATAGCGGCGTTCGGCTTCACGCCGGTCGGTGATGTCTTTGAGCACATGCACGGTCTGCAGGCCTTCGCTGTTCGCCCCGTGAACGTGAGAGGTGGAAACTAAATAAGTGCGGTCGAGCAGCGGCAGCACATACTCATCCGCGGTTTCGCCGGAAGAACGGCAGAAGGGACAGGACGGAGACGGCGCATCGCCACTGGCCAGCAGTGCGCCCATCTTGACGCCCACCAGTTCCTGCGGCCCGACGCCAATGAAGTCGGCCAGGGAGCGGTTGATGCGCAGGACATTGTCGGCGCCGTCGTGGGCGACGATGAAATCGCTGATGGCATCGAACATTTCCACCCAGTGCCGCGTCGCCTGATGCACCCGGGTGAAGAGCCGCGCATTCTCCAAAGTGACTGAAGCATGAGCTGCAATGGCCAGCAGCAACTGCTCGTCTTCCGGCTGCAGCGGCTTGCCGCGGTTGGCGAGACAAAGCACCCCCACCAGTTCTCCCGACGAACCCAGCAGCCGCACCAACGTACAGTCGTTCCAGCCCAGGGTCGAACTCAGGTCAGCGCCAAGCAGTTCGGCGGAGCTGCCGAACGTCACCGCTCCCTGGTGATCGGCCAATCCCTCGCTGATGGCGCGCTGCAAACGATGCAGCAAGGATTGCAGCCGCGATCCGGTGAGAGCCGCACCGTGCAGCATCACAGCTTCCAAATCGGCGTCCTGTTTCACTGCCAGCACCCCAGCCGAAGCCCCCATAAGATCCGCAGCGCGAGTGACGAAACTCTTGGCGAACTGAGGAAGTTGCAGCTGCGAACTCAACTCCAGAACGAGCCCCATCAAAGATTCGGCCCGGCGCCGATGCTGCTCGGACAGGTGCAGATTGCGGGTAGATTCCAATGCCACCGCGACCTGCGCCGCCAGCGCCTTGGCCGAACGAATATCGGACTGCGAAATGCCAGCCCCATCCAAGCGATCAAGCACCCCGAACATCCCGAGCACTTGGCCTCCGGAGCCCAGCAGAAGCACCGCGAGCAGTTGATGAACGGTGAATTTGGAAAGAAGTTCGAGATTTGCTACCACGAGTTCGGTTGCGTCGTCTGTCCAAAAGACCTCTTTCTTGATCAGGGTGCGGCTGGCGATCCCCTCCGGAAGCACCGCGTCCAACATTCCGCTTTTTCCAGCGACGCAGTTCCACCGCGTGCGAAAAGCTCCGTCTTCGAGCAAGCCGACCAAACCCCGGCCAAATCCGAGAAAATCGGTAGCACGGATGACGAAGTGCTGGAGGAATTCGTCGAGATTGCCGATGGAATTCAGCTCCAGGGAAATATCGAGGAGTTGCTGTAATTCCTGAGCCTGGGCGCGGGCAGTTCCGCAGAGTTCGGCGTTGGCGATAGCCACCGCCCCAAATCCGGCGATGGCTGACAGCAACTCCTTCTCTTCCGCTTGAAAAGCACCTTCCTGGCGGGGATAAACCAAGATCGCGCCATGGGTCCGGGAAGTGCGCAGGGGAGCAGCCAACAACATTCCAGCCGGCACGATGTCTCCCAGAGCATGGGCGGAAGGATCGATGGCCACCGCGATGGTCTCTCTGGCAGCGACGGCGCGAGCGGCAATGTCGGCTGCAAACTGCAGTCCCCTGCGGTCGTAACGGGCCCGCACCGCGGCTGCCAACTGTGGAGATTCGGCGGCTACAGCGTGCAGCCCGACCGTCGTTCCCTCACGCAGGAGAATCACCACGAGCCGGGTGCGCAGCAACGCTCGCAAATGGACCGCCACCGCTTCCGCGACAGTCGTCGTGTCTGGATCATTGCGGACGGATTGCGCGACCTCAGTCAGAATCCCGGCCCGGCGGTGTTCCTCGCGCGAGACTTCCGTCAGCCGGTCGGCCTCCAGCAAACTGCCCAATTGCGCGGCCAGAATCGTGGCCTTGGCCGCCAGGTCGTCGGTGAAAAAATCTCGGCGCGAGGCATGCAGGAAAACCGCGGCGCCAATCACCTCGTTGGCCACCACCAGTGGAACTGCCATCAGCGACTGCGCGTGGAATTCGGCAGCCATGGAATAACGAGGATCTGGCTGGTTCACAAATACGGTCTTGCGTTGCCGCACCGCGTCAATGGCCACGGCGCTGTCCCGCGCCTTGAGACGCCGGCCGCGGAAATCCTCGGCCATTAAACCATCCGCTTCTGCTCCAATCAGTTCATCCGGAGAAGCGCAGCGCCAGAAGTAGGTGCCATCCACTTGAAAGAACTCTCGTGTGCTCCGGCAAAAAAGGTGGATGAGAGAAGGCGATGAGATCCCCGAAGCCGCCGCCTCGGAGAATCGCAGAAGCAACCGTTGGAACGAATCGTCCGCGGCCGGACCGGGTTGCTCCGGCACGGTGATATCGCTTGAGGCCATGCTTAAGGGCGCACCCAGCGCCTGCCTACAAGTTCTTGAATATAAACCAAAAATAGCCTGCAATCTCAATTTGAGTCAAGGGAAACCGACACCCCCGTGCCGAACTGGGAAACCTGTTACGTCGATTTCCCGGCTTCATCTTCTAGCAGCCCAGACGGCGGAGGTCTCAGTGTGAGAGCCGGGGGAGGTTCTGAGACAGCCCCAAAGAGTCTGGCTGACAGTTACGACGGTAATCCAAAATGGCTTCAAGTTATTGAAAAACAGACGTCTTAGAGCGATCTTGGGATGACACCGCTGGGCTTCAATTGATGGCAGAGGCGTTGCACTGGAAGGAGCCAGTGGAAGTGTCAGGGGGAAATGACTGTGCGGCATCGAGCGATACGGCAAGGGATGGCAATTGTCTCACTCTCCTGGCTGGGTTTCGCCACAGTCCCAGTCGTGCTGTTTCCCGCGCCCGCGATGGCGCAAGCGGACATGGCGCAAACCGAACTTACACGCAAGGTGAGAACCAGAGTCGCTCCCACGTATCCCGATCTGGCTCGGCGCTTGAATATTCATGGAACGGTCAAGCTTGTAGTCGTGGTTGCGCCGAGCGGCGACTTAAAAGAAGCCAAGGTGGTCGGTGGTAACCCCATTCTGGTAAACGCCGCCGTAGATGCAGTCAAGAAGTGGAAGTTCGAACCGGCGGCCGAAGCCAGCACCGGGACAGTGGAATTCAAGTTTCAACCGGCGGATTGACCGGGGAGATTCAGGCGGCGTGAGCGAACTGCGCAGTCCATGCGTCGCTAAAGCGGAGGAATAGCGAATGACGATCGGCAAGAAACTTTACTTCAATTTTGGCGCCGTCCTGGCCATGGTCGTGGTGCTGTTCCTGGTCAATCTGGTCGCGGTGCAGCGTGAGCACAGCGCCAAGGCCGCCGCCTCGCAGGCGCTGAAGATGGCGGAAAACACCGACAAGATACGGTTCCAAATGATGCAGAACCGCCTGTATCTCAGCAACTATCTGCTGAGTGGCGACACTCGCGAAGTGGACCGCTTGAACGACGGCACTCACGCTCTGCAGGACTACCTGCACAATGCCCAAGCCCTGGCCAACTCGGAACAGCAGAAGAGTGCGCTTGACAAAGTGCAGACCAGTGAACAGAACTGGGCGCGGGAGTTCGCTACGCCGCTGACGGAGAAGCGCAAGGAAGTTGACAGCGGGAATGCGACGGTGGCCGAACTGCAGATCTTCTATCTGCAGAAGGATGCTTCATCCTGGGTCAAGAATTCCACGGAATATCTGGACCAGGCGGACCAGGAAAATACCAAGGTGCTCGAATTCCGGCGCCGCTCCGATGAAACGGCAGCCACGGCCACCATTGTGATTGCGTTGATCAGCACCCTCCTGGCGCTGGTGCTGGGTCTGGCGATCGCCTATACCACGGCTCAGTCCATCACTGAACCTCTCAACAAACTGATGCGAGTGGCGCGGCAGATCGGAAATGCCGGTGACCTCGAGCACGAGATCGACGTAAACCGCAAGGACGAGATCGGGGAACTGGCACGAACATTCACCAGCATGGTGACCTACCTCAAAGAGATGGCTGCGCTCTCCGAAGCCATTGCCGGCGGAAACCTGAATGTCGAGGTCCAGCCACGATCCAAGAATGACACCCTGGGGAACGCCTTCGCCCGCATGGTGGAGGGGCTGAGAAACCTCGTCCGCAGCGTCAGAGATGCGGCGTCGCAAGTGGCCAGCGCCTCGAACCAGGTGGCAGGCGCTTCCGATGAATCGGCCAAGATCAGCCTGCAAACTTCCTCCGCCATCGATGAAGTGACCAGCACCATGCACGAAATGAGCGTCAACGTGCAAAACATGGTGAAGAGCACCCAAGTGCAGGCTTCGAGCGTGAGTGAAACCTCCGCCTCCATCGACCAAATGGTGGCCTCCATTCAACGTGTGGCCGACACCGCCAAAGTTCTGCTGGACATTTCCAACCGCTCACGGGAAGAGGTGCACAGCGGAATTGCCACCATGGAAAAGGCCACTGACGGCCTGAACCGCATCAACACCACCATCAGTTCTTCGGGCGAAATCATCGATGTGCTGGGACAGCGCGCCGATGACATTGGCAAGATCATCGAGGTCATCGACGATCTGGCCGAACAAACCAACCTGCTGGCCTTGAATGCGGCTATTGAAGCCGCGCGCGCCGGAGAACACGGTCTGGGCTTCGCCGTTGTGGCCGACGAAGTGCGGAAACTGGCCGAGAAGTCCGCACAGTCCACCAAAGAGATTTCCGAACTCATTCAGAGCATTCAGAAAGAGGCCCGCAAGGCGGTCGAGAACATGGACCGTAGCACGGGCATTGTGAACGAAGGCCTGGGACTTGGCCAGGAACTCAGCACGGCCCTGCGCAAGATCTCCAACGTAGTCACGGAAGTTTACAAGTTTGCCCAGGAAATCGGGGCCGCCACCAACGAGCAGTCGCATGGTTCCTCACAAATCGCGCGCGCTACCACGCGGTTGAACGAGATCACACACGAGATCAACTCCGCCGTCGAGGAGCAGGCTTCGGGCGCTCACGCCGTGGTCAAAGCCATGGAACGGATGCGGGAGTTGGTGCAGCAAACCACCTCCGGCTCGACTGAACTGGCGGCGTCTGCCGAGCAGATGTCGAAGATGTCCCGCGGTCTGCTGGATTCCATGGATCGCTTCGCCCTGGAGCAGTTGGAACGGGCCGTGCGCAACGAGAGAACCGCTGCCAAAGCTGGAGCGCGGCAGGCAGCCGCTGGAGTGCAAGGCTAAGGGCCGGGAGCCTCGGGCATGAACCGCGAATTTCACATTGTCGGCTTCAAGGTAGGACGGGAAACCTACGGCGTTCCCATCACCTCGCTGCACGAAATCGTGAGGGTGCCGGAAATTACGGCTGTGCCCGACGCCCCTGCGTACATGGAAGGGGTAATCAGTTTGCGCGGCAAAATTGTTTCGGTGCTGGACCTGCGCAAACGGCTGGGTGAACGCGAAGTCGTGGCCAGCAAGCGCAATCGCATCCTGGTGCTGGAGCACAAAGGCAGGCTCTCCGGGCTGATTGTCGATTCTGCTTCGGAAGTGCTGAAGATCCCGGCATCGGATGTGGAACCTTCCCCGACCGAGTTTCTGGAAGGCGGACTCAACTGCGTCACCGGACTGGGAAAGTACAAAGGCCGGCTGATTGTGCTGCTCGACATGGAAAAACTGCTGGAGCATGAGGGATCCCAGCAGGACCATGCGGAGCGGAAACCAGCCAGCCTGGCGCAGGAGGCGCGAAGCGCAAGCGCTTCGAAATAGCGGACAGGAAGAGGAAAGCAACCACAAGACATGGCCAGCCCTAGCTTGCAGATGCAACTTTCGGATTCCGAACTGAAGCTGTTGCAGGCGCTCGTCTATCAGGAGTGCGGCATGCACTTCGACTCACGGCGGGCGCATTTTCTGCAGGACCGTTTGCAGCGCCGGCTGCGGGAATGCCGTTTAGACTCGTTCTACAGCTATTACCGACTGCTGATCAGCGAGGAAGGAAAGGCCGAGCTCGCCAAGCTGCTGGAAAACCTGACCGTCAACGAAACCAGCTTCTTCCGCAACAAGGCCCAGTTGGAGCTGTTTCACAAACATGTGCTCGACGACCTTCTCCGCCGCAAACAGGAGAGACATGATTTCTCTCTGCGGATGTGGAGCGCGGGCTGCTCGACCGGCCAGGAAGCTTACACCATGGCCATGCTGGCGGCCGATGCTCTCTCCTATCACTGCCTGCGCAATCCCTCGGGCCACGAGTGGACACTCCCCAAGCCGCTGATTCCTCCGCCCTGGAAAGTGGAAGTGCTGGCCAGCGACATCAGTTATTCCGTGCTGCGCGCAGGCCAGGAAGCCACCTACAGCGAAAGCCAGATGGCATCCGTGGACTACAACTATCGTCTGCGTCACTTCGACAAAGTGGGAGATCGCTACGCGGTCAAGAAGCCGCTCAAGGAGTTGGTTCACTTCGACTTTCACAATCTGAAAACGGAATACCTGCCACAGCACAATGACGTGATCTTCTGCCGCAACGTGATGATGTACTTCGATGAAGCCGAGCAGAAGCGATTAGTCGAAAAATTCTCTCGCTGCCTGAACGCAGGCGGCTATTTATTCGTCGGACATGCTGAGAGCCTGCTGGGACTCACCGACAGGTTCAACATGATCTACCGCGACACGGGGACCGCATATCAAAAGACCGAGGTGAATTCGTGAGTCAGTTCTCGGACGAACGCGGTGCAGAGTTGCGGGAGCTGTTCTTTGAAACCGCGCAGGAGTTGCTCCAGGGCCTGAATGATGAAGCCTTGAAGCTGGAAAAGCTGCCCGGCGACAGTGACACCGTGCGCAACATCCGCCGCATTGTGCATACCCTGAAGGGAGACGCCGCCGCGACCGGTTTTCATGAACTGAGTGAGTTGGCCCATGAACTGGAGGATGCGCTCGCCCTGGACGCGGCCACGACTCATGCTTCGCTGGCGGAGATCGTGTTCAAGGCTGCCGACACTTTCGGCGCCATGCTCGATGCCTACCGCAACCAGGCAAAACTACCCTCGACTGCGCCGATCGAGAAGATGGTGCGTGCCCTGACGCGAGCGCCCAAGCCTCGGAAGACCCGCAGCAAGCGTACGCCCGTCATCCAGGCTGCCTGGACCGAGTACGAAAAGCTCGCGGCACGGACAGCGGCAGAACAGGACAAACGGGTCTATCACGTGCACATCCAGATTGACCCGCACTGCGCCATGCCGATCGCCGCCCGGCAACTGATACTGAAGGCGTTCAGCGAGATCGGTGAGGTGCTGGGGTCGCGGCCGGAAGCTGCGTCCACGGAGAACTCGATGCAGTTCCAGTTGCTGGTGGCCAGCGATAAGACAGCCAGCCAACTGGAAGCAAAGTGTCGTATTCCCACCGTGGTTTCGCAGGCAAAAGTCGAGGCGATCGCAGTCCAGGAATCGCCAGCGGTCCAGAAGGGCAACGGTGGGGCAGACATGCCTGCTGATGCACCGCCTGCGCCGGACTCCGCGGTCGAAGCCACACCTCAGTCTCAGACCGAACAGGTTAGTGCCTCGACGTTGCGGGATGACGAGACCGCCGATAAACCGGTCGCGGCGACGCCGGCAGAAAACTTCTTGCGCGTAGAAGCGGAGCGCATTGACGCGGTGCTGAATCTTGTCGGCGAACTGATCATCAGCAAATCCATGTTGCAGCAAGCTCTGAATGAGTTCGCCCGGCGCTATCCCAGGGATGCGGCGCGCGGCCGTTTCGCCGATGCCATGGCTTTTCAGTCACGCGTGCTGGGCGACCTGCAACGCTCGGTGATGAAAGTTCGCATGGTTCCAGTCGAGCAGTTGTTTCGGCGTTTCCCGCGAATGGTGCGAGACGTCGCCAAACAATGCGGCAAGGACGTCGCCCTGGTTTTGCGCGGGCAGGAGACCGACCTCGACAAGAGTCTTCTCGATGCCATTGCTGAGCCACTGACCCACCTGGTTCGCAACGCAGTCGGGCATGGCATTGAGAGCGCAGAGGAACGAGTTCGCGCCGGCAAACCCGCACAGGGCACGGTCCGCCTGGATGCCTACCACCAGGCCAACCAGGTGATCATCGAAATCAGTGACGATGGACGCGGCATCGATGCCAGGAAAGTAAAGGCGCGGGCCGTCGAACGGGGGCTCATGGGACCGGAAGAAGCCGGACACCTGAGCGAAGCCGACGTCCTGGCACTCATCTTCCGTCCCGGCTTCAGCACTGCGGATGAGGTAACCGAGATTTCCGGCAGGGGAGTCGGGCTGGATATCGTGCAAAGCGTTCTGCAGCGTCTCAAAGGAACGGTGCAAGTCGAGACGCGCCCCGGACAGGGCACAACTTTCCGTCTGCGTTTGCCGTTGACTCTGGCTATCATCAAAGCTCTGCTCTTCCGCGTGGAGCAGCGTTTGTACGCCATTCCCTTGAACGCCGTGGCCGAAATCGCGCGTGCGTCTGAGTCCGACGTGCATCAGGTTGACAATCGCGAAGTGCTGCAACTGCGCAACCAGGTCGTGCCGGTCATTCGCCTGGGCAGCCGGCAGCCGGCTCGGTCAGATAGCCGGCCCACCAAGATTTTCATTCTGGTCATTACGATTGGAGAGCGCAGGTTTGGACTGTTGGTCAATGCGCTCGAGGGCGAGGAGGAGTTGGTCATCAAGGCGTTGGACGATCACACGGTGGAGACTGACCTGGTCAGCGGCGCCTCGATCCTCGGCGACGGGCGGGTGGTGCTGATTCTGAATCTTCTGGCCATTGTGGACCGCTTCTCTAAGTCTCAGTCGGATACCGGGGCCAGTGCATCTGGATTGTTGCTGGCGCATTCCGAGCGATTGGGCATTGCCCCAGCTTTGCCGGAGGTGCGGCCATGACATCCCCGGTGCGTGTTCTGGTGGTGGACGATTCCGCGCTGATGCGCAAGCTGATCCCGCAAATTCTCGCGGCTGACAATTCGATTCAGGTAGTCGGAACCGCCATGGACGGAATCTTCGGCCTGAAGAAGATCGAAGAATTGCGTCCCCAGGTCATCACGCTCGATCTGGAGATGCCGGGCATGGGCGGTTTGGACATGCTGCGGGAGATCATGCGCAGCCATCGCCTGCCCGTCATCGTGGTCAGCTCTCACAGCACAGAGGGGGCGTCGGTCACGCTGAAAGCATTGTCGATGGGCGCCTTTGATTTCGTTGCCAAGCCCAATGACGTTTCCGCGCGCATGCCGGAAATCGCGCGCGAACTGATCAGCAAGATCAAAGCTGCGGCCCAGAGCCGTGGAATCAGGGTGGCAGCGGTCTCCTCCGCGCTTGAAAAGGCCACGCCGAGCGCGAAAGATCGTCCCACGCGGATTGTGGCCATCGGGGTTTCCACCGGAGGGCCGCAAGCGCTGCAGTACTTATTGCCCCAGTTACCCAGGGATTTCCCCGGCACCATCCTCATCGTGCAGCACATGCCGGAAGGTTTCACCGACATGTTCTCGCGGCGTTTGGATGAGATCTGCGCCATTCGCGTCAAAGAAGCCCAGTCCGGGGACTTGCTGCTGGCCGGCCGCGCTTTTGTTTGTCCCGGGAGCCGGCACCTTAAGGTAAAACGGCTGCCCTTGGGGGATGTCGCGGTGCTGAGTGATGAGCCCCGCGTCAACGGCCACCGTCCTTCGGTCGATGTGTTGTTCCGCAGCGTGGCTGAAGAATTCCGTGAAAAGTGCGTGGCCGTTATCATGACCGGCATGGGAGAAGACGGTTCGCAGGGCATGGGACTGGTGAAAGCTGCGGGAGGCATGACCATTGCGCAGAGCGAAGAGTCGTGCGTGGTCTACGGCATGCCGAGAGCTGCTATTGAGAAGGGATATGCAGTCCGCGTGGTCGGACTGGACGCCATGGCCAACACTTTGCTCGCCCAGTGCATGCCAGACCGCAGAAGTGGGACTTCAGAGTCCGGCGAAGGCGGAAAATCCGCTGGAGCCGGCAAGAGTTGAGTTCGTCCCGGCGAGGAATCTTGCCGGCAACATTAAAGTGTTAGGAGGTTGTATGGAGCAGTTTGCACCTGTAAAACGCAGCAAGGATGGTCAACCCGTCCGCTACCTGGTCGTGGATGACTCCGTCTTCGCACGCAAGAACCTGGCCCGCATGATCGAAACCTTCGGCGGCCAGTTGGCAGGCGAAGCCGGAGACGGCGTGACCGCTATCACCGAATATGACCGCACCAAGCCGGACATCGTGCTCATGGACATCACCATGCCGCAGATGGAAGGCATTGAGGCGGCCGAGAAGATCGTGCAGAAGCATCCCGAAGCCCGCGTGGTCATGGTGTCTTCTGTCGGTTATCAGGAGAACATTGTGGCAGCGTTGCAGCGTGGCGCCCGTCACTTCGTGCAGAAACCGGTCAAGCCGGAGGTCCTGTATGAAGTCATCAAGTATGTAATGGGTGATGACGGAGTCGCGACCGGCGCAGCCGGCGCAGGAGCCTAACCATGAAGATGGAGCTGATCCAGCCCTTCATCAACGCGGCTGACGCGGTGCTGGCGCAGGGACTGCAAACCCCTACGTCCGTCGGCAATCTCAGCATGGAAGAAGAGGCCTACCGGCGCAAGGGAGTCGCTGCCCTGGTTTGGATTACCGGAGATATCGAAGGCCGAATCATCTTCGACCTCGATCCCGAAACCGCGGTGCGCGTCGCCAGCAAGTTTGCCGGAGCGGAACTGCCCGAGTCCGACGCATTGGTGCGCGAGACCGTATTCGAACTGGCCAACCAGGTGATTGGCAACGCCGTCACCTACTTGAACGATCAGGGCTTCCATTTCCGCGTTCATCCCCCTGTGCTGCACACTTCCGAACACGGCCCCAAGAGCAGCGAGGACACCGAAGCTTTGGTGATCTGCTTTGAAACCGGCAGTGGCGATGTGTTTATGAATATCGCGTTGCGATACAGTCACGATCACAAGCAACGGCCGGCCGCAGTAGGTCTGTAGGAAATTTTCATTGTTGATTCCTGACTGCTGATTTTGGAGAGAGATCCCTCCACCCAGCACTGAAGAATCAACAACCGGAAAGACCTACGGCCCAGCCAGCACAAACACCGGGTTCTGGGGTGGTGGAGTCCCTCCCGGCGTTGCCGGCGGCAAAGCGCTCAGCGGCGCCGGCATTTTCAACACCAGCGTGTCGTTGGAAGTCTGAATGATGGCCGTATTCCCCGCGTCGCAATTCCCCACGTAAACCCTGGTGCTATCGGCCGCCGCCGCCAGATCCAACTCGGACCACGTCTTCGTGGCGCAAAGTACCGGAGCGGAACCCAGCGAGATGGTCGTCTTAAGGCTCAGATCTGCTGTCCTCAGCACGGTCACTTGCGCGCTCACATTTTTGCCGTTCACCGCCGCGCTGGAAACGTACACCCGCGTGCCATCGGGCGTGGCCGCCGCCGAAACCGCATTCGCCACTTGGGCAACCGTCGGCGTGAGAGCATCGGTCGAGGCATCCAACGAAAACAATTGGCCGGCGACCGGGTTCGTCACGTACACACGGTTCAGCGTTGGGTCATACGTCATATAGCCGGCGCCAATCCCGACAGCCACACTGCCGACCACCGCGTTGGAGAAAGTATTGATCGCGGAAACGCTTCCCGCGCCCTTGTCCAAGACGTACACTCGTTGGCCGTCCGATCGCGACACCACCCAGACTGGCGAATTCCACACGGCATTGGCGATTGGCGGGTTGGGACTCAGATCGATGGTGTTGATACTGGTGACAGAACCATTGCCGGCCCCGTTGCCCTGATTGGCCACATACAGCGTTTGCCCGTCGGGGATCTCCACCATCGTCACCGGATTGATCCCCACCGCGACGGTGTTGGTGACCACATTGTTGATGATCGAGATGGCTGAGACCATGCCATTGCCGCCATTGGCGACGTGGACTTGTGCGTTTTCCTTTCCATCGCCGACACTCGCCACATAAGCCGTGGCAAGTTCGGTGCTCGCCGCGAAGACCGGCATAGCACACGGAGGCGCGGAACAAACCGGGGCCAAGCTGATGGTCGTCACGGGCGTGGGAGTGCCCGGGGAGAACGTCGAGACTGTGTCATCCAGGCTGTTGGGCACAAATACCCGGGTTCCGCTTTGCACTAATGCGGCACTCACCGGCACGAGTCCGACGGTGGCCTGCGATATGGCGGTATCGCCGGAGACATCGATGGTCGTGCTGGCTCCGGGATTGTTTGTGCCATTTCCGCTGATCACCAGAACTTGATGGGAAACGGCGGGATTGGGCTGGATGGGAACCTGCGGATTGGCGACCGGGCGATAATAATCGCCGCACGCAGTACAGATCAACAGCAGCAGCAAAACTCCCGACAACCTGGCCGCACGCAACAACTTCATTCGCACCCCTCAAGGAATTTTCTATTCTAACGGTTGGCTGCGAACTGCGCTAGAGATGGGCTTCTCGCCCTACATGCTTTCGAGTAGAATTTTATAGCCGGTCGCGGTAAACGCCTCCAAAATCCCCACACCACGGTGACTCCTATGAATCCCCAGTTTGTTGGTTTCCTGCTTCTGATCTCAGTCTCCAGCCTCTTCGCGCAGACGCACTCAGCTTCACAAGAAAGTCCACATTCTTCCTCTGGGCCGCAGGTGAAAGAAATCTTCCAGTTCACACGCCCCGGAGGATTCAGCTCACGAGGCGCCCTCATCCTGGACAAGGCTGGGAACCTTTACGGCACAGGGATGGTGGGAGGCAACACCGGCTGTGGCGGCAATGGCTGTGGTACGGTGTTTGAGCTGTCGCGCAATGCGGACGGGACCTGGAGCGAAACCGTGCTCTACACTTTTACCGGCGGGGCCGACGGCAGCACTCCCGACAGTTCACTTGTCTTCGACTCCCAGGGAAATCTTTACGGCACCGCTTCTGCAGGTGGGTTGCCGAATTGTTCTTTTGGATGTGGCACGGTTTTCAAGCTCACGCCCAACGGCACAAGCTGGACCGAAACTACGATTTACCAGTTCCAGGGCAACACCGATGGCTGGTTCCCGAAAAGCAATCTGGTCTTCGACAAAGCCGGCAATTTGTACGGAAGCACCGCATCCGGTGGAACTTCGCTCTATTGGGGAACGGTTTTCAAGCTTTTGCACCAGCAAGACGGAAGCTGGACGGAAAGCGTCGTGCACAGCTTTGACGAGGGTCCGGGCGGATGTAATCCCGAGGGCGTAGTTGCCGACACCAACGATAACATTTACGGCATCGCCGAGCTTTGTGGAGCTCAGGTCCTCTGGGGCACAGTCTGGGAAGTCTCGAACACCGGAGCTTTTTCCGTCATTCACACCTTCGAAGACAATTTCATCGATGGCGGAATGCCGAATACCGGGCTGGCGATCGATCGCTCGGGGAACCTCTACGGAGGAACCATCGCCGGCCCAGGCGACTTGTGCGGAGGCATCGGCTGCGGCGTGGTGTATAAGCTCGTCGCCGACAAGAATTGGGCGGAAACGATCCTGCATACGTTCGTTGGCGATCCCGGCGCCGTGCCCAATGGCGACCTGGCATTTGACGCGCAGGGCAATCTATGGGGAACGACCCAGTACTGGTACGAAGGCATGCTGTTTGAGCTGGAACCCGGCTCTCCCGGGGTCACATTCAATCCGGTTAAGGTGTTCCGGGGCCCGGAAGGCCCTCCCTTTGCGGGCGTGGTTTTCGACTCAGCCGGGAACGCTTACGGAACGCAAACTTCCGGTCCAAACGGCTTAGGTGGGGTTTTTGAGATGACTCCCTAATGACCGCGGTGGGCTGAATGCTGACGGCTGAGTGCGGACTGCTTCCTACGCTGCCCCGCGGGATCGCTTGCCGGACGCGGCTTCCCGGGCGACCCCCACGCTTATCGAGGTTTGATCCCCGCGGCTTCGATGACACGCGCCGCGCTTTCACTCTGGTTCACCACGAAGCACGCGAACTCAGGCTGGGACATGCTCATCGGTTCGGCCCCATGCTTCGCAAGCCACTCACACAAATCGGGTGCTGCCAGCGTGCGTTCGATGTCCTTCGACAGTTTGTCCACCACTCCGGCAGGAGTGCCGGCCGGCGCCCACACTCCATACCAAATCGGATAGTCGAAGTCGGCGAATCCGGCCTCTGCGAGGGTCGGCACTTCTGGTAACAAGGACGTGCGCTTCTTCGTGCTCACGCCTAGCGGGCGCAGCCTGCCTGCGCGGATCTCGACCAGCGCGAGTTGGATGGGTGCCAGCATGTAATCCGTACGCCCGGAGACCACATTGGCGCTCGTGTCGGCGATGGCTTCGCCCGCTCGTGCGGGTACATGCACCGCCTTAATGTCTGCCGCTAGATTGAATTTTTCGATCCCCAAGTGTGAGCCGGTGCCCGTGCCCGTGGAGCCAAACCTCAGCTGACCAGGTTTCGCCTTTGCCGCCGCTACCAGTTCGTCAACGGTAGTGATGCCAGTCAGCTTGCCTGTGACCAGCACGTAGGGCTGGCTGGTGAGCGGAGCGGCGGGGATGAAATCCTTCAACGGGTCATACGGCAGGTTCTTCAGCAGCGCAGCGCTGTACGCCTGGGCGCTGGTGTTCACCAGCAATGTGTACCCATCGGCCGGCGACCTCGCGACCCGCGCAGGGCCGGCCGTCGCTCCCGCACCGGGGACGTTCTCTACTGTCACATCTTGGCCCCACACCTCAGTGAGCTGCTGGGCGAGGGCACGGCTCACCAGATCGGGGCCACCACCCGCCCCGAACGGCTCGATCAGGCGCACAGGTTTGGTTGGATAGTCTCGTAAAGTTTGCAGCATTAGAGCCAGCTGGAAAACAAACCCCAAAGCCGTTCGAGTCGACATCTTTTCTCCTGATAGAATCTCAGGATCAAGTCCGCTTCCGTTGTGAATTCACCATTTTCGGTGGCAAGGTTGGCCTAGGTCAATGGGCTCTGGATCCAGCTTAAGTTAGCGCTTATGGGGGGAACCCCTTGGTTGGAATGGTACATAGAACGAACCAATGGGCCAATGGCTGACGGCTGAGAGCTGACAGCTATCCCTACGCTCTCCCTCTTGATCGCTTGCCTCCTGCGGCTTCCCCAGCGTGTGATGCGGGCTTCTTCTTGCCTTCCATCTCGGCCAGGCTCTGTTTGAGAGCGGACATCAGATCTACAACCGGAGCCAGCTTCTTCGGCTTCTCGACTTCGGCAATCTCGCCGCCTTCGAGTTTGGTCTGGATCATGTTCTTGAGATTTTCCTGGAAGTTGTCCTTGAACTTCTCCGGGTCCCACTCCGCCGCCAGGGCGTCAATCAACTGGTGGGCGATTTTCACCTCGGCGTCTTTCAATTCCACGTCGGGCGCCCCGAAGCCTTCCACCTTGCGAACTTCCTCGGCGTAATACATGGTATGCAGCATCAGGCCGCCTTCGTGGGGCCGCAGAAACACCGTGTATTCGCGGTTGTGCATGGTCAGCTTGGCGATGGCCACGTACTCACTTTCCTCGAGCGCCTTGGTCAGCAGCGCGTAAGGCCGGCGGCCCGCCTCATCCGGAAGCATGTAATAAGAAGACTCGAAAAAGACCGGGTCGACCTCCTCGGACTTGACGAATTCCAGAATCTCCATGGTCTTGGCCGTTTTGGGTTCGATCTTCTTGATCTCATCCGGTTCGATGATGACGTATTCGTCCTTGCGAAACTCGTAGCCCTTGACTATGTCGCTGCGGTCGACGACCTGCCCGTCCGCCAGGCAAACATACTGCTGCTTCAGTCGCGATTTGTCAGTACGGTGCAGCATGTTGAAGGAGATGCCGGAGCTGCGCGCGCCGGAGAAAAGTTTCACCGGCATGGAAATGAGGCCGAAGGTAAGATATCCAGACCAAACGGAGGCCGCCATAGGTTCACCCCGAGAATTGGCAAATGACGCCAGAGCCGCGTCGCAAGCGTGAGTTTAAACTACAACGAGAGTTTGACGCAGAAAAGGTGGCGAGGGTAACCCAAGGTGAAAGCACGACAGGCTGGGGCGTGAGGGAACTCGACGCTAGGGATAGGGTTATCCAGATTGGTTCCACGCGGGCCCCAGCTTGCTTAGGCTAAGTGATTTGAAATGTGTAATTTGAACCAAGCGACGTTGGTTTTCGCCGGGGCTGCACCCCGAAGATCGCTGTGGATCGCTGTTTTGGTGACGCTGGTTTTTAGCCTGCTTGCGCGGTGGATCAGAGGAGTCACGCTCTCCGGCGCCGTCGCGGGAGCTGTCGTCTGTTTTCTGCTTTATGTCGGCGCCGGACCGGGGGGATTCGCAGCGTTGGTTGCGGTGTTTGGGCTGACCTGGATCACGACCCGATTCGGCTATCGCAACAAGCAGGGGCTGGGCACGGCTGAAAGCCGCGAGGGGCGCACCGCGTCGCAGGTGCTGGCGAATCTCGCTGTGGCGGCAGCGTGCGCCGGGCTTTTCGTGGTGACAGCAAAAACCGTATTTCTGCTCGCACTGGCGGCAGCGCTCTCCGAAGCCGCTGCGGACACGGTTTCGAGCGAACTGGGCCAGGCCCGCAATGCCACCGCTCGTCTGATTACGACCTGGGAAGAAGTCCCTGCGGGCACGGACGGCGGCGTCACGGGGACGGGCACGCTGGGAGGCATTGCAGCCGCAATCTTGGTGGGGCTGGTGTGCGCGGTAGCCGGCCTGGTGACATTCGCGCAGTTGCGTTTCTCTGTGGTGGCTGCGGTTCTCGGTATGACGGCGGACAGCTATTTGGGCGCGTTGCTGGAACGAAGAAAGCTGCTGACCAACGACTGGGTCAATTTTCTTAGCACGCTGACTGCGGCGGGAGTTGCCTCGCTGCTCGCTTGATTCTTCAGAGTCCGTGCTACCGGGCATGTCCGATGGTTCCTTGCCGCTGGCTTTGACGGCAAGCGAAAATGGAGCACCGCGGGATGGCATCACCGCATCTGAATAAAAACAACTTATGAGGATTCGTACCTTTATTTTTGGTTGCGCACTGGCGTTGGCTCTGTTTCTATTCGCGCAACATCATCCCGATGCGGGCCAGTCCTCGGGATACAAGTCAGTCGTGGATTTGACTCATGCGTTGAACTCGCGCGTTCCGACATTCGAACTCACTGACAAGCCTGCCTTCCAGGCGAAGACAGTCGCGTCCATCGACAAGGACGGATACTTTGCGCGCGAGATTTCTGTGCCCGAGCATTTTGGAACTCACCTCGACGCGCCGGCACATTTTGCGCGTGGGTTGTGGACGGTGGACCAGATTCCGCCGGAGCGCCTGGTTGCTCCGTTGGCAGTGATCGATGTTTCGGCGAACGTGAAGAATAATGCGGATTATCAGGTTTCCGTGGAAGACATTGCCCAGTGGGAGCAGGCCCACGGCCAGATTTCGCCGAACTCAGTTGTCATCGCACACACCGGTTGGGACGCCAGATGGAACTCGGTTGAGCGATATCGCAATCCGGACGCCAAGGGTGTTATGCATTTCCCTGGATACTCGTTAGAAGCCGCAAAATTTCTGACGGAAGCGCGCAAGGTTGTAGGCCTCGGTATTGATACCCTCAGCATTGACTATGGTCCGTCGAAAGATTTCACCGTACACCAGTACACCATGGCGCACAGTCTGTATCACCTGGAAAATGTCGCCAATCTGGACTCCGTTCCTGCGACCGGCGCGACGGTCGTAGTCGCTCCCATGAAGCTGGAAGGCGGTTCGGGCAGCCCGGTGCGCATCCTGGCTTTGATCCGGTAAAGCACGATCCGGTAGGCTTTGGTCCGCTGACAAAGTTCTGCAGCCTTCTCCGATTTTGGTCATCCCATCATCAAACGTGCCGGGCGCGGACGCTCGGCCTCCATACTAGAAAAGTTGAGGGCAAATATGAACGACCCCCGTTATCCCATCGGCAAGTTCGCGTTCAACGGTCCCACGGACCAGGCCCAGCGACGCAAAATGATTGAAGACATCGCCCAGGCTCCGGCAGCATTGCGCGCGGCAATCAGCGGGCTCTCGGCGCAGCAGATGGAAACACCGTATCGCGACGGTGGCTGGAGCGTGCGTCAGGTCATCCATCACGTTCCCGAGAGTCACATGAACGCTTATATTCGCTTCAAGCTGGCACTCACCGAGGACGAGCCGACCATAAAACCGTACATGGAAGACCGCTGGGCGAAGACAGAGGATGTCCGCTCCACTCCTCCGGAAGTTTCGCTGGCGATGCTTGATTCGTTGCACGATCGCTGGGTGCGTTTGTTGCAGTCGCTGACGGCAGACGAATGGAAGCGGACCTTCCGCCATCCGGAATTGGGGACGGTATCGCTCGAAAAGAACCTGGCGCTCTATGCCTGGCACGGACGCCATCACACAGCGCACATCACGGAGTTGAGAAAGCGGATGAGGTGGTGGGGTTCGGTCGAACTATGAACTCTCGTCGCATCGCCGTATTCTTCTACGGCTTGTTCATGGATGCTGACCTTCTTCGCGCGAAAGGCGTCCAGCCTGTGGACAGTCGCCGGGCCAGCGTTTCAGGGTTCGCGCTTCGCATCGGACAACGAGCCACGCTGTTGCCCAAGTCCGGCGCCCGCTCCCATGGGATTCTGCTGGAACTCACTCACGCCGAGGTCGATCAACTCTATTCTGAAGCCAGCCTGCGCGCTTACCGGCCAGAGGCCGTTCTCGCGGAACTAAGCGACGGTTCGCGGGTTCCCGCGTTGTGCTTCAATCTCGTCGAGCCACCAGCTCCTGAGGAGCGAAACGCTGAATACGCGGCGAAGTTGCGCGACCTGGCGCACCGGCTGGGATTGCCTTCTGAGTATGTCGATCGCATTCAGTGAAGTTGGTTGCCGGATACACCGGATACAGAAGATACACGGCAGGGGCCTTCGACTGCGTGACTGCTTCGCGTTGCGCAGCAGTCACTTCGCTCAGGATGACACTTCCATTACGCAGTTATTCCCACCCGCCAAAGCAGGTAGCTCACCGCTTCGCGCAGCACGGCCACCGCGCGTTGCCACACCGAATGCGGACGCGAATCAGGCCGCGGCGCGAGATACACCTGCACGCCTTCATGTTCCAGGAGTTTGCGGATGCGAAAGACATGGTAGGCATCACTGACCGCCACGCAACTGTGCATGTGGTTGGCCCGCAAGATGACGGCCACGCGCTGTGCCGATTGGGCGGTGTCCGCGCTCTGGGTTTCAGCGATCAGGCTGGCATCAGGTATGCCGCGGTGCATCAGATAATCGTGGCCCACGCCGCCTTCACTGAAGCTGGGGTCGGCGGCCGCGCCGCCGGTAGTAATTACGACTTTGGCCAGGCCTTGCTGAAACAGGTCGAAGGCGTGGTCCAGGCGGGCGCGATATACAGGCGAAGGGTGTCCCGAATACTCGGCAGCTCCGAAGACCACGATCGCATCCGCCGCGTGAACTTCCTGGCGGGTAGAAGCGCCGACAATTCCAACGCAGACCAAACCGAGCTCAACGACGACCACTATCGCGGCGGCCGCCGCCAACCACCACAACTTGCGGCTTTTCTTGAGAGCCACGCTGGTTGCGGCTTCGCTCATCCTTGTGCGAAGAACTCGGAAATCTCCTGGGCGGGAATTGCACCTTCGCGAATAATCCGCCAGCGTGCTTCCTCGTCGGTAAGGTCAACGATGGTCGAAGCCGTCTCGCGCGGCGAGGTCCCACCGTCCACAATGATCGAAATACGGTCCTGCAGTTGGTCGCGGACTGCGACCGCGGTTGTGCATTCGGCTTCGCCGCTCAGATTTGCCGAAGTAGCAGTGATGGGAATCTGCGCAGCCTGCACGACCGCCAGAGGAATCGCCGCGGCCGGCACTCGCAACGCCACGTTGCCGGTGTTAGCAGTCACCTTCAGCGGCAGTCGCGATGCCGCTCTAACAATAATCGTCAGCGGTCCTGGCCAGAAGCGTCGCGCGAGCTTATAGAACTCTTCCGGCAGGGGCTTGCACAGGTCCTCGGCCTGATCCACACTCTCAATCAAAAGCGACAGCGGCTTGTGTCGCGAACGGGACTTGATGTCATACACGCGGTCCACCGCGCGCAGGTTAAAAGGGTCCGCCGCCAAACCGTAAAACGTGTCGGTAGGCATGCCCAAAACCTCGCCCGCGCGGATGTGGTCCGCGGCATAGCGGATGAGCGAAGTCTCCGGCTTTTCGCTGCTGATCTTGATGATCTCGGCGCGCACACCAATCCTTTCTCAATGCGGTTGCTGGACGGCGAAAACTAACATAACACGAAGCCACGATGCAAGCCGAGCTAAACGGGTATGATTTTGGCAGGATGCGCAGCACGTGACCCAGACCAGCCGTCACAATCCGGAGGCCCGCGGCCGTTTGCGCCGCATCGAGGGCCGTCATAATGCCCTGGTGAAAGAGCTGCGGCTGGCCTTCACCCGTGGCGAACCCACCCCGGACGGCCACTGTGCCATCGAAGGCTTGCGCATTCTCGAGGAAGCGATCCGAAGCGGGTTAAGGTTCCATGCGGTATTCTTCAGCGCTTCTGCGGAGGCCAAGGCAGAACGCCTGCTGCCGCAGATCGGATCGCACGTCGAAACCGTTCTGTTGCCCGACAAACTGTTCGCCAGCGCAGTTCCGAGCGAAACGCCCCAGGGCGTAGCGGCGCTAGTGCGGGTCAAAACCTTCACCCTGGAAGATGTACTAGCCAGAGCGCAATTTGGGCCGCTGCTGGCCATCGCCGGAGTGCAGGACCCTGGGAATCTAGGCACAATTTTACGGTCGGCAGAGGCTTTCGCGGCCGGAGGAGTCTTGCTGGGCGAAGGCACAGTCAGCCCTTACAACTCAAAAACTGTTCGTGCATCGGCCGGGTCAGTTTTTCGACTGCCAGTGGTTCAGGTCAAATTGTCGGAAGTTCTGGGCAAGCTGCACGACCAGGGGCTACGCTTGGTTGCAACTTCGTCGCACAAAGGAAATTCGCTGTCTCAGTCGGACTTAGTTGGACCACTGGCCATCTTCATCGGCAACGAAGGCGCCGGACTGTCTCGGGAGTTGACCGCGAAAATGGATGAAACGGTGGCCATTCCTCATTCGTCCAATGTCGAGTCATTGAATGCCGGCGTCGCCGCGAGCATTGTGCTGTATGAATCGTGGAGACAGCGGAAATGAAACTTCTCACTACGGAGGCACAGAAGGCACAGAGAAACCGCAGAGTTCTTTGAGAATCCCATGTTTTCTCTGTGTCTCTGTGTCTCCGTGGTGAAATGATTTGTATGGGCTTGTTTCAAACACTCCCGTCTGGCGGTGACCGTGCCGATCGCACCCGGCCGCTGGCCGACCGTATGCGTCCGCGAACGCTAGATGAGTTCGTCGGCCAGGAGCATCTGGTTGCGCCCGGCAAGCCGCTGCGCACTCAGATTGAGCGCGACGATACCGGCTCGCTCATTTTTTGGGGACCTCCGGGGACGGGCAAGACCACTTTGGCCAAAATCATCGCGCACATGACCAAGGCGGAGTTCATTGAATTTTCTGCCGTGCTTGCCGGAATCAAGGAAATCAAGCAAGTGATGGCCGATGCCGAACGCGCCCGCCAGTATGGCACTCGGACCATCGTATTCATTGACGAAATCCATCGTTTCAACAAGGCGCAGCAAGACGCTTTTCTGCCCCACGTCGAGAAAGGCAATATCCGGCTCATCGGCGCCACCACCGAGAATCCTTCCTTCGAAATTATTTCGGCATTGTTGTCGCGCAGCCGCGTCTACGTCCTCAAGCCACTCGTGGAGGAGCAAATCGTATTGCTGCTGAAGCGCGCTTTGGAGGACGAAGAGCGAGGTCTGGGAGCGATGAAGCTCCGGGCTTCCGACGAAGTCCTGGCCAAAATTGCTGCATACTCGAGCGGCGACGCCCGCAGCGCCTACAACGTTCTGGAAGTCGCGGCCACTCTGGCTCGCGGGCGCGCGGGCAAAGAGGTTGGCGCGGAAATCACCGATGATATGGTGCAGGACGCCCTACAAAAGCGCGTTCTGCTCTACGACAAAACTGGCGAAGAACACTACAACCTGATTTCGGCACTGCATAAGTCGGTGCGCAACAGTGATGCCGACGCCGCGCTCTACTGGCTGGGCCGCATGCTGGAGGCTGGCGAGGATCCGCTGTACATTGCGCGACGCGTCGTTCGTATGGCTGTGGAAGATATCGGCCTCGCCGATCCTGCAGCGTTATCGCTGTGCATGGCAGCTCGCGATGCCGTCGATTTCATCGGAATGCCCGAAGGCAATCTGGCTCTGGCAGAGGCCGTTGTTTACCTTTCTCTTGCTCCCAAGTCAAACGCGCTATACACAGCCTACGGCGCTGTGCAGCAAGACGTGGAGCAAACCGCAGCCGAACCGGTGCCACTGCATCTGCGCAACGCGCCGACCGGATTGATGAAAGGCCTCGGATATGGCCGAGGCTACCAATACGCTCACGACCTCGAAAACAAGGTCGCCGACATGCAGTGTCTGCCCGACAATCTGCGCGACCGGACTTATTACCATCCCACCGATGAAGGACTCGAAAAGCGGCTGCGCGAGCACATGGAGGAAATCAGGCGATCTGCTGGAGATCGTCGGCCTCCCCCAAAACGGTAGTGGTGCAGTTTTACAAGGATGCGAGCCATCGCGCGATTTTTCTGTCGCAAACAACGCGACAGTTCGCGCGGCTCGCCCGGATCCTTCGCTGCGCAACAAACGCTTGCTCGAGGATGACAATCAAACTGCACAACTGCCAAAAAAAGAGTCCTAACCAGGGAAAAACTCATCTCTGGTTATAGGCGAATGTATCTCGCCGGAGAGATGTCATGGCCACCAGCCCGCGGATCACCAGCACAGCTCCTTTCAGTTCCCGTCCGTTGCAGATCAACCAGGTAGACGATCTCCTTAAGCTGCAAAAAGCGGCCCAGCGGATCTCCTCGATTCTCGATCTCGACGAACTCATCGACAAGGTCGTTAACGACGTTGCTCGCTCCTTCGGGTGCGTGGATGCCGACATTTACTTGCACGACGAAGAACGCGGAGAACTGGTGCTGGCCTGCGCGCATGGGTGTGCCGGCTGCGTCGCCCATGGCCATGGTCACAGCCTAAAAATCGGCAAAGAAGGAATGGTGGGGCACGTCGCCGCCACCGGGCAAATGCGCTATGCCCCCGATGTGCGCAAAGATCCGTACTACATCGGCTGTGAGGAGACGACGCGTTCCGAAGTCGCCATTCCGCTCCAAGTGGAAGGCAAGCTGGTTGGCGTTTTCACCACGTCGCATCACCAACTGGATGCGTTTCCACCGGATCAGCTCCGGCTTCTACAGGCGCTGTGTCGTGACGTTGCCATTGCGGTGCACAACGCTCGTCGCTTTCGCCAGGAGCAGCATCAACGAGAAGAGATGAACCGCGAGGCGCAGGAAGCTCGCGCCATCCAGCAATCTCTGCTTCCTAAGAGCGCGCCGTACATTCCAGGATTTGCCGTCTCAGGCCTGTCGGTTTCCGCGGGCGTGATGGGCGGCGACTGGTACGACTTCATTCCTCTTGAAAATGGCCGTTGGGGACTGGTGCTAGCGGATGTCTCCGGCAAAGGCACCGCCGCGGCTTTGCTGATGTCAGCGACGCGCGGCATGTTACGTTCGCTGGCGGAGGCGCGTTGCTGCCCCAGCGAAGTGCTCACTAAACTGAACCGCCTCATGACCGAGGATTTCCCTGCTGGAAGATTTGTCACCATGGTTTACGCCGTCCTCGACCCTGCGAAGCGGACTGTGACTTTTGCCAGTGCGGGACATCTTCGCCCGCTGCTGATCACGAGCGGCGGCGCGCGTTTCATCGATACCGAAAGAGGAATGCCTCTGGGCCTTGGCGGTGGTGATTTCTCCGAGGTCGAAGTGCCGCTCCCCAAAGGCGCGCATCTGGTCTTCTACAGCGACGGTATTACAGAAGCGGAGAACGCCAGCGGTGAGGAGTATGGGGCTGAGCGTCTGCAGTCACACCTGATGCGTGCCGATGCCACGTCCGAAAGCATCCTGGCGGATGTGCGATCCTTCGCCAACGGCGTCGGACTCCGCGACGACGCCACCATCATCTGCGTGAAAGGTTAATTTCCCGCCGCAGGTGCTTCCGCCGAGCTGGCACCGGCCAGTCGGAGCAGGAAGAGCACGCGCAGGTCTCCCACCGCGTGCACAATGATTGGCAAGAATAAACTCCCGCTGCCTAGGAAAAGAATAAAAAGCAGAATCGCCAGCAGCCCCGTTACCGCGGCAGCAGCCACTCCCTGATAGAGATGAGCGAGAGCGAATACCACGCAGGCGACCGCCAGGGTCAAGCCTAACCCAAGTCGCCAGGGATTGCTGTGCAGATATTGCAGAAGGAAGCTGCGGAACAGACACTCCTCACAGATGCCGGCGGTGATGGACAGGACCGCCCACCAGAAGCGTTCGCGCGCACTCTGGGGAAGGACAAATCGCAGCCTGTCGAGTGCACGCGCGAGCTTGGGTGCGGCCGCAGGTTTGCGCGCCACCACCACTAGCGGCCCCAGGATAACTACGAGTGATACGACTGCCAGGCATCCCACCACAAATTTCCCAGGAATCCATCTCGCATCGGCTGGATTGAGGTGGACATACCACAGTGCCCGTGGGCCTAGGATCGCCACAGCCGCCAGCGTTGCCAGCCACTGCCATGCCACAATGTGCCAGTAGGCCCGCAGCCGGGCGCGTGAATCATTCGTACGCTTCAGCCGGAGAATGAAGATCTGGTCCCACGGGGCCACGAAGATAAGAAAGAACGCGAGTAAGTGGGCTGCTGTCATGAAACATCTCTAGCCGAGCCGCGCCCTGTGTTCTTTCAGGATGCACTGGTCCATCACCACAAAAATTCCTGCCTTTCGCGCCTTATCTGCGGCAGTTTCGTTGATCACTTCTTCCTGCATCCAAATCGCCGGCACCTTCAGTTGAATTGCCTGATCGACGACTTCGACCACAAATTCCGGCCGGCGGAAAATGTTCACAATATCGATTTTTCCCGGCACATCCAGCAACGATGGATAAGCCTGCTCGCCGAGCGCCTCTTTGATCTGCGGATTCACAGGGATGATGCGGTAGCCGTGGCTTTGCGTGTAGGCTGACACTCCGTGGCTTGGCCGCAAAGGACTATCGGAGAGCCCAACCACAGCGATGGTTTTGGAGCGCTTGAGCAGGTCAGCAATAGGGTCGGACGCAGCAGCCATGGCAGACCATTGTAACGGAGGCCACTAGCTTTTCTTGGTGACGTCCAGCTTCTGCCGGAACATCTTCGTCGCCAGCTTGCGAACGGTGTCGGAAACTTCCTTGTTGCCGGACAAGTGCCGGAGGTCCTGGATCAGCAGGTTCTTTATCAGTCCTAGCGAGACGTCAATGGGGGTGCGCGGGTTAAAGGTCAGGTTCCGGACGACGGGATACATCTTCATAAAGCGCCGTTTCATGGGGATGGCGCGTAACACGGCTTCCAGCACATTTTTCTGGCTGGAAAACTTTTCGACCTCGCCGTCAGTGAGTTTGGGCGATTCCAGCACCGCCAGCGCTACGATTTTCGTGCCATCGCGGATCAGCAGCGAGCGTTCTTCCTTGTTGCCTTTCATGGCCAACTGAATGCGCCCTTTGATGTCCAGCTTGGAGATCTTCTGCAGGGCGCTGCCGCGTTGTTCTTCGGCGCTGAGAATCCACTTCTTTAACGGCGCACGGCGCGGGACTTCCTCGTGTGTATCCGAAGATGAGGATGCAGATGCCCCGGCCGCCGCTGCCATGCCCTTGACGGGTGCTTCCACAGGTTCGGCGGACGATTCCAATCCGCCCTCCTGCAGTCCAGCCGTCGGCTGAAATTCTTTGTTCCCTTCGGCGGCAATCTCGGCGGCGTTTTCAGAAAGGTAAGCTGCCAGGCTTTCTTCCGCCTCCGGATCGGCCGCAGTGTCAGCCGAAGGGGATGTTGCTGGGACGCTCTCGGTTGCGTGCGCAGTCTCATCTCCCAACGCCGAAAGTTTTGCCTCGATCGCGGCCGCTTCGTTTTCGATAAGGTTTGGGTTCGACAACAGAACCGTCAAGATCGACCGCGACCGGGAAACCCGGGGACTGCTCAGCAGAACCTCTGCCTGCTCGCACGTTGCCGAAACCGCGAGCTTGATCACGGATTCCTCTCCGATGGCCGGGTTTTCGAGCAGCAGGGGCAGCACCGCCGGCCGCAGGTTCTGCGGATCGATGAAGTAATCGAGCACTTCCTTGGCAGTTTTCGGATCGGCTGCCGCTTCGCGTGCCGACCTTTCTTCCCAGCTAGCCAGCGTGAATCGCGCTTTCTCGGCGAACACTTTGTTGTGTACCGCCAGGTAGACCAGGATTTCGATCATCTCCTGCGGCGGAACCGACAGCGCGCCTTTCGCGGCAGACTGCATCAACGTGGCGGGTACCGCCGATGTCCGAATGAGATCGATCATGCGAGGCATAACTAACAGGATTACGCAGAGCCGCCAGCTATGCCAGAGTTTTTCGGAAAGGTAACGTTACCAAGGGAACCTATGGGTGGTCTGTTCCTTCAGGGACGCTTGCCGCACACGAGGGTTTCCAGTTCTTCCACCGCTCGCGCCATCTCGTGCACTAGTCGATTCGAGTCCTTGCGTTGGAATTCGTTCAATAGCGCACGGTAATACCAGAGCGCGCCATCACGTTTCCCTTCGAACCGCTCCCAAATCCCTTCGCCGCACTCACGATAGTCAGTCAGAATACTGCGGACGTTGTGCAATTTGTCGGCGGCCGAGACCAGGCGGGTGTCAGCATCAGCCGTTTGCAGATGCTTGAGATACCCTTCCTTTCGCGCGCGCCAGGGCGGCTTGGGCTTGGCGTCTGTGTCGGTACAGCCATCCACAATATGCGCTACGCGTTCTCCGAAATGTTGGCGCACTTCCTCGAGCATCGGAGCACCTCCGCAATCCTCGACCACGTCGTGGAGTAAGGCTGCGATGGCCAAGTCCTCGTCACCGCCGGCTTCGAGCACTAACGAGGCAACTCCGAGCAGGTGGGAAATATAGGGAGTCGATGTTCGCTTGCGTGGCTGGTCTGCATGCTTGCGCGCGGCGAAGAGTAATGCATCTTCAAAACGCTGCCCAAGTTTGGTGACGAAAGGTTTCTCAGCTTTTGTGCCCTGCATTACTTTCCGTCCCGGCGCATCTGCAAATACGCTCGGATGAACGGCTGCAAATCTCCGTCCAGCACGCGGTCCACATCGCCGACCTCGGTCTTCGTCCGGTGGTCTTTAATCAGACGATAGGGTTGCAGCACATACGAGCGGATCTGTGAGCCAAAGTCGATGTCGAGCTTCGAGTCTTCGATTTTGCGAGTCGCCTCGCGCTTCTTTTCCATCTCGTGCTCGTAGAGCTTGGACCGCAACATGCTCATGGCGCGTTCGCGGTTCTTGTGCTGCGAGCGTTCGTTCTGGCAACTGGCCACAAGTCCGGTTGGGATGTGCGTGATGCGGACGGCAGAATCTGTGGTATTGACGTGCTGCCCGCCCTTGCCGCTGGAGCGATAGGTATCCACGCGCAGCTCCTCAGGCTTAATCACCACTTCGATGCTGTCGTCGATCTCCGGCGAGACATAGACGCTGGCGAACGAAGTGTGGCGGCGCTTGGCCTGATCAAATGGCGAAATGCGCACCAACCGATGCACACCGATTTCGCTGGTCAGGAGCCCATAAGCATATTCACCATTGACGGCAAACGTTGCCGATTTCAGCCCAGCTTCTTCACCCGGCTGATAATCGTACAAAATGGTTTGAAAGCCTTGCCGCTCGGCCCATCGCAGGTACATGCGCAGCAGCATGTCGGCCCAATCCTGTGATTCCGTTCCACCGGCGCCGGGATGAATGGTGACAATCGCATTGCGCGCGTCGTTTTCTCCGGACAGCAACGTTTCGGTTTCGAGGTGATCGACTTTTTCCTTCAGGGCGTCGATTTCGCGCTTCAGGTCGGCAACGACGGCATCAGCCTCGCCTTCCTGCGCCAGCTCGAAGTAGGCAGTAATATCGTCGCAGCGACGCACCAGGTCAGCCTCGGTGGCCAACATATCGTCGAGGCGCTTCTTCTCGCGCATCACATGCTGGGACTTTTGAGGATTCGACCAGAAATTCGGATCGGCGGTCTGCTTCCCGATCTCGCTCAGTTGCTGACGCAGCTTGCCGACGTCAAAGGTACTCCCGGAGTTCGCGGACTTTTTCTTTCAGGACAGCGTATTCCTGTGCCAGTTGATCAACCATAATTATGCCTTCTTGCGGAATGGGAGCGACGCGAGCGCCGCCACACAAATTATCGCACACAGCCAGGCAAACCAGTCGCCGTGACGGGTATAGAACGTGGTTGCGGTCAACAGCGCATAGTTCGCCGCTAGCACCGTGCGGGTCTTGCGCGGAGCGCTGGCTACAATGCGGCCGAGGGGATCAATAAAAGCGGTCACGCCGGTGTTCGTATCCCGCAGCAGCCAGCGGGCATTTTCTACGGCGCGCATACGAGCCTGCTTCAAGTGTTGGGCATAGGCGCCACTGTCCCCGTACCATCCGTCGTTGGAAACATTCACCAGCACTTGAGCTCCTTGCGCGGCGAATTGCCGGATTTCGTCCGGGAAGATGGATTCGTAGCAAATGAACACACCGAGTTTGGCACCACCAGCATCGAGCGGCGCGCGCGATCTGCCCGCGGAAAAGTCACCCACTTCCTTCGTCAATCCGCCGGCAAAAGAAAACATCCGCTTGAACGGGACGTACTCGCCAAAAGGAACGAGATGGATTTTGTCGTAGCGGGAGACCATTTCGCCCTGTGGACTCACGAGCGCAGCCGAGTTATAGATCTGCGAGGCGGTCTCTGGATTCTGAGTGGCGTTGCGGATTCCGATGCTGCCGGCGAGTACCCAGGCGTTCGCTTGTCGGGCAAGATTGCTGATGGCCTCTCGAAATGTGGGATCACTTCCATAAAACGGCGCGGGCGATTCCGGCCAGACAATCAAATCGGGAGGCTGGACTTTTGAAGAATTCGAGCTGGAAGAAGCAAAAGGCAGCAGGCTCTCTTGTGTCAGATCATGCAAAGTCGATTGAAAATAATCTCGGGTCCAGTCTGCGCCCTCGAGGATGGGCACGTTGGCCTGCACCAGGGCCGCAACTTTGTCAGCTTGAACGGCCCAAGCCGGAGCAGGCACGAACCTTCCCGCCTGCAAGGCTGCCGCTGCGATAATGCTAGCCCATAGCAACGTCCTACGCTTTTCACGACCGATCAGGAAAGCCGCGGCCAGCGCAGCGTTCACCACCATGATCTCGAAGGAAAGGCCGTAAACTCCGGTGACGGTTGCGATCTGGCTCATAGGAATGTTGTCGACCTGGGTGATGCCCAGCAAATCCCAGGGAAACCCGCTGATGCGCGTGCGCGCCAGTTCCACCGCAACCCACGCGACCGGAGAAAGCAGCAACGCCCTTCGGCTGAAGGGACGGTTTCCCGCGAGGAAGCTGATGAGCAGTCCGAACACTCCGTGGTAAATCGCCAGGTACAGGCAGAAAAGGATGAGACTGCCGACAGCGGCAGGCGCATTGACGCCGCCGTAGTGACGCATGGTTGGATAAATCCAATAGCATGTGCCCCCGTACCAGATGATTCCGCAAACGTAGGCCAGCAGAAACGCCTGCAGCGGCTTGGCTGGCAACAGTTTCATGCCTGCCTTGAGCTGCAACGTTTCCGGCTGCTGCGCTCGTAGCAAAGCGACCAGCAGCGGCGTGATCGCGACCCAGCCGAGCATATACATGTTGGGCAGGGGAAAAATCAGGATTTGCAGCCCGGCAGAGAGCAGCGTCAAGAGCCAAGCGTTCGGGTGGATGTGCCGCACAAACAAGAATAGCAAACAGATTATCTTCGTCGCGGAATACCGGGAGCCGTCCTCTGTGTCCCCAGTGTTCTCTGTGTTTATCTTTTTTTCAGGCTACTCCGGACAAACTCGACGATTTCATCCGTCACATATTCCGGTGGACGAATGCGGAAAACCGGGCGTTCCGTAACCGGCTTCAGCGAAATCGCGTTCCATGCGGCCTTGCCATTTTTTTGACCGGAGTCGTGCAGGATCACAGCGTCTGCGAGGTCGAGAAATTCCTGGGCCGATTTCTTGAAGTCGGCCGTGCTGGGGTCTAGCACTGTCAAATAAAGATCGGGACGCACGAACTTCAGAATGCTGTTCGATTCCAGGATTGCGTTCTGTGCTGCTGCCAGCCTTTGTCGGACTGCGGGCATGGCTTCCGCCAACCGGCCTTGCTCAGTTCGCACCCACCACGCGCGCTCAGCGCCAGCCGCGAGAAACCGTGACGTATCCGACTCGCCGGAACAGTCTTTTTCTTCCGAGATCGCCCAGCTGTGGTCATCAGTCGCGCAGTGGCAGACCTCGCCATTCTGCGAGCACACGCCGTGACCGTACTGCGTAATTTTCAGCGCGGTCCATTGGAATTCCGGCAGGGCGCTGATCAGTCCGGCGACGACGCTGGTTTTGCCGACGCTGCGAGAGTGTCCGCCGATGACGACAACTGCCATACCATCCCTTCGCGGCCGAGGGCGGCCGCGCCACACGAACTACTCTCTCTTAGCCAGCCGGGCCAAAGCTGCCAATTCCTTCAAGTACTCGCGAATCGGACGCGCGGGAGTTCCCCAGAACACGATTCCCTTCCCGCGAATGACCTTCTTCGATGGAATGCCGCTTTGTGCGCCCAGAATCGCACCTTCCTCGATGCGCACATGATCGGCAATCCCTACCTGTCCAGCGACTACGACGTTATCCTCAATCGTCGCGCTGCCGGAAATTCCTGTTTGCGCGGCAATCACAACGTCCTCGCCGATCTGTACGTTGTGTGCGACGTGGACCAGGTTGTCAATCTTCGTGCCGCGTCCGATGCGAGTTATATCAAGTGCTCCGCGATCGACGGTTGCATTCGCTCCGATCTCGACGTCGTCTTCGATCTCCAGCCGGCCAACCTGCGGAAACTTTTCATAACGGCCAGTTCGCTCATCGCGGACGTAACCAAAACCATCGCTGCCCAACACGGCGCCGGAGTGAACGATGACACCATCGCCGAGGCGCACACCCGGATAGATGGTCACGTTTGGATGCAGTTCGCAGTTCCGCCCGATCCTGGCGTCGGCTCCGATCACGCTGCCCGCGCCGATCCAGGTGTTGTCGCCGATCTGCGCTCCGTCGCCGACCACGACCCGCTCGTCAATCGCCACGCCTTTCGCCAGCCGCGCGGAAGCGTGCACAATTGCACTGCGATGGACGCCAGGCTTTCGATTCGGCTTCCGACATAAAATTTGTGCTGCCAAGGCAAAGGCCAGCCGCGGTTGCGATGTAATCAACACTGGCTTGGTACTCGCTTTACCAGCGGCAAACTCCCCGGCAATCACGGCAGAAGCTTGCGATCGCAATGCGCTGTCGAGATTGTCTTCGTCCTCAACGAAAACCAAATCACCCGCAGCCGCCGACGCGACACTCGCTATGCCCGTCAATTCAATGGCCCCGTCCCCGACCAGACGGGCCTGCACAAAGTCGGCGACCTTCTTGGCGGAGTGGCTCTTCGGCGCGCGTTTCATTGCCACAGTTTTATACGTTTACCGCCGGAAAGGAAAGCCGGGCTAGAATGCTGACATGGAACGCAAGGTTTTCTGGATCAGCTTCATCGCGCTTGGCCTGCTTGCCGACATTGTCTTGCCCCTTTGGTGGGGCTTGGCAGCCACTATCCCTATCATCTTCGTAAGCTGGTGGGTCGCGTATCGGAGTGACTGGTTTTGACTGTGTAGGCGCGCGCAGCCTGCCCTGAGCGAAGTCGAAGGGTCTCCGCCCGTGCGTCATCGAATCAATAAATCGGCGGCTGTCCCTCTGGTCTGGTCTTCCATCGGCGATGCACCCAGAGCCACTGATCCGGATATCGCCGCACATAATCCTCAATCACCTTGGTGAACTGCGCTGTGTTTGCCACAGCATCAGCTTCGTCATCGCCGGTGCGGATCAGTTTCATCGCTGGATCAAAGCGCAGGCGGTACTTGCGCAACGCCGGGTCCCAGATGGTGAAGCCGGGCACGACGGCAGCGTCGGTCCGCAACGCGATTCGCGCCAGTCCGCTGGCCGTGCAGGCCGGAATACCGAAGAAGTCCACGAACACTCCTTGCGGCGGCGTCATATTCGTGTCCATGAGCAGGCCGACCATCTCGCCGCCTTTCATGGCCGAGAGCAGTCCGCGCACGAAGTCATCTTTATCCACCATGGAATTGCCATGCATGGTGCGGTACTGGCGGGTCAGGCGATCAAGGTAAACATTGTCCAGCGGCCGCATCACCACGTGCAGCGGATGTCCCTGTAGCGAGTGATAAAACGCCGAAAGCTCCCAGCCTCCAAGGTGTGCGGTCAGAAACAGCACGCCTTTGCCGCGCGCCAGGGCCCGTTCGAAGTTTTCGAATCCGTCGTACACCACAACTTTGTTGGCGTTTTCGCGAGTGTATTTGGGAAAAAGACAAACCTCGGCCGCCTGGCGCCCGAACGAAGTGAAAACACCGCGCAGGATTCGCGCCCGCTCACGCCGGCTTTTCTCCGGAAACGCCATTGCCAGGTTCTTCTTGCCCACGCGGCGCAAGCGGACGTGCAGCAGATAAACCTTCCAAGCGAGGGTGATTCCGGCAGCGCGGGCCAGCGGACGGGGCAACGCGCCGATGAACTTGATCAATAGCCAGGCAAGCGCGTACTCGAGTCGCTGACGCATTTATAGGAAAGGCGCGACGGTAGCATCCGGGGAATGGGATGTCAAACGGAAGGTGGGTAGCCTCGGGAGTGAGGCAAAGCAAAAAACCAAATACGGGCCAGATCCCCTGTACGACAATTTGGCGAACCTGTTCGTGCCGTTAAACGCTAGTTCACCACTTGAGTTACCTTTGCTTCACTGGGACCAGACCAGTCGTCTCCGCCATAAACGGCTGTAATGACATGTGTGCCGGTCATGAGGCTTGATGTGGTCAACTTTGCTACACCGCTGCTATTAAGTGTCCGGACTCCCAAGTTCGTGCCATCTGTCGAGTCCCTAAACGCGACCTTGCCGGTGGGAACTCCAGTGCGTCCAAATGAAGTGACCGTAGCCGTGAAGGTGACCGGCTCACCTGTGGTCGAGGGATTGGGGGAGGAGATCAGCGTGGCCTGGCTGGCGAACTGTCCGGGATATTTATAACCTGACGCCGACGTGACCTGGGCTCCCTTAACCGGATTGCCGTTGGAATCGATCACGGCGACGATCAGGTTCTGGCCGCTACCGGGAACCTTATATCCAACGTTGATAATCGAGGAAGCGGCGGCGCAGTCCGGAGGGCCGCACACCACGTTGGCCTGTCCCAACAGGATGGCCTGCAGGTTGACTATTCCACTGGAATTAATAGTGGCCTGTGTGGTGCAACTGTTGTGGCCGAATGCGTTGATCTGGCATTCGCCAGAATCTTCCGAGGAAACCACCACAGTCAACTGGATGATCGCCTGGGCCGTGCCTCCAGGAAGAGCCGCAAACCCATACCCTGTATAGAGGGAAGAACCGGGAGGATTATTGATGACGGTGAGCACATCACTTACTTCGGCCCCGGCGTTTGCCGTCATGTACAACGTATCTCCGGGTGGGGGGACGACTTTCGCGACGGCATAGATACTCAGATCGGAGAAGTCGCTCCCGGAAAAAGCGAAACCGCCGTTTCCTGGCCCGATAGAGCCGCTGCACTGTGCCTGGGTCGGGCCTCCACCCTGGTTATCTTGCGCACATAGAGTATCGTTTAGTTCGGCGACCACAGAGACGGTTGAACGTGTGGACTGCGCGGATACCAGATGGAAGCTTGCGAACACCAAACACGAAATGACAGGAGTGAGACGAAAGTGGCTCATGGCGCTCCCCTAACCGGGCACGAACTCTATCAAGGTCGGTTCCTCCAGTCAACACGTTTGTTCGCCCGCTCCAGGCGGGTGGGCCCGCATCTCCACTTTCATCGAAGCTAACATCAGAATTGAAAGATCACAGGTGCCCCAAAGAAACGACCGAAGCGCCACCAGACTATTTGCTTGCCGCCTCTTTGGCCCATTTCGCCAGCGTTTCGAGGAACGGATACGCACCTTTCGGCGCTTCGACCAGCCCTTGCAGCGACGCTTTCGGCGTCACCATGTGGCCGTAGAACTCTCTCGTACTGTTCTTGTCCTGCTTGATCACGGCGCCATCCAGCGCCACGCCTGCGAAAACACCGCGCGCCCGTGAATAGCTCAGGATCTGCGCGCGCAGCTTCCAATCGGTGTCCGCGGCGGCATGGCGTCCCACCGGGCCGGCGGCTACGCTCGCGTCGGCGCCAAGCTTGAATTTGCTCGAAAGCAGCTTGCGCATACCGTCGTCATTCATGACCAGCATGACCAGATCGACTGCCTGGGCCCCGATCTGAAAGCCGAAGCTGCCGCCTTCCACGGTAAAAAACGCCGGTGCGCTCCATCCCTTGGGAGTGCGGCAACTGGAGACGCCGCGCCCAAAACGCGCACCAACAATGAAACCGCCATTCAGCATGGTCGGCACCACGGCCACGCACTCGGCCGAAGCGAGCACGTCCTCGGGAACACCCTGGTCCGGGGCGCTCTGGATTTCGTTCAGGACGTCGGTGGCAGCCTGCAAGCGATCCGCTGCCTTGCTTGGCGATTCGTCGGCGGCGAACGCCATCACACTCCAACAGGCCAGGAACCACACCAGCAACAGCTTTTTCATGACTCCTCGGTTTTCACAGCAAAATTAATGCGAACGATCAATTCTAGAGGATTCAACAGTGTGGAAAACGGTTGTCAGGGATGGCAGAAGAGGTACTCGATTGGTCAATCGGGAAATTGCCAGACAAAAAAATTCGGGGTCGGCAACGGTGACCCTAGATCTCCGCTCCCAACCCCGTCTCCCAGGTTCTGTGGTAGGTGAAGCGAGTATGCGTTAAGGACGGAAAACCAACAAGATTACCGAGGTCACTGTCCTTAGGTAACCGGCAAAATGCCAGCCTATTTCGCGGTCACCAGCGAATGAGTGATGGCGTGGACGGAGAGCGCAATCCGGTTCTGGACTCCGACTTTGCGCATCAATTTCGCCACATGGGCCTTCACCGTGCGCTCTTCGATGCCCAGCGCAGCCCCGATTTCCTTGTTGGAGCGGCCCGCCACCAGCATCTCCAGCACTTGTTTTTCGCGGTCGGTGAAGGTGACGCGTCCGGCCGGGAAAATGCGTCCCGGCGAGGAGGAAACTCGCTCAATGAACATCGAAAGCACGCGCCGTGGCGCCCAGACTGAACCTTCATTGACCACCCGGATCGCCTGGACAAACTCCGCCGGCGAGGCGGCTTCATCCACATAGCCTTTGGCACCGGAAGCAATCGCCTTGAGAATGGTCTCCTCGTCAATGCCCGAACCTGTCACAATGATGCGCAGGTCAGGGCGAGTCGCCTTGAGACTGGCCATGACATCAAACAGATTTTGGCTGCTGCGGTTTCCCAGCAGAATCAGATCAATGTTCGGGAGCGTCCCAATCTCGGGAAGTGACGCGGAGATGAGTTCGAAATCAGATTCGTTATCGAACAAAGTCCGGAATCCAACAAACCGCAGGGGATCACTTTCCACCACCGCAATGCGGATGGGATTTTTTTTCGCCAGTGCAGTCTTCGTACCGGTTGCTGCTTTCATAGCATTCCTAGAAGCATAAGATGGGCTTAGAATAGCTGCATTCGCGGTGGATAGAAAGTTCGTAACGGCTTGAAAGATTACGCCAGTAACGTCCAAATATACGAGGCTTGACCTGATGAGAACACGTTACTTAAGGGCAGTAAGCACGCTAGTGATCTCGATCGTTGCGGCAGCGGTATTTGCGGGCCCGCAAACCACCTACCAGCCGAAGTTTCCCGGTGACCCAGCCCATTCAGATTCGGAAGCCAACGCTCTCGGCTACATGCGCACGGTGCTGCGGGCGCAGCATCTCTATAAGAAGAAAAATGGCCACTATGCTGCCTCGCTCGCTGACTTGGTCCATACCGGCACGTTCACCCGCCGCATGGTCAGCCCCGAACGCGGCGACTACACCGTCGGCTTCAAGTCCCACAACGAGAAAGAGAAAGACGAGTTCGAGCTCTCCATGACCCCCAAGCAGCTGGATGCCGAGCACCGCTCGTTCTGGGCCAAGGAGGACGGCGTCATCCGCGGCGACGACCAGAAAGAAGCAGACGAGAGTTCGCCGAAGGTCAAGTAATAGCTCTCAGGAACCCTGCCGAATCTCCGCAGCTTTTCCATCGCGATAGGTGATGCTCAGCGGCTTGCCTCCATTGGGATAGTTCACGGTTTTCACATCGGGATCGCTCGACGCCATAGGCACACCCATGCCGATGGCAAAATCGGCCTGCAGTTCGTTCATTCCCTGCTTAACTCGGTGCTCGGCGATAGACTGCCAAACGTCGGCGGTCCAGTGCTTGTAGAGTTCGTGCGGGTCCTGAATGTAGAACATCTCGTCGGAGTAGATCTTGTAATCTCCGTTCTTAACGAACCCAATGGGCACTGCAAAATCCTTGCCGTCCTCGGAGAAAACCGCCATCACCTGGCGCTGGTCCCGTGCTCCCGGCGTGGCATCGGTGACCACGTCCCTGATCTCCAGCTTTTCGATGGGCAACAACAGCCCGGCCTCGTGCGAGAAATCCGTATGCCCATGCTGGTATGGGTAAAGCGTATAACGATAGCCCTCTTTCACCCAGACCGGCTGCTGGGTCAATTGCCGTGCTGATTTCAGGTCGTAGGGGTAAAGCTTCTTGGGGACAACGTAATAATCCGGATTCAGCGGCGGCGCCTGCTGCTGGGTCTGCTGGTTGTTCTCCGCATAGCGTTCGTAAAAGATGTACGCGGTTCGGCCACCCGCAATGATAGTCGCTGCCGCTAGCAGGATTTGAATCCTCTGCTTAAGGTCTTGGGTCATAAGAATTGGGTCATAAGACTGAGGTAAACTTATGTCTGTGGATCCAACTATGACTCCTGTCACCGAACCCGAAGTCATGAGCGCCTTGAAGCAATGCTATGACCCGGAAATCCCCGTCAACATCGTCGACCTCGGCTTGATCTACGGCGTGCGTTTCGATCCTGCGCCCGACGACCGCCAGGACGTGACCGTGGAGATGACGCTCACCGCCCAAGGCTGCCCCGCCCACGTGATGATTGGCGAGCAAGTCAAGTCCCGGTTGGAGCAGTTGCCGGGAATCCGCACGGCGAACGTCAACGTCGTCTGGAACCCGCCGTGGACGCCCGAACGCATCAGCCTCGAAGCCCGCAAACAATTGGGAATCGAGTAGCCGCAGTCCGTTAACCGTTAAGCGGCGACTCGTACCAGGACAGGCCACGTCCCTCGGCGGCTTCCGCCAACCTTTCTCCGGCGCGCAATGCCGCATCCAGAAAAGAAGTCCCACGTTCAACGTAGCTCGGCAGATTCTCGCGAAACTCGGCAAACTTCTCCGGATATTCCGACGCCAGCGTCGCCAGCGCGACCCCGGACAGAATTACACCCGCACCCGTTTTCTTTCTCAGAAACATGACCACGGCCGCCCCCGCCGAACCGGCCAGCAAGACTCGCTTCCAATTCTCCATCGGCTCCTCCGCTCCGACTCCTCATCACAGCCTATGACATTACTTTATACTGCATACCGCGCGGAATTATCTGAGGAGGATTTGATGTGGACATGGAGCCGGAAGATCAGCATCGTTACGATGTTTTTTTCGTTGTGGCCAATCCTGGCGATCGCCCAGACCAAGCCCCGAGCGCGCGACCTGGGAGTTCCCTTTGACGGCACGCCGGGGCCGCTCAACGCCATCACCGATATAAAAGGGGTAGAAGTCGGTCATACCACCCTGATTTCCGGCAACGGACCGCTGAAAATCGGCGTGGGCCCGGTGCGAACCGGAGTCACCGCCATCCTGCCCCGCGGTAAGGATTCCAAAGACTCGGTATTCGCCGGATGGTTCACTCTCAACGGCAACGGTGAGATGACCGGAACCACCTGGGTGGAGGAATCCGGATTCCTCGACGGCCCGGTCCTGATCACGAACACGCATAGCGTCGGCGTGGTGCGGGACGCGGTGATTGCCTGGAAAGTAAAGCATGGCCAGGCCGACCTGGAAGGCTACTGGTGGTCGTTGCCCGTGGTGGCGGAAACCTGGGACGGCTTCTTGAGCGACATCAACGGGTTTCACGTCAAGCCCGAGGATGCCTTCCACGCCCTGGATACGGCGCATGGCGGGGCTGTCGAGGAAGGCAACGTCGGCGGCGGGACTGGCATGATCTGCAATGAGTTCAAGGGCGGAATCGGGACTTCGTCTCGCCTGGTCGAGACCAAAAACGGCAACTATACCGTCGGTGTGCTGGTGCAATGCAACTATGGTTTGCGATCGAACTTGCGGGTTGCCGGTGTCCCCGTCGGCAAGGAGATCCCGGAGAATCCTGCTTATGGGAATGATGTCGGGTCGATCATTGTGGTGGTTGCGACCGATGCACCGCTGATTCCGACTCAGCTTAAGCGTCTGGCGAAACGCGTCTCTCTCGGGCTGGGCAGGGATGGAAGCTATTCTGGCGACGGCTCCGGCGATATTTTCATCGCGTTTTCGACTGCGAACCCCGACGCCGAAGATCCGAAGGGCCTTCACCGGCTCACCATGATGCCCAACGACTCGCTCGATCCGATTTTTCTGGCGACGGTGCAGGCGACGGAAGAGGCCGTGATCAACGCGATGGTAGCGGCAGAAACCATGACCGGCGCGGATAATCACACAGTAATCGCGTTGCCCCATGACCGCTTGCGAGAGGTGCTGAAGAAATACAACCGGCTGGTGAAATGAAGAGCGAGTGGCCGGCATAGTCGCGGAACGCGTCTAGCGGCAGGGGGAATTTTGAACGCAATCGTCTGATTTCGAAGGTGAGCAACCGCCTTGACGGGCCCGTTCAGCCGGACGGATACTTCCAGTGCTTGGCCTGCCGCACGCTGGCTCCCCACTGGCCCAGAGACCTTATCCTTTCGCTTAGGGGTTCCGCATGACGAATCAAGCCCGATCTCTCGCAATCGTAGGTATAACGCTGTTGTTGACCAGTGCCGCTTGGGCGGCTGGACAAGAGAAGGTTCTGCACACGTTTGAAAGCTATGCGAAGAATCCGGACGCCGGGCTTGTCATGGACAGCAGCGGAAATCTCTTTGGAACCACACAAATGGGAGGCGGGTGTAACTTGGCCGGTTGCGGCACTGTGTTCGAACTGAGCCCAGTGTCAGGCGGAGGATGGAGCTTTAGCACTCTCTACAATTTCAAGGGTGGTAGCGACGGATCAAGCCCGGCGGCCAGTCTGATTCTGGACACGAGCGGAAACCTCTACGGCACGACCCAAGGCGGTGGGGACTTCGATTTTGGTACGGTTTTTGAGTTATCTCGAACATCAAGCGGATGGGTTGAGCGCATCCTCTACAGTTTTGGTGCCAACCAGGATGACGGGGGCTGTCCAGACGCTGCGCTGTTGTTTGACACCAAGGGCGATCTATTCAGCACTACCGCTTGCGGTGGTGCAGATGCCTTCGGCACGGTGTTCGAACCGATGTCGGGTGGCGGCTGGACAGAAAGTGTGTTGTATAGCTTTCAAGGCGGAGATGACGGCGATACACCCATGGGCGCTTTAGTGTTAGACACTTTGGGCAATCTTTATGGCACAACGGAAGGCGGCAACCCTCTCGGCGGTGGAGTTGTTTTTGAGCTCACGCCCTCTTCTGGAGGCGCTTGGACAGAGAGTGTACTCTACAGCTTTCAGGGCGGCCTGGACGGGTACGGCCCCTCCGGCGCCCTAGCGATGGACCCGGCGGGGAGTCTCTATGGGACGACGGAGATGGGAGGCTTTCGGAATTTTGGGTCGGTGTTCAAGCTCACGCCGGGCGTCGGTGGTATCTGGACCGAGAGTGTGATTCACCATTTCCATCCGATGCAAGGAGATGGTTATGCTCCTCACGCTGGCGTGATCATCGACGCTCTCGGCAATTTGTACGGAACGACAGTCTTTGGTGGTGCAATGGGTACAGGTACTCTGTTCAAACTGACACCCGGCCAGAGCGGTCAGTGGACAGAAAAACTTTACAGCTTCAACGGGAGCACTGGTGGCTCCGCTCCGTATGGAGGGGTTATTCAGGACAAAGCCGGAAACTTTTATGGCACGACATTTTGGGGTGGCAACGGGTCGGGCCAATCGGGTAATGGCGTGGTCTTCGCGCTCGTACCTTGATCCGCCCACACCCAAAACCCTACCTTCTTGGTTTGTGAGACTTCGCTACCGTTGCCGCCGCTAGTTAGGGTAACAATTGACTTGGCAACTCATCGCAGAAAAGGCTATGGTTATAGGGCCCTGACAGGCTGACCGGATTCAGGGAGCGCGCTTCTTCGCTGCGCGCTTCTTTTCGCTGGCACGCCTGAGCCGTGCTTCCTTCTTTAGCAAGTCTGCCTTTGACACCCTGAGAACCATGCGGAGCGCATTACTTAGCCGTTCTGCTGGAGTGTTACCCGGTACGTTCGGTACTGCTGGCAATTTCATGTCTATTTCCCCGATTTTCTTCGATTGTCATCTTTGCACAGCATTTGGCAGTTTGCCGCGTCCGTCTTCCCGCCTTCGTGCCACGGTTTGATGTGATCGCCTTCCATCTCGCTCAACTCAAAGTGTTTCTTGCATTTCGGGCAGATTCCGTTTTGTTTCTCGTATGCCTCCCTTTTCATGTTGTCGGAGAAGGCACGGATGTTCAGGTGTCTTTGATCCCCATCCAGCACATACGGGTAGATTCCAGACTTCCTCTCTACATCGTCGTCCTGCATCAATCTTGCGACCTGTTTTGCCAACTTGTCGGTGTCAAATTCCTTGTCCTTAAATTCATTGTAGAGAACGCCCCATCCGACTCCCTTCATCTCTTTGCGATAGTTCGGGAACGTGGCTTTCACCCAAGCGATCACGCGCTGGAAATATTGCCACAACGGCGTCGCGTTCTTGTCGTGCTGATGCTTAGACATGTACTCTTCGATCTTCCCTTGCGAGTGCCAGTCGATTGCCGTTTCCAGAAGCTCCTGCCGGATCGCAACACCTCTGAGATAGTCACCGCCGATTTGATATGCCGGGCAGTTGGTTTTGCTGAAATATGGCTTGGCACTAGCCGTCCATGGCCCTGCATAGACGGCGTTACGCAACTCCTGATTGGTATGTTCCTCGCCAGCGATGTTAATGGTTCTGAACCAATCCAGCTTCTCGCTGTCAGTCCCCGAGCAGAAATAGACCATGAGCTTGTAATTGAGTATCTGCTGCTGCTGATCGTTCTGGAGATTGTGAAACGCCAGCCCCTTGATGGAAAAATCGCCGTTGACGTACTGGCAGATGGAAAGCGTTCGCTGCTGCCCGTCGATCACTTCATAATGCCCGTCCTCGCGCACCGCCCAGTACATCACGTTTAGCGGGAAGTCTTTGCGGACGCTGTCAATCACCGCATCCCGCTGCTTGTCCTTGTAGATGAATTCCCGCTGGTATGGCGGACGAATATCAAGCTTCCCGCCGTATCCTGTGACGCCAGCCTCGGCGTTGTCCTTGAAGCTTTCGGTTAACTCTTGAACGGTGATTTCCTTGAGGTCGATGTTCACTGGGCCCCTTGCCTGCGCCTTATAATGACGCGGGGGTAAGTCTGAACGTAGAAGTGGTTTCATAAATACCTGATGGTGATGAGTAAGCAAGCGAAATGAAAGAAGCCGCGGTAGATGCTGAGGATGCGGTCCT